>Ga0114978_10001130_pt1 | contig 22483 bp, 31 predicted proteins | sample S_140212_EF_Meta_FD_87027 | JGI IMG/M metagenome (GOLD analysis project Ga0114978, IMG submission 87027) | Freshwater microbial communities from Lake Simoncouche, Canada to study carbon cycling - S_140212_EF_MetaG | ecosystem: Environmental > Aquatic > Freshwater > Lake | place: Lake...
GGGGAATCGAACCCCCGTAAGTGGATAGACAATCCACAGTAATAACCTCTATACGAACAGACCAAAATCACTATATAAAAACACATTAGGATGAGTGATAGAAGAAACAGTTTTGATCCTGCCCTACCGTGCCGTCCACGGACTTGTCTATCAACCACATTACTTGCCAAGTTGTTCCAGCGTGACTACCGTAACTCGTGATTTGCATCACTGATACGCCCATCTTTCGTGTAACTTAGCAGAGCCTAGCCGTCACTAGGATTTAGATCTCTGCATAAGTCACCTACTGGCTTGGTAACCCGATGTGTTTACATATAGTGCCCGGATTGGATCCGAGTACTACACAAACTTAATTTTTTAAAGAACAATTAGTTAATTTCCTAACTAGTCTCTAGTATAACACAATGGCTATATCTAGTCAATTTGTTTTGCAAAGTCCCTACACAGTGTAGGGTTATTTGCAGATCCAGCTAATTTCTTAACTTGTTTCTATTATAGCAAAACGGCATTAAATGGTCAACTTGATATTTTAACCCTACTGACTGTAGGGTTATTTGGTGCTCTTAACAAGAATTGAACTTGTGTTTTACCCTTACCAAGGGCATGTAATGCCATTATACTATAAGAGCTATACTGGCGTACCTCCAAGGACTCGAACCTTGACTGACGGTTTTGGAGACCGCGGTGCTGCCATTACACCAGAGATACATTGTTTGGTGAACCGTTCCGGGATCAAACCGGGGACTGAAGCTTGCATACTACAATTGGTAAAACTCGTCAACCTGGTAGTAAGGGTAAGATTCGAACTTAAATATTTTCTATTAACCAAACGTATGCCGGGGTATAAAATTTAAATTTTATAACCCCATTACAACCCAACTGATGAAAAAACTGCCCCACCACTGGTTTTGGATTATTATAATAATAGATTGAATGCCCATAAAAAACTTGACCAAGGTCTATGTTTGATAATTTAACATCAAATATCTCAGCCAACACATCTTCAATAATTTCATTGTTTTGATTTACTTTAGTTTGCTCGGGTCTCTTATTTGAAAGTTCAATTTCAAAAAGATGGTTGTTGGGCGAATCATCAAATTCGTGATAAAAATTTTGTATGCTATCAGTCAATGTCATTGATGCAACGTGGGTTCCGTCAAATTTAAAATCCAATTTGAGATCAGATGAAATATTTGATTTTGCGTTTAACGATATGCTAGCAGTTGTCATAGTAGAAATAATTAAAGTTTTATATATTTTTCCGCAACACCTTCTCGATAGAGATCGCTGGTAATGCAGTGTATTCCTCCGTCCCAAAAAAATCTATGTCGGAAAGGAGTAATTATTGGCTCAATTTGATGTTTTTTAAAATATTCAAACAGTCCTTTGTGATAGTTGTTTACTAATACATGTTTTTCATCTATTACCAACATATTTACATCAAACACTGTTTCGGAAGCGTATCCTAGCCAGTGACAGAGCCAGGTGTCAACAAAATTAGAAAAATCTGTATTGTTTTGTTCATCGGGTATCCACCATTTGGTGGTATTAGAATGTTTTTCTTTTCTCCAGTGAGTCATTGCATTCCAACTTTGATCTGGCAGGTGATAAACTTCCCAACCTGGGAAACTATCTTGGTAACAATTTTTATAGTGAGAAGAAATTAATAATCCAGGTTTAATTGGTGCAAAAACAGCATCGTTATGACCACCAATGTCGACTGGTATGATTGTATGTTCTAAAAAACTGTTTTCTATTAATTTTCCTAGTCCAGGAACATCTTTCTGATCACATATAATATGTTTACCAATCACAGTGACCAACGGTGCGTCAAATTGATCAGACTCGGGCAAAACGCAGTCTGGTAAAAAATCAATACCACTTTTTTTATATAGATTAATATCACTATTAGTGGCCCAAAATACATCAGCAACAATTAACTGAGAATCTCTTGGTTGCATCGGCGGCTTTGGAATCAAAGAGTAGGTGCCAGTTTTATCAAATGTAAGTCGATTATTACAGTCAACGTAATTCATTATACTGTCTTGATTGTCAAGACTTGGACGAACAACCTCGATATTTAAACTTTTAAATATGCTTTTAATATAGTTAAAATCTTCTTGAGTTTCTCTTGATATTGTTTGAAGCATGTCTCGAACTTGATTGTTTCGAACATCTCGATAAAAGTCTTCAGGATAGGTATCTCCAAGGCATACAGATTTAAGTGGATGCCACGGTGCGTTGTATTTAAATATCACGGGTAAAAAGATAATCTAGTTGATTTCCGTATTTTTTTCTATATTCAAATTTACTCAAAAACGGCAAATTATCAGTGTAAATTGAATCTCCATTTGATAGAATACAAATGTGTTCAGTTTTTTTCAATAACTTTGATTTGTTTGCAAATATCTTATAACCTCCAGAATTTTCCTTGCATTTATAGTCTCGATAATCAGAGTCTGGATGATACTCGTATATAAAATCTTTTATAGTGTGTTTGTAACTGTTCCAGGCGGTTGATCCAAATAACGAGTCTATATTGTGATAAAAATGTGCAGTAAATAAAGGATCATTAAAAAACGATTCTATGTTATTAGTTGTGTTAACTATAGCACTACGATAATTAGGTCTCATTTTATTCAGATAAAACCACCATCTTGCGTGTAACACTGTGGTTATATCTCTTCCTGATAACGCAAACCATTTTTCGCAAAAATCAATAAAATTTTGATCTGGATTTTGCTTCCAGAAAAAATCTCTCCACGAAGATTGTAAATTACACCATTGATATTTTTTAAAAAATGACTGATCAACACTGGCTGTAATATCGTCGCCCTCCCCACCAGAAATTTCAACTCCGTCAAACTCGTTGTTATAATATACACTACCGCCCATGTCTATTAACTCAATTTGTTTAAGTTTAATAGTTTTTAAATGTAAAAAAAACTCAATGTTTTCTTTGATACTATCAAGTGTATATAGAATTCGTATTTTGCTGTGACCTCTGGAGAATTTTAACCAGGCAACAACCATAGCGGTAGAATCAATACCGCCACTCCATAATAAATTAACAACCGGATATTGAGATTCTAAGGATGTAACTCTATTAGAAAAACAAGTTTCTAGATCGGGTGCCTGGTCTGGAATACTCCATGTTGCTGCCGATTCTGTTAAAAACGGAAACTTTATACTATTTGTTCGGTCCCTAACCAGCGATGACGGGTAACTACTTAAACAAAGATTTATATCTATTAGAAAATTATATTCACGGTACCCTGAAATTTTTTGTTGATCACCACCCCAGATTCCTGGCCCAGGACATACGGGCGTAAATTCCATATTATGAAATTTTAAAAATTTTTGAAAATACGGCCAAGTGACTGAATTTATTTTTGGGTAAGTCATGAATTTAGGAGAGTAAGTAAATCTATAGATTCTCTAATTTTTTTCAAAGTATCTTCGTCAAAATCATCGGCTGGATTATCTGACACAAAATTTTCAAAGCTCACTAATAAATTTTGTTCGTATAATGACAATTCTTTTAAAAATCTTAATCGTCGTTTATATCTAACAGGATCATTTGCATAAGCAGCCAAATCACGCAATGCTAGATTTTTCTTTTTTTCAATGAGTTTTAAAGATTTATAGATTACATTTGTTTTTAAATAATTTGGATCGATCATAGGTTTTTGTATATTGTGGTGTTAATATTTAGTTAAGGGTGATTAGCAGTTGTATTTTTATCTACTCACCCACCAGTGCCTTGAACCCGAACCTCTAGTTTTGGAGACCAGCACTTTGCTAATTGCGCCAGAGATACAGTGTTTGGTAGCCATGGACAGTTTCGAAATGTCGACCTAACGCTTATCAAGCGTTTGCTCTTCCTCTGAGCTACACGGCTAAATTTTTGGCGGGTCCTGCAGGAATCGAACCCACACCGCTTGGTTCGAAGCCAAGCATGATATCCATTTCACCAAGGACCCTTAACTGGCGGTGCGACTCGGACTCGAACCGAGAACCCGGATTTCGCCGAGCGACGGTTTAGCAAACCGCTCCGATACCATTACGGGATCACACCGTTGATTATTTTCAAATACTCTTGTTGTAATTCTTCCCAATTTAAAATTATGTCTTTGTACCGATAAGGACTCGGTTGATATACATGACCAACTTGCAATTTGTTGTAGTTTAAATCTAATTTATTAGCAACAAATTCTGCACCTTGATCTATTAGATCTTCATAGTAAATGGTTACAACTTTTTTATAACCAGACAAATTTAATCCACGTGCCTGACGACATTGTGTGTTTACTATATTAGAAAATTCTGCTTTGTCAAAAACCATTGGCTCTACAATTTTGTTGCTGTAATCTTTACCGCTCCATTCGTTAACTATGTGAGCTACGCACCCACTCATCAGTTGGGCAAATAGATCTCGTCTGAGACTCAGTATTAATGTCACAGTTGATTTATCTAAATCTCTAATTTCTATGAGATTATGAAGATGTATCACTGTGTTTTGATCGTTAATACCCTGTTGGTATTTGTCTCTGTTAGTAGGCAGCCATATTGCATGTGCGTCAGCTAATCCACCCTTAGTGCCCACAGGTCCGGTCAACATTTCTAATATGATGTGACTTCCAGTTCTTCCAGGAGAATAAATTACATATATGTTATTCATTGTTGTATTTAAAGATTGATATCGTTGGCGGAAGACGGAGGAGTTGAACCCCATCCCTGTTAAGAGAACCTGGTTTTCAAGGCCAGTCGCAGGACCAACCCCGCTGCATCATCTTCCAAAATTTGGAGTAGGTGACAGGGATCGAACCTGCATAAAACGGATTTGCAATCCGCGGCCTGACCATTCAGCGACACACCTACCTATAACACACTGTTTCCAATGTGTGTATTAAAGCACTCTAAACTACTTAGGCTGCCTGTTCGTAAAGAATGCTTTAATACGATCTAATTTTTAGTCCCACAAGAGGGATTCCATCCTAGTCGCCGCCCGTTTGTGCTTGTTTATAGTGTAGCACAGGACCTCGTTTCCTGTCAACACTTTAGGATCTATGTCCAAAGTTGATTTTTGACTCGTTTACGAGTTTCAAGCATCGACCTAGCACGTTCAATCTTTTCCTGGATCAACTTTTCACGTTGTTCTGGGGTCAGAGTATGCTCTGTTGTGTACCTTACTTCACGCATTCGTTTTTCTAAATCTAATTTCTTCATTTTTCCTTTCCTTAAAACAAAAAACCCTAGGGTTTTTAATCCTAGGGTCCTTGGAGTTTAAATGTAAACTGTTGCTTACAACATAGTCTCCTGGACCCGGGTAACCTCTGGTGTGCGATCATATGACATGCTATCGATTGCCGACCAAATAGAGGGCACAAAGCCGGCCTGTTTGGCTGAACAATTTGATATAGAATGTAACACGTTTGTTTGCATTTTTGTTTCTTTATGTTTACATGCGTCTTTTTATTGGCGCATGTGTGTATTATATAGAGTTATTTATACAATGTCAACCGGATGGTTGTCCAATTTACTAAACTTGTTAGTAGTGATTTAGAAACTTTTCTAAATCACCGTATAACTGTGCAACCACTGCTTCTCGACTGCCAAACATACACACACCGGTTGGGATACGTTTGTCTATTCTAATGTAGTATGGACTTTGTAGTTTACGATCAAGAGTCAACACAATGCGTCTATTGCCGGGTGTTGGTTTTATCTCTAGTTCATAATAAGCCAAGTCTAGCACACGACTGAACACATAAAACCCGTGTTCAGTAAGTCGCATGCCACCTGTCTTACGAATATTTGACCACCAGGTCTTCACAGCCACTTCCGCAGGCTCAGCAAACTCCGCTGGCAGATTGGCCACCAAGGCCGCAGTTAGTTTTAGTTTATCACGCGGCACCGGGCTGAACTGTGTTGCCCTGTGTTAACAATACCACAGTGAACTTGTCGGTCTTGAATTGTGCGTTCAGTTTCTTTGAAAGATTGTGTGCATGGCCCGGATTAGAGAAACTGACTTTCTTGTACTTGGGCCCCGGATGTTGTACCAACATGTTGCTGGTTTTGAGATTGATAGGAGTGTTGTTGTAGAACACAGCCCACACTCCTGCTGACGATAAAACCTGCTCTGTTTTGTACGTGGTTTTATTTGTCAGTTCTAGAATAACTTTGGGTTTTGGTCTACTCATATCATTAAACTCCTACATTTTATTTATCACAAATATAGGGACTTTTTAGAATGCGCCACCTTTCATTTCCACTGTGATTCCGCTGTCTTGCGCTGCCTCTACAGCAGATTCTCTCGCGGCCTGAAGTGTTATCAACAGTCTTGTCAAATCAGCATGCAGGTCTTTGGCATCTTTAATTGGCATGGTAAAGTCTCTTGCACCACGTGCCTCAAACCCTTGTAATCTTTCGACGAATCGTTGAATGTGTATCATTTTGTCAAGTATCCGGTTAAGTCTGGCGGAGTCCAGCCCTGTGGCTTAAGAACTTTGCCATCTTCGCGCTTGCGAACTTTACCTGTTTCTCTATCAACCTTGGCAAAGTTAGTTGCCATGACTTCTTTCCACGCACCTTCGCCGTCAAAGCCGGCTGAATGAATGGCACCGATTGTAACAACCAAGATGTCAATCAGTGCATCCAGTTGTTCGACCAAGTCGTCGGCTTCAACAGCTTCTTTGAGTTCTCGGTGTTCCTCGTCTATTAGACTCAGATACATTTTGTATTGTGATATTGAATACGCAGATGTGTGTTGGTCACAAGCCCGCATAAACTTCTCTTGATCTCTAAATGGATTGGTCATAGTGTCACTTGTTCTTTGGTTCGAAATGGTCCTTGGTAAGGATAGCGTTGTAGTGCAATCAGTTTGGGATCTTGAATGATCTTCCACGTGCGTCCACGCTTGATAGAATACCATCCTGCGGCAAACCAACTTTTGCTTTTGGCGGTCTTGGTATAGATTGGTAAATGATGCACCACGTCCCACACAGGATTATAACAACGACCTGCCACTGGGAATCCGTGTACAGTGGTGTTGTCAGGTTTGGATGCAATTTCTTCTTTGGCAAACACAATGTTTGATTCACGTGCCGCAAGTTTAATTGTTTTAAACTGCTTTACTTGATTGTTGATGCGAACTTGATATCCACCATTCCATGCTTCGATGTTGCCAACTTTACGATCATCTTCTTGTAAGATCCAAAACTGCTTGTCTGCTATGACTTTAGCTACTAACATTTAAAACTCCTTTATATGTTTCATTCAACCAACGGCCAAAACCTTCGGCATTTTCACTACACTTTACTAGATCGTACTTGCCGCAAAATTGCATAAATCTCACACCCACTTGTCCAATATCCTTGTGTGATACTTGTTCAATGATAGCAAGGTCCACAGTGTCTTTCACTGCCTGTGGTTGATGTGTAAGATCAATCAACTGACAATTGCGTTCATAGTCATCCAACACACGGTGTTCTTCACCGTTGTGGTCTGTCCATCTTTGCAACATCATATTGTTCCAGTTGTAGCCTTTGGTTGTGCGGTCTGCAAATGCTTCTTGTAGACCTACCTTGTTCTTGGTGCCTTTTGTACGCACACCAGGAAATGCAGAGAACACATTGTCGCTGGTATCACCACGCATACATTTCTCGAACAACAACCATGCAGGATCCGGAATCTGTTTGGGTTCTTTGGTCTTCTTATCAACTACCGGTCGACCTTTGGCATCGTAGATGCCTTCTGTGGTGATAAGTTCGTCGGTGATACCATTGTATTGTTTTACGTTTGGTGCTACTAACTGCACAAAATCTGTGTCAGAACTGATAATGATGTGTTCGTCTTGGGAATGTAGGGCAATCCAGCGGGCAATAATGTCATCGCCCTCTGCAGTGGCGCATCGAATCACACTGCAATTGGTTCTTTCTGACAAGTATTTAGTCAAATTATCATACGTTTCCCAGAACATTTTATCTTCTTCTGCTTCCGTTTCTGTAAGGGCGGCACGGGCTACAGCACGATTAGCTTTGTAGGGCTTATAGTGATCTTTGCGCCAGCTACGTCCTTCTAGCGCAAATACCACATGGTCTGCTTCAAAACGTTTGACAACCTTATTAGCACTCATCAAAGTAGTGTGTAATGCTACCCCAACTTTTTCCCAAGGGTCGCTGGCACGAAAAGCAGTGTGCCGGGCACGAAAAAACATATTAGCAGTGTCAATTAACACATAACGCATAGGGAACCTTAGACTTTGTTGTGGGTATTGATGTATTGTAACATAAAACGATTCCAAAAGCTATGGCCATCCTTGCCAAAATGCCATGAATTGGGTGCAACTGTTTCTATTCCGACGGCTCTGATTCGAGCATTGTATGTGCCTTCTGGATTATATGGATCAATGTAGCTATTGCCCCATTTTTTTGGTTTCTTAATGCTACTAAAATCATTATTGCCATTGAAGAAAATATGATTCACACCTAACTCAGTTAATTCAGTGTGTAGCTGCCAAATTTCTTCGTGCGCTTGCTGGGTCTTTTGTTTCCAGTCTACTCCCACAACAAACTCTTTGTAGCGTTGTTTATGCTTGTCCGGAACATCATCCTGGCCGCTGGCGCCAATTTGATAGTACACACCGTCAATCAGCCACTCCTCACGTTCCCAGGTGCTCCACTGTATAACCATCAGCACTTCTTCTGGGTGATGTATTTTTTTTAACCACTCTCTTGTTGTGCGAAAGATTCTTGTGTTGCTACTGGCACTTTCGGCATCACAGTGAAAACTGGCCCGTAGTGCATCGCTTAATCGTCTGCCCCAACTCACTGCTAGATTTTCAGGATGTGGCGCACGACCCATGTAAAACAACTGCCCATCGTCCTGGGCAAACGCATGAGGATTAACAGCTTCTGCTGCCGCAGTGTGGCTATCACCGTTTACATATAAAATCATATCAGGACACTTCGGATCGTCCGTCTCCGATGTCTCGAGTTTTTACCACACGATTGGGATTGTTTGCCATTTCTTGTTCCCACGTTTCCATCACAACATGACGGCAAACATTTTGGAACCAGCGATCCACAATGTCTGAATCTTTGTCATCGGGTTTGCCTTGATATCCCGCACGAACCAAGTTGGCAACAAACTTGTCATTCCAATCTAGTTCAAATGCACCTTGGTGCATGTTCTCTGGATCTACATGCATACTGAGAATTGCCACGTAGGGCTCGCCTTTTTCTGTGGCAAGTTCTTTTTCAGTTTTTTGTGGTGCCTTGGGCTTGGGTTCAACCTTGACTTTGGGTTCAGGCTCTGGCCTCTTTTTAAATCTGTCAAAAAATCCCATATTAATTCCCTTTAATTTTAAAAATAAGATGCTCGTTTTTATCGTGCCATCGATGCTCAACCATTGGTTCACCTGGGCCAGTTAGTACGCTTGTTCCACAATATGCCTGTTCTAACCATAATCTGCGACCTGTTAAATGACAGATATTAGGCCACCATACAAATTTAAGTTGCCAACCAACACAGTTTCGATAAAACCACCCGTCTCTGTCATAAAGTTGTTCTCGCTTAAATGCGTAACCGGCCATTATTTGCCCCAGCCGTTACCCCACAGATCAACGTGCAAGCGAGGAGTGTAATAGTATCCGCGCGCCAGTGCCCAATCTGCAACGTTTACACGGTTCTCTGCATAAGGAGCAACAACACCACCTTGCGGCATAACATATACCACGCCTTCAAATCCTGCGGCACGATACTCGGCCACTGCACGATCCACTTCTTCAAAGTGTACCTCACTGTCGATAACAAACTTAAGGTATACTGTGCCGTAGTTTTGATATGTTGCAATGATTTCTGGCTTGATTGCTTCCGCCCATGCTTCGCCACTAGCACTGAGTTTAGGACTTACAGAGAAAGTAAGTTCGTTGTGTCCAGCCAGCCACTTGTTAAGGTATGCGGCAAATTTAGGCTGTAACTGCTGAGTGCCATTGGTTTCAAATGTAACATTCTTAATGCCACGCATGTCATCGTGTTCAAACAAGTCTTGATATATACGTTGCCACCCCAGCAGTGGCTCACCGCCTGTGATCACAAGATGTGTGTCATTGCCTGTGCGATTAGTCCAGCGACGATCTGGAATCAAGTCCAGCATTTTGTCCACCAGTTCATCAATCTCGTATGTGGGACTAAGTTCTTTAAAGTCTGGGTGCCAACTTGCATAGCTGTCGCAACCGGTGTTAACCAACGGCAGCTCTTCAAATGTTTTATACAAGTGTACGCTTTTGGCAACTTCATCTGCTTCGGTGGATTTCTCTCCGGGTTTGCACCCAAAACCTGCACAGGTAAAGTTACAGCCAAATGTGCGTAAAAACACACTGGGCACACCGATAAAGCGGCCTTCGCCTTGTGCGGAATAAAATAGTTCTGATACTTTTAATTTCATATGCTATTATACAATAATTGTTTATGACTTGTCAACTAAATTTTTAACAATGCGGCCAACACCTTGCTCAAACGACATTGGAGCATAGTCAGGCATAACAGATCTGAGTTTGGCGATGTTGGGTCTACGTGTGGCTGTACTGCCGGCCTTGCCAGGAGAGGTAGTCCATTCAGGATCGGCATGACCCAGTTCTTCAGCAATGACATTCACTGCATCCTGAATGGTAATTTCTCTGTCGTTGCCAATGTTGAACAGTTCACGTGTTTGTGTTTCAGCGCAGAAGATACTGGCTCGGACAGCATCTTCCACGTGGCAAAAACTGCGTGTTTCTTCTGGACCAATAACTTCAAATATGCCACGTTGGATCTTGTCAATTTGGTCTGCCAGGAAGTGTCCGGCTTTGCTGTTGTCACCGTACACATTAAAGTAACGAATCATTACATAAGGTAATGGTGAGTTGGCCAAGTAGTTTTCTGCACAGATCTTGGGCAATCGGTAACTCCATCTAGCATTGTGGATATTGTTGATTGTGATGTCTGTGTGCTCGGCCACAGGACTAACAGGATCATCGCTGACCACTTCGCTGGAACTAGCATACACCAGTTTTTTTAACTGTTTGTTCATGCCAGCAAACTCAAACACATTGAAGTCACCCACCATGTTGTTCCATAACACTTGGTTGGGCCGCTCATAAAAGTTTTTGGTTCCGTTGATTGCACCATAGTGATAGATATAATCAAAATCCACAGGCAATTCTGCATAAGCCACATCGCCTGCAGTTAAGTCTACATCTATGAACTTATCACAGGGCGGTATAGTTGAACTACGACTATGGTTATCCATGGCCCATACTACGTTTTTTTTGTTTTGTTTAAGTTGGCGGCAAATTTCTGTGCCCAATAAACCGCTGGCACCGGTTACTAATATTTTCATTTGATAAATTTCTCGTTGTCGTCGATTACACTTTGAATCAGTTTAAAGTCAAGACCCAGTTTCTTGATCAAGTTATTCCACGCACTGGTGTCTTTGGGCAAGCAGTGTCCGCCGTAGCCACGTGTGTTTTTATTGGCCATCAAGTATGCAGGGTTGATACAATCACGTTGTGTGATGGCATTGTACACATTCATGTAGTTGGCATCTAGTTTTTGACACACTTCATAAGTGACGTTGGCAAAGGTCACCTGCATGGCATGGTGAACATTGTTGAAGTACTTGACAATTTCTGCTTCTGTAGGTTTAACGCAGGCCACATGCTTGGGATAGAAACCGTGAATTTTCTTAATTAGCTCAAAGTCTTCATCGCGATTGCTACCAATGATTAATAAATCATGATTGTGAATGAAGTCTGCTAGTGCAGTTTTAGCACGTAAGAACTCCGGGACACTACAGATTTTCAAGCCAGGATACTCTGCACTGAGTCGCTCGCTGGTGCCGGGCACCACTGTACTTTTAACCGCAATCAATCCTCGGTAGTTTAATCCGTCTAGATCTTTGATTACATTTTCTACAATGCTGGTATCACAGTCGCCGTTGGCTGCCTGATTAGTTGGCACACTTACAAAAACACAATCAGCGTCAATCACGTCCATGATAGAGGATCCTTCGTATGCAGGATCAAAGAAGCACATGTTATGGCCCAGATACTCTAGTCCTTCATACACTGCTTTGCCCACAGTGCCTTTACCGATAATACCTACTTTCATTTGTCATCTCCTGGAATAATTGAATCTACTCTGTATGTGTCTGTTTCATAGTCTTCGCCGCCACGTGGGCCTTCGGCAAAGGCAATAAACGTACAGCCATCCACTGTGGTTTGCATAGCATGTATCTCATTGGGCGGACTGATAATAAAGTCACCTTTCCTGGCCAAAAATTCTGTAGGTGTCCCGTCACTGTCTACAGGTTTGCTGTAATACACCATACTGCCGGTGAGCACATAGGTATATTGAGTAGTGAGTTTGTGATAATGATTACCACGCACTGCGCCGCCTGCATTAGTAATAAGGCAAGCATGATTAACCGCAGCCTTATAAAAGATATCTGTAATTGTACCACGTTCGTCACTGAACGTTCCTAGTCCTGTTTCATTGTTGTTGTAAATGTTGTATTGTTTCATTGTGATATAAACCTTGTGTTGGGATTGATACGTAATAGTGCTTGCTTAAGACCTTCACCAATGTTCCAACTTAAAATTAGAGCGTATGGATTAGGATACTTTGCAAATTCATTATCATCCAAGATTGGTATACGGCTAAGAGGAGTATACTTACCTTGCTTGTGCTCGCTTGCATCAGTAATGCAATGCAGGTGTGTTTTATTTAGGCCATGCCATGCAAGCCATGTATTTGCTTTGGCGGCAGCACCTACGCCAATGACCACTGCGTCAGGTTCATCTTGTAGGATTTGATAGAACTTAGCCAGCCATGCGTTGCGCTGTTGTTCAAACTTCTTTTGAAGACCCACATAAAAGTCAGGATCAAATAACCCAGCAGTGGTTTCTGTGTGAATAGCAGTTAACACCTTTTCTGGCACCGCCGCTCCTGTGATTTTCCTTGCTACCACACGCAAACTACCACCATGATAATCAACCACATCAAAGTCCGCAATTTCTAATCCAGCCTCGGCCAATAAATTGTGCAAACTCTTAATAGTAAAATAACTAATGTGTTCATGATACACCATGTCTGTAAAGCGTCCGCTACGGACCATCTCTAGCCAGTACGGAACTTCAAACACAAAGATGCCATCCTTGTCCAGTAAGAAACTCACACCATGTGCAAACTCCGTAGGATCGTTAGCATGGTTAAACACATTGTTGGCAATAACAACTGCGGCACGACCATATTTGGGAACAAGATCATATGCAACATTGGGATGAAATAATGCCTGTAGTGCATCGACTCCTTGTGATTTGGCCAATTCACACATGGCACTGCTTGAATCAATGCCCAGTGTGGCAGTTAATTCTTTGTTGAATTGTTTAATTAGGTATGCATCGTTACTGCCAATTTCAATCACCAGCCCTGCAGTGTTGTATTTTGATTTGATAGTTGCGGCAAACTCGTCCCAGTGATCTCTTGCTGTCTTTGAGTTGCTGGATGTGTAACTGTAACTGTATAGGTTATATCTTGCTTCGGCATTGCTGACATACCCCAATTGCAACATGCCCGAGTTGGGATTCAAATGAACTTGCAAAGGGAATACCGGCTCGCTTAGATTTAATTGATCCTGGGATACAAATGTATCTGCGTAGGCGTGTTGACCAAAGTCCAATACCTTGATCACTGGTTCTGTAGTGATTAGACATGTGTCCAACTGCCTGCTGTGTGTTATGTCTGTTGTCATGTTTTAGGAAGTTTAAATTGTGTTGTTTGATTGTTCGGATCATTGGCCTTCATAAGTGCCCATGGATCAATTTTTCCTGCGGCAGCCGCATCCCAGTGACTGGTATCAATATTTTTAGACCTCATATACGCGGCTAGTTTACCAACATCCACAAGACGGTTGTGTGTCACGTACTTGTTATGGAAGTCTTCGGGATTTTTTGGATTGCCTTCAAAGTATTTTTTCTTTTTGGCATTTTCATCTGCATTATTACCAGTAAGATCGTGGCGGTCGTGTGTGACATCCACTTCGATAATTTTCATTATGTCTAACAAGTAAGCCATTTGACTAACTTCAGCATCAATCAATTGATGCTTGCTAAGGTAGCCTGTTAGTTCTGGCCACTCTGCCGGTATAATGGGAAATATACTGTATGGATGTTCATTGTGAGTATGTACTTTTAACAACTTGAACTCTCCAGTGCATTCTATAATACGTTGGTCCCATGCTTGTGTTGACATAATAGCATCGTCGCACCAAACAAACAACCAGTCAGCGTCGGCATGTGTGGCAAGTGTATTAAAATACCGATTAAGAGCACCGTATCCCAAGGGTTCAAATTCCAATGCAGTATACGTTACATCTCGTGCATCTAACCGGGGCTGAATTTCATTGACAAAATGGTCACGTCCAATTTCATCATTACTATCAATACCAAACACAAATTGTATTTGGCTTAAGTCAGCGGCATTATCCAGCAGACTAAACACACTGCGGCTCAGTGCATCTGTGCGTTTATGGGTCGGGAGTAGTACTGCTATTTTAAATTCACGATTTGTCATGCGGAGTTATTACGATTTGTTCTATCCTGTATTTAATAGCAGTTGCAATGGCCTCAGCAATATCTGCTGGGCTTAACACAGGTCCGGTCTTGTACATTTGTTCAATTTCGCCTGGAGTTTTTGCACCTTGATAATTTTGTTTTAACATATTGCTACGTATTTTGCCTGGCCTAATTTCTGTAAAGAGCACATTGGGATACTGTTTCTTTACTGTATTCATACTGTAATGCAGTGCGGCTTTGGCGGCAGTGTAGAATATATTATACACAATCGGATCATCAATATTACTGCTGGTGACATAGATAAAATGTCCCGTGGAACGTTGCTGAACATATTGCTTGGCTAATAGCAGTGCACCGGTAAAGTTTACATCAACTTGATTTTTTTGATTTTGCCAAGTATTATCTTGCCAACCTTTAAACGCACCAACATTGGCTCCTGCGCAATTTATAACAATATCGTACTGGGATAAATCCAACTTGGATATTGCTTCAAAATTGGATAAATCTAATTCATCTCGGTCCGGTGCTGTGATTGTGTGTTGGTCAAACAGTTCTACACATGCTTGACCAACACCAGAACTACCACCAGTTACAAATATGTTCACGCAAACAAATCCTCATTCCATTCACGATGCCCTTCACGGTAAGCCATGTTGGCCTGTGTCTCACGAACTTCTACACGATAGCACCATAAACGCTGTGCCTCGCCTGGTCCCCACATCTCTGGAATGTAAACACCATTAACATACTTGTATAACATGTCGCTAAGACCTTCGCATCCTATACGGGGTAATACCACAATCTTAGCCATGTTCCGCTCTTGTAACAGTCGGAATGTTTCCATCTCTGGATCATCTGCTGCCACAATTAGTGTATGATCAAATTGGTCTTCTAGTGTTTTCTTGAGCTCTTTGAGTCCACCATAGTCAGCGGCCCAATTGCGAACATCTAGGTCATTGGTTCCAAAATAGAACTTCATTGAGAAGCTGTACCCGTGAATTAGATTACAGTGACTGTCTGCCCTCCACTGTCTGTACGCACACGGAAATGCGTCGTGATACTCTTTGGTAGAAGTAAATTTATATTGTACTGATTGAAGTTGTGCCATTGTGTTCTCCTATGTCATTATAGCATAGGCAGCAGAGTTTGTAAAGCGGGAATGATGCCGAAGACCGCTGTAAAGAAATATTTATCTACAATAATTTTATATTTTTGCTAAAGTTAGATCCAAGTTGACTAACTGCTTGATATAGGTACTGTTCATGTTGTTTAGGCGAGCCTGCTGGATGCTGATGCCAATTGATATCCTGGTAAGTTTGATTAAGAAACACAGTTTTATCATCAACTTGATAGGTACACGGGCCCGGTGTCAATACTCCAGTTTGAAAATATTTTAACCAATCGTGCTGTGTTGTAAACACACGCCCAAGATCAGGATTGTAATCAGAATCCAAAACACCGTTTGCCAAATATATACCAAGGTCAACAATGGCAGAATCGTTGTGTTTGTCTGCCAGCTGTTGACACAACTTTTTATAAAAGTCTTTTGCATTGGTCAACATCACAAGTGTAAAATAGGTAGGGTGAGACAATCTCATTGGAAAACTCTCATGGAAATCAATATCACTCTGAGTGTAGTTGTCATCATGTAACCAGTTGTACATTGACTGGTAACCTTTGTAAAACAATGCTTTTATTTGATCATCAGTTTCTGCGCCGGGTTTGATATAGTTCTTGTATATAAAATCTTGAATCTGGCTAGGAGGTATACCATGTTGCTGGTACAGATATTTACAAAGACTCTGATTGATGTCGGTGTTTTCATTTGAAACAGACAAAGCATTTACAAGATACATATCAACAAAATCATCTTTGCTGTAGCTGTAGGTACCAACCACACTTTCAACATTTTTGTTGGTCCAACTGTCTTCGGTGCCCATACCGTATATGGTTGAATGTGTTTTGAAATTGGTTTTTACTGACCAAATCTCAGTAGACATCATTTTTCGAATAGTTTCTAATTGAAATTTTTCTCTCATCACTGGATCAAAAGCAGGTGCTCCGGGCAACAACATCCATATATTGGGTTTTCCAGGTGGCAACCCGTTATGGATGAACAAATCAATTTGATCAAGTGTTTTTTGATAAGAGTCCCCGGGCAGACCCATAATGACTTCGACCTTGATCGACAGTTCGGGAAATCTTGAGCGCAGATATGCAGCATTTTTAAATTGCAGTTCAATAGGAGGATCTACTCGTTCAACGTTGTTCTTGATCTCGTCATCAAGATTTTGAAAAGAAATCTTGATGTGATTTAACAGTCCTTGCTCTGCAAGCATCTCTTTGATGCGTGTGGTTCTTTTTGGGTGATTCTTTGCATTTTCGGTAATTACTGATTTAGGATAACCGTATTTTTTTGCAACATCAACAATGTGTTTCGTTATTGTTTCATCAATATCGTAGATACCAAAGTTAGCATCATGAATGCTAACAGTCTTGATATGATTGGCACCCAACCACTCAAGTTCATCTAATACCACACCAAATGGTTTTTTATTTACTTTTGTGTACGTGCCGCCGCCCCAGTCACAGTAGATGCATTTGTAAGGGCATCCGCGAGAAGTGTCCAAGAATCCAATGGCAACCTCTTCAATAAACGGCAACAGATATTTTTCCTGGGCCTTGTAAATGTTGTTCGGCCACTTGAAGGATTTTTTTTCTATACCAATCTTACTAAAACATGTTTGACCAGCAGAATCACGGTAGTAAATGTATGGTATTTTTTCATAATCTGTTATGGGGTAATGGTCAAGTATTTCCTTGAACACTATCTCTCCGTAAGCATCGCCAGGAACCACTATGTCAATCCAAGGATTCTCATTGAAAAAATTATCGTTGTATTTGACATTGGATTGTGGGCCGCCGTACACAATCAAACAGTCAGGATGTTGTTTTTTTACCTCTTGTGCCACTTGATTAAAAAATTCTTCGTTCCAAACAAACACACTGAATCCAAAAATATGTGGAGGAACTTTTTGGCACTGTTCAAGTATTTGTTCTTTGGTATTAAAATCGCTAATCCAAGGATCGGCCCATTGATACTCGTTGGATTTGGTGCTGTTCTCTTCGTAGTAGGTTTTGAGACTACACCACAATAGTGGCAGAGATCGTACAGCAAAACAATTTTTATTTGCTAGATATACGTTTTTCATGGAAAAATTCTACCGGTTACACTGAATCGAATTTGGCCAGGTTCTACTCCGTTGACACTGTGCGCACACGGAAATGCGTCGTGGCACTCTTTGACGGAGGTGTATTGGTGAATCATTGGTGTCATGCTGTTTCTCCTATGTTAATTATAGCATTGGCAGCGGAATTTGTATACCGGGATGAACGCCGAAGGCCGGTGTAAAGAAATATTTATCGTATTACGCATTAGGGTGTTTATAACTACCTGTGCGATAGTTGCCTTGTCCAGGAATAGTATTACGAACACCTCCAATGGGGTCTGCTACATCTCCTGTTTTGCGCGGAATCAAGTGTACATGTGGCCATGGTACTGTCTGACCTGCTGCCGCACCATAATTCATGCCAATGTTAAATCCATCCCATTCTCCGGATTCAACTTGCATCTGGCCATGACGAACAGCATCCTCCACAGCATCCATCAGCACACCTACTGTGTTATATTTGGGCACAAACAACAAGTGCCCTGGAGTCACTGGATAGATATCTTCAAACACCTGCACGTGGAAATCTTCACGTACCAATTCTGTCCATGGCGCCAGCTGTTTATTAATTTCTGGATCTAATCCCGGCACGATTTCTTTTATTGTGTGCATTTAATTTCCTCGATCTAGGTGTTGTAGTTTGTTGGGCACGTTGGTCCATTTTTCATGGTCTGGCAATGGATCTTTACTTTTGGTAATAGTAGGCCATGTCTTTGCTAATTCAGCATTGATATCTATAAACACACGGTGGGGTTCAGGAACATCTTCGTCAGCATATATAGCATTAACCGGACATTCAGGAACGCACACTGCACAGTCAATGCATTCAGCGGGATTTATTGCCAAAAAGTTAGGGCCTTCGACAAAACAATCTACAGGACACACATCAACACAGGCTGTGTGTTTGCATAAAATGCAGTCATCGGTTACAACATAGGTCATCTTTTTTGTTTATTCAATTGGTAAAGGAAAAACTCTTCCGGTCAAGCTGAATCTGGTATGTCCGGATTCTATGCCTTCTACACTGTGGTGTCTGCTGGCATACAATATGTGCCATTGATGTGTTGGAATAACAAAACTGTGAGTCATGGTAGTTTTGTCATCTTCGAAGAAATTGGTTCTAACATTGTTTCCGCCAGCATCGATCAAATATGTTAATTTTACTTCAGTGCCAACATCTTTGTGTGCAATGATATCATTGTTCATGAACTGAAATCCCCAGTGCATGGTGTCACAAATATTTTGTTTGCACCATGTATCTATCTGTTGATTAAAATCATCTGACCATCGATAAGCACCGTTTAGATAATTGGCCTTAACTGAGTATTGATCAAAATTGTAGTTGAGATTGTTCAAAATCTCATCAGGAATTCTAGGCAGATTTAAATATCTAATCATTCTTGTTCCAGTGCCGCAACAACGTTATACGTGTTGGGAAAGATTTAATTACCATTTCTTGACTGAAGCAAGATGTTGTCAAAGAATTCTTTCTTTGTTCCTTTGTCGTCTTTGAATGCACCTTTAAGCACTGTGGTTTGTGTTAAACTACTGTGTGCCATTATTCCTCTATTGGTACAGCAGCCATGTTCCGCTTCAAGGTACACCGCTACATTGTCGCTGTCGGTGACTTTTGCGATTTCTCTGGCAATGTCATTAGCAAGTTCTTCTTGTAGTGTGCCACGACGAGCACACCACTGAGCAATACGAGTATACTTGCTAAGGCCAATGAGCTTTTGAGCGGCAATAATCCCGATATAAGCAACGCCACTGACAGGTTGGTGATGATGACTGCACATACTGCGAAGCTCACTACGCACCACAAGCATTCCTTCATATCGATCCGCTGAATCATTGGGGAAAGCTGTTGCATCTGGTTCTGGTTCATATCTACCTGCCATTATTTCGTTAAAGTACATTTTGGCCAAGCGTCTTGCTGTGCCTTTAGAGTTGGGATCTGTTTCACGATCAATCAGCAATCGATCCAGCACTGTTTCAAACGCTTCTGCGGCTTCGTCAATTAGTCGTTCTCGATCACCTTCGTGCAGGTAGTCACTGACGTTATCGCCGGCCCAGAAACGTTTGTTGTCACGTTTCATCTTGAAGCGAATAGCATCGCCTAGGTAACCTTCTTGGTAATCTTTGTCTGACATAATTTCAGTTGCTGTTGTAATTGGGGATGGTTCCATGGCATTATTGCCAAGGCGGTCTGGTATAAATTTCTTTTTAGTATCCGAGTGAAACACTGGATGTGGTGCAAATTCTTTTTTCAATCATAGTCTCCGATGTTAAGGCAGTGGATTGCCATTGTGTTATTATACAGGGTATTTAGGTCGTTGTCAAGGAACAATGGTTATTTTTCTGCAATCTGGGTAATCAACTGAGATTGGCTTTGGTTGATTTAGTTTTACATCTTCCAATAACTCTAATCCACGAACAGCCTCTTCGATTGTGGGCTTGTAATGATATCCAACTCGGAACACTTGTTGTGTTTCCCACGGCGATATAGTCAAATCTCTACCATCATATCGTCGTGCCAATATAGTATCATATGCAACAACATCATCCAACAAGATTGCTCCGCCACGTCCAATGTGCAAAGGTTTACCGTGCCCAAAACTCAAACACTGCATAGAGCCTTCTCTGTACATGTTCTTTTCAAGTCTACGAGCACTATCCCAAATACGTGTTCCAAGTATGGGATATTCGCCAACCCATCTTTGCCATTCATGATCCAGTAGTTCGTACTCGATGCCTAGTTTGTGCATGGTCATCAGAATACTCAGATAGGTGTAAGGAGTAAACTTGCACTCCGTAACTTGATCATAACGTAAACACAGTTCGATAGCGTGTGTACAGCAATCAGTCATGATCACGTAAGGTGCGCCTGTGAACTCTGCTAGTGATCTTTCAAACTGTAAAATTTTATCAAACATACCAGGCCCATGCATGCTGAATCATGTCATCCAACTTATGTGATTGCCATGCACCGGCTACAGCATTAAACTTATCTGCACTGGCTGTCAGCATAGGAGGATCGCCTACACGTTGTTCACCTACTATGACTTTTAATGTCCGGCCTGTGATACGTTCCGCTGCCGTAATGATTTCTCGATTACTGGTACCTGTGTTCGATCCAAGATTGTAAATGCCTGCAAGAATTGTTTGATCTAACGCCAACACATGTGCCCGCGCAATATCATCTACGTGTACATAGTCGCGAACACAAGTGCCATCTGGTGTGGGATAGTTGTCGCCATACAGCGTAAACTCTTGGTCATCTCTAAGGCTTTCTAACACACGGGCAATGATGTGTGTGGCACCAGGTTCTTGTCCATGTCGCCCTCGGGGATCTGCACCGCAGGCGTTGAAGTAACGAAATGAGACATAATCAAGTCCGTATGCTCGGTGGTACGATTCTAACATCATGTCAATCATCAGTTTACTTTGGCCATAAGGACTAACTGGCTCTGTGGGATCAACTTCGTCACACGGAACCATAATAGGCTCGCCGTATGTGGCCGCACTGGAACTAAAGATAATTCTAGTCTTAGGCATGGCTCGTGTTATGAAAGTAATCAACTCCAATGTCTTGGCCACATTGTTAAAGTAATAATCGGATGGATTCTTAATACTGGGACCAACTAGACTAGAGCCGGCACAATGCACAACAGCATCGGGCCGCATAGTTAACAACTTTTTAAATGCAGTATCACTATCAAAGTCTGCCAATACAAAACTGTCAAGTAGACCTTTTTGATGCGGTTGTAACGGCCTGCGGTCAATTCCCGTAACAGTATGCCCTGCATCTTTTAACTGCAAGGCAACTTGTCCACCGATATAACCAGCAACACCTGTGACTACTATGTTCATTCTTCGATTCTTCTTACTTGGTATTTTTCATGTGCAGTGTGGTCACGATAGCGATTGCCTGCACGGTTCCATTGCTCGCCTTGGCCAGTCATAATGTCAACTACGCGATCAATAGTGCCGTTGTTCCAATCTGAAATCAAGCCCATGTTGTGGTGCGGATCACGTAACAAGTTTTGCATTTTGTGATAAGCATCATCTATAGACCAGGGAACGTATAAACGGTTGGGATCATTTGCGAAAGTCTCGGGGAAACTGCGATAAGCAGGGTAGAGCACGTTACAACCAAGAGTATCAGCCTCACTGACGGTGTTAGAGACCCAGTCTTGAAGAGCACAATTAAAAAGCACACGAGTGTCGTTAAGATGAGCATAGTATTCGTTCTTGCTAATGTTGTCGTAAATTTTTAACTTGCCTTCTTGTTCGTACATTCTAGCACGTTCAAGATACCGGGGATTGTTACTACGCAATGGGCCACCGGAAAAGATGGCAAACTCGCAGGGCTCTGTGGTCAAGTGGCCATACATCTCAATCAGATCCATAAAGAAGTCCGGTTGCTTCTCTTGGTCAAAACGTGCGGCAAATCCTACCCGACGTTTGCGTTCGCCAAATGGTTTGATATTGTCTGTGCCACCAATACGTTCCAGTACTTCTTCTTTACCAAATGCTAGGCCACTAATATTATATATAGGAGCAGTCCATCCAGCAATGCGCATATGAGCAACCATCTCTTCGTTTGTGGCGAGAACTCCTGTAACGAATTCATTA
>Ga0114978_10001131_pt1 | contig 22477 bp, 30 predicted proteins | sample S_140212_EF_Meta_FD_87027 | JGI IMG/M metagenome (GOLD analysis project Ga0114978, IMG submission 87027) | Freshwater microbial communities from Lake Simoncouche, Canada to study carbon cycling - S_140212_EF_MetaG | ecosystem: Environmental > Aquatic > Freshwater > Lake | place: Lake...
ACGACCGCGAGCTCGCCAAGCGGTTCCGCGACGGTGGACTGAACTGGAGCGGCGGCGGCGCGATCGTGCCCGAGGGCGCCAACGCGCGCGCTTTGCAAGAGCTCTACATCGCGTCGAATCCCAACGCCGTCGGATCGAACCACACGCTCGACCGTACGGGCCTCGACACGCCCTCCGACCGCGCGCCCGCCGAGCACCATCCGCGCATCCGCACCATGCTCGAGACCTTCGGCTTCTACGATGTCTTCCTCTTCAACGCGCAGGGCGACGCGGTCTACACCGTGTTTAAGGAAACCGATTTCGCGAGTTCCGCCACGCACGGCTGCTACGCGGAATCGAATCTTTCCAAGCTCGTGCGCACCGCGCTCGCAACCGACGCGGGCGCTCCTGATGCAACGGGCGCCCCTAATGCAGTGGACGCCCTAGCGTGCGACTTCGCGCCCTACACCGCCAGCTACGGGGCGCAGGCAGGATTCATCGCTGCGCCGATCGTCGAGAATGGCAAACCGATCGGCGTCGTTGCCGTCCAGGTTCCGATCGATCGGCTCGACGCGATGTGCGGCCTCGCCGCGGGCCTGGGCGAGACGGGTGAGGTCTTCCTGGTCGGGCCCGGCGGAAGCAACCGCACGAACCTGCGCCTGGTGAAGTCCCCCACCGTCGGCACTCCAAGCCCGTCTGCAGCCTTCGCGGCCATGGCCATGAAGGGCGAATCGGGCTTCGCGCACACGGTGATCAACGACCGCGAGTCGATGGCCGCCTACCAGCCGTTCGATTTCCTCGGCCAAAAATGGGCGATCCTCGGAACGATCGACACTGCCGAAGTGCTTGCGCCAGTGCGCGCATTGACTTGGTGGATCATCGGCACCTCCGCCGCCGCCGTGCTCGCGCTCTCCGCGCTCGCCCTCCCACTCGCGCGCTCGATCGGTCGTCGCGCTCGGCAAACGGTCATCGCGCTCGCTCAGTTTGCGCGAGGCGACCTCACGGCGCGCATCAAGGACGATGGGACAGACGAGTTCGGCGCGATTGGCGTCGCCGTCAACCAACTTGGCGAGCAGCTCTCGATTTCGATTTCCGGTGTGCGCCAGAGCGCGACCGAGCTCGCGGGCGAGACGTCGACGCTCGCGAGCACGAGCGAGTCGCTGTCGGGCGTCGCCAGTGGCCAGGCCGCGAGCATCGAGGAAATGTCGGCCGCGGTGACGCAACTGCGCGAGCAGACCGCGCGGACCAGCGAGGAATCACTCGGCGCGCGCAAGCGCACCGAGCAAGGCACGCAGGACGCGGCCTCGGCACAGAAGGCCGTCGACGGGCTCGAGCACTCCATGGGCGAGATCGACCGCGCTGCCCGCGAGATCGGCCAGATCGTGCGCGTGATCGATGAGATCGCATTCCAGACCAATCTGCTCGCGCTCAACGCTGCCGTGGAGGCAGCGCGTGCCGGCGATGCGGGACGGGGATTTGCGGTGGTTGCGCAAGAGGTTCGCGCGCTCGCCACGCGCTCAGGCGAAGCCGCACGCAAGACGACGGAGCTCGTCGGATCGGCCAGCGAACGCGTGGGCCGTGGCGTAGAGTTCTCGAAAACCGTGCGCAGCTCGCTCGAACAGATCATCGCGGGATCCGCAGAAGTCGCGCGGGCGGTCGAATCGATCGCGCAAGCACAGACCGAGCAGTTGTCGGGGATCACACAGCTCGACCAGGGCATCGCGGAGATCTCGCGTACGACTCAGGAAGCCGCGGGACAAAGCGAACAAGTCGCAGCAACGGCGCGACAATCAGCAGACGAGGTCGCGACGCTCAAGCAGACCGTCGAACGATTCAGCATTGCATGAACGCACGAACAAGCGCGCGACCAAACTTGCGAACGGGCGCCCGAACAAGCGCCCTCGCCTTACACCAGCTCAGAACTGCCGCAGGAATCGCGCGTCGTTCTCGAACAGCAGACGGATGTCGCCGATGCCGTACTTGCGCATCGCCACCCGCTCAATGCCCAGGCCAAAGGCGAAACCAGTCCACTCCTCGGGATCGATGCCGACTGCCTTGAAGACATTCGGATCAACCATGCCGCAGCCGCCGAGTTCGATCCAGCGCCACTCAGGCACGCCGTTTTTCATCACGCGCATCTTCATGTCCAACTCCGCCGATGGCTCGGTGAAGGGGAAGAAACTCGGACGCAAACGAATCTCCGCCTCAGCGCCAAAGAACGCCTTGGCGAACTGCACCAGCGTGGTCTTGAGATCCACCATCGAAACCGCACGATCGATGTACAGACCTTCGACCTGATGGAACATCGAGTAGTGCGTGGCATCGTGCGCATCGGGTCGGTACACGCGGCCAATCGCACAGATCTTCAGCGGCGGCTTCATCGTCTCCATCGCACGGATCTGCACCGTGGATGTCTGCGTGCGAAGCAGCAGCTTTCCCGCAACTTCGCCGCCGAGAAAGAAGTTGTCAGCGGGTCCACGCGCCGGATGGCTATCGGGAATGTTGAGCGCGTTGAAGTTGTGCCACTCGTCCTCGAGCTCGGGGCCGTCGGCAACAGTGAATCCCATGCGCCCGAGCACATCGACGATCTCGTCAATGGTCTTGGTAAGCACATGGCGTGCGCCCTCGCCCATCGCCATTCCAGGCTCGGTGACATCGACCACCGGGCCCTTAGGCGCAGAAACCGTCGAGTCCTTGGCCGCGTTGAACGCACCTTCGATCGCGGCCTTCACTTCATTCATGCGCTTGCCAACCGCTGGCTTCTGCTCCTTGGGCACGCTCTTCAGCGCATCCATCGCCGCGCGCAGTCGACCATTGGTGCCAAGCCAACGCACGCGAAAGGCTTCAAGAGCGGCGCCATCGAGCACCGTCGAAAGTTCGGCGAGCGCCTGTTGTTCCATCGCGTCAAGGTCAGAGAGCATCGTCGTACTCTAACTTCAGTCGACACGATTGCGGGCGCGCTGAGTCAACTGCCACCTTGCCAAAGCGAGAAGCCCAAAACGAAACACGCCGCCCCGAGCAAGCTCGAGGCGGCGTGAAGTTTCGTTGAAGACTTACTCGGCCTTCGGCGCGTCAGCAGACTTCTTGCGAAGTTCCGCTGCGTAGGCCGTGCGCTTGTCCGCGGTGCGGCGGCGATTGGAGCGACGGCCTGAGACCTGCGCGCCCTCTTCCTTACCAACCAACTGCAGGATGCAGAGGTCGGTCTGATCGCCAACGCGACGCTTGTCGAGCTTGACGATACGGGTGTATCCGCCAGCGCGGTCAGCGTAGAGCGGAGCAACGCGCGTCATCAGGTGCTGCACAAGACGCGGGGCCTTGCGAAGCTCGCCGTAACGGTTGAACTCAATCTCCTTGTCGCTGGGAAGCTCCCAGAGAGTGTGGAGATTGCGCTTTGCGTCCTTGGTATTCGGGTCGGCAACCCAAGCAAAGACAGCGCGATCGTTGATGCGGGCCTCGATCTCGCGGCGCATGGTCAGACCACTGCGCTTCGCCATCGTGATCAGCTTCTCAACGAAGGGCTGAACAGCCTTCGCCTTTGGAATGGTGGTCTCGATCTGACCGTGCTCAAAGAGACCGGCAGCGAGATTGCGAAGCATCGCGCGGCGGTGATCTTCCTTCAAACACAGTTGCTTGCCAAATACACGGTGACGCATGACTCGTTCCTATCTTGTGGGACTCGGCCCATGCTCGTTGCACGGTGTCCGAGTCCAAATGCTCGTCGTTCGTTTTGATCCACCTGAATTACTAGGCTTGGATCACTGCACTGGACTTGAATCACTGGACTCAGGTCGTCACGAGACCATCGGGCACCGGGTAACCCAGGTGCAATCCGAGCTTCTCGAGTTCTTCCTTCACTTCGCGCAGGGAGGTCTTGCCGAAGCTGCGCACGGCGAGGAGGTCGTCCTCACTGCGCTGCACCAGCTCGCCAACCGAGCGAATCTTGGCTGTTTCAAGGCAGTTCGATGCGCGGACGCTGAGCTCGAGCTCAGCCACCGGCATGCGAAGCTTGCGGATGATTTCGTCGTCCTGCGCATTGCAGTCGGCGACCTCGTCAGAAACGAGAATGTCGCCGAGCTCGTCAAACTGGACGAACGGATTGAGGTGCTTGCGAAGAACTTTCGCCGCCTCAACCAGCGCCATGTCCGGCGTGACGGTTCCGTTGGTCCAAACATCGAGGACCAGCTTCTGGTAATTGGTCTGCTGACCAACGCGGGTGTCCTCGGTCGAGAAGCGCACGCGCTGCACGGGCGAGAAGATTGCGTCGATCGGAATCTCACCGATGAGCTGATCGCCACCCTTGAGTGCGTCCTTGGAGATCTGCTCGGTCGCCGGCATGTAGCCGCGACCCTTCTCCACGGTGAACTCGATGTCGAAGTCAATCTTGTCGGTCAAGGTCGCGATGACCTTGTCGGGATTGATGATCTCAATCGAAGCGTCGCACTCAATGAGTTCCGCAGTCACATCACCAGGGCCTTCGGCCGAGAGACGCATCGTGCGGGGTCCGTCGCCTTCCATCGCGACGACGATGCCCTTGATGTTCAGGATGATGTCCACAACGTCCTCAAGGACGCCAGGAATCGTCGAGAACTCGTGGGTGACACCCTTGATCTTCACCTTGGTGATCGCAGCGCCTTCGATGGACGAAAGCAGCACGCGACGCAGGCTATTACCAATGGTCGTGCCGAAGCCAGGCTCGAATGGTTCCGCGATAAAACGCGAGAAGGTCGCCGAGCGGCTCTTGGGATCAGGCTGAACGTTTGCGGGCAGGTCGAGCCCGCGCCAACGAAGATGCATCAGAAACTCCTATTTCCCATTGAAGGGAATTCTTGCCCATTGAAGGGACTCTCGACAGGCTCGGGCTCGCGCCCTTGCTCAACACCAACGCAGCTCGGATGACCACCCCTGTCGACGGGTGGGGGCCTTCTGTGCGATGGATCTACTGAAAGCCGTTGCGCGAGGTTTCCCTCGCGCAACGGGTTGGTTTCTACTTCGAGCCACCAGAAAGTACTTTTCTGGCTGTGGCTCATCCGCGATTAGACGCGGCGCTTCTTTGGCGGACGGCATCCGTTGAACGGAATCGCCGTGTGATCCTCGACCGCGGTCACGCGCAAGCCGTTGGCCTGCAGCGCGGTGATCGCGCTCTCGCGACCTGGTCCAGGACCCTTCACACGAACTTCGACCTCCTTGAGGCCGACGCGCTTGGCCTTACCAACCGCCTTCTCCGAAGCGCGGCTCGCCGCGAATGGAGTCGACTTGCGCGCGCCCTTGAAGCCGACGGTTCCGGCCGAGTCCCATGCAATGGTCTCGCCGTTCACATCGGTGATCGTGATCAGCGTGTTGTTGAACGTAGCGTTCACATGCACGATGCCACGCAGGACATTCTTGCGGAGCTTCTTCTTTGGTGTTGCTGATGCCGGGGTTGGCGTATTCATTTGGTTTATCTCGGTTTCTTTCGCTGTCAAACTCTCTACCGCTGTTGGCGCGCGGGTCGTCCGAACTTCGCTTCAAGCCGCGCATCGCTGCGCAACTCGTTCAATCGGAGACGGCGTCTCCAATCGCGCGAAGCAAATCGGCTTAACCCTTCACGCCCTTCTTACCGGCAACAGTCTTCTTCCTACCCTTGCGAGTGCGCGAGTTCGAGCGCGTGCGCTGACCATGCACTGGCAAGCTGCGACGATGACGATCGCCGCGGTAGCTCTTGATGTCCTTGAGCCGCTGGATGTCCTGCTGGACCTGGCGACGCAGAGCACCCTCGACCATGATCTTGGCGTCAATGACGCCGGCGATCGCAGCGATTTCCTGCTCCTTGAGCTCGTTGGTACGACGCTCGGGGTCGATGCCGACCTCCTCGAGGATGTCGAGCGCAATCTTCGGCCCAATGCCGTAGACGTAGCGCAGCGAGATGCCAATCTTCTTCTTCTCAGGAATGTCGATACCAGCGATACGCGGCATATCAGGCTCCGATGAATCCCAGCAGGATCGCTGCGGGATTCCTCACTTCTTGATGCACCCATCTGCACACGCCAGCAACGCTGGACGAACTGCCGATGGGAATGTTTGTTTTCCGAATGCTTCGACCAACGAATGGTCAACGACCAATCGAGGGGGAAGGGGCGATTGTAACTGAAATCCCGTCGAAGTCAGCCTTGACGCTGCTTGAGACGAGGATTCTTCTTGTTGATCACCAGTCGCTTGCCCTTGCGGACAACGATCTGGCAATCACGGGAACGGCGCTTGATGCTCGAGCGAACCTTCATGGTGGGACTCCGGTCTTCGATTCTCTGGCTGTTCTGGCTCGTACGACGAGGAAATTCTCGTGAACGGCCAGAGTGTTTGCGGGTGTGGTGAGAAGTTCTCGGTCTTGGGTTCCATCGCTCAGTAGCGATAGACGATGCGGCCCTTGGTCATGTCGTAGGGGCTCATCTCGACGGTGACGCGATCGCCAGGCAGGATGCGGATGAAAAACTTCCGCATTTTGCCGCTGACGTACGCGATGATCTGCTGATCGTTCTGCAGACGCACCTTAAACATGGCGTCTGGCAGAGCCTCAGTAACCTCAGCGTCGAGCGTGATCTTGTCTTCCTTCGGCATCTGTCGTAGGGCCTGTGTTCGGGGGTCTGATCTCGTTGCGGGTCTGCGGGGTGGTTTAACAGGCAAGGTGCGCGAAATGAGGCGCGCCAGCTGATGTTGGTGATTTGTTCGAAGCGCCGGCGGATGTCGAAATGTCCGACGCGTTTGCTCGAGGAGCAGTGAGAACCTCGGCGCCGTCGCGGGTCACAGCAACGGTGTGCTCGACATGGCAACTGCGCGCGCCTGAATTCACGGTGACGGTCCAACCATCGTCCGCGAGAGTCACGGGCGGATTGAGCAGTTCACCCAGGTCGTTGCGCCGCGCGGTCTCGAACACGATCATCGGTTCGATCGCAAGCACCATTCCAGGACGCAGCGTGAAGTCGCCGCCCTGCAAGTACGACGAATCGACGCAACAAGGAACCTGCGGAGGCTCATGCAGCTCGCGGCCGATGCCGTGCCCGACGAAATCCACCGCGATGGTGAATCCGCCGTCGACGGCAATACGCTCCAACTCGCAGGCGATCTCGCTCCAACGCAGGCCTGGTCGGATGGAACAAACGGCGTGATCGAGCATGCGCTGAGAGCAGGCAACCAGCGCGCGAGCGCCGTCGTCAACCGCGCCGACGCACACCGTGATCGCGCTATCCGCGCACCAGCCAGCGAGTCGAACGCCAACATCGATGGTCACGATGTCGCCATCGCAGATCACGCGTTGGCCCGGAACGCCGTGCACCAATTCTTCGTTGACCGAAATGCAGCTTGCCGCAGGAAACGCCGGTCGAGCGTGCATGTTCGCCGCAGCGTTGCCGCGATAGCCGAGAAACGCTGGCTCCCCTCCCGCAGCAACAATCGATGCGCGAACTACGCTGTCGAGCTCTGCTGTCGTCGCTCCCGCCACGCATGCGCGACGCGCGGCCGCGAGAGCATCGGCAACGACTTCGCCAGCCCGGCGAATCCCCGCAACATCCTCAGACGAGCGAAGTGCAAGAGCAGGCTTCTTCATCGACGACTGCGCAACTGCTCCGCCGTGCAATGCTCGGGAGCCACCGCGGTGGGTACGCGCATTTCGCGCATGGGCCATGGTGACGCCGAGATTCATGTCAACTCGTTCGGCTCCGAATGCGCGGCGACTTGCTGTCGTTGGCACCCTGGGCAAGGAAGCCCGAATAGTTGCGCATGAGCAGATTGGCCTCAATGCGCTGAATGAGATCAAGGCCAACGCTGACGACGATGAGCAAGCCCGTGCCGCCAAGGAACTGCGAAACGAACGGCGGGATGCCCATGCTCGAGCTCACAACGGTCGGGATGACCGCGATTGCCGCGAGGAAGCCAGCGCCAACATAAGTGATGCGCTCCATCACCGTCTCGAGGTACTCGGCGGTACGCGGTCCCGGGCGGTACCCAGGAATGAACGAGCCGCTCTGCTTCAACTGCTTCGACATCTCATCCGGGCTGAACTGCACGGTGGTCCAGAAGTAGCTGAAGAAGAAGATCATGAGGATCTCACAGAAGATGTACGGGAACTTGCCCATCTGGCTGTTGATGGCCAAGAAGCTGGTGGTGAGCTGCCACCATTCAGCCGAACCGCCCTGAATCGCGCGAGTCTGCAGCCAAGCAAAGATGCTCGACGGGAAGATCATCAGCGAACTGGCGAACACGATCGGCATGACGCCGGCGTGATTGAGACGAAGCGGCAGATACTGGCGCTGGCCACCGAACACGCGGCGACCACGGGTGTGCTTCGCCTGCTGAATCGGAATGCGTCGCTGGGCAACGGTGATCACAATCGCACCAGCGATCACGAACACGAAGCCGCCGATGATGAGCAAGAGCCCGATCGGACTCAGCTTGCCACTCTCGGCATTGATGGATGGATCGAAGTTGGTCCAAACCCAAGTGACCGCCGACGGCATGCGCGAAAGAATGCCCGCGGTGAGGATGAGCGAGATGCCGTTTCCGATGCCGTACTTGTCGATCTGCTCGCCAAGCCACATCAGGAAGAGGCTACCTGCGGTCAGGCCCGCAACGCCCGCCGCGTAGAAGGTGATCATGCCACCACCCACGAGGAAGTTCGGCTGAACCAGACCCGACTGACGGAGATAGGAGAGCCACATCACGCCCTGAACCAAGCAAAGTCCAACCGCCGCATAGCGGGTGTACTCGTTGATCTTGGTCTGGCCGGAAGTCCCGTCCTTCTTGAGTTCCTGAAGCGGCTTCCACACAGTGGTCAGCAGCTGGAAGATGATCGAAGCCGTGATGTACGGCATGATTCCGAGTCCGAAGATCGTCGACTGCTGCAGGCTTCCACCAGAGAAGATCGACGCGTACTCAAGGATTCGACCGAAACCCGATCCGCCCTGGCTGGCCTTCGCTGCGGCTTCCTTCAAGGCAGTTTGGTCCACGCCTACCAGCGGGATCACAAAGCCGATGCGGTAGATGGCAAGCAATCCGAGCGTGAAAAACACGCGCCGACGGAGCTCAGGGATTCGGAAGATGTTCGCGAAGGCTTGAAACATCAGGGTCTCGGGTCGTCATTTCGTCGCGAAGCCGCGAGCGTCAAACTTCACGAACTCGTGGTCGCCTTCTCAGGCCACCATTACGGGATACATCCGAGAAAGTGATCTCGGATCGGAAGTTGTTTCGCTTACTTCGACGCTTCGGTGCACGAACCACCAGCAGCCTCGATCTTGCTCTTCGCCGTTGCGCTGAAAGCAGCCGCGACGACAGTGAGCTTCTTCTTGAGCTCGCCGGTTCCAAGAACCTTGAGCCCAAGCTTGGCGTTGGGAATCATGCCGAGCTTGACCAAGGTCTCGATGTCGATGTTGGCGCCGTCCTTGAAGTGCTTATCAAGGTCGCGGACATTGATCACGTAGTAATCAGTGCGGAAGCCCGCATTGGAGAAGCCACGCTTGGGGAAGCGACGCGCAAATGGCGTCGCGCCACCGGCGTAGGCCGGGCGGCTGGTCCAACCAGCGCGGCTCTTGGCACCTTTGTGACCGCGACCGGAAGTACCGCCGCGACCGCTGCCCTCGCCGCGACCAACGCGCTTGCTCTTCTTGTGCGGTCCTACCTTGGCGGTGATGTCTTGGATCATCATGACTGGAACTCTCCAGAACAGCGGTTCGGACCGCCGGGAAATCGCAGGGTGTGTTCGTTACTACTCGTGACTCGTTGGGCTGCGTCGAAGGAACTAAGAACTTCGACCGCCGTCAATGAGCGCATGCAGATGCATACGCGTACTTTGGCCATTCATCAGGCAGAAGGCGCCGGAGGTGCAGAAGGCGCAGCAGCCGGAGCAGAGGAAGCATCGCCGTCGGGACGACGAGGACCGCCACCACCGCCGCCGCCACCACCACCACGGTATCCGCCACCGCCGCCGCCACCGCGCGGACCACCGCGACCACCACGGCGATTCTCCTCGCCAACGGTGTTCTTCGGAGCAGCCATGCGCTCGCCACCCTTCGTCTGCGGCATGAAGGCCATTCCGCGCTTGATCGCAACTTCCACACCGGTCTCAGGCAAGCTGACGCCGCGAAGGGCCTCGACCTGCTGGCGGGTGCGAAGTGTTCCAAGGGCGTCAACGGTCGCCTTGACCACGTTCTTCGGGTTGCTGGATCCATAGACCTTAGTCAGGCAATCCTGCACACCAATCATTTCGAGGACCGCGCGAACCGCGGCGCCAGCGATGACGCCGGTACCAGGGGCTGCGGGCATCAGCTTCACGGTCGTGGCGCCGAAGCGACCAACAACCAAGTGGGGAATCGTCTTCCCCTGCAGCTGGAAGCCAGTCATCTTGCGACGACCTTCCTTCTGCGCCTTCTCGATGGCCTGGGGCACCTGATTCGACTTGGCATAGCCGACGCCAGAGCGACCGTGACGGTCGCCGACGACGACCATCGCCGAGAAGCTGAAACGGCGACCGCCTGCGACGGTCGACGAGGTGCGGTAAACGCCGACCGTAGTCGACTCGATGGATGAGGATTCGTCGATGATCTCTGCCATAGCTTGAACCAGTCTTCAATCGCCTCGCGCTGTCATAGCGCGTGAGCGGGAGCGGAATCGATCAGAACTGAAGTCCGGCCTCGCGCGCGCCGTCTGCCAGCGCCTTCACGCGACCGTGATAGAGGTAACCATTGCGGTCGAAAACAACCTTCGAAACGCCCTTCTCCTTCGCGCGCTCGGCGACGAGCTTGCCGACGGCGGTAGCCTCGGACATCTTCGCGCCCTTATCCGGGAATCCCTTGTCGCGCGTGCTTGCCGACGCGAGGGTCTTGCCGGTCAGGTCGTCAATCACCTGCGCGTAAACATGGTTCAGGGAGCGGAACACGGATAGACGCGGTCGATCGGGCAGGCCGAGGATGTCCTTGCGGATTCCTTGCTTGCGGCGGGCTCGTCGGACGCGCTTGTTGGTCGTGCGATTCATGGTTTGCTGCCTTCTAGCTTCTTGCGGTCAACTGTCGGAATGCCTAATCGGTACACGGATTCATTTCAGAACCCGCAACCCGTGGCATTAGCCGCCGGTCGCCTTGCCTTGCTTGCGAATGATGGTCTCACCGAAGTACTTGATTCCCTTGCCGTTGTATGGCTCGGGCTTGCGCTGCGAACGGATGGCTGCGGCGAACTCGCCGACGCGCTGGCGGTCCGCACCGCTGATGTTCACGAAGATACCGCCTTCGGTCGTGATATCGACCTTGACCCCGAGTGGGATCATGAGCGTAATCAGGTTGGCGTACCCAAGCTTCAGGTCGAGCTTCTTGCCGTTGACCTTCACCGAGTAACCGACACCGACAACCTCGAGCTTCTCCGAGTATCCCTCGGTGACGCCCTTGATGCAGTTGTTGAGATTGGCGCGGGTGGTACCCCAGTACGCCTTCCGGTTGCCTTCGTCGAGGCGCGCCATGTCGGTCGAACAGACGATTTGGCGCTCCTTCTCGTTCCAGACAACAGAAATCTCGGGGCGATAGACGACCTTGAGGGTGTCACCCTTGGGTCCGGTGATCGCGACCTCGTGGGTGTTGGCGTTCACAGCGACCTTGCAGGTGCCGGGGACGAGAATGGGCTTCTTACCGATGCGCGACATGACTTGCTCCTGTCGGACTCTGCACTCTTAGAAGGATCCGACGACTACTTCGACGGATCACTACGCACTTCGCAAACCGACTCGCGAACCGAACCGCTGGCCGATGCGCGAACCAAACCTCACACCAATCAGCAGACCGAATCAGCAGACCGAATCAGCAAACGGTGGCGACGACTTCGCCGCCGACGCGCTGCTCACGGGCCTTGCGATCGGACATGATTCCGCTGCTCGTCGAAACGATCGAGATACCGAGGCCCTGCAGCGGACGGGGAAGATCCCCAACCGGCGAATAGGTTCGGCGTCCCGACTTCGACACGCGGCGGATTTCGTTGATGATGTTCTCACCGCGGACGCCGTACTTCAGCACCACGCGAATGATGCCCTGTCGGCCGTCGGCCACGAACTCAAAGTCTGAGATGTAACCCTCGGTCTTGAGAACAGCGGCGACGCCACGATTGAGCTTGTTGCTAATCACGACGACAGACTTCTCGCGGTTCCGCACGGCGTTGCGGATGCGGGTGAGCATGTCGGCGGTGAGATCTTGAACGGACATTTCTTTTGGCTCCTACTCCCCTGCGGCATTCCGCGGGGAGGGTCGATCTGATCAGGTTCGTTCTGGTTCGGTCACCAACTGGCTTTACGCATGCCAGGAATCATTCCCTGGAGCGCAAGCTCACGCAGCATATGACGGCAAATACGGAACTTGCGATACACACCGCGCTTGCGCCCGGTGATCTCGCAACGGACTTCCGCTCGCGAGCTGAACTTGGGCTTGCGCTTCATCTTGTTGAAGGTTCGCGTGCTGGCCATGTGGTGGGTTCCGTGTTCTGCTTCTCTGAGAGCCGACGATTACTTCGTCGGATCGGTTCAGTCTCGGGCGCGGGGAAACATCTCCGCGCCGTGAATTCACGACTTCTTCTGCTTGCGCTCTTCCGGCTTCACAAAGGGCATTCCGAGTTCGGAAAGCACAAAGCGGCTCATCTTCGGATTCGAATTCTCGAACACGAATGTGATGTGCATGCCGTGAGTGATGGTGGCGTTGGCCATGTTGATCTCAGGCCAAACGGCCTGTTCGGTCAATCCCATCGAGTAAGACCCGCCCATGTCGAAGGACTTCTCCTTGACACCGCGGAAGTCCTTAATACGAGGGATCGCGAGGTTGATCAGTCGATCCGTGAAGTGCCACATCCGATCGCGACGCAGCGTGACCATAAAGGCCGACGGCATACCTTCGCGCACACGGAACTGGGCGACTGCCTTCTTGGCGATGATCATGATGGGCTTCTGGCCGGTGATGGTCGCGAAGTTCTTGATGAACTGATCACGAACTTCAGGCTTCAGCTTCGCGTTGTCGAGGTACTTGCCGATACCAGCATTGACCACAACCTTGATGAGCCGCGGCAGCTGGTGCGGGTTGTTGAGACCGAACTCCTGGATCGCCTTCGGACCGACGGTGTCGATGTAGGCCTGCTGGAGTCGGGGGTAGTTTCGCTTGACGTATGCCATAAATCGTTCCTTGTGCTGTGTCGCGCGATGCGCGACCTTGGCAATCTTCTGCTGATGGTGACTTGTTCACGGCGAGGTCGCCGCGTGGTTCCACACTTCGTTTACTTCTTGGCAGCCTTCGCAACGGGCTTCTTAGGACCGCGCAGCTGGTGCAGTTCCTTGCCACCGCGCACGGCAACGCGCGACTTCGATCCGTCGGGCTTCGTTACGAAGCGCACACGGGTCGCCTTGCCGTCAACAACGGGGCTGACATTGGATGCGTCGATCGGGCCTTCCTCCTTGAGGATCATGCCCTTCGGACGAGACTGGCTTGGCTTGAGGTGCTTCGTCTGGATGTTGACACCCTTGACGACGACCCGATCACCCTCGTCGACGACGCGGAGGATCTCCCCGATGACGCCCTTGGAGGCGCCGCGGGTCACGATGACATTGTCACCCTTGCGGATGTGGCGTGGCATTAGATGACCTCCGTCGCGAGTGAAACGATCTTCATAAAGTTCTTCTCGCGAAGTTCGCGGGCAACCGCGCCGATGATGCGAGTGCCCTTCGGGTTGCCGTCCTTGTCGACGAGCACGCAGGCGTTCGAATCGAACCGCACATACGAGCCGTCGTCGCGACGGGTTGGAAACTTGCAACGGACGATGACGGCCTGAACCTTGTCACCGGCCTTGACTTCGCCGTTGGGCAGCGCCTTCTTGACGGTGCAGACAACGCGATCGCCGATGCCCATCGTGAGACGGGTAAAGCGACCGGTGGCGGTCGAGGATCCGAGGACGCCAATGACCATGGCTTCCTTTGCACCGGAGTTGTCGGTGACCTCGAGTCGTGATTCCTTCTGGATCATTTCTTGGCTCCATCGCCAGCGTTTGCTGGCGTGATTTCAGTATCAATGCTTCGCTGTCCCTGTGCCTAACTGTTGAAAGAGCCTGATTTCAGGTGCTCTCGCCGAAGTTGATCGCGCCACCATCGGGAGCGCGCTCAAGAACGCGAATGAGAACCCAAGACTTGGTCTTGGAAATCGGGCGGCATTCAGCCACCTCGACACGGTCGCCAGTGCGCGACTCGTTCTTCTCGTCATGCACCTGCAGGATCGTGCGCTTGCGCATGTACTTACCGTACTTCGCATGCTTGCCGGAATAGGCAATCACGACCTTGCGGGTCTTGGTTCGCTTGTCGCTCTCCACAACGCCAATGCGGCGCGGGGAAGTCGGGGGAATGACGAGATCGTTGGTCGTCGGCATGGTTCGTCTCAGTTCTTCGTGCTCTTCGTGCTCTTCGCGCTGGACAGGGCCTTGATCGCATTGCTGCGAGCAGTGTTCTCCGTCAGCACCCGAGCAAGATCCTTGCGGGCCTTGCCCATGCGGGAGTTGTCGCCGACCTTTTCGGTCGTGCTCTTGCAGCGGAGATCGAAGAGCTCACGGCGGAGGCGGGTGGCCTCAACCTTGAGGTCGTCGGTGGAAAGTTTGATTACTTCGGCAGGCTTCATGGTGTTGCCTCTTTATGCGCGAGTTGCGCGCAACTAATCGTTCGTTCGTTCGTGCTTACTAACTGACCTACTAACCGAATTAGACGGCGATGCGGCGGCCGACGAATCGGCACTTGACCGGCATCTTGTGTGCGATGCGGGCCATCGCCTGCTTCGCAAGATCCTCTGGCACACCGGCGATCTCGAAGAGAATCGTTCCCGGCTTGATGCGCGCGGCCCAGTAATCCACTTCGGCCTTACCCTTACCCATTCGGGTTTCCAAGGGCTTCTTCGAAATGGGCTTGTCCGGGAACACGCGGATGAAGACCTTGCCTTGACGACGAAGGAAGTGCTGCGCCGCAATACGGCCGGCATCGATCTGTCGAGCCGTGAGCCAGTGTGGCTCAAGGGTCTGCAGGCCGTAGTCACCGAAGGCAACATAGTTGCCACGCGTGGCATTGCCCTTCAGCTTGCCGCGCTGCTCTTTGCGGAACTTGACTCGCTTTGGCATCAGGTTGGACATAGTCAGTCCTCTTCAGTCGCTGTCTTGGTTTGCTCAAGGTTCGGCGGATGCCTGGCCTCGTGGAATTCGGAACGGTCTATCTGGTTTCAACTGCGATCAACGGCGACCGCGGGCGCGAGCTCGGCCACCTGCCGCACTCGAATGGGTCTGGTCTTCGTCGTTCTCGGTGAAGAGGCCCTTGAAGACCCACACCTTCACGCCGATGGCGCCGTAGGTCGTAAAGCTGTGGGCAACGGCGTATTCGACGTTGGCCTGCAGCGTGGAGAGCGGAATGGAGCCCAAGCGCGTATCGAGGGTTCGGCTCATTTCAGCGCCACCAAGACGGCCGGCGAGGAGAATGCGAATTCCCTTCGCGCCGTTCTGCATGGAGCTCTCAGCGCGCATCTTGAGGACGCGGCGGAAATTCGCGCGCTTCTTCAACTGCTCGCCGATGCTTTCCGCGATGAGCTTGGCATCGAGGTCAGGGTTCTTAATCTCGACGACCTTGAGGACGACCTTGCGGCCGGTCATGGTCTGGAGATCCTTGGTGAGCGACTCGATTCCAGCGCCACGAAGACCAACAACCTGACCAGGACGCGCCGTCTTCACGATGACCGTGAGTTCGTCGCGCGTGCGCTCGATCAGAATGTCGCTGACCGCCGCGAACGGCGGCGTGCGGTTGAGCCGCTTGTCGACGTACTGGCGGATCTTGTAGTCCTCAACGAGGAGGCTACCGAACAACGCCTTAGGTGCGAACCAGCGGGAGCGGTGCGCCTCGGTGATGCCGACTCGGAATCCGAAAGGGTGGACCTTCTGTCCCATAGTGTTTCTCCGGAGCGGTTAGGCTCCGCGCTCCTCGACGGCGACGTGAATGTGGCACGTGCGCTTCTTGATCGGATGCGCGCGACCGCGGTCCTTGGGCTGGAAACGATCGAGGGTCGGACCCTCGTCGATACGGGACTCGCTCACGATGAGCTTGGTCGGGTCCGCATTCTTCTCTTCCGCATTGGCGATCGCGCTCTTGAGCACGACAGAGATGAAGGCAGAACCGCGCTTCTTCGAGAAATCGAGCGCAACGAGCGCCTCGTCGACGCGCTTGCCGCGGATCAAGTCCGCGACGAGGCGCGCCTTGCGGGGCGCGATACGAGCAAATCGGTGGCAGGCCTGGAAAGACATGGCAGTTACCTCGGTTTAGATCGCAGAGCGATCAGACCTTGAGGTTCTCCTTCTTGTTGGTGTGGCCACGGAACGTGCAAGTGTGCGAGAACTCGCCGAGCTTGTGACCAACCATGTCTTCAGTGCAATAGACATCGATGAACTGACGCCCGTTGTGCACCTGAAAAGTGAACCCGATGAACTCGGGAACGATCGTGCAGGCACGGGACCAGGTCTTGATCGGAGTGCGCTTGGTAGCGGTTTCCTGCTTCTGGACCTTGCGGTACAGACTCTCGACGACGTATGGACCCTTCTTGAGCGAACGCGACATGGTTGGTTCTCTTGAGGTTCTCGCCGCATGCACGGCGTGGATATCCACTGACTTCGCAAACTCAGACTCTGTTTAGGACTCGGCGAGTTCTTCGACGACTCCGGCTCAATCACGGACTCGGCGAGTTCTTCGACGACTCCGATTCAATCAATCATTACAGCTTCAACTGACCGTATCGCTTGCTGCGACGACGGCGGATGATGCGCGAATCGCTGGACTTGCCGTAACGACGAGTTCGTCCGCCCTTGGCGAACGTACCCGAATAGTTACATGGCTCGCGTCCACCCTTAGACACCGAACCACCGCCGTGCGGGTGAGCGTGGTGGCTCATCGCAAGACCACGGGTCGTCGGACGACGGCCCAGCCAACGATTACGACCTGCCTTGCCGAGGACAACATTCGCGTGATCAGCGTTGCCGACCTCGCCAACCGTTGCCCGGCATTCCATCGAGACCTGGCGGATTTCACCAGAAGGGAGCACGATGGTTGCCCAGCGTCCTTCCTTGTTGGTCAGACGCGCCGACATACCTGCGCCGCGACACAGACGACCGCCGGCACCCGGCTCGATCTCAATGTTGTGCAGCGCGATACCGGTCGGAATGTGCTTAATTGGAGTGCAATTGCCCGGCTTCGGGTCCATCGGCTCGGTCGAGCTTCCAATCACATCGCCGGCGGTGAGGCCCTTCGGCGCAATGATGTAGCGCCTGTCGCCATCAGCGTACTCAAGGAGCGCGATGTGCGAGGAGCGGTTGGGGTCGTACTCGATACCGACGACAGTCGCCGTCATTCCGTCCTTGTTGCGACGGAAGTCGATCTTGCGGTAGCGACGCTTGTGACCTCCACCGCGACCAGCGATGGTGATCTTGCCCTGGACGTTGCGTCCGCTGCCGCGAACGAGCGGGGCGAGAAGCGCCTTCTCAGGGGTCTTCTTGGTCACTTCCGAATGGAGGTTCACCGACGCGTTTCGGCGTCCGTTGGTGACCGGCTTGTAGACTCGAATAGCCATTTAGGAATACCTCGCGGCTCAGAAGAGCTCGATCTTGTCTTCGGGGTGGATCTTGACGACAGCGCGCTTCCAGACCTTGCCATCCACGATGCCGTACTTGTAAGCACGGGCGCGGATGTGGCGGTTCTGCGTTGAGACGCCGACAACTCGAACCTTGTAGAGCGACTCAACGGCGTACTTGATATCCGTCTTTGACGAAGTCCTGGCGACTTCGAATGCAAAGCGGTTCTGGTGGCCGGAGCCCCAAGTAGCCTTTTCAGTCACGATCGGACGAACAATGATGTGGATGGGGTCCATTTACGCGACCTCCTTCTTGGCCTTCGTTGCCGAGGCGGCAGACTTCTTCGGTGCAGCCTTCTTCGGTGCGGTCGCCGTGCTCGCTGGAGTTGGCTCAGGAGTCTTCGGCGCGTCGGCCTCGTCTCCAGGCACACCGTCAAAGCAGGTTCCCTCGAGGAAGGAGATGAGCGCAGCCTTGTCCACCACAAGGAATCGGTGGTTGAGCAGCGAGAACGCGTTGAGCTGGTCAATGCGGCACACATCGACTCCGGCGCAGTTGCGCGCAGAGAGGAAGGCGTTGCGATTGGACTTCTCGGTGGCGAAGAGACAGGTACGGTTGATTCCAACCGCTTCCATCATCTTGGCGAAGTCAGAAGTCTTTGGCGTCTTGAAGTCGATCGTCGCGAAGCACTTGACTTCGTTGTCAACGAGCTTGGCGAGAAGCGCGTTGCGATTGGCCAGACGGCGCATCTTCTTGGGGAGCTCGGTTCGGAAGTCCTCGCGAGTGCGGGTCTTCTTGAAGGTAACACCACCACCCTTGCGGATTGCGGTGCGAGCGGCGCCGGCGCGCGCGCTACCAGTGCCCTTCTGCTTGTAAATCTTGCGCGTCGAACCGTGGACATCGCCGCGGCTCTTGGTTCGAGCGGAACCCTGGCGCTGGTTGCCGTGGGTGATGACATACGCCTGCTTGAGGAGCGCGTGACGGATTTCTCCGCCGAGCGTCTGCTCGTCAATCTTCAGGGTGTCTACCTTTGTGCCTGCAGTGTCGTAAATCGGCAGTTCAATCATTGCTTCGCCTCTCGCGGGCCGCGCCCGCACTTCGCTTCGCCCTCCGCGTGCCTGTTATTGGTGGCACGGGGTAGGACTCGACTTGGTGAATCCTCAGGTTCGGAAGAGGCGCGCTCGTTGCAAACTTTGTTTGCTTGAGCGGGCCACACCGACCATGAGATACGGACTTGTTGTTGCCAGCCGGTTCCAGTTCGGCCTTGCTGGCGCCCGAGTACCCCTGCGGGCCTCGGACTCGTTCATTCACCTCAAACCCCCTGCAGCTCACGCGCCGCAGGGATGACAAACAAATTCAGACGTGTTCTCACTCTTGCGCTCAGGGACGAATCACTTCGCCGTGAGCTTCTTCGACTTCCGCTTGAAGAGGCGGGTAGCCGGACGGATAAAGAGGTATCCGTCGTTTGCGCCAGGAACCGGGCCCTTGACGAGCAGCAGGTTCCTCTCGACATCGATCTTGACGACATCCAGGCTGCGCACGGTGACGCGCTCGTCACCCATGTGGCCGGACATACGCTTGCCCTTCTTAATCTTCGCGCCGTGACCACGGTCAGTGCCGTGGGAGCCGATGCTGCCGCCGGTTCGGTGCTTGCGCTCCGTACCGTGTGTCGCGCTCATTCCCTTGAAGTTGTTTCGCTTCATGTTTCCAGCGAAGCCCTTGCCCTTGCTGGTGCCGACGACATCGACATAAGCAGTGCCGTCGAGGGCATTGACATCGATGATCTGGCCGAGCTGGAAGCCGTTGGCAGCAGCATCGTCCGCCATGCGCACTTCACGGTGCATGCGCTTGGGAGTGGAGCCGGCCTTCATGTCATGGCCAATCACGGCCATGGTCGAATTGCGCGCCTTCACATCGTCGAATGCGATCTGAATCGCTGCGTAGCCGTGGCGATCGGCGGTCTTGACTTGCGTCACAACGCAAGGACCAGCTTCAATCACGGTGACCGGGATGTTGGTCCCGTTCTCGAGGAAATAGCGCGTCATACCGATCTTGCGACCAAGGATGGCGAACTTGCAGGGAGTGCTGCTCATGATTTCTTTGGCTTTCTAGCGATTCCGTCAGGGGTTCGGTGCAAGCACCGCACATGACGTTTGCTGTCGGACTTTGGATTGACTGTGCTGTCGATGACCTGTTTCTTGCCGAGCTGCCTGGCGCACTTTGCGGAAGCAGGTGACAAATCAGGCCTTAATGCGGAGGAAGACACCTGCTGGCACAACGAGGCGCTGAAGCGCGTCGGTGGTGCGGTGGTTCCACTCAGTGATGTCGATGACGCGCTTGTGCGTTCGGATTTCGAACTGCTCACGCGACTTCTTATCGATGAACGGCGAACGATTGACCGTGTAGATCTCTCGGCGAGTGGGCAGCGGGATCGGACCTGCAACGCGAGCGCCGGTGCGCTTCGCCTGGTCAACGATCTCTCGAGCCGAAGCGTCAAGCGCCTGGTGGTCGTAGGCCTCCATGCGGATTCGGAATTTGCCACCAGTCATTGAGTGTCGCCCATCGAGTGTCGCCTCGTTCTTGCGTTGAGCTTGCGTTGCGCCTGCGCGAGCAGACTCAACCTTGTAATTCTCGCGGTCTTCTGCGGCACCGTGCCGCTGAAGAATGAACTCTGAATCCGCGAGGATTGACCGAACTTGCTGTCGTGCCTGACTTGCTCGCGTTTGCAGGCAATTCGCTGCGCAACGCTTACTTGCCAAAGCATTCCTCATCATCAGCGCACTGCGCGCATACGCGCAATGCGAAGAGGATCGCGTCCGTCGGCACGCAGCCGAAGTGACGCGAATCGGCGAAGATAGCAAATCCACGACGGCTGTCAATGCGGTCAGCGACTCACACCTTTAGTTGATGACGCAATTTGCGTTATGAGTCGAGCAGGTCGCCCGGAATCGTCTGAGCTTGCGAAGACTGGAGGGGTCTCGTCCTTGGTTCACCGTTACTATCCGCGGCGTGTTCAATGACTTTGCTTCTCGTTTGATTGGGCAGTTGCCGCTGCGAGCCCAGCTCGGCGCGGCGATGATTTGCAGCACAATGTTGGTTTGCGAGCCTGCGGGAGCATGGTTCTCGGTCCTCGCGACCTCCCAAGTTGCCACTGCGCCCACTGACGAAGGCCTCGCCTCCTCGGCTCTCGACGCCGAAGCGTTGGGGTTTCGCATGCGGGTTCCGATTGGAACCGCCGTTCGCATCGAGCGCGCCGCCACGACCAGTTACCTGCTTGCCGACGGCGCCGAGCAGCCTGCGTGGCGTATTCGGGCTTCATCGCTCACCGCGTCCCGTGCTGGAACCACCGCGAAAATTCAGTGCGATGACTACCTCAAGGAGCTCGCCAACAAAAATCAGAAGCTCGACATGATTGTCAACGAGCCTCGGATGTTCGGAAGCCGCGAGGGACATCTCATGTACCTCGGTGTTCCGCTTGATTCAGGCGGGCGCGGCATCATGGGATTGCTGGTGATTCCCAACTCGACCGACGGTTATCTCGTGCTCTCGCTGCTGCTGGTTGATTCGGAGTTCGCGCGCGTTCGTCCGCTCCTTGACCGCGCGTTCGCCACCATCGAAATTCGCGACGCCGACAAGGCCCTCGCGGAAAACAACGATCTGCTTCTCCGCGGTGCCACCATCTCCGCCGCCATCAACGCGACCACGCTGCGCGCGACGATTGGCTTGGAGCCGAGGGTGTATCGCATGTGGAAACCAGGCGAAAATGGCGAGAAAAAGGACTACGGCTACATGATCGTCCGCGTGCGCGAAGGACGACAGGGCGAAGTGGACGCCTCCAAGAACGCCTCAACATTGAAGGGCGAGGACAGTGAACTGGGGCTCTTGGCCTCGATCGACGCGCGGGTTGTGGTTGGTGACGACTCGACGCACACCCTCGACGCACAGAGCCGCTACTTCGTGCGCTGGGACCGCGCGAGCGAGGCCTGGTCGATCCGCTCGACTGAACGGCAGAAGCGCGCGAGTCGCTCGAGCGCGCAGACCGGATTGCGCCTTGCGCCCAGTTCAGGAGCGCCACGCTCGAAACTCCAAGTGATCACCGCGAGCAAGGATGGAATGACGCGCGAGCCGCAGGAATGGCCCCTTCCGCCGGTTTACCTGTCGCAAGCAGAGCTCATCGTGATCGGTGAATTGCTGCCGCGCGATCCCACCGTTACTGCAATCGAATTCAAGGACTACGCGTTCGATCAGCGCGAACAAAAGCTTCCGCAGCGCAAGGAATCGTGGACTCGCATCACCAACGGGTGGAAGCTCGAGACCCAGCAGGGTTCGGCGCCGGCGAAAATCGTGCAGGAGTTTGATGGCCTCGGAAAGCGCGTGCGCCGAGTGGACATCGACGGCTCAGTCACCGAGCTGATCTCGCTCGAAGACTTGCGAACACTCTGGAAGGCGAAGGGCCTTCCCGTGGACTGATGCAAGGCGTTTGCGCACTTTTCCTTCTGCATGTGATCGCGGCCGCGGGCTGCTCGACCACGCAAGAGGCGCGCGTTGCGACCGAGAGCCGGACTTCCATTGAGGCTGTTTTCAAGCACGGTCCGCTGCAGCCAGCGCGATCGAGCGTGGCGCTCGACGATCTGGTGAGACCTTGCGGCAGCGTCGCGACCTATGAGGTTCTCACAGGCAAGCGCAAGGGAAAGCGGTTCGTGCAACGAGTGAGCAGTACGCTGGAGCACACGGTGATCGAAGAGATGCTGATTGGCGAAACGGCCGTAAAAGCCGATTCGCAGGGGCAAATCCCCTCGGAACGCATGATGCTTGAGCGCCGCGCCGACGGTGCGCTCGTGCTGCGGGAGGTCGCGACCCACGACGAGGATTCGCTCAGCAA
>Ga0114978_10001132_pt1 | contig 22465 bp, 38 predicted proteins | sample S_140212_EF_Meta_FD_87027 | JGI IMG/M metagenome (GOLD analysis project Ga0114978, IMG submission 87027) | Freshwater microbial communities from Lake Simoncouche, Canada to study carbon cycling - S_140212_EF_MetaG | ecosystem: Environmental > Aquatic > Freshwater > Lake | place: Lake...
CCTGTAGTGTTATAACGACCAGCATTAATACCCAAGAAGTTGTTAAAATTACCTGTGGTGTTAGAACAACCAGCACTATAACCAAAAAAGTTGTTGGAGCTGCCTGTAGTGTTACAACGACCAGCACTATAACCTAAGAAGTTGTTACAACCACCTGTAGTATTACAACGACCAGCACTATAACCTAAGAAGTTGTTACCACCACCTGTAGTATTACAACGACCAGCACTATAACCTAAGAAGTTGTTGGAGCTGCCTGAAGTGTTACGGTAACCAGCACGATAACCCAAGAAGTTGTTACCATCACCTGTAGTATTACAACGACCAGCACTACCACCAAAGAAGTTGTTAACACCACCTGTAGTGTTACAACGACCAGCATTACAACCCAAGAAGTTGTTATGAGTACCTGTAGTATTATAACGACCAGCACTATAACCTAAGAAGTTGTTAAAACCACCTGTAGTGTTATAACGACCAGCATTAATACCCAAGAAGTTGTTAAAATTACCTGTGGTGTTAGAACAACCAGCACTATAACCTAAGAAGTTGTTGGAGCTGCCTGAAGTGTTACGGTAACCAGCACAATTACCAAAAAAGTTGTTACCACCACCTGTGGTGTTATTGTAACCAGCACGATAACCCAAGAAGTTGTTGGAACCACCTGTGGTGTTAGAACAACCAGCATTACCACCCAAGAAGTTGTTGGAGCTGCCTGTAGTGTTAGAAAGGCCAGCATTAACACCCAAGAAGTTGTTAAAACCACCTGCAGTGTTAAAAAAACCAGCATTAATACCCAAGAAGTTGTTAAAATTACCTGTGGTGTTAGAACAACCAGCACTATAACCTAAGAAGTTGTTGGAGCTGCCTGAAGTGTTACGGTAACCAGCAAAAGTACCCAAGAAGTTGTTAAAATTACCTGTGGTGTTACAACGACCAGCATTATTACCCAAGAAGTTGTTGGAGCTGCCTGAAGTGTTACAACGACCAGCACTACCACCAAAGAAGTTGTTATTGCCACCTGTAGTATTATAACGACCAGCACTATTACCCAAGAAGTTGTTGGTACCACCTGTAGTATTATAACGACCAGCACTATTACCAAAAAAGTTGTTGGAACCACCTGTAGTATTATAACGACCAGCACTACTACCCAAGAAGTTGTTGGAATTACCTGTGGTGTTAGAACAACCAGCACCACTACCTATAAAGACATTATTATTACCACTGGTCAATGCATTTCCTGCGCTAAGACCAAATACAAAGTTATGATTACCAGATGCAACATCTCTACCTGTTGTAGCATCTCCTATGAAGATATTAGCAGTTGGTCTAGTTCTAATCTGTACAGAACTAATTGACAATATATTAGAAACTGTAGCAGAACTTAAAAGTACATTATTAGTAGAAAGATATGTATTGAGAGTTGTTATATCAAAATTAGAAGTACCAACTGCAGAAAGATATTTCCAAAGATCTGTTTGACCTGATAAGGTACCAGAAATTGTGCCCCATAGCGAAGACCCTGGATCCCCTTTAATGCCTTGTGGTCCTGCTGGATAAGAATATTCTATACTGATAGACGCTGCTGAAGCTTCCACAACTTCAACATTTACATTCTGTAATGTAGTAGAAACATCTATTGTAATATTGTCACTCATTTACTTTGTAACATCAAAATAAATCTCCCAAGTGCCTTCCATGTAGGTGTTCACTACTCCAAGAGCACTTGTTATTTGAGTATCGTATTTGTAGGTGGCAGGAGGTATATCTATTAAAATAGCGGGTATTGTAAAAGCGGACAGACTAGGCAATACGGAAATAGTAGATGTAGTTGTTGATAGAGATAATATGGCAGGTGCATCATAATCTTCCCGAAATTCCATGTCTACCTTAGCACCACTTAAGTTAATTGGTGCACCGTTAACTTTAATGCCAATTGCATTAATACCCTTCCAAGTATCCCCTCTACGGTGCTTGGGTATAATATAAGTATAAGCCATATACTATATTTATGGAATTATTCTATTACTTGTAAGCAATAACTGTACCGTACTGTAAAGAAATGCCTTGAATTACTGCTGAGAATGTAAAATTAATCGGTAGTTCAATAGCTGTTAATGATTGTACTGTAGCTGTTGTAACGTTAGTGGCTGTAAGTCCGGAAATTTTACAAGCAGAAAGTACTTGAATAGAGGAATAAAGACCTGTAGAAATGGCTGATGGAGACACTAAATTAAAACCGTTGCCACCAGAACCACTCACATCATAAACTGCGCGCGCAAAAAGTGTTCTGCCTGCTCCATCCATTGGAAGCCAAGAAAAAGTATCTGCCATGCTTGGGTTATAAGAACCGGTTAATGCTGGTGTAGCTGTAAAGAGTGGTGTTGCCATATACTTTATTTATTCAATTATGCTGGAGGAGTACCGGCTGTTGCCCCGGGAGTTTCAGCTGGAGGAGCTCCTGCTGTTGGCGGGCCACCTGCACCACCTTCCGCGCCTGCTGCTCCCCCACCCATTTCTGCTCCGCCAGCTTCAGGGCCTACGGGAGCTGATCCGCCAAACTCAGGAATTTCAGATCCGCCAGCTGGCGCACCGCCACCCCCTCCTCCGCCTGCAGGAGGTGCTCCGCCACCCTCAGGTGCCACACCAGCGGCAGCGGCCGCTTGTTCTCTCCAGCCTGGGCCGCCGTTACCGATTTGTGCTAATTCCCATTGTAATGCAGCATCTTTTTGTAACCAAGCTCTATTTTCTCTCATCAATTCATCAGACCATTCTAAGTAATATTTTTGAGCATAAGAAGGGGCAATAGAAGCATTTTGTGTTGCTGAATTAAAATTCTCAAACTTCATTTGCAGCAATTGCTGATCACGCATTGCCATGAATGAACTTGGCACATTAAACTCAATATGAATGCTACGTTCGCGAAGCTTATATTGTTTCCAAAGACCTTTGAGTTTTAAGTTCGCTATAAACGTATCACGAATGCCTTGTGCAAACTGTCTTTGAATGCGAATAATGTAACGAGCAAATCTTAATTCGTCTCTAGTAATCTCAGCACCATCTTTAAATGGAGTATCTGCTGCCATAAATCTCGAAGTAGGTACCTTCAAGGAGTTGTAAAGCTTTTTAAGAAAATAATTGAGATCGTCAAGCTGTCCTAAGTTTTGACCACCTGGTAATGAATCAACTGTTGAACCATTGCCTTGAGCATCCTTAGTAAACCAGTAAGCATCAAGCATGGACTGAGGGTCATAGACGTTAGTAACTCTACCGCCTGAACCTTGTGTGCTGTCAAAGTTCTTCTTTGACCAGTATCCCTGCATGAGTCTCTTGAGATAAGCCTCAGCTTTTGGTGGTGGCATGTTACCAGTAAAGATAGTAAATTTAAGTCTTTCTGGTGCTCTTACAAGACGGTAGATGACAATACTATCTTCTATAAGAGACAATTGACGATAAGCTCTTTTAGCATTTTCAATAAAAGGAAGACGGATAGACTTATACTCATTCCAAATACCAGATTGAATATAAGTAACCTGTGACTTATTCATAAAGAACAATTCTTCTTGGTCTTTTTTATTCATTGACGTAGCTGGTCCTACAACAGGCTTACGGATTAAAAACCCTTTAACTAATTCATTTTGAACATTTTGATAAACAGGATTGATTAACTCAGATGGGATAGAAACTAGACCGAAAATACCTAAATGCTTTTTATCATCATCAATAATATTTTCAAAGTAAAGCTCTCCGTCAATGAGAAACTGTCTGAAGTATTCCCAACCTTTATCTTCTAATTCAAAAATTTCTACAAACTTTTTGTATTCTTTTTCAATTGTATCTTTAACTTCTTTAGTATAATCCCCTCTTAGGTTAAACTTAGCTATTACATCGTTTTCGTCTTTAACAATACATTCGTCTGTAATCTCATCAATACAATCAGACAGTTCAGCAAAAGCAGCCATCCGGCGATAATCAGTCAACCGACGAGTCTTATCTTTATCGACGTTAGCATAGATAAAGGCCTGATAGTCTTTATTGATCTGTAGAGAACCAGGAGCTCCTGGTCCTGAACCAAACGACAATTCTGGGTCATTTAAGAAAACAGATTGATCTTGGATCATCTCTTCTCTTTTTGGAGCAACACCTTTAAAGTCTTGATACTTTGGATTGCGTTGCATCATGCTATCAATAATTTGGTATGCGTATGGCAATCTTGATACGAAAGCTCCAAGTAAAGTAGTCGACGGAAACGCTTGATCCTGCACAGGGCCAGTAGTGCTTCCAGGAATAGCGTTATTATAAGTGTAAGCTGAATGAATCACTTTAATTATTTATGGTTTTAGTTGTATTCTTCAATTGTTAAATTATAATAGAGGTATGAAAGCTAATATGCATTTAGAAACTCTTCGTTGGCTCGATAAACAGATTGACGATATAAATGCCAAATCTGAACTAATCGGCGAACTTCTTATGGAAGAAACTGATAAAGATTTAGTAAAAAAGCTCGATAAAAAGCTTGCTCAATATGAGAAAGAACTAGACGATATAGCACAAAAAATTGAGTTTGAGAAAAAAATTCTTAATAGCTAATAATATGAATGTATCTTTAGAAGCTGTAACCCAGCCTGTTCAACGCTTAGTTGATCAAGGAATTAAAACGCCAGAAGACTTTATTGTATATTGTGCTCGAGTCTCAAATCCCTCTAATCAGCTAAATACTGAGACTGGAGATAGGCTTCTCAATTATTGCATTAAACATCAGCATTGGTCTATCTTCGAACAGGTTAGTTGCACCTTTAAGATTGAAACTTCAAGAGCCATTGCTGCTCAGATTTTGAGACACAGGTCATTTACTTTTCAGGAGTTTAGTCAAAGATATGCTGAAACCCAAGAACTAGAACTAGTTGAATGGCGCATGCAAGGCAAAACCAATAGACAAGTAGGAGATGAAGTAACAGAATTACCTCAACATCTTAAAGAGGGTTTTAATGAACTACAATGGAACTCAAAAAGATTGTATAAATTGTTAATTGCTGACGGGGTTGCTAAAGAATGTGCTCGAATGGTTCTACCTCTTAACACTCAGACTACACTTTATATGTCTGGTACCGTAAGATCTTTTATTCACTATATACAGTTAAGAGCAAAAGAAGATACACAAAAAGAACACAGAGAGATAGCCCTTGAAATGAAAAAAATCTTCTGTGAGACCTTTTCTGTTATTGCAAAAGCTTTAGAATGGAATTAATATAATATTATGCACGGACGATTCCCAACGATGAACAAATACTATATCCAAAAAGAAATCTTTCCTTTCTTATCTAAAGAAGAAAAACGCTCTGTATACTATCCTACAAAAGAAGAACGTAAGGGTGGCAAGATAGCAAAAGCAGATCTTCGTCTTTCAAGAGAAGATCAAGAAATTTTAGATAAACACAGGGCTAAATAATATGGCTGGTAAAGGTTCTAAACAACGTCCTACAAAAATTTTGGAATTTGTTAAAAATTTCGATAAAATTAAATGGCCAAAAACATCCACTAAGCCTACAAAAATAAAAAAAGGTAAGCAGATTTATGTATATTAATTGTCGTTTTTGAATAAATATTAATAGCTCCGAAATGCTAAAAGATAAAGCTTGTTTGTGACTTTGTGGTCGTAAATAAGCTCTTTTAGTCTAAAGATGCTATATAATGTTTGAACAGACAATTTGTGTTGTACTTTTTTGTTTATTAATTGCTTTGCAAGTAGTTAAAGGGTATAACAAGTAGAGTTAGTTATACAATTCTTAAAGCTCCATCTTTATTCCAAACTGCTCCTACTGGTAGGTTAGCACTTAGAGTCGGTAGATTAGAGAATATTACAATTCCGTTTTGAACTTGAAGTCTAGGCGTGACAATTGACGAAGCTGATACTCCACCTGCAACTGTTAAAGCAGTGTTAGTAACTTGAGTTACAGATACATTGTTTAACCCAGGAGATACAGATGAAACCCAAAATCCTACTATGATTGTTGTGTCTGCAGGAACCGCGGTTACAGCTAAAGAATATGTACCTGCAGTTGTGTATGTATTTGTAGCTAATACTTTGAAGTTACCGTCATAAATTGCTGCATTTAATATCCCGCTTGACCACGCAGCTATGCTTGTGCTAGCATAATCAAAAGTGACATTTATATTAGACATAATTGGTAATATTCCCAAGTTTTGTCTAAAAGAAGAACTGCCTGCCCCTGTAGCTAATTGAGAAGGATTTGCAACAAAGTCCCCACCGCCACCGTTCCAAACAGTATAGACTGGAGGGTCAACTGCTGATGTCCATCCAAATGGTAAACCTTGATACCACCCAGTCGAACCTATAGCAGTAAGACCAGTTGTATTTTGAAAATCTCCATTTACAACAGATGAAAGTGTTAAATTTGTGGTTTCTTTAATTGTGGTTCCACCAACAAGTAAATTGTTTTTAACTATTAAACCACCGTTTCCTGCGGATGCGGTTTCTGTAATCGTAGTCCCTATACCCACTTCACCAGAAGAAAGTATGGTCATTTTAGCATTATTATTAGTCTCAAATCTTAAATGATATGCATCATTAGTACCTATTGTTATATTTGCGGCTCTACTATTACCACCGGCCACTATTGAAAATGCTGAAGATGTAGAAAAGGTTGAATATGTAGATTCCCAATTACCAGAAGCACTTTGATAAATGCTTTTAGGTAAAAAAAGATTTGTCCCGCTTACTACATTTACAATATCCTGAACTCGGGTTTTAATTTCTGCAGAACTATCAGCCTTATAACCTACAATATAATCCCCGGTAGTAAGGGTTGTTGTAGAAAATTGTGTAAAATTCTTTGTAGCCATTTTATATTATTTATTAAATTTGAACAATATAGTCTCCGGATATAGTAACTAAAAACGACCCATCTATACTTAATATATTACTATCATCTCCGGATAGATATACAACAACACCTGAACTCCAAGGTCTAAGTTGTTGTAGTGTCTGTTGACCTGAATATAAGTCTTTAATAACATACTGAGTAAGCGTACCCCACCCTGCAGGATTTTGTGCTATAACATCCACATAACCAGCATTAGCTGCAGAAGGCATAGTGACTGTTATGGTGTTATCGTTGTTTGTTGTATATTGAGAAGATAATAATTTAAGTGCAGTAAAGCCTGGATTGTTAGCTGATAATTTAGGTACACTTGAAAAAGGGTTATAAAAAGTTGTATTTGAATAAGGAGTACCTGATAGATAAACAGCCTGCAATTGCATGAACGATCTACCATACACATTAAACTCAGCAGATAGCCCGGTAAACATTAATGGATTATATGGCTTTTTTAAAAGTATCATGTTAGTTTATAATGCGAGGCTGTGGTTGACCAGATAAAACAATACGTTCTGTAGAAAGTTCATTAAGAGCATCAAGTGATAGCAATGAATTTAAACCAGCCTCTGTTGAGTAGTTTGAGTTAATAGTAAAGATTTTACCATCTGCAGTAGGAGCTGCTTTAAAGAGCCAGCCTTTAAAAGTAAAAGAAGTAGTGCCTTCTACTCTAGCTACTGTTGTAGCATTAAGATCAGTGGGGTATGTTGCTGTAACATTACCAGACCAGACGACTTGAGAGCGAATCTCATAGTCTGGCATTGAAGGTGTACGCCATGAAATAATAATATAAGGATCAAAATAAGGAATAAAATTAGTAACAATTTGATCGTAATCTTCTTGAAAGCGTGTTAAGATTGTCATATTGATTGTTAGATCAATAGGTGTAGGCTGTAAAAGTTTAGACGCTTTTGTTGGGTCAGCATTAGCAATATAAGAACCTTGAATCTTATTAAACACCCTATTAGGGTCTCTAGTAATGCCTCCGTTAGTGAGAGCTACAACAGGGAGCTGTAAATTCTGAGCTTTATCTAAAAGATCTAATAATACTCTTTGTTTAGGCGCGTATACAAAACGAACTCTAATAGAATCTTGCGGCTCTCTATGATTGTTATAGCGCTTAATCGTGATATCGTCCATAGCACTTGCAAACATCGAAATCATAGTCGAAATTTCAAACGAGTATGTGTAATTTCTCATATGTATATATTTATGAAATAAACTTTTTAACTTCTGTTAAAAACCGTTGTTCTATATCTTCTTGTGTAGGCATATAATCGTAGCGCAATCTTAACGTGCGCCAACCAACTTCTTGTAAATCTCTATCTCTTTGTTCGTCTCTTAAAGGATCATTATGCCAATGTGCACCATCATATTCAACAGCTAACTTATGTTCTAATATAGCTATGTCTATTATTCTACATCTATTCTTTAAGGTCTTTAAGGGGTAGCTTGGTATGGCGTTAGAATAATATTTTAAAACAACATTATGAAGTAATCTTTCACATTTACTAACTTTACACTTTGCAAATTTAATATTATTGTTAATTGATGTTTGTCGAATACGTTGTTGGCTATTTTCTTTTAGTTGACAATATATTTCTTTTGTTCCTAATCTTTTAGTAATTCTATTAATCGTGGTTGGGTCTCTTTTTAATATTGTTCCAATTTGTACGGATGATAACCCTTGTAAAATTAACGGTTTAATTTCTTTATAAAGATAATCTAGTTTAGTTAATTTAGTTTGACTTATTTTATTACCTTTTGCTATTTTTTGTATTTTAATATTGTCTTTTAATTTTTGTTTTAATTCAGATGTACCATACTCGTTAACAGTTCTTACAACATAATTGTAATCAATATTAACCTCACTTCGAATCATAGAAGGGTTATATCCTTTATTAACAAGATTAACAATAACTGGCCAATTTTTAGTTTTAGCAGCTGCTTTACATGCAGCATGTGCTTTCTTTATATTGTGTCTTCCCCAATCTGCTTTAGTCATAAACAAAACCCTCCTTCATGGTGCATTAAAGAGCTGTGACACAATTTGTATGCTAAAACCCACAAAGGAGGATTAATATGTTTTAAATTTTTGCCAAATTGTGTCACATATATATTTATACTATTATTTAAGTGAATCTTCTTCGCCGGCTTCTAAAACATACTTGAGTACTTCGAGTTGTACTTTGGCTTTACCTTTAACTGATTTACCATCACTTACTGCATCTAAAACCTCGTTCGAACGCTGATCTACATAGCCCTGAATGAACTCTAAAAGCTTTTGAGAACGTGAGGACATATAGTCTTTAGCCTCAGTTTTACATATCTCTTTATAGTTCGAACTATCTGGGTTGATTTCTCCAGACTCTATCTTCCGTTTAAACTGATCAAGATATTCGTTTTCTCTGCCTTTAAAAAATTTACGAACAGCAGCACGAAACTTTATAAACTCATTTTCTCTAATCTGTTCTATATCAACGACCATATAAACAATTATGGTCTATAAAACAATAATGCTACCGGAAGTATCTCAAATAATCGTTATCGGGATTATGATACTCTTTAAGAGGTAAAAATACTTCTGGCATCCTGCGAACAATTTTTGGATTATTGTAAGGGAAAGGCCACCACTTCTTATCTCTATAAGTTGCCCAGTAAGAAAAAAGATAAGAGTTAACTTGTTTGCGATATTGTACAAGATTGATATCTAGTTTATACTTTTTAATTTTCTTTTCAGATCTTCTTTCACAATCTAACTCAAGTTCTATTGTGTCTCTAAAAGCTTGAATGACTCTATCTTTTGAATACTGTGTCCCTTTACACCATTTTTCAATCATTGTAATTCCGGTATCAGCTTTTAACCACAAAGGATGTTTTTCAACAAACTGATCTAAGTGACAGGATTCATGAACTAAAACATCTACCCAATCTTTCTTACCTGCAGCAACATAAAGATCTCTATCATCAAAAAAACCTGAACATTTAATACCATCTGCTTCAACAAACTTATCAGGAGATAGGTGGAAACCGACTTTGTACTTTTGACAGTCGGTGGCAACTTTACCAATAAGTTTTTGAATATTAGTCATACATCTTTACCTTGTGAGTGTGCTAATGCAACTATATCTCTTACTAATGAATCTTTTGTATCAGGGAGTTGTAGACCGATATTAGCAATTTTATCTGTCGACAAGACACAATTAGATCTATTAGCTTTTGTATTAAGATCTTTAAGTTTAATAAACTTCCAATTCGGGTTCTTTAATCCATGAAGCTCAAGCAACCAAACGACCTCTTCTGCTTTAACTGGTTGTGGATTAACAACGTTGTAGATCCCGCACTCAGGCTTAGTAGCCATAAACCGAACTATAAACTCGTCAAAGTCATTGAGAGATGTAACAGAGTTAAGCTCATTGATAAGAGTATCATAGCCTAAAAGCTTACTAAAATAATTTTTCCTTGTTAGTGCATCAGTAAAAGGGATCCGAATCCTTAAAACATAGCAATTAAAGTCTTTAGCGAACGTTTCAAAGATATGCTTACACTTTGAGTAATATGAAGACTCATTAGAATAGATTCCAAAGTTAGGTATATCATTCTCATTATATACTTTATCGTAACCGGAATAAATGCACCCAGAACCAATATGTATGATTGGTATGCCTAAGCTATCGCAAATTTTAACAACCTGCATAGGATACAAAACGTTATAAGCATAGCAAATCTCTTTAGTATCTTCACATGCATCAACGTTAGGTACGCCAGTATAACCGGAGCAATTAATAACCCATTCGATATCTCGATTATTTGTTTCGAAAAACTCTTTTAAAACATCAGGATCGGTATAATCTAATTCAGATTGAGAATAGATCTTATGCTCAATGTTATTACGTTTAAAAAATTGAGAAAGATGAGTTCCTACAAAACCCTTACCTAAAATTACCGTGTACATGACTATATTTTATGGTCAAATGAGACTATATTCAACATCTTTAAATGCATCTAAATCATTTCCTCCAGCATAAGAAATAGCTGAGGTCAAGTCTTGGCGAACTTCTAGCATTAATTGCTCATAAGTCATACCATTCATCGGCATTGATAATGTCTTACCCTCGATATTTTTCCTATTACCATTCATTGCTGAAGCAGATCCAAAATAAAGTTTCCTGGTTGGATCAGTTGGATCAATCATGGCAGGCGAATCAATGCACCGAGCAAACATAGAGCCAGCCATTACAAAGTCCGCCCCAGCTACAAATGCTTTAGCAATATCACCATTACATCCAATACCTCCATCAGCAATAATAAGAGGGGCTGATCCTTCGTTACATTCTTCTCTTACTTGTCTAATTTTATTAACAGTAGAGAACATCGGGGAAGCAAACCCTGTCTTGTTGTAAGTAATACAAGAAGCTCCGCAAGCGATACCCGCTTTAACAGCCTGTACATAAGGAAGCATTCGAAGATAAGCATCTGGTGTTGCAATATTACCTCCAATAATAAACAAATCAGGATTGAAATGCTTCTTATATTCGTTAAGATAACGAAGCATTTCAATAGCTTCAGAGTGATCTCCATGAGCTACATCTACTGTAACATAGTCGAGTCTCAGCTTCTCCTGAGCAATAGTAGTAATCATCTCAACATCTCTCTTCTTAATACCGATCGAAATAGAAATAAAAGGAAGAAGACTTTCACACTTATTCATTCTGCGCATCCAGTTTAAAATTTCATCATAATCATAAAACCTATGCATGATGTAGAAGTATCCACTACCAGCTAACCAAGTAGCCTTTTCATATGAGATACAAGAGGCCATATTAGCAGGAACAATAGGTAGCTTAAATTTATAGTTTCCAAGTTCAATACTAGTATCAGCTAAAGCCCTCGAAGGCAATTGCGAATAGTTTGGAATGAGATGGATATCTTTATAGTTTAGCGATCTGTTCATTTTGTAATTTGTTAAGTTTAGCTCTTACTTCCATTTCGTTAAGACTCTTAAAGAGATTAAAGTTAAGTTTAATACCTTTTTTAGATAAAGCTAGAAGCAAATCTTTATATATCTGTATTATATTATAGTTGGCAACTGCATCACAATTGTGCAAATAAACAGAAAAGTTACTTATTGTCCTTGTGTTCATCACATCTCACTTTACACCAACCAGTACTATAAAGATCTCCCCATTTACCACATACTTCACAAATAGACTCTGATTTTCTTTCTGCTGCAAATACTACATCAGAAATAATATCTTCAATAGCATCATCAAGATTTAAATCTGTAGTAACGATGGTGTCATAATAAAAGCGAAGAGTGCCATACTTCTCTTTAATTTGAGCAGCTACGACTTGTGTACCAGATGTTTTAGAGATATAATCTAGCTTGTTTAGAAGCTTATCAATAATATCATACCAGCCATCTTGGCATTCCATGCCCCATGCCATACAAGTGTGTTGACAATTGCCTCTATAATTTTTTAGGATAGTAGGATACTTTTCTACAAGTTTAAGTTCTAGTTCTTCTGTCATCTTGGTAAGAGTATAGCGTTAATTAGACATTCGTCAAAAGGGTAATCAGTATATTCCCCTTTCCAGTGTTTATCAGTTGGTTTGTAGTTAACTTTAATTTCACAAACCTTTGTAAGTTCATCATAACCCTCTTCGTATCCTGATACTAAGACTAATTTATCAGGATGATGTTCTTGTAGCTTTTCTATTAATTGTTTAACTGTCATAAATTTTAAATTCTATATCTACCTTATCGTACATACTGTTTAAATTATCAGACTCATGAACACAACACAGCTCACCTGTGTTCAAAAGAACTGTGTTGTAAACACCTGATTTGGGGTTTATTTTTTGATAAATGAATGGTGCATCAGTTTCTTCTAATTTAAAATAAAAGAAGTCTCCAGCTTTTAATTCACTCCATTTTACTTTCATATTTTAATTTGAATAGGCTTGGTAGTCATCATTCCATCAATAATGACTCCATAATCTTTTTCTGTATCGATATTCCAAGACTCTTTATTGGTATTCATATACACAACTTCAGGCATCTCCACGGTCGTGTGACCAACAATCTGTCTGCCAATATGTTCCGAGGCTTCGAACTCCATTCGCCAATCAAGCCAAAGTGCACCCCCAACACAACATTCACCACCTCTACTTTGACCAGCACCAGAAATAAGCCAATGATGAGGAACAGTAAAGTCCCTAAAGTTCTTCCAGACATGAGGAATAATCTCATTAACAACAACATCAATGTTCTTCCCAACAGGGATATGCCTTTCATGCAAACCAGCATGAGACAAAATGAAGTTCTGAGTCTGGTGAGCAATCTTAAAGTTTTTATAAAAGAAGTCATCTTTAAAACCCTCATCATAAAACACTCTACGAAATTTCTTAGCTTTAGATGTAGTAAAGCCAGAGCAATAGAAATCAATTGCTTTATGAATAGAGGTCATTGAAGATGCTCTATTGTTAAAGATATAAGACATATCATGATTACCAACAAGGAAGACAAACTTAGACTTGTTAGGATGATCCATAACAAGAGAGCGCAAATACTCAGCGGTCTCTTCCATCCCTGCAACCTTTGGAGGATCATAGAATGAATCAAACCAATCCCCAAGGAAGACAACTTCATCATAGTCTGTCTCAGCTTCTAGGATACTCTTAACAGCATCCACACGCTGATGAATATCTCCTATAACAATAGTCTTCATTTTAGTTCTTTTAAAATCTTATCTAACTCTTCTGAAGTTACTCTTTTATATATAATATTATCGCTCTTTGGTCCGGAGAACTCAAGCAAATATTTTAAAAAATAAATAGAAAACTTCCAATACTTTCCTCCATTAAAAAATGAGAATTTAGGATAAGGTCTGAGATGAAACAAAGGCACCCAATCAAACCAAATATTAACAGGTCCTATTTTCATGTCCAGAGATGCTTTCTGTACTTGACAAGCTCTGTTAAGACCTTAGTGTCCATTTCTTCCATCTCTTGTTCTAGTTTTTCAACCTTCCTATAATTAGGATAGGCATTCCCGATTTGCTTCTCAAGAGCAGGGCGATCTTGATCAACATACTTGTATGATGCTTCTAACCATTTAGCAAACTTTACAGCTTCTTTACCGCTACCTTCCCAATCAACAGGGCCTTCCACATACTCATCTTCATAAAAGGATTTAATGATTTCAAAGTTAACATTTTGCAAAACACCATCAAGGTCATTCCAATGGCGAGGAATAACTTTACGAATGCGAGTGTGTTGAGGAGCCCAAATAGTCTTAACCTTCATCCAATAAAAATCTCTAACCTGATAAGGTATAAGACATTGAACCTGCAATTTAATCCACCACCAAAACCTCTCTCTTTTGGTAAAGATTAGCTCTTCAGTAAAAATAGGATTTAGTTTTTTAATCATTTGTTTTTTTCGCTTTCTTTTTTAGATTCATTATAAGCATCAAGCCATTCCACGCATGCATCATATGACCAATTTATAGTTTTAGGAACAGCATCATTAAACTCTTTGTATGACTCTTTAAAGTCAGACCAGAGTCTTGCATCAATGTTACAACACGGTGCACCTCCACCGAAAAGAACTAAAGATTCATCGACTAAGTTGTAATACTCTTTGTTGGATATTCCTGCCATATGCCAACAATATTAGTAGCTATTTGAGGAACAGGCAACTAAAATATAAAGTATGAAGAAAATTCTCCAACCTAAACAACCAGAAGAAGCTGTATACTATTCAGACTTTTCCGGAAGAATATTTAAAGATTTTGTACCTGTTACTGTAAAATTGCAATGTGATTACGGATCTGAGTATGATGGAGCTGAAATTGAATTTCATTTGTCTGATAAAGGTCTGGAAAAGCTTTTAGACTTCTTTAAACAAAACCTTTGCCAAGAAACTAAAGACGAATTAAAAAGACATATTAAAGAGAAAAATGAACAGTATGAAGACTCTGTTGAAAGTCGTGACTGGCAATCTTGCGAGTTCATATATAATAATAAAGACCTTTACCAAAAACTTATATGAAACAACCTATAGCAAAAACAATTAAAGTAAAAGAAGACTACTATATAGAATTTACAGACGAAGAGCTTAAAGCTCTTAAAATGGAAAAAGGACAAAAGTACTCTTGGGAAATTAAAGATGGAGGAGTTCAGTTAACCCCTTTTGTAAAAATGGAAATTGAAATAGGAGACTGGGAAAGAGAAACTTTAGAATTCCTTATACAAGAATCTTGCGAACGAGACGTGTCAGTTAATGAAATTATTAATGAAGTGCTAATGAGCTATGCTAAGCAGTGCAATGCTTAAACCTAAATGGCGTAACGCCTATATGGATGTAGCTGAGAGGTTTGCTCAACTTTCACCAGCTAAAAGATTAAAAGTTGGAGCTGTTGTAGTTAAGGACCATTCTATTATATCGATTGGTTATAACGGACTTCCATCTGGATGGTCTAACCAATGTGAAGATGAAGACGGTAATACAAAATCAGAAGTTATTCACGCTGAAATGAATTGTATTTCTAAACTTGCTAAGTCTAGTATGTCAGGAGAAGGCTCAGCTATGTTCATTACACATGCACCTTGCATACATTGTGCAAAGGCAATCTACGGAGCAGGTATTAAATACGTTTACTACAAAGAGAACTACAGAGATGACTTAGGAATAAAATTCCTAAAGAAGTGTAGAGTAAATATTACTTCGATTTAGAACGAAGCTTTTTAAGAACTGCACCAGCCACTTTAGCACCGGCTTCTTTTGAGCCATACTTTTTAGCAGCAGCTTTTTCGATCTTTTTAAAGTTTTTACCTTTTTTGCCGATGTCTTTACCTTTAGCTGCTTGCTTAGCTGAATAAGATTTTTTTTCAGTTAAGAATTGACCGACAATAGCATTAAAGTGTGGGGTATTTATATTCATAAAAATTAGTCTTCGTAACCGAGATTCATTGCTCCTGGCTCAGACTTCTTGGCGTCTTGATATGCCTTGCTAAAAGATCTTTCGAATTCTCTACGTGTTACATCTTCCATATCCTCATCACCAGCTTCTAGAGCTGCAACGTCTTGATCTGAATTCTCTGCTGTAGCATATTTGATAGCACCAGCACTAATAAGTCTTGAAGCTGCTTTAGTAGCTGTTGCGTTATCAGTACTACCACTTCGGATGGCTCTTACTATGTCTTTACCTTTCTGAACTTGATCAGCAATGTTCTCTATTCTGCTATAATATGTCTTAAGATCATCTGAAAGCTCAACACCAGCAGCTGACATCTCATCAGGAGTTAAAATTTCATATTCAGCTTCATCAAGGTAACGAGCCGCTTTAGGTGCTCTAGGCTCAGCTGGTGTTGAGCTTTCTTCAGAACCTTCTTCTGATACAGCAGCTTTAACTGTTTTTATAGAAGTCTTTGCACCCGGACCATAATCTTTTCTAGCATTACTAAGTTGATCAACTACTCTAGCTGTATAACCTGCAACAGCATTACCCATTCCTTTTAATTCAATACCCTTGTCTTTAGCTACACTTATCACTGCGTTTTTAACAGCATTAGCTATAGAAGTTCTATAAGACATGTCATTGTTGGCTGAGTTAACACCGCCCGGAAATACTTCGTCATAAATGCTTTGAGAAATTAAATCAACAGCATCTTCTTTTGAAATTTGTAATGCATCAGCAAGCTTACCAATACCGTAACCGCCACCCGGAGCTGTACCAATACCACCTCTTAGTTTTTTCTTAAACTCTTCAGAATCAGGCTCGTAAACAGGAGCTTCTGTAAGTTGTGAAAGGTATTCTTTAAGTAATGAATCAAAGTTCTTTGTTGCCATATGTATATTATTTATACGTTTCGTGCTTGAATCTCTAGGATTCTGTTATAATACTGAGAAGGATTAATGTTTCGAGCTTTAATATTATTCAGTCTCTTATTAATATCCTCTCCTATTCCAGCTAAAGCAGGCAAACGATAATCAAAATAAGCCAAACCTTCTGTTATGTACTCTTCCACTTTAAACGGAATAGGAATCTCAAATGCCTCTTTAGTGTTTTTAGAACTCAGCAAGGTAATTTGCATATAGTAATGCGTGCGTTTAAAATGAACAAGACGGCCTTTTTTGATAATTTTTTTACCTAAAGTAAAAGTAATAGGGGATTGAAGGGATCTAGTTAAAAAAGCCTCTCCAGGCAATTCTTCTAAATATGTGGAAGCTACTGATATCATAAATTATTTGTTCATAAAGGTTGCTTTTTGCTGAGCAGGCATAGGCAAGAGAGATTCATTAAAGTATTTCCAAAATTCTGTAGCGTCAGGAGATGTTTTGATTACTGCAATCACTTCTACATCATTGCAGTTAATAGTTCTATATGCTTGAAGAAAGATGTCCCAGGTAATGATTAAGTTTTTAGCAGCTGGATTATACTTAGGTGGTTGAGTAGCTGGTTCAAAGTTAAGAATATTCCGACCAAGCTGAGACATTAAAAGACCGCGATCATTACTGCAAAGCATTCGACGATAATCCCCATAACCGGCTTTCTCTATTCGTCTTCTAAATCTCAACTCAACAACATTAGTCATCAAAAGCTGAGCTAATGCTGTTCGTCCTAATCTCATTTCTTTTTCTTTAACTTCTCTTCTTTTCTAACAAGAGGTTTACAGATACCGAAAATGCGTTCTTCAGAAAGAAAGACGAGCATCTTACCATTTTTCTGAATTGACTGAAGACCTCTATCACCTGGAAATATAATTGTATCTCCTACTTTAACTTGCTTGCAATCAGGTCCTGCTAGTGTAACTTTAGCTACACGCCAAGCTCTATGGTCAACAACTTGATTAGGGAGAATAATGCCGTTGCGCATAATTGACTTTCCGTCTTCAGCTACATCTGCATACTCAACTGCTATAATGTTAGAAAGCAGCTCTACAATTTCAAAATCTTCCGGTAAAGGAATATCTTTATAATCCTCGGGTGCAATACCGTGCACTTCGGCTCCAAGGTTAGCCATTGATTGTCCTATCATATAGTTAAATTTAAGTTAATTGTTGTCTAAGTTCAAGTAATAGTTCTACCTCTCGACGAGACATTTCTATATTTGAAGCTAATTGCTGTACTTTATTATCTTCTTCTGTTACTTCTTTCTTTACCTTCTTTATGTATTTGATATATGGCTGCTGTTTCTGTTTAGGGAAGCATTTGAGCAGCAGTTTATAATGCTGTGATTTATCTAAACAACTCAGCTGGTTAACAGTTTCATTAATGCTAACAGCAGAATTACCAACAAAAGAAATCCATCTATTAATAAGAAACGGGACATAATCATCTAAAGGTAAATTACCCTTTTTAAGAAGAAATATATCTTTTAAATATTCAAATAGCATTATACTACAATCTTTGTTGTAGCAACAAATACATCAGCAAGAATTGAATTAAAGATGCCTTCAACATCTGACATGAATGCATAAGCTGCCTCTTCAGTTAGATTGGTAGAGTAAGCAAACGAAGGAGCTCTCTCACCGGCATTAATATTAATACCGAGATGAATCAAAACGGCTCCATTTTTTTCAGCTGCAATACTAACAGAAGCTTTCTTAGGCCCATCTTCTGTTACAATCATAATATCATCACCATCAACATAACCCGGTGTATTCAAATACTTTGAACAGAGCAAAGAACCGACTTGAGCATTAAGAAGACGCTGAAACAAAACACCACCCCAAATATTCTTATTAGGAATCTCCATAATAAAGTTCATAGCAAGATCAGAATAGATATAATCTTTATTGAGAGAATCTTCAAGATCAATGAGGTTGTCTCCCTCGACTGTCATCGGCGACACAAATGAAATAATATTACCTAGCGGGCTGACGTCTTTCTTAAAGAACTTGTAAGCTTGTCTGCAATGTAAAGCAGAACCATCATAATAATCACAACCCGTTACTTCTTTTAATTGATCTCTGTTAATAATCATACCTACAAATTATACCTGATATATACAAAAAATCTACTCTTTTAAGGTTTTTGGTGACTTTCATACATAAATAATAATATGAAAAAATATTATATATACAAAACAACAAATAAAATTACTAATATGCAATATATTGGATCTCATCACGGAAGTGTAAATGATAGTTATTTTGGTTCAGGTTTGGCTATTTCAAGAGCTATAGAAAAGTATGGTAAACATAACTTTAAAAAAGAAATAATTGAAATAGTTGATAATAAAGATTTACTTTTAGAAAGAGAAAAATATTGGTTAAAAAAATTTAATTGTGCAACAAATCCAAAATACTATAATTTAACAAATGTAGCAGGTGGCGGATTTATGTCTGATGGTAAGACTGACGAGGAAAGAAAAATTATTCGAGAAAAACAAGAAGTAGGTAGAAGAGCTAAAAGAAAGCAAACTATAAAAAAAATGTTACAAACAAAACAAAACTGGACAGAAGAGCAAAAAATAAATTACGGAAAATCAATATCTGATGCACTTAACAATTTACCAGCTTGGAAAAAAGAACAACTCGGAAAAAAAAGAAGTGAAGCTTCAAAACTACGTTTCGAAAATATGTCAAAAAAAGAAAAGGAACAGCTGCGTTTAAAAATGAAAAATATCCGAAAGAAATTAAAAATAACCGAAGAACATAAAGCTAAAACATCCAGTACAATGAAGTTACATTATGAACAATTATCAAAAAAAGAAAAAGAAGCAAAAGCTAAACACATGGGTGATATTGTCCGTGGTAAGAAGTGGTGTAATAACAGTATAAAAAACTTTCGTAAGACCTCAGAACAAATTAAAGAACTTGGCTACTATTTAGGTAAACTATAAATGTTATTCAGACTTCTTCAAGGCATTTTGCCAATTCTTTTTAAATTCGCTATTAGACTCTTCCCACTCTGGAGTTAAATATGAATTACCTAAACCATGATGAACAACAAAAATAGGGTAAGTACCCATTTTAAGCTTCTTTTCATTAGCCGATAAACAAGAAGCAATATCATAATGATGGAACTTATGTCTTTCATCAAAAAACCAACCTACCTGTAAAGCTTTTTCTATATCAACTGATATGAACAGACCGTCTAATACTAAACATCTTTGTGGCCAAGGGCCAAACAGTGTTGAAAGATATTTAGAATTATCGACAATTATTTGATTTTTTTCTTGTTTTGCAAGAGGGTGCGTAACTGTACCTGAATGAGTTTCTCGAGGAGAACATATATGCCAAAGATTTTTGTCTTGAAATTTAAATTGACTACCACCAGCAAGACCGGTTATATCCCAAGGAGATTCGTTTAACTTTTCAACGAGTTGTAAATCATGTATTTCAACATCGTCGTGAACAAACAATACAATCTTGTCTTTATTTTTTTCGTTCAAATAACGATTATAGACTTCAGGAAGACCGGATGAATTATCTTTAACAATTTCAAAATCAAACTCGGGTTCAGAGTATCTTTTATCGGTTAAAAGTTCAAGAGAAGCGGCTAAAGGTCTTTGTTTAAACTCTTCTAGAGTCTTAGATTTAGTTGCCGTTACGAGTAATACTTGTTTCATAAAAGAAAATATTGATTGTTATAGTTAAATGTATCACATACATCAAAACTCATTCCATTAAATTTAGTAACAATTCCATCTTTTTCAACTATTTTTGATCCTTCAAAAGCAACAGAACTAAAACTATCTTCACCTATATGAAGAGAAGAGCCAGCTTTAACTAAAAAAAGTTCATTTGTCATAGAGTTATAAATCCACGAAGTTAACAAACCTTCGTAGTGTTCGTAAACAGAGCTAATATCTCCCTTATGAAGATGTAAATGATAGGGTACAATAGAGGAGTCCACTTTAAAATCTTTAGCATCAGAAAAACCTTTAAAGTTTTGAATAATTCCATTCTGAGCCACAAACCACTCCTTATAAGAGAAGGGATGTGTAGTGGTATAATCAAAGTCTTGACTAATAGTATTAGTAGGTGCTCTAGAATGAAAGAGACAATAAATAGGAAACTCTTCAGTATCTTTCATCTCTTTTTTGAGATAATCTAATTCAAATATTTCTTTCTGTTTAAGTAATTTAAAATTGTTCTTAGTAACACCTAAGAACCCAGATGACTGATAACCTCTATCAAGTCCTAGTTTGTAAAGCTCGTAAGCTTTATCGATCGAAGAAGAACCGGCTATGCTACACATTACGACATTATAGGCTTACAACCATAAGCCGTCCAGGGAATATCTTTAGCGTATGAAATCGGATCAATTAAGTGAGCATCTAAAAAGCCTTGAATGCGACTCGCACAAGCAGGACAGGTACCACAAGCCTCTTCATTTCCGTTATAACAAGTATGAGTCTTACCAAGGTTAGCACCTAATTCGATACCCCATTTAATAATTTCAGCTTTTGACTTAACCATCAATGGTGCACTCACTCTAATCTTATTCTTGCGGTTAAGCGCAAGGGTAGTATTAAGAAGGTTTAAGAACTCAACTGTACCATCCCAATGCCCGCTAATGTCATCAATCTGAGCAGCTCCATAATAAACATCGCTAGCTCCAATAGATTCAGCATAAGCAGCAGCAATTGATATCATCGTCATGTTACGATTAGGTACATGCGCTGCATTCTGCGGATGTCCTATAACATCTTTCATCTTAGGTACTTCGATATCAGGATTGGTTAGAGCAGAAGAGTTAGCCAATTGAGCATAAAAACCTAAATCAACAACTACGTGCTGGGCAATCTTATTACCTTCTCCAACCCCTAAGTCAGAAGTATAATCTAAAGCTCTATCAATTTCAATCTTATGCCTTTGATTATAGTTGTAAGTTAAACAATAAATTTCATCAAACTTTGAAAGACAATAATGCAGAAGAACTGTACTATCCATACCACCACTGAAGATAACTACACATTTAGACATATACAAGATTATAGATTATCTTAGAAAGAAGTCAAATTTGAATAAATAATAATACAATGATCTCCAAAGACGTAGAACTTATTGCAGAAGCTTATTTATCAGCTTTGCAAAAATCTCCTAACTATCCAGCCGACCCAGCAACAGCAGCTATTGCTAAAGTTAATCCTGAAATGACAGACAGAACTAATGTAGAAAGATCTAATGCTGTTGTAGTAGCAGTACCAGGAGGACCTGAGGCGATGAGTGCTATGGATCAAGGTTGTGGTTGTGATGGTTCACAAGCCCATGAAGAGTCAGAAGAAGATTGGATGACACGCTCTAATCTTTTCTCTCTTTATTCAAACGCTAAGAAGATTCATAATCTGTCCCAAATGGGGTTAGATTTAGAGCCTTGGGCACAGCAAAAGGTTGCCGTTTGCGCGGACAACCTTGAAGCTGTTATGAAGTATGTAGCTTACGAAGCAGCTGAAAAAGGCATGCAGGCTTAATCAACTACTACCTCGCTTAGTGTTCGTATCCGTCATTACCGTCAAGTTCATCTTTATAATCTACAGGAATCTGGTAGCGTGGGCCACTAGGTTCAATTTGATCATAGACCTCACAGAGAGATGTGGCTAGGTTACG
>Ga0114978_10001134_pt1 | contig 22456 bp, 22 predicted proteins | sample S_140212_EF_Meta_FD_87027 | JGI IMG/M metagenome (GOLD analysis project Ga0114978, IMG submission 87027) | Freshwater microbial communities from Lake Simoncouche, Canada to study carbon cycling - S_140212_EF_MetaG | ecosystem: Environmental > Aquatic > Freshwater > Lake | place: Lake...
ACCCCATGCGCCATCTCGGCCCATAGCGATAGCAATTTCAGTGTGATAACTCGGCAAGTTATCTTCAGTCATGAGATTGAGTACGAGAGAATCTTGAGCAATCACAGAAAGTTTTGAATCTTTTGCTTCCCACGCATCACCATTGAGGGGGCCAGCAAATGTGCGACCTTCACTCCACGGGACATACTCGTGTGGATACCACTGCTTTTGTACAGAAAGGTGGCGATCTAATTCAACGGCAACCACTGGTTCAAGATCGCGAATCAAACGCGACTGAATTGCAGGATCAATTGCCATTTACGAATATTACGCGAGCATTGGCATGGGGGCGAATCAGGATTGCTCTTGGGCGCGCCTTTGTGCTTGTTCGGCTCGCCATGTAGCGATAGCACCGTGATTGCCACTGAGTAAAATTTCTGGCACAGATAAATCTCGCCAAACTGATGGTTTGGTGTAATTGGGATATTCAAGAAATCCTTCTTCGACATGTGATTCTTCAATAAGTGAATCAGGATTACCTAATACTCCTGGCAATAAACGAGTGATTGCTTCAATCATGACAAGGGATGCAACTTCTCCCCCACCCAATACGTAATCACCGATACTGACCTCGTGCACTCTAAATCCCTTTGCTGCGTAGTGTTGCCCAACGCGCGCATCGATGCCCTCGTAGCGACCGCAAGCAAAAACTAAATGCTGTGACTGAGAAAATGTGCGCGCCATCTTTTGATTAAAACGGCGACCCGCTGGCGTCAAAATAATGAGATCAGTTTCTGGTTTCATTAATGGGTCAAGTGCTTGCCCCCAGATTTCAGGCTTCATCACCATTCCGGCACCGCCGCCATATGGAGTGTCATCAACGCTGTGATGGTTATCTGATGTGAAGCTGCGCAGATCATGAATAGCAACTTCAAGCAAACCACTTTCTTGCGCTTTACCGATCAAAGAAAGTGAAAGGGGTGCGAAGTATTCAGGAAATATTGTGACCGCTTCTATTTTCATTACTTCACCTCTGCCGATAACTGGGGTGGAATAACGGTCATTTTCTTAGCTTTAATATCAACATCTGGTACCAATTGGCGCACGAATGGAATCAACACTTCGCCACTTGCGGTATCAATTGCTAACACGTCTTGGCCTGGCAAGTTAATGACATCTCGCACTTCACCGAATTTTTCACCTGATTGCAAAAATGCCGTACACCCGATGAGTTGAAGCACGTGATAGTCATCGGCTCCATCACCTGGTGCATCGATATCGACCTCGCAATACATCAAAGTATCGCGAAGGGTTTCGATGCCGTTGCGATCGGAGATATTTTCAAAACCCAACAACAAAATTCCGTTATGCCAACGGTGAGAAGTAATAAGGAGATTGCCATGGTCATCGGTCTGCACGCGAGCGCCAACTGCGAATCTATTTTCGGGTTCGTCGGTTCGAACTTCGATCGTTGCTTCACCGGCAATTCCGTGAGCGCGACCAATCCGCCCCACGAGCAAGCGCATTGTTAGCGCCCTTCGTCCGTCTCTACCAAATCAACACGGATGCTACGACCAGCAAGTGCGCTCATAACAGTGCGCAATGCTTTTGCAGTGCGACCGTTTCGGCCAATAACTTTTCCGATATCTTCTGGGTTAACGCGAACTTCAAGCGTTGTTCCGCGACGATGAGTTTTTTCGGTGATAACAACATCTTCAGGATTATCAACGATACCTTTGACCAAATGCTCTAAGGCTTCATCCATCATTGTTATTCGGCAGCCGCTTCTTCAATAGGAGTTTCAACAACTACGTCCGCTGGTGCTTCTGCTACAACTTCGGCTGGTGCTTCTGCAACAACTTCTGCTGGAGCTTCTGCAACAACTTCTGCTGGAGCTGATTTAGCAGCAAGTTTTTCTTGTGCTTTCTTCTTCAGTGTTGTTGCGCCTTCTTTTGGCTCATCCATTGCCTGCTTAACAGCTGCTTCGTAAGCAACGCTCTTGTGTGGCTTTGGAGTTGCAACGCGAAGTGTTCCTTCGGTTCCTGGAAGACCTTTAAATTTTTGCCAATCGCCAGTGACTTTTAAGATCGCCTCTACAGCCTCTGTTGGAAGTGCACCAACTCCGAGCCAGTACTGAGCACGTGTTGAGTTAACTTCAATAAGTGAAGGCTCTTGTCCTGGTGCGTAACGGCCAATTTCTTCAATCGAAAGTCCGTTGCGTGCCTTGCGTGAATCAGTAACGACGATGCGGAAATAAGGTGTGCGAATCTTTCCCATGCGCATTAAACGTATTTTTGTAGCCAAGTGCTTGTGCTCCTGTAAGGGTGTTGGTCGTTCGTGTTAATCGCAGCGGGGTGCGCGTTCAACTCGTACAACTATCGAATATCGGATGTTTGGGGGTAGAGGGCCCCGAACAGATTGCCAATCTTGCCATCTATGCGCCTAAAGACGAAATTGACGCCTACTATCCGCGCTCTTCTTGGGCTCGCTTGGCAGGATTTCCAGACTTGGACTTCTTCTTCATCGGTGGCTTAGATCCTGATTTGCCAGGAGCGCCCGCGAATTGAGTACCCATCATGGCTGGAGGTAATCCTTGTGGAGTGCCGCCGTTGCGCATTTGGCGCATCATCTTTTGAGCTTGAGTAAATCTTTCTACAAGTGAATTTACTTCAGAGACTGCACGTCCTGCACCCATTGCAATACGCGACCTGCGTGAACCATTAAGAATCTTTGGGTCCCGGCGTTCTGTCGGCGTCATTGATTGCACGATTGCTTGGGTGCGAACTATTTCGCTCTCATCAAAATTTTCTATCTGTTTCTTCATCGCAGCGCCACCTGGCAACATCGATAACATCTTTGTCATCGAGCCCATTTTTGTCATGGCTTGCATCTGCTCTAGGAAATCCTCCAACGTGAAATCTTCACCGCTTGCAAACTTGGTTTCCATCTTTTGCGCAGTATCTGAGTCAAAAGCTTTCTTCGCTTGCTCAGCCAGCGTTGCAACATCGCCCATACCCAAAATTCGAGATGCCATGCGCTCTGGATAGAAGACATCAAAGTCCGCAATTTTTTCACCTGTTGATGCAAACATAATCGGGCGCTTTGTGAGGTGCGCGATCGACATTGCTGCGCCACCTCTGGCATCGCCATCTAATTTGGTCAGTGCAACGCCATCAAACCCAACACCATCTAAGAATGCTTGGGCTGTGCGCACTGCATCTTGACCCATCATTGCATCTACGACAAAGATAATTTCGTTGGGGTTTATTGCATCCCGAATAGCTTTGGCTTCATTCATGAGCGTTTGATCTACGCCGAGGCGACCTGCAGTATCAACGATGACGAAGTTATAACCTTTGGCCTTTGCATAAGCGACACCATCTTTGGCAACTTTCAGTGCGCTACCAACACCATTACCTGGTTCGGGAGCAAAAACGGGTATCCCGATACTTTCACCCAACACTTGCAATTGAGTAACTGCGTTAGGGCGTTGTAAATCAGATGCGACTAAGAGTGGAGTATTGGATTGATCTGCAAAGTGTTTTGCTAATTTTCCTGCAAGAGTAGTTTTACCTGCTCCTTGTAAACCAGCCAACATGATGACAGTTGGTGGTTGTTTGGAATAGCGCACCCTACGTGCTTGCCCACCGAGAATCTCAACGAGCGCCTGGTTAATGATGTCAAAAATGGCTTGTGCTTGATTGGTGCCAGATTGCAACGTGGGAAGTACTTCCAGAGACCTTGTCCTAATAAGTTCAATAAATTCATTAACAACAGAGAGTGCAACGTCGGCTTCTAATAAAGATTGGTGAATCTCTGCACATGTGGACTCAATATCTGCGCTACTTATTTTTCCGCGAGAGCGCAGTGAGTCCAGTACGTTGCCGAGCTTGCTGGTGAGTGAATCGAACATAGATGCAGAGCCTACCTAAGTGCTGATGCCAATTCTTCCGCTACTTGATCTGCCCTTTGTGAGGTGAGCTGCCCGGCACCGATCTCCCTTACGTAAAGGGTGTCAATTGCTTCTGCGCCTAGGGTTGTCACAATTGCGGAATGAATATCAACTCCACATCGCGTAATTGCCTCGCCTATCCGAAACAAGAGTGCAGGTCTGTCATGGCTTCTGACTTCAAAGACAGTTGAATCAGCAGATGCATCGAGAAAAACTTCTACTTCTGGTGGCGGTACAGGAATAGTTGGCAACTGCGCATAAGCACGTGCGCGTTCACTAATGCGCTTTGCCAAATCGACTCCACCACGAAGTGCTTGCTCAATATCTGTATGCAGTTTTTCAGCAGTTGGAATCGGTGCGTTCGGGTCTAGATCTACTATCCACTTCATAACAGCTGATGAGCCATACGATTTAGTGCGAGCAGAGCGAACATCTAAGCGAGATAAATTAAGTACCCCTGCAACGATTGATAATAAGCCTGGTTGATCAGGTGCAATGATGTCGATGAAATATCCGCTATCCCGAGCAACAACGTTGACTTGAAGCTTTCCTAATTGCGCAAAATTTCTCTCTTCATCGCTGAGTTCTAGCTCTTGCGCAACTGTTGTTCCTGTCATGGCAGAGCGGGTTCGTGCAACTAATTCGCTGACAAGTTTTGATTTCCAATCACTCCAGGCCGCACTCCCCGTTGCTTCACCGTCGGCAATGCTGAGCGCGTGAAGTAGCTCAAGTGTTTGAATGTCAGGTATTACGTTCAAGATGCTTGCAATGGTGACTGGGTCATTGAGATCTCGCCTTGTCGCAGTTGAAGATAAAAGAAGATGATGCTCGACTAAAGTTTTAAGCGTTAGAACATCACTTTCACTAAAACCTATTCTGCGAACAAGGGGTTCAATCAGATGAGCACCTCTCACGCTGTGATCTTCTTTTCCACCTTTGCCCAAGTCGTGAAAGAGGGCAGCAACTAATAAAAGATCTGGTCTACGCACTCGCCGAGTAAGTGCGGCTGCATGCACGGCAGTTTCAACCATATGTCTATCTACGGTGTGACGATGTAAAACATTTCTTTGAGGCAAACTGCGAAGCGGCGCCCATTCGGGTAACCACGAAGTAATAATTCCTTCTTGATCAAGGGCTTCCCACACTCGCACCATGGCACTGCCTGCTCCAATGAGTGCCACTAAATCTTCACGTGCTTCGCGTGGCCAAGGGTTTGGTAATTTTCCAAAACCATCCTCAATTGATTTAGCTAGCGCAACACATGAATCCATCGACAATGGAAGTCCCAACTGTGCTGCTGTTGCAGCTGCGCGCAGCCCAAGAGCTGGGTCTTGTGCAATAGGTGCATCACTGTCAAGAACTACTTCTTGGCTAGCAACGCTAATACCTTTTGCTACCGATGTTGTGCGTGGTTTGCGTAAGAAACGACTCAAGCCATCTTTGCCTCGGTGATCTAAACGGTGCCATGTGTATTCAAGTACGTAGTCAACGTCCCTTGCAGATTGGGCAACTTCACTCATAAGTACATCGGCATCTGTAAAATGTAAATCTTTTGCAACTTTATCTTGTTCTTGAAATAAGAGCCTGTCTCGATCGCGTCCACTTTCAATATGAAGCGACTCGCGCACGTTATTCAAAAGTGATTCTGCTTTACTAATTCTTTCGAGTTGAACGCTAATAGCGCCACTCAGTGCAATTGCTCGAAGTGCGGTGATATCTCGTAATCCACCTCGTGCTTCTTTTAAATCAGGCTCGAGTAAATATGCCAACTCACCGCTTCTTTGATGGCGTTCTGAGAGGGATGCTCGAAGTTTTGTTAAATATGTCGACGAGTTACTACGCCATTGCTCGATTGCATCGCTTTGCACAGCTGCGACTACATCGGGATCGCCACAAATGAGTCGAATATCTAAGAGCCCCATAGCAACGCGAAGATCTTCATGCGCTGCCTCACGTGTTTGGCTGCGAGTTCTTACTGAATGATCAATTTTTCTAGGAGTTTTTGACTCTGCCCCTACGCCGTCCCACATGGGATAGAGAATTGCATTGGTAAATGCCAGTAACTGATCATTGGATAATTTTCCGTCGTGCAATAAGACAATATCTAAATCTGAACCTGGAGATAGTTCGCCGCGGCCGTAGCCTCCGACCGCGGCGAGAGCTATCTTGATTGAATTCCGATTCAAGTCAGCAGGTAAAGCATCAAGTGCGCTTTGAAAAAGATTTGAGAAAGTGCGATCGCTGTGATCGCTTCTTTCTCGACGCTCTCGTGTACCCACGTATCTCCTCGAAATATTTAGATGTTACTTAGGCGAAAGGGTACGTCTAAATAGCATCAACGCCACGTTCACCGGTGCGGACACGGACGACTTGGTCGACAGGGATAGACCAAACCTTTCCATCTCCGATGGAACCAGTGGATGCGGCCTTGACGATGACTGCGATAACAGAATCTGCATCGGCATCATCAACAAGAACTTCGAGTCGGACTTTTGGAATGAGGTCCACTGTGTATTCAGCGCCACGGTAAACCTCGGTATGTCCACCTTGGCGACCGTAACCACTAGCTTCCGAAACCGTCATTCCATTAATACCGTGTGCTTGTAGCGCATCTTTAACATCATCGAGTTTGAATGGCTTCAAGATTGCAGTGATGAGTTTCATGCTGACATACCTCCTCGTGGTGATCCAGCGTTTTCATAAGCAGATTCTGCGTGCTCGTTGAGATCAATACCTTCAAGTTCGGCATCCCGAGTGACTCGGAAGCCAATTGTTTTGTTGATAATGAAACCAATAATGAGCGTTGCGATGAAGGAATACGCCAAAACAAAAAGCGCACCGAATGCTTGCTTTCCAAGTAGACCTGCGCCTCCACCGTATAAAAGACCGTCAACGCCTACAGAGTTGACGACGTGGGTTCCAAAGAATCCGATGGATATACATCCCCAAAGTCCACCGACAAGGTGAACGCCAACTACATCGAGTGAATCATCGAAACCTAGTTTGTACTTAAGGCCAACAGCCAATGCGCATAGAGCTCCAGCAACTACCCCAATAACAACTGCAGCCCAAGGCGCTACGAAAGCACAGGCGGGCGTAATTGCTACAAGTCCTGCAACTGCACCAGATGCTGCGCCGAGAGAAGTTGGATGGCCATCACGGATTTTCTCCACAATGATCCAACCAAGTAACGCGCCAGCTGTTGCAACTTGAGTGTTAAGAAATGCAAGACCTGCAATGCCATTTGCAGCAAGTGCAGACCCTGCGTTAAATCCAAACCAACCAAACCAGAGAAGTCCGGATCCAAGCATCACTAATGGAAGTGAGTGAGGACGCATAGATTCTTTACGCCATCCCACGCGTTTTCCAAGAAGGAGTGCGAGTGCTAAACCTGCTGCACCCGCGTTAATGTGCACGGCAGTTCCGCCAGCAAAATCTTCAAGGCCTTTACCTGCAAGGAAGCCAACTCCCGTAATGGTGTCGCCTACTTTATTTCCGAATGCGAATACCCAGTGCGCAACTGGGAAATATACAACGCTCACCCAAATGGCAACAAAGACTGCCCATGCGGTGAATTTTGTACGATCTGCAATTGCTCCAGAAATGAGTGCGGGGGTAATAATCGCAAACATCAATTGGAAGGCTGCAAAAACTAAAACGGGAATTGGATAAACGCCACCATTATTAGTGAGGTCATTAACCATTCCGCCAAGTCCTGAAAAGGAAATGGATCCATACCAAGGAGAATTTGCTGAAGATCCAAATGCAACTTGGAAACCATATATAACCCATAGAACACTTACGATTCCGATTGTCACCATCGACATCATCATCATGTTAAGAACGCTTTTTGTACGAACCATTCCACCGTAAAAAAATGCAAGGCCCGGAGTCATTAGAAGAACTAGAGCGGTACTTGCCAACATCCAAGCGGTGTCGCCGGAGTTAAGAGCTATTTGATCCATTTCTCACGTAGTTTCTCTCGATCTACTCGCCATTGAGATGTGTGGAATATGGTCTAGCGAAGTTACGTGAACTGGCAGATTGTGTTACAGCCGAGTTACAAAAGTCCCTGGAGGTAAAGGTTCTTGTCAAAAGGGGCGAAATCGGAGGGGCTCTCCCCAGTGCCCACCCATTTAATGGGGATGTCGAGGGCGGACTCTATGGAAAGTGCGATCCCGCCCCGAGCGCTACCGTCGAGCTTAGTCAAAATAATTCCTGTGACATCAACACTTTCACTAAAGACGCGCGCTTGTGCCAATCCGTTTTGCCCGGTCGTTGCATCTACAACCAAGAGCACTTCTTGCACAGGTGCGACTTTGTCTAACACTTTCTTAATTTTCCCAAGTTCTGCCATGAGATCTGCCTTGTTGTGCAAGCGCCCTGCAGTATCAACAATGAGGTAATCAACTCCTCGTGCAACACTTTGCTGTCCCGCATCAAATACAACCGAGGCCGGATCTGCGCGATCGGCTCCGTGCACGACATCTATGTCTAGACGTTCTCCCCATGTTTTTAACTGGTCAACTGCTGCTGCGCGAAATGTATCTGCAGCACATAAAAGAACTGAACTTTCTTGCGATGTGAAGTAGAGACCTAACTTTGCAACGGAAGTAGTTTTACCTGTTCCATTAACGCCCACAAGAAGAATTGATGTTGGGCCGGAAGTGGCACGAATGACTTCCCGTGGTTTTTTTGACAAAGTTGAAGTGAGAATTTCAGTAAGTGCTGAGGTGGCATCTTCTGCTTTTACTGAGCGCGCTTGTTTAACAATATCTGCAGATAACTCTGGACCTAAGTCAGCTTCAAGGAGTGCGTTTTCTAACTCATCCCAATCGGCACGTGTTGCTTGGGTTGTTCCAGTAATTTTGGCGATAATTTTGCCAAAAAGTCCCATCGCTATATCCGTGTCTCAAGCAGTATCAGCATCGCGTAAACGCTGCGAGATTACTTCAGTCACGCCATCACCGCGCATAGTTACGCCATAGAGCGCATCCGCAATTTCCATTGTGCGCTTTTGGTGGGTAATGATGATGAGTTGAGAAGTTTCGCGAAGTTCTTCAAAAACTCCAAGCAAGCGTCCCAAGTTCACATCATCAAGGGCGGCTTCTACTTCATCGAGAACATAGAACGGACTTGGTCGTGCTTTGAAGATAGCCACAAGTAAGGCAATTGCGGTGAGTGACTTTTCTCCACCTGAAAGGAGTGAAAGTCGTTTGATGCGTTTTCCTGGTGGGCGTGCTTCGACATCTACTCCAGAATTGAGAGGATCGTCTGGCTCAGTCAAAATCAAGCGACCATCGCCACCAGGAAATAGTCGGGCAAATATCTCTTCAAAGTGGTGTGCAGTATCTTCGTAAGCTTCCATAAAGATTTGCTGAACACGATCATCAACTTCTTTAATGATGTCTAACAGATCTTTCTTAGTGCGCTTCAAGTCTTCTAATTGCTCAGCCAAGAAACGTAAACGTTCTTCAAGTGCTGTGTATTCTTCGAGTGCAAGAGGGTTAATTTTTCCAAGTAGAGCAAGTGAGCGCTCTGTGTTGGCAAGGCGCTTTTCCTGTTGATCTCTGCGATATGGAATCAATTCTGTAGCGACGATTTCACCACTATCCGTTTCAATAAATGTTGGCACATCATTTTCTGGGCCATACTCATCAACTAACGTTGCAACATCTACACCAAGTTCTTCAACTGCCTTAGTTTCGAGTTGTTCGATGCGCATGCGTTGTTCTGCGCGAGCAATTTCATCTTGGTGAACGCTTGAGGTGAGCTGTTCCATCTCCACAGAAAGTTCGCGTGCACGTGCGCGAACAGTGAGCGTTTCACCTTCGCGAGATGCACGAGCTTCTTCAAGTCGACCACGTTCTATTCCGGCTTTGGCAATTGCACGTTCAATATGAATGAGAGCTTCGTAAGCAGATTCTGCAACTGCTTGAGAAATAATGGCGCCTTGTGCTCGCGCTCCACGACGATTTATTGCTCGCTCTGAAGCATCGCGTTCTGCTTTTGCAGCGTTTTCTAACGCAAGTGCGCGAGCAGAAAGTGAATCAACACGCTCTTCGCTTGTGCGAAGTGCTAAGCGTGCTTCCACTTCTGTTGTGCGAGCAAGGGATACAGAGGATCGAATTTCTTCAGCACGTGAATGGCTAGGTTCTTCAACTGCGCCATGATGTTGCAGTTGGTTTTGAGCGATTTCTAATTCGCTCTCATCGCGCGATTTAGCAGTGGTTGCTTCTGCAATTGCACCATTGAGACGCTCGACCTCTGCCATCGAAGATTTTGAGTTTTGCCCAGCAACTGCAAGTTGCTCGGTGAGTGCGCCAATGCGAGCATCTGATTCGTTAAGTTTTGCCAGGGCCACATCAAAATCACTTTGGCGAACACCTAATTCATTTTGTATGGTGCTTATTTCAAAACGTAAACGCTCGCACATGTGATTCACGCTAGAAAGTTTTTCTGTGAGCTCTTCAATGAGGGCTTTAATCTCAACTAGTGATGAAGAAGATTTAGAACCGCCACGGGCTCGAGATTGTGTAAAGACATCACCATCGCGGGTAACAACTGTCAAAGTTGGATGAGAGGCAATAATGCTTTCCGCCTCACGAGCGTTTTGCGCAACGACCGTTGTTTCAAAAAGGTTCTGCAAAAGTGATTCGATCTGAGTTGAGCGTATGTGTTGCGTTAAGGGAGTTAACCCTGAAGGAATTGATGTTGATGAGCGCTGTTGATTGTTGTGAACAACTAAGAAATCTGCTTGACCAAGATCCTCATTGCGAAGTGCAGTGAGTGCCGTGACGGCAGAGGAAAGGTCTTGCACAACAACAGCATCAGCCAATTGACCTAAGCCGGCTGCAACTGCGCTTTCCCAACCTGAATCAATATCGATAAGTCCTGCAACGCTTCCTAAAATCTTTACGCCACGTGAATCGCGAAGAAGAGCCGATGCCCCATCGCGAGATTGCGAGGTCAAGCGCATTGCCTCTAATTTCGCGTCAAGGGCTGTGCGTTCTTTATCGGCAGAGCGCTCATCTTCAGTTAACGAAGCATGTTTGACCTTAATCGAATCTAGTGCTGCCTTTGCGTTCTCAAATTGTGTATCTAATCCAACTTCACCGGCGCCTGCGCTCGCGATATCGAGTTCGAATGTGGAGTACTCGCGTTGTGCCACTTCGGTTCGAGATTGCGCATCATCACGCGCTTTTGTAAGGCGTGAAATCTCTTCGGCAATCGCATCAAGACGTGCGCGTAATGACTTGATATGGCCCTCTTGACGAGCAGTACCTTCTCTTTGATCCGCAAAGGCTCGAAGTGCTGCTGCGACTTGATCTTCTTCTGTTTTCAATTCTGTCTCTGCAAGACCTAACGCCGTTGTTGCTTGCTGAAGTGCAATTCTAGAATTCTCAACACCTGCGCGTAACTGGTTTTCTTCTTCGCGCAATTGCGCTGCTTCACGGTCTAAACTTTCTGGATCCCGCCCTGCAGTACGAGCTTCTTCTGCCTCTTGTGCCAAAAAGCGCGAGCGCTCTTGGGCCAATGACTGCGTTCCGCGAAATCTTTCACGCAAACTGTTAAGTTGGAAGAAAGTTTCTTGTGCTTGAACAAATAGAGGACTTTCAATTGCACTCTGTGCATCGAGTTCGGCCTCTCGTGATCGAGCGCGATCGAGATCTGCTTCTACAAGTGCGCGACGTTCGCGAAGTGCGGTCTCGTCTGCAACTTCAGCGTTAAGAGTTTTTGTAAGAGAAATTAAATCATCTGCAAGAAGGCGAAGTTTGGCGTCGCGCAAATCAGCTTGAATTGTTGCAGCCTTCTTTGCAACTTCTGCCTGCTTGCCCAGCGGACGCAATTGGCGACGAAGTTCTACCGTGAGATCTTGGACGCGAGCTAAGTTGGCCTGCATCGAATCAAGTTTGCGAATCGCTTTTTCTTTACGTTTGTGGTGCTTGAGAACGCCAGCTGCTTCTTCAATGAATCCACGTCGCTCTTGAGGATTAGCCATCAAAATTGCATCGAGTTGGCCTTGACCAACGATGACGTGCATTTCGCGACCGATACCACTGTCGCTTAGGAGTTCTTGAATATCTAAAAGTCGGGATGCATCGCCATTAATTTGATACTCGCTGCTTCCATTTCGAAAAAGGATACGTGTAATTGTGACTTCGGTATATTCGATAGGAAGTGCGCCATCGGTGTTATCAATTGTTACTGAAACTTCAGCGCGACCAAGCGGTGCACGCCCGCTTGTTCCAGCGAAAATAACATCTTCCATTTTTCCGCCACGCAATGACTTTGCACCTTGCTCTCCCATAACCCAGGAAAGTGCATCGACAACGTTGGACTTACCTGATCCATTGGGGCCCACTACGCAGGTGATTCCGCTTTCGAGGCGGAGCGTGGTTGAAGAGGCGAAGGACTTAAACCCCTTGAGCGTGATGGATTTCAAATACACGGCGTAAACCTACCCTAGCCAGAGATAGCGCACTCGAGAGGCTCAGGTAGAGACGTTCAATTTCTCGAAAGCGGTTCGGGCTGCAATTTGCTCGGCTTCGCGTTTGCTCTTGCCCGTTCCAAAGCCCACTTCGGCCCCGGCTACAACAGCAACAGCCGAAAAGGACTTGTCGTGATCTGGGCCTGTTTCTGTAACGACATATTCAGGAACGCCTTGGCCAGTGGATGCACATAACTCTTGAAGCGCAGTTTTGCCATCGAGCCCGGCTCCTCGCGAGATTGCATCATGCAAAGTAGATGTGATGAGTGCGCTAACAACTTCGTGAGTTTTGGCATATCCAAAATCTAAATAAATTGCTCCAATGAGGGCTTCGAGCGCATCAGCTAACAGTGAATTTTTATCACGACCACCTGTTACTTCTTCGCCTTTTCCTAAACGGATAAATTCTCCAAGTCCAAGTGTGCGGGCAATATCTGCAAGTGCTCGCATATTCACAATGCCCGATCGAAGCGGCGAAAGGCGGCTCTCATCTAAATCGGGATAGCGACGATAAAGTTCTTCAGTAACGATGAGTCCTAAGACAGAATCTCCAAGGAATTCAAGACGCTCGTTTGTTTCTTGTTGACCAGATTCGTAAGCAAATGAACGATGAGTCAAAGCTAATTCAAGCAGTTGTGGCTTTAGATCCACACCCAGCGCTTTAACTAGCGATGAGTACAGATCAGACCTCGATTACCTGACGGCGGTTGTACATGCCACATGTTGGGCAAGCAGTGTGTTGCAATTTTGGTTGTTGGCACTGTGGGCATGCAGCAAGAGCAGCAGCAGTTGTTTTCCACTGGCTACGACGTGAACGGGTTTTTGAGCGAGACATTTTTCGCTTTGGTACTGGCACGATCGTTCCTTACTCTTGTGTGAAATTTCTGGCGAAATTCATCAGGGCGTCAGTATCCCCTAAATATCCCAATAGTTGAAATCGGGGTTATTGGTCAGCAAGCGGACCGAGCCCAGCCCAGCGAGGATCGATGAGATCGTGGGCATGGTCTTCGGGTAAATCGACCCACTTGAGCCCACAACCTGCGCAAAGCCCTTGGCACTCGAGGTCGCACAATGGGTTGATAGGTATGGCCAAAATAACGGCATCTCGAATAGGGATTTCTAGATTAATGAAATCGCCATCCATCATGAGGTCTTCATCTTCGTCAAGATCATCTTCTTCACGAGCGCGCTTCCGTTGTGCTTTTGTATGCGCTTTTTCTGGTTCGTAACGATAAAGCTCTTGTATTAGTCGATTGATATCAAACTCAACAGGATCTAAACATCGAATGCATTCGCCATCTGCAATGGCATCAATTTGTGCACTCACTAAAACGCCTTCTGTTACAGATTCCAAGCGGAGATCCACATGAATATCTTCACCTGGCAATACCGCAATGACATCAATTCCAACGCGATCAGGAACGGTTATATCAAAGGAGTATTCCTTCATCTCGCCCGCGCGACGAGGAAGGTCGTGAGAGTTGAATAGGAAAACTTTTGAACTACGAGACATAGAAGTTACTTGTCTGTGTTGAGTTGCGATAAAACATCGTTATCGCCAGCACCGGCAAGGCGCTCGCGACCGCGAGTCACGGCATCCATTGTTTTATTGAGAATCACCTCAAGTGTTGCAAGGCGGGCATCAATGTAGGACTCAACTTCTTCGCGCTCGAGATCTGCAACTTCTCGGCCCTCTTCTAAAATCTTTTGTGATTGGGCACGCGCTGATTGCACAATGGCGGTTTGTTCAACCATGCGTGAAACTTCATCCCTAGCAAGTGCGATGAGTTGCTCGGCGCTACTTTGCCCCTCCTCCATAATCGCATCCCTTGATGCAAGCAAATTTTGTGCTGTCGCAAAATCGTGCGGCAACAAATTACGCGCTTCATCTAAGAGTTCCAAAAGATCATCGCGGTGAACAACACAGGACGCAGAAAGAGGAACGCCTCTTGCTTCTTCGACCATTGTTATGGCAACAGTTAACTTCTCAATGGATTCCATGAATTATTTCCCTGCTAGTCGGGCGCGAAGCGCTTCGTTGACATTGAGTGGAACCATTGTTGAAACGTCTCCACTGTAATTTGCTAACTCTTTTACTAGAGATGAGGATAGAAATGAATGAGCTGGTGCTGTTGCCATGAACATCGTTTCTACATTTGCGGCCTGCAAATTTACTTGAGCCATCTGAAGTTCGTAATCAAAGTCGGTGACAGCTCGAAGTCCTTTTACTATTGAATCGATGCCTTTTGATTTGCAGAAATCAACAAGAAGCCCATGCCATGAATCGACAACAACATTAGGAAACTTCTTTGTATTTTCACTAATCATCTCTAAGCGTTCTTGAACAGTAAAAAGACTCGACTTGGTGCGATTTTCCATAACAGCCACGATTACCTGATCAAAGTGTTGACTGGCGCGCTCAATGATGTCGAGGTGGCCAAAGGTAATCGGATCAAAAGATCCCGGGCATACGGCGCTTCTCATATCGCTCACGCTAGCAATGATTGCTCTGGTAATCCATTTTGACAATCAAATATGAGCGCGTACGCCGTAATAAATATGGGCTTGACCATAATTTCTCTCCCGTAGCCCCTCATATTCTTGTGGCCACTTTAGAGCCGCACTTTTGCTTGCTCGCTCTACCACGATCAGTGCATCGGGTCTGACGAAATCACCAGCAATTAATTTCTCAAGAATTACATTCAATTCCCCGTCGGGAAAATCGTATGGTGGGTCGATATAAATAATGTGATAACTCGCTGGTGCAGAACTCTCTACGAACTTTTGCGCCGACATTGAGTAGAGGTGAAATTCGCCAGTAGTTTTGCTTGCTTGCACTATTTCAGCATTCTTGTTAATCGTTCGCATAGCGCTTTCTTCTTTTTCCACTGCATGTACTAGCGATGCACCACGAGAGAGAGCTTCTAAGCCAATTGCTCCCGAACCTGCAAACAGATCTAAGAAATTTAAACCAACAAAATCGCCAAATTCTGAAAGTAATGAAGAAAATAAACCTTCGCGTGCTCGATCAGACGTTGGACGCGTTGCCCCTTCGACTGCGCTTAGAGTTCGACCCTTTGCAAGGCCGGCAATAATTCTCATGGGAATATTCTACTTTCAACCTTTATCAATATATTCAGCAACTTCATCGGCCTGGAGAAGTTTCAATTCTTGAGCCAATTGGGGCCACTTCGCCAATAGAGAATCTTGTGCAACGATCTCTTGCGCATCGGTACGCGCAATATCGATAAGGCCCTCATCACGTAAAACGCGGAGCAATCGAAGATGAGAGCGAGTACCGGATTGGCTTACTCCTAATACATCTCCTTCTCGACGTTGCTCTAAATCAATGCGTGAAAGTTCGAAACCATCGAGAGTGCTTGCAACGGCTTGTAACCGTTCGCGAGATGGAGCCTCTTCTCCTGCGTTGGTAACGAGCAAACACAGTCCAGGTGAGGATCCACGGCCAATTCTTCCGCGCAACTGATGGAGTTGAGAGACTCCGAAGCGATCTGCATCCATCACCACCATGATCGTTGCGTTAGGTACGTCAACACCTACTTCAATAACTGTGGTCGAAACGAGGACATCTATCTCTCCATCAGAGAAAGCTTGCATGGTGGAGTTTTTTTCATCTGTTGAAAGTTGTCCGTGTAATACAGCAATACGTAGGCCTTTGAGTGGACCTGCGTGCAGCGTAGGCGCTAATTCTTCAACGCTCACTACCGGAGTCGATGTTGTCCCAAATAGGAAATCCATATCGCTGCTGACTGAATCTGTTGCGTTGATACGCGGAGCAACGACATACGCTTGGTGACCTTTACCGACCTCTTCGCGAATTCGCTTCCATGCGCGTTCCAAAAATGCTGGCTTATCCAAAGCTGGGACCACATGTGTTGAAATCGGTTGACGACCAAGAGGTAATTCTCGAAGTGTCGAAATATCTAAATCTCCAAATACGGTCATAGCAACTGTTCGTGGAATTGGCGTTGCTGTCATCACTAAAAGATGAGGTGGGGATTCTGCTTTTGCTTTCAGAGCATCTCTTTGCTCAACTCCGAAGCGATGTTGCTCATCTACAACAATTAATCCCAAATCTGCAAAAGTTACACTCTCACCTAGAAGCGCGTGTGTACCCACCACAATTCCAGCACTTCCAGAGGAAGCTAAAGCAAGGGATTCTTTACGTGAAGCAGATGTTTGCGAACCAGTTATTAACGTTATCTGCGTTGCATGTTCTGATCCACCCAACATTCCGCCTTGTGCCAAGGGTCCCAAAAGTTTTTCGAGCGTACGCATATGTTGGCTTGCAAGTACTTCCGTTGGCGCCAAAATTGCCGCCTGCCCACCAGTATCAATTACAGCCAGGGCTGCGCGAATTGCAACAACAGTTTTTCCAGAACCTACTTCGCCTTGCAAGAGTCGGTGCATAGGGTGCGGGGCAGACATATCGCTTTCAATCTCTGCAATCACTTCACGTTGTCCAGTTGTGAGCGTGAAAGGAAGTGATGCATCGAATGCTTCTAACAAGCCTCCGGTTCGCGTGGGCCTTGCTGTGGCGTTAAGTTTTCGAAGTTCTGCTCGGCGCACAACTAAAAGCAATTGCAGGAGAAAGGCTTCATCAAAAGTTAAACGTTCGCGTGCCAAATCTGCTTGATCAATATCTTTTGGTTGATGGAGATTGACTAACGCCTCTTTTAACGTTGGATAGCCATGCTTCACTCGAATCTCTTCGGGCAGAAAATCTGGCAGTTCATCAAGTGCGCCGATTGCTAATTCGATGCACTGCGCAATTTTCCAGGACGCTAACTTTGATGTTGCTGGATAAACCGGCAAGTACTTGCCAGCAAAATCATCAACAGCGCTATCTACATCAGAGCCTTCTGGAATCAGTTCATAATCGGGATGAGCAAGTTGTCTCTTGCCTTTAAATACGCCGACCTTGCCAGCAAAGAGCCCTTGGCGACCAACTCGCATTTCGCGCTCACGCCAGGGTTGATTGAAAAATGTCAGAGAAAGTTTTGCAGTTCCATCGGTCACGATAACTTCCAAAATTGTGCCTTTGCGCCCCTGCAGTGTTCTGGTATTTGCGCTGTGAATCTCGGCCAAAATTGTTACTTCATCATCTTCTTTAAGAGTGGAGATGTCAGTAAGTTCTCCGCGCACAACATATCTGCGTGGGTAATGCCGGAGTAAATCCCCCACCGTTCGTGCGCCGATTGTTGAGGTGAGAACTTTGGCCGTGCGATCTCCAACAACATCGACAAGTTTGCTCTCGAGCGTGGCCATAGCGCCATTGTCTCGAACGAGTACCTAAATATTGTGCGACTCTATGCAGGAATTCGTGACCTTTTGAACGGATTCGCCTTGAGCTAGGGGTACGCGCTACCCTTACCCCCGTTCACAAGGACATAAAGAAAATCTCAAAAGGAGTACGACGATGGCAGCAACATGCGATATCTGTGGCAAAGGCCCCAGCTTTGGCAATAACGTCTCGCACTCACAAGTAAAGACACGTCGTCGTTGGAATCCAAACATTCAACGCGTACGCACACTTATCGGCGGAACATCAAAGCGCCAAAATGTCTGCACTTCTTGCCTTAAGGCTGGCAAAGTAAAGCGTTAAGAAAAGTGTGTGAAGCCTTTCGGGGCTTTAGAAATACCTAGTAATTCAACTCCTGGTAATCCCGATTCTTTTTTGCTGACCTTGCCTATAGCAAAACCGGATAGATCTACACCCGTTGCAAGGAAAACATGATCTTCGCCGCCAGCTAAAACCCAATCCCACATATCGGCACCGACTTCATCTGCCAGAGCCTTTAATTCGGCAAACTCAGGGTGCGCTGCAATTTTTTCTGAATCAATCTCAAATGACGCTTGTGAAGCATCGGCCAACTGTTGCGCTTGAGTTAATAAGCCATCGCTGATGTCACACAAGCTATGCGCAGTCTGTAAAGCAATGGCATCGGAGTAGCGCACTTCTGGAGCACGAAATTGTGCAAGCGCTCTTTCGGCTGTGTGCTTGTTCTTCAAATTTCCCATTGCGATCCGATTAGTGAGCAAATACAAACCAGCACTTGACCACCCAGGTAAACCTGAAATAACTATCTGATCATTCACACGAGCGCCCGAGCGCAATATAGGCTTTTCAACTTCCCCCACTGCAGTAATGGCAATCGTGATCTGTTCACCACGCACTACATCTCCTCCAACAACATACGCGCCGACACTTCGGACCTCGTCATTTATACCTGTTGCTAATTCTCTTATCCAGCTCAAACTTTCATTGCCCGTAAGTGAAACAGCAACCACAAGGTGATGCGGTTTTGCGCCCATTGCATACACGTCAGCAATGTTTGCGCACGTGATTTTGCGGCCAATTTCATATGCGCTGGACCAGCCTTGTTGAAAGTGAACGCCTTCGACGGCCATATCTGTAGTTATTACCCAGCTATGTTGCGATGGAGCAATGACCGCCCCATCGTCGCCAATGCCTACGAGAACGCGCGAGCTCTTCGCTTCAGAATCTGGAATTGCAAAAATTTTCGCTAATTGCGCGATGATCTCGGCTTCTCTCACATGCTTAGCCTAAGGGTGCGCGAAGAAAAACCCCACTGCCAGATTGATTGAAGATGCGGTATCTTTGCTCGTACGCAATGAACTCCGTATTCAACGGACTCAATGAATGAAGGGAATCGCAATGACAGTACAGGCCTACATCTTGATTCAGACCGAAGTTGGAAAAGCATCTAGCGTGGCTCATGCTGTTTCTGCAATCCCAGGAGTCACATTGGCCGAAGGTGTAACTGGTCCATACGACGTCATCATGCGCGCTGAAGCACCTAGCATGGAAGATTTCGGACGTGTGATTTTGTCTAAAGTTCAAGCAGTTGCAGGTATCACTCGCACGTTGACGTGTCCCGTAACTACTTACTAAATTCCTTTAGAACTTTCGCGTTAACGCGCTTTTCATAAGCTCGTCGATTATTTGAGTGTAATTAATACCCCTTGACGCTAATAAGCGTGGATACATTGATGTTGGTGTAAATCCAGGCATAGTGTTGAGTTCGTTTATAACAATCTGACCATCTTCACAATAGAAGAAATCAACTCGAGCAAGTCCGCTGCAACCGAGCGCTCTGAAAGCTTGAGCAGCTTGTTTTTCAATTTCTTTCGAGGCGGCTTCTGGAATCTGTGCAGGAATAACTGCCGTTGTAGCACCATCCAAATATTTTGCGTCAAAATCATAAAAGTCGTACTTCTTATCGATCTGTATTTCGCCTGGAGGTGACGTCACAATTGCTCCATCAACTTCAAGAACAGCGCACTCTATTTCGCGCCCCTTCACTGCTTCTTCGATGAGGACTTTGGTGTCAAAGCGCAACGCGTCATCAATTGCTGCGCCAAGTTGATTGGCAGACTTTACTTTTGCCGTACCTCTACTTGAACCACCACGTGATGGTTTAACAAAGAGTGGCAATGAAAGTGCTCCGATAACGCTTTCGCATGTTGCTCGTTCAGCACGCCAACGCTCCTCAGTAATGACAATTCCCTCAGCAACGCTCATGCCATGTGATGCAAAAATTGGTTTTGCAAATGATTTATCCATAGCCACAGCTGATGCTAAAACTCCGCTACCTACGTAAGGAATGTTGGCTATTTCGCAAAAACCTTGAATGGTGCCATCTTCACCGAACGTGCCATGGAGGGCTGGGAAAATAAGATCAATGCGAAGTAGTTTTCCATTAATGCTGAAACCACTGATATCTGTATTCACAACGTCGCCAGTCTCAGGAACGCTAGGTAATACTCCATTCACAATGGAAAGTTCTGTGCTTTCTGGCATCAAGACCCAACGACCAGATGTGCGCGTAATGCCTATAAGAATCGGCTCAAAGCGAGTGCGATCAAGTGCTGAAAGAATTCCTCCAGCTGAGATGCAGGAGATTTCATGCTCGCTACTGCGCCCACCACAAAGTATTGCTACAACTATTTTGCTCATTTGATGAAATCCTCAGAGCGCGTACTAATCTCCATTAATCGCTCAAGGGCTTGAGCCGGAGTTATTGAACCTTTAACTACATCTGCAACTGCCTCAATGACGGGCACTTCAACGCCAACACGGTGTGCAAGTTCTACAACTGCTCCGGCTGATGCAACGCCTTCAACTGTTGTGGCGCTATGTTGTTGGGCATATTCCATTGTTCCACCGTGACCAAGTGCTTCGCCAAAAGTTCTGTTTCGAGATAGCGGAGATGCACAACTTGCAACCAAGTCGCCCATTCCAGCAAGTCCTGCAACGCTCAGTGGATCTGCACCATGTGCAGCCGCTAGTCGTGCAACTTCATTAAGGCCGCGAGTGACAAGCATGGATTGTGTGTTTTCACCCAATTTTAATCCGACTGCGATGCCAACACCTAATGCAATAACGCTTTTTACTGCGCCGGCCATCTCGCATCCCAAAACATCTGTTGATGCATACACTCGATAATAATTAGTGCGAAAGAGCGCTTGGATCTGATGTGACAGCGCTTCAGAATCTGCAGCTGCAACCGCGCCGGCAGGTTCGCGTTGAGCCATCTCCTGGGCAAGATTAGGGCCTGTAATAATTCCTACTTGGGATGGCTTAACGCCAAGTACATCAACAACAACTTCTGACATCCGCATCAATGTTGAAACTTCAATTCCCTTGACCGTACTAATGAGCGTTGCGCTGGAAGAGATTTCAGGTTTCCACTCTTTCAACTTTGAGCGCAGGTTTTGTGCAGGAATTGCTAAAACTAGCGTTTGAGAATGAGCCATGGCCTCGGATAAATCGCCTGTTGCTTTAATGTTTGACGGCAACGTAATACCCGGCAGATACCGTGCGTTGGTACGAGAGTTATTTATTTCATCAATCACGTCGGAACTGCGTCCCCACAGCACAACATCATTTCCAGCGTCAGATAAAACTTGGGCCAGGGTTGTTCCCCATGCTCCTGCGCCCAAAACTGAAACCGAACTCATTACTCCCCCGCCTTCTTCTTCGTAAGCTTTTTGAAATTACCTGTCCTAGGTAAATCCGAAAGGTGCGGGTCAAATGGTAATAGTGGTGCGCTCTCTGACCGTAATTCCTCAAGCATTGTCGTCAGAACCTTCATAATCAAGGCGGTGGCCTCAGCAAGCGCATCTGGATCGCTTTCGCGCCCATACCAACGGGATAAATCGATAGGCGTGCCTGCCCAGTAGGTGACTTTGGTTCTTGGCCACAAGTGAGGAATTTTTCCATAGCGTGGCAAAACTTTCTCTGGTCCCCATGCAGCAACAGGAATGACAGGATTTTTAGTCAAGATAGCAAGACGAGCAATACCTGTTTTTGCAACCATAGGCCACAAGTTGTCATCTCGCGTCAATGTGCCTTCTGGATAAATACCAATCATATGTCCCGACTTTAATGCGGCCACTGCAAAATCAAGTGCACGCGTTGCATCTTTACTTTCTCGGTCAACAGGAATCTGTTCTGCAGCTTTAATGATGCGCCCGAAAATGGGAACTTTAAAAAGCGAAGCCTTACCGATAAAGCGAGGAGCTCGTCCGTTCTTGTAAAGAAAATGAGCCAGAAAGAACACGTCCGAATATGAGAGATGGTTGCTGGCAACAATTGCTGGGCCGTTGGCAGGAATGTTATTCCTACCTCGCCAATCACGTACTGAAATTGCATTAATTACTGGGATTAAAATCGAGGCACAAAACTTATATGCAGTATTTGTTCCGAGTGGATTTCCATGCGGAGGCGGAAAGCTTATTTCGTTCGCACTCACATCAGTATCGTACTAGGTGAAAATTAAAGTGGGGCTGACCGTTTCCGGCCAACCCCACTCTTAGAGTAAAACTACTTACGCTTCTTAGCAGCCTTCTTCTTCTTTGGAGCAGCTTTCTTCTTTGCTGGAGCCTTCTTCTTAGGAGCTGCTTTCTTCTTCGCAGCTTTCTTAGGAGCGGCCTTCTTAGCAACTGGCTTTGCAACAACTTTAGGAGCTGGCTTTGGAGCTGGCTCT
>Ga0114978_10001135_pt1 | contig 22453 bp, 19 predicted proteins | sample S_140212_EF_Meta_FD_87027 | JGI IMG/M metagenome (GOLD analysis project Ga0114978, IMG submission 87027) | Freshwater microbial communities from Lake Simoncouche, Canada to study carbon cycling - S_140212_EF_MetaG | ecosystem: Environmental > Aquatic > Freshwater > Lake | place: Lake...
CCGGTGGCAGTGTCACCTATGCAGCGTCAGGAGCCTGCACGGTGTCAGGTTCAACCGTGACACCGGGAGCAAGTGCAGGCAGCTGTACCATCACTGCCACTACAGTCAGCAATGGCAGTTATTTAGCTGGGGTAGGCTCAGTGGTCATTACGGTGAGTGCCCCCGTCATACGAGCCACACAAAATTTACAATGGGCTTTAATGCCCACTATGAAATATGCTTTTGAGTACGAGCAAGTGTGGGGGATTAAATTTCCTTCGGGCTATTATTCATATTCTTCAATGTGCACCCCGGTAGTCACTGGTGCCCAAACAGCCCTCACGTTTTCTGTGGTGAGTGGTAATTGTAGCTATTCAAATAATGCCTTTAGGCCTAATAGTAGTAGCAAAACATCGTGCGTTGTGAGAGTTGATGCTGTGCAGACTGCCGCCTATGCGGCGGCTTACCAACCTGGCGGATGTAACTTTAATTAAGTTAAGCGTATCCCTTTAGCAACATGTACTTCTTTGTCTCTTATCCCTAAAGGATTGGCTTAATTGACATACTCGTCGAGGCGATGGTTTGATTAGCAGCCACAGCCAAGAGTCGCATAGCCATCAGCCGTATCGTAATTTTAAAGATAGCTCAGTCATACCCATAGCAAACAAATGAAGAGGTTATGTTTTAAGAAATATTTAAACGGGTGAGGTGTGACACACTTGAAACGAAGCGTTAAAAAACACTTCTTAACTCTTTTGAATTTCCTTCATCTACGAAGCGCTATTATCGCCACCTGTAAGTCACAGTGTAGTTGGTAGAAGCGCTATCGCAACCCATGATAGTCACCGTTGAGGGTGCGGTCGCGGAGGTATAGCCTAGATAAATTAAGCCCTTGGTTGACTCCGAACATTCAGTGGCAGGATCAGGAAGGGGGGTGGTGTTATAAAATAAGAGGGCTTGCGTCCCGGTAGCACTCGTATTATAAGCATTCTTAAAGTTATCAACTTCTAAGCTCACTTCATTAATACAATCTGGGATGCCCGTGCAAGCGCTATCGACATTTGCCTGTGACACACCATTCATCGTTTGAATGGTAGACCTCAGGTTGTCGATATTACTGCGGGTCACTTTAATTTTTGTTTGAGTCACATAGTTACCGTAACCTACAGTACCTACCGCCGCTAAAATACCGATGATGGCGACCACGACCAAGAGCTCGATCAGTGAGAAGCCATCTTCAGTAAAACGCACTAACATGCACTCATAAATACCGACCTAATTAATATGTCGCTGACCAAGTGCCAGTCACGATATATGTGGGGGCCGCTGCATCACCTGTACAACCGCCAACTGCCCAATCTTTAGCTGACCCGTTAGTACCATAATCTAAATAGATCACTCCGTCATTAGTACCAGCCACGCATACTCTCGTAGATGGCGTTGAAGCGCCAAGTGTGCCTACGACAATTGCACTAGCAGTAGTTGAGCCAGCGCCGGTTGACGATGTGTTGTATGCATTCTTGAAACTTCCTACAGATAAAGCTGTGCCTGCTGCACTGCCGGTCCAAATACAAGTTTGCCAGCTAGTACAAGTTGAATCGATCGTAGATTGCGCAAGACCTTCTGCTGTGCTAAGCGCAGCAGCGATTGCATCCACATTGCTTTTTGTCACTTTAATTTTTGTTTGTGTCACATAGTTACCGTAACCTACGGTTCCTACCGCCGCTAAAATACCGATGATGGCGACCACGACCAAGAGCTCGATCAGTGAGAAGCCTTGTTGTAAATTTTCTTGCATGTTAGTTACTCCATAAAAATTAATTAAAAAAAAGTTAATTCATATCGCCAAGTTGAATTGCTATTGCTAGATTAAATTGGCAATAAAAATTAAGTTTAGCCACCTACTTCAAACTTAACTCTACCCGAACTTCTATCCTATGGAAAGAGTATTTTTGATACTAAATATTTAATTTAAAAACTAGCCTGGTCAGGTTACCTTGGGCTAGGGGCTTAATTTCAAATATTTGTGTGAGTTTTTTTATGATGGCTATCCCCATGCCGCCATGATCAGAAGGGGTAAATTGATGCTGCATAAAATTTTCAACTGGGCAAGGGGGTGCGTCATCGATGATTTCAATAACAAACCTATCGCCTATTTGATCAAGCGATATGCGCACTTCCTTATGGTCTTGAAAGGCGTAGCCATAGCGTACAATGTTTTGAAGCGCCTCGCCTGTGGCAAGTGCGATGTTAAATAAATTAGTTTCGCCTAGATCTTTAAACTCGCGCTGCAACAAATTTCTAAAGCTACTTTGGATAAATTTATCAGCTTTCAAACGGCTTTTAAGCATCATAAATTAAGGCTGGTCAGTAACAAATATAATCGGAATAAAAAATTTGAGTTATTAAAAGCTACCCGGCTTTATTTTAATATCATTATTCGATTTGGTGTCTTCTGTCAGATCATCAAAAAGATTATCAAAAGAAAGATCTAGGCCATCATCCGCCGTCTTTGATGGGCTTGAAGCAGGGCTGGAAGTCTCCCCTTTAGCGACATTTTTTACTTTTAAGATACTGCTTAAGCCTGCTAAATTAATGACCTTCTGTGCATTCTCAGACAAGGTCTCAACCTCAAAAATTAAATTTTGTTCGCTGGCTAATTTCTTGGTAAATAGCATTAAGGCGACCCCTGAGGAGTCAATGTATTCTAGAGACTCTCCATTAATCGCAAGATATTTGAAGCCTACTTTAGGCTCCTCTAGAATGGCCGCTTTAATATCATTTGTTTCTGAAAGATCAACGTTTCCGCTAAGCTTCAAAATAATTTTATCATCCTTCACTGTGATGTTAAATGCCATAATATCTCCTAATCAATGAGGCCTTTTGCCTTCAGCACCTCTTTATATTTCTCCATGGTAATCATGCCATCCTTTGCGCCGGTTTGCATCATATTACCTATCTGTGAAATCTTATTCTCTCGAATTAGGTTAGAAATAGCCGGTGTATTGAGAAGAATTTCGAATGCCCCAATACGGCCGCCGCCCTTCTTTTTAAGGAGCTGCTGCGTCATCACCATCCTTAACGACATCGATAGCTGAGACCTGGTTTTATTTTGCTCTTCTGCCGGAAAAACGTCTATCACACGATTGATCGTTTCGGGTGCGCCGTTGGTATGTAAGGTGCCAAACACCAAGTGGCCTGTTTCAGCCGCTGTCAGCGCCATAGAAACTGTTTCGTAATCACGAAGCTCGCCCATGAGAATAATATCTGGATCCTGACGCAACGCACCTTTTAACGCAGATGAAAATGACTTTGTATCCTTACCCACCTCACGCTGGGCAATCACAGACTTGATGGGCACCTGCACGTACTCAATCGGATCTTCCACGGTGATGATGTGCTCACTGCGCGTGCGATTAATTTTATCGATCATGGCTGCCAAGGAAGTGGATTTACCCGAACCTGTACCCCCTGTGACTAAGACCAAGCCATCCTTTAAGTTTAAAACGTCATGCGCGGCTTGAGGCAGCCCTAACACGTCGATGCTAGGGATCTCTGTAACAATCACCCTTAAAACAAGTGCCGTGCCTTTCATGGTTTTTAAACCCGAAGCCCTAAAACGTTGCTCGCCAATCATAAATGCAAAGTCAATGTCGCCTGTATCGATAAATCTTGCATACCAGTCCTCAGGTAATTCACGCTTAAAAAGATCGTCGAGATCTTCTTCTGTAATCTGCATACCCTCGAAATGTTCGAGCTCACCATGGATTCTCGCGGTGACATCTTTGCCTGCGTGGAGATGAAAGTCTGATATGCGATGCTTAGTTAAAAGCTCGGGCAAGAAGGTGTAAATTGAATTTGTCATGAGAATAATAATATCATCTATAAAGCGCCTAGCCCACCATATCGCCTTGACTGAAAATAGGTAAGTACAAGGCAACCACCATGGCGCCAATCAATGCACCCACAAAAACAATCATGATAGGTTCAATCATGGAGGTTAAACCCTCTACCGTAGTCTCGAACTCCTCTTGGTAGTAGCGTGCGATGGAGGAAAGCATCTCATCCATATTACCGGTCTTCTCACCCACCTTTATCAATTGAGACAATTCGATTGGAAAAATAGGCTCCTCTGCAAAGAGCGCAGATAATTCAGCGCCTGTCATGACACGTTCTTGAATCCTGCCGAGCGCTTCGACAAAAACAAGGTTGGGTGTAATGCGGGACGACACACGCAAAATTTCTTCAACACCGATGCCTGCTGCAAAGAGGTTGGCCATGAGTAAAGATAATCTAGCAATCGTGGATTTAATGACGATGGGTCCCATGAGAGGGAGTTTTAAAAAAATAATGTTGAACATCTTTCTATAGCCATATACGCGCTTATAGAGTTGGCCATGGATAATTTTGATTGTGATCACAACACCGATGACGGATATGACATTCCAGCCATTCAGTATCCAGTCACTCGCATCTACAATGACTTGTGTGGCTCCGGGTAGTTTTTTACCCATACCCTTATACATTTCTGTAAACGTTGGTACAACTTTAGTGAGCATGCCGTAGGTAATGAGAAGTGTTACGACCACTAAAGTCACAGGATAAAAGAGTGCACTTTTAATACCTTTACGTATTGTCTGCATCCGCTCTTGTCCCTCTACGATACGATCCAAAAAGCTATCGAGCTTACCGCTGATTTCGCCTGCTTCAATCATGTTGCAAAAGACTTCATCAAAATATTTAGGCTGTCGTCTGACAGAGCTAGAAAGAGAGTTCCCTTGATTGATGTTAGCGATAATATCTTCTATCGCATATTTAAAAACTGGATTTTGGGTTTGAGATGATACAAGGACTAGCGCATCTAATATGGTTAAACCGCTGCGCACCATCGTGGAAACCTTTTTGGTAAAGAGAACGATCTCCTCATCTTTAACCTTACCAAAAGGGCCCCAGACAAAAGGTTTAGTTTGTTTCTTGGGAGCTGCTGCTTCGGCGACTTTAATATCGCGGTATTTGCGCCCCTTTAATTCAGCGATCGCATCATTTCGATTAAGTGCTGCAATACTGCCTTTAATGCTTCTATTACTTTTATCTTTGGCCTTAAAGTTAAATTGTTTCACAATCGAATTTTGACTTAGGTATCTGAACTTAAGGTGGCCTGAAATTCCTCGATAGAGAGTATGCCCTTTGCCACAAAATCTCGGCCAATCTCTGTCATAGTTCTAAAGCCATCTTTTCTTGCGGCGGCGAGAATTTGCGGGGCTTGTTCGTTATTAAGAATGGCTTCCTCCACAGCAGGGGTAATTTTAAGGACTTCATAAATGCCTTGTCTGCCCTTGATACCCTTACCATCACAGACCTTGCAGCCCACACCTTTCTTGGGTTTAACCGTATGAATGTCATCGCCCTTAAATCCCATTTTGGTTAAGATTTCTGGTGTCACTCTTGTATCGAAGTCCGAGCATGCAGCACAATTTTTTCGCGCAAGCCTCTGCGCCACCACAAGTGACAAAGCAGATGAGATCATAAAATTAGGTACGCCCATATTTAAAATACGCGTGATCGTTGCAATAGCATCATTCGTATGCAATGTTGAAAGTAATAAGTGGCCAGTCAGTGCAGCTTTAATCGCAATATCAATAGTCTCAGCGTCACGAATTTCGCCCACCAAAATCACTTCCGGATCTTGACGTAAGAATGCTCGTAGAATCGAGCTGAATGATAGTCCTATTTTTTCATTCGCTTGAACCTGACCCGCACCTTCCAGATAATATTCCACCGGATCTTCTGCGGTAAGTATATTAATATCGGGTCGATTGATATATTGCAGTGCGCCATAGAGCGTTGTTGTCTTACCCGATCCGGTCGGCCCTGTCACCAACACCATCCCCTGCGGGGCTGTGATTGCATCAATCACTTTTGTATAGTCTGCCGGATCAAATCCAATCTTGTCTAATGACAAGGCTGGATCGCCCGCAAGAATACGCATCACAATGCGTTCACCGTTTTTTGTCGGCATCACATTAAAACGAAAATCAACCTCACCGCCATCGTTATCTTTAATGGTAATCGCACCATCTTGCGGCAAACGTTTTTCAGAAATATCACAATCCGCTAAAATTTTAAAGCGTGTCGTCACTGCCATATAATATTTAAAGAGATACGCACTATAGATATCCTGCAATTCCATCGCACCATCTTTACGCATTCTCACATTTGCAAAATCTCTAAAGCATTCAATATGAATATCAGATACTTTTGTTTGGACAGCATGAATAAGTATTTGCTGACAAAAGTCCATCACAAGATCGGGGTCGTTGATATTCCATTTCTCTTTAAGTGATTTAATGATGCCTTCTTTTTTAACAGGGGCAGGCTTAATGTCTTTTTTCTCGTTTTCTTTTGCCTTGAGAACGCCATCCATCGCGGCGACTTCGTCTGCACTTTTTTCTTTTTCTGCTGAAGCTACATCAAGCGCTCTCTTAACCTGTGAATCTTCTTCTTCTTTTGGAGACGCTAATTCAATTGATTGAATTGAATTCACTTTTTCTGTCGCAATAGGCTTCGCACTAAAATCTGATTGTCCTCCCGAGATAGTGCCGCCCACTCTCAATTTGTCTTGTGCCTGGCTAACTTTATTTGTCGAAAGTAATTTTTCAAGATGGGTCAATGAAGTAAGTTCAAATAAGATATCTATCCTGGCCTGTGCCTTCAGCTCTGCTTTAAGCAATGTGGATCTGGGATCAATGATAAGCACCTTCAAAAATCCATCTTCTAGTGCATAAGGTAATAAGCTATGCTCTAAGACTAATGCGACCGGCAGCATTATCACAGCATCAGAATTGATTTGATCTTCTTCAGGAAATACTCGCGTGAGGCTGACTGATTTTGCAAATGAAGCTGTGAGCTGGCTCTCGTCAACCAGTCTATTTCTTATCAATGCATTTAGTTTTTCGGGCCAATTAAGGTTTTGATAGGGGTCATTATTTAATATGACGGAATCAATTTTACCGGCATTGATAATAGCATGCACAGTTCGCTCGCTGGTTTGTTGACTATAGTATGGCATTAGGTTCAGGGTCCTTTTGGCGAGGCCGGGGAGGCTGGTGTGTTTTTCGGTGCCGTTCCCGCTAGACCGTTCTGAGAATTCATTACAGGATCGGAAATATTGACAGGAAAAGTCACGGCTGGGATAAGCATGGCTTCATCAAATTTACTCGCTAAATAGATTCCATATTGATTAATCTTTACAACAAAAAAATTCTCTCCTCCCAGATTTTCACCTTCGTATACAGTCAATGCTGTATCTGCTAAATCCTTTTGTTTAAAATCTAAAAGAGGGTCTTTTAAGGCGATTAAGCCAGCTTGCGACAACCCTACAGTTGCCGAACCCGCAGTAACTTTTGTAAGCTCGCGTTGATTAACGAGACGCTTCTTAAGTGCATCACACATAAGCGGAAATTGATCAGTTTTGCTTTTTAAAAAATAACAAGTTGCCGTCGCTAATTCTGGATTGTTAAAAGGCCCGTATTCCACTTCATAAAATTGTATTTTTTTCACTGCTGTTTTTTTCTGGGCGCTCACGTCGGCATTAATATCTTGAGTGGGGTCTTTGCTCACTTTAATAATAACCTTACGATTCAGATTATTAGAAAGCATTGAAATAAAATCTTTGCTTAATTGTTGCGCTGCTTTTTTATCAGAAAAATTTCCTAAAGCAATATAAAAAGCATTATAAGAAGCGTCATTTTTTTCTGCTACATTAATTTCAATGATATCGCTGATCGAGATAGCCTCGTTTTCATAGATACCAAGTACCCTGTAATATCGAGGGTCATTCAAAGATCTAATATCATCTAATCGGCCATTACTCGTTTTACTACGATCGAGATTAGAGCCATATTTTGGAGGCTTGAGGATACCTCTTGAAAAGGGATCTTGAATGGTATTGGTAATTTCTTTTGTTTCTATCGCAGGTTTAATTGGGGGATTAGAAACTGCGGCAGGATTAGGCGCTGCCCCACCACTGGGCTTAACAGCAGGTGCCGGTTTAATTTCTGCAGCAATATTATCCAAACTCCATGTAGATATAGAGAGCAATAAAATGAATACATGAAAATTAAATCGCATAAAAATATTGATATTCAATTATTAAAATCTAATAGGAATTTCTATCATCACTCTAAACTCTATGTTCTGTTTATCTTGACTTGAAAAGATATCCTCATAAGGGATAGTAACAGACGGAATTGTTCTTGTTAATGCATTTCTTGCTTTCAAATAATTCAAATAACTTCCTTTTAGTATCAAATCATAAGTGATGATATTCATATCTTTTGGAAGCGCTGAGGGTAAAGGCGGGCTTGGAGGATTTTTATTTAGCTCCTCCAGAACTGCAGCGCCTAATTTTGATGCAGACGGAGATGCAGTCAAAGTTGCAATCGCACCTTTAATAGTCGCGGGGGGTTTAGCTCCGGGTGATTTTGGGGTTGAAGCTGGGGTTGCTTTTAATTCTCCAGAATCTGCAGAAAAAATACTTACCTCTTCTGGGGGTAGGGAATATTGTATAGGAGGGTCCTTATCCAAATCTCCCATATAGCGATCTGCATATTTTATATTTTGTTTTATGATGACGAGATTACTTAATTCAAAAAGTCTCGTAATATCATCACTGTTAGATTGCGCTTGGACAAGGCTCGGAAAATACTTACGCTCGTTCGTTAATTTTAAGTCCAATGCCATTTTTTCTTTTTTTATAGGAAACATTTTATGCTTAATGGCTTCAATTTCCTTTTTTGCGGATTCTATTTTAGGTTCATAACTTTGATAATTATTTTTTAAATTAATGCCATCACCGATTTGAATTAAAAAAACTAAAGATAAGCCTGTTAATGCAAATATTTCAAAAGCCCACATATAAATTTTATTGTTGCTTGTCAGATTTCTATATAAAGCTGGATTGAATCCACCTGCAGGTAAGAATATTTTTTTATTTTTTTTACCCCCTTTTTTTCTTCTCTGAGGTGTTTTGAGTGCCTCTGATTTCTTTGGCAGCTTTTCTTCATCTTGCGATTGAATGCCTACAAAACTAGCGGCCAAATCGGCTGCCTCTTTAATAGATTGAATACCCTTGCTTTGATTAATTTCCTCTAATAATGCTTGCGCTCGTTTTGATAATGCCTGTCCAGATTCTTTAACAGATTGAACACCCTTGCTTTGATTAATTTCCTCTAATAATGCTTGCGCTCGTTTTGAAAGCGTTTTTTTGTTCCAAAAATAATTTTTATTCGCCATAGCTATACCGTATTACCTTTAATCACAAAGTAATTCAAATTACTATTTGTGCGTTTATAGACTTTAAAAATTAAATCTTTAAAATTGGGGTTAGATAAAAACTTTCTATAGAATCTGTTAACTTCCGAAACTGATTTGCCATTACCTAGCAAAATAAATGAATTTCTTCTCACAACGACTCGCTCTAACTCTAGATCTGCAGGTAATTCAACATTGAAAAAATTAAACAATTTTTCATTGTAGCTGCCTTTTTTTAAATTATTTAATCTTGCAAAGTCTTCTATGGTTTCTTTTTGACTTTTAGTTTCAAAAGCAAGCTGATTTTGTTGTTGAACTAAATCTTGATTAACTTTTTTAAATTCATCGATATTCTTAACATCGTTTTTATTAGTTAGATTGATATAAAATAAAAATGTCACCATGATTAAAGTAACAATGATTAACCATTTTCTTGATTTTTTAAAATAATCATATAATTTAAAATTATTTACGATGAAACTATATTTGGGATGTAAATTAAATAAAGGGGTTTCAATCACTAAATTTTTGTATGAGGGCGTTGAAAAATATTGCATCGTATAACAGCCTAAATTAGCTATCATAAAAGAGCCGTGGATCTTATCTTTCGTGTCTTCTGATCCATCCTTGATCACTTCGATATCATCTTCATGAGGCTCTTTAACTGTATCAAACATAAATTGATTACTGAGCGATCTGAAGTTTGCTAATCTAAAATTTTTGCGAAATAATTCAAATAAAATATTTTCTTTTGAATGGTCAGATATAAAAAAAACTGTTTCCACTTTTGAGGCTTTGAGCTCATCTTTTAAATAAGCGAAGGCTTGTTTTAGATTTCCAGATAATCGATTGGTCAGTTCAACCCAAAATTCATTTTCAATCTCATTGTCATCAGGTATTTCATCAAATAATATTTCATCCATGTCGCTAATATCAATCTTGGCGACATATACCACATCATTGCTCACATAAATCAGTCTATTCGTGCCTCTGGACAAATGAAATATGCAAAAAGGACGCTCTCTCTCGACACGAGTTAATCTTGATTCAATGATTCTGATAATCGATTGGTCTTCGGGTATGAAAGCAACAGGGTATAAATTACCCCCTAAAATCATCATGGTATATTCCTTGATGATTTTAGACGAGCATGCGGTATAGAGCATTGTCGAAGTACCGTCATTATCGTTTAGCGAAAGAAAATTAGCTCTGATTTGAGCGTCTTTCATATCAACTAAGTCTTCGTCATATTCTTTCCAAAAATCATATGCCTGCTTTTGCATGGCAGCGTATTCTTTTTTATCAGCTGAGGTACTAAGATTAAGTGGGATGCTAATAATTTTAAGTGGGCTGATTGAGTTAGGAATCAATGTAGTGACTTGATTGCCATCGAGCTTATAAAGCTTGACGAGTCTTTGCAAATTATCGCTGAGTATTTCTAAGTCAGCGTTAATATTTAAAGGATCTATTTTTTTGGGAAGCGCCCAACGTATAACAGTCGATTTAGTTTGAAATTGCTCAACGTAGAAACTCGTTGTAAGAATAAACTCTTCTGGCAACAACTTCAGAACAAGCTTTTTTTCTGTTGTTATCTTTCTATGTTTTTTTTCATGAGCCATTTTTATGGTCTAATGATTGCATGATGGCCTCTGTTCTTGTTTGATATTCATCTTGTGAAATATATGCTTTTTCATAAAGCTCTTTGAGCGCACGAAGTGTTTCTTCAATATCCTCCAGGGCACTCACATCCAAATGATTATCTTTTAAAGTTAAGTCCACATTACCGACTAATTTTTTAAATTCGTCCGTAAATTCTGCATTGCCTTTTGAAGCCACTAATGTCTGTTTTTTATTTTTTTTCCTACGCACCATAAAAAAAATAAATATCAATAATAGGAGAAGCGCTATTAAGATAACGAATATATAACGCATCATTGTTTCAGCGCCTTATCCATGGTTTTATCAATATTTTTTGAAGTGATAACTGTTGGACTGAGGATCACAAGAAGTTCTGTACTAGTTTTAGATTGCGCTTGATTTCCGCCCATTAAGCCAATCAATGGGGCAAACATAGGCTCTAAACCTAATTTAGAAATAAAAGGTAGCCCATCACTTTTTATGCTGTTGGTACCCACTTTTAAACCTGCCATGACAATCACTTTGCCTGGCTCTATAAGAAGCTTCGTAGTAATCGTGTTTTTTGTTTCTGGTGAGCTGCTAATGTCTAGATCTCGTTTGCCTTCTTTAAAAGAAAAATCTAGGTCGATATTGTCATTATGTTTATTAATGGTTGGCTTCACTGTGAGCGTTAAAGGAGAGTCAAGACTATTATAAGTAGTGGCCGTAGATGACACGCCGTTAGTAATAGTGACTGTATCTACTTTTTCTTTTACGGTTCTTGTTTTATCAACGACACCTGTTGCACCGTCTTTGACTAAAATAGACGGGCTGGAAAGCGTTCTACCTAAGCTGTTTGTCTCAAGGATATTAATAGCTGCAGCAATATCATTTTTAGCTCCTAGCCCAGTGGTAATACTTACACCGCCTGATGCAACCGCACCTATTGCGCCTGATAAAATACTTGTAGAAGCTGGTGTGCCAGCGGTTTGTGTAATCTTACGATATTTACTTTCAAGGGAAGAAGCCCAGCCTTCGGTCACCTCTAAAATCCACACTTCAATTAAAACTTGTTTAACAGGACTATCTTGGTCGTCAATAAATTTTTGAACCAACTTAATATCATTGATGCTTCCTGAAGCTATGACGCCCGTGGCGTCTTTATCAAGTGTAAGCTTGAGACATGTAGTAGTAGCAGTCGTCGTTGCAGCAGTGGTTGTCGAACTATTTTTAGTAGTAGTTGCAGCTGCGGTAGTGGTTGGTGTTACAGCGGTAGTGGTTGGTGTTACTGCGGTAGTGGTTGGTGTCACTGTAGAACAGTTGCCCGTTTTAAATACAGAGTAAGCTGACATGGTTGTTACAAGATCAGTAGGCGCTTGGTTATAAACGCTAAATTTTTCAATGATGACTTCCTCACCTTCTTTGATGGTGGATTTATAAATTGCATTCACTGTTTTTAATTTATCTGCATCGTCTGCGCTAATTTTTGATTGTTGAATAATAAGTTTTCTTGCGTCACTCATTTCTTTATTTTTATCGCGATCAATTGCTCTTGTTTGAAGATCACTTATGAGTGTTTCCAAAAATGTCGTAGCTTTTGCAGTTTTAAGCTCCTCGGCTAAATCCGTTTTATTTCCTGTCTCAGATGGCTGATCAACTGCTGCAGGAAATATCTCTAAATACTTTTTATTTATAATCTCGAAATCTTTTTGTGCTTCAAGAATCGTATCAAAACTATCAAAATCTAATAATGTCAACGTTTTATCTTCTTTAGACTTAATGGTAAGCCCTTCACTTGTAGAATTCTTGTAAATGAATAAGCTATTTTCTGTGGCAATATTTTTTAATATAGTTGACATAGCGCCTGAGTAACGACCTTTGATTTGCAGACTAATACCGTCTGTATTAATCTCTATATTACTTCTTTTGCTTATTTGCGTGACTGCTTGGGCTAAACTCACCCCTGATAGATTAAGTGTCATGGTGATATTAAGTTTTTTTGATAATTTAATATCTGTCTTAGTTTCTGCTGCGGCTGTTTCTATCTTTTCTGCAATAAAGGCTTGATCAGTTTTTTCTTTTTTTAAGGCATTGAGGTATTTATTTTCTTGAGTTTTAAGATTGTCAATAATGACCGAACTTAATTTGGCTTTTGAATTTGCAATGAAATTTAAAAAGTCAATATTTTTAAGGCTATCTGGACCATAATTAATTTGAATGATATCAACTTTAGGGGCAACAAAAGGTGCTTCAGGAGTAAACATGGCGACACTGTTTTTACTCTCAGACTTAATTGTATTTAAAGCTTCTTTCTTCGAGGTTTCTGTTGGAGTGCAAGACACCAAGCAAAGCGTTAAGAAAAAAATTAAATATTTCAAAATAACTTAGCTTTCGAGGGAATCGTCCGCGACCAACTTTTGGTCAATCTTATTTTTTTTCACAACTTCCATTAAAATCTCTTTAGTAATGTTGGCCATATTTTCTTTAATCCAAGTTGCTAACATCGCTTCGATTTTATTTTTATTGTTTTCTTTGACAACTTCGGTCAAGACTTCTTTTGTGATGTCTGGCATATTTTCCTTAATCCATGAAAACAATATAGGCTCAATAATGCCTTTAATTTCCTTTTGTAATTCTTCTGGATTCATTGTCGCACCATAGCTTTCTTTTAATATCATGATCTCTTGACTGAGTTTTGCAAAAAAAGAAGGTTCGGCAACAGATAAGGCAGGCTCTTGAGTATCCGCCGACTCTGTAGTTTCTGTTTCTGTTTCAATCTCAGTATGGATGATCTCATCAGGACTGCCTAAATTAATGGCAACGTCATGATGCTCATGCTTAATTAATTTTGCCTCTAATCCAAGCCTTTGGATTGAATATAAGAGGTCCTCCGCTGTCCTTCTTACCATGGGAAAATTATATCATAGCAAGCCTAATCATTTATATTAAATGCTTATGATTCAAGTTGTTAGGAACGAGATATGAGTAGGCGTTTAACTCTAAAATTTAACTTAGGTAAATGACGGGGGTCGCTAAACTCAAAAATAAACCTAAAGGGAGTTTTGTGAGTAAATTTGCACGTTCCTTATACATCAGCCATAGGGCGAAAATAACCCCTAGCCAGGATGATAAGAAAAGAAGCTTAATCACCTTCATAGGACCAAGCCAAGCTCCAATCGAAGCCAATAAAAACTTATCTCCGCTCCCAAAACCCTGTCTTTGCTTCATTTTTTGATAGATGAAATTAATGCTGTAAAGCAAAAAAAACCCTAATAATGCGCCACCGAGAGACACTTCCAGGGGTTGATTTTGGTAATAAGTCAGATAAAAAAGCCCTATGACACCATTTAAAGCCATCATAGGTAAATAAAGAAGCTGATGCATAGCATCGGTCAAAAAGAAAAAAAGCAGCATAGATGCAAAAAAACTTAAAAAAACTGCATCAATCGGGGGGTAGTGATAGCCAATCAATACAAAAAAACTAGCGAGACTTAATTCACTTATGAAATAGCCTTTGGGTAATCCATATTTTTTACAATAGCAGCGACCACGCTGCATAAGCCAAGATAATAAAGGGATCAATTCAAGAGGTGAAAGTCTTTTATCACAGAAGCGGCATCTCGACTGATCAAGAATAGTTTCTCCCTTTTGATTAATGCGCATCGACCACGCGTAAAGAAAAGAGGCGATCGCAGCACCTAGCAAAAAAGAGATAAAAAGATAAAAATAATTATGATCAATCATTGGTAAAATTCAGTGTCATGAGTGGTTTTCATTAAAGCGTCAATGGTTTCAAACTATGCCTAAACATTATAAACATAATGGCTTTTCTTTGATTGAGCTTTTAATCTATGTCGCTTTACTTTCGATATTTGGTTCGCTTGCTTGGCGCTCAGTTCAGTGGGCACAAGATAGGCGCACACAAATGGATACGCTTATTACCATATCCTCCAATTCAGGTGCCGGTCTAGAGGCCATGAATAAAGCCATTGCTAATGCGGCGTATCCACCTAAAATTTTCAATGCAACCACAGGTATTTATGCCAATACACAATGTCTTGAAGTGACTAATCGCAATAACGTAGGCGCCTACAATACCACGAGCTTTTGGTTTGGCTTAGACAACGCGACCGCTCATTACAGTCTTTATCAGGGCTCTATCTTGTGCAATGCAACGCCAACCGCGAGCAACCTCAAAAAAATAACGGATCCCTTATTTATCAAAATCATCAATGCCACGCCTTTTTTTGTCTCCACCGGAGACATCATCCAGTTTAATTTTAAGATTAATAAAAAAGTGGGTAATACAAATTATGACATTAAACAAAATGAAGCGACTGCTACGAAGCGTTTTATTAAGCTTGCTGGGACTCAGGGCTGTAAGATATCTTCCACAACAAGCTTATTTAGTTCAGTGATAGAGCCTACAAAAACGCTTGAAGTAGCATTTAGTAACGGATATAACGCCACCCTTGATCGACTTAAATTTAAATATAATGCGACTTCCATCACATGTGGAACCGTGGCATCTCCTACCACGCTCTACAACACGCCATCGGCAGACCCTTATGTTATTTTTTATACTGATGGTAACTATACCAATACCACTGCACCCCCCAATACTGGTAAGACTTGTACTAATTCCAATGGCACCGTGACATGTGTGAGCACCCCGAATGTTTATAAATGGATAGGTGTAAGAGATGACACCCACATGGTTCCTAATTCTTCAGTGGCGGGTTGTGATCATTGTAATTGGGGCATTAATGATATGACCTCATCGTTAGAAGTTGGTCCTGCGGGGGCAACCATGACATTGTTTCAAAATTTTCCCAATAATAGTCCTAATGGTTTTGCAGTGTTCACCAATATTGCGGGTGGTGGAAAATATTCGCTTATCAACAACGCTGACTGGGGACTTACTTCAAGTGGCGGCCCTAAGGCTCGCGATAACGATTGTAGTAGTTTTTACCTTAACAAAGGTCCTGATAGCAAACTCACTTGCTCCTTTGACACATCAACCGGTAAACTCAACTTCATATCGACCGTACCATTCTCAGGATCGGATTGGGCAAAAATTGTAAGCGATGTTGAATACTCACCTGCTTCTTCAATGTCATCAGATCTTCTTAAAGGATTAACACGCACGCTTAGTTTTAAACTAGATAATACAAGCCAAGGCACTATGCTCCTTGACCTCTACCCTCTTGCGCGTTCTTGTGCTGATACTAATTTTGCGCCATGATAAATTAAGTATGGGACGCTTTATAACTAAGTTTTTTGCACAGAAAAAGGACTCAGGGTTCGCACTTCCTGCAGCACTTTTGCTTGTTTTTTTATGCACCACCTTACTCGCCACTCTGTTAAGCCGATCCAAGACAGCTGATCTAGAAAAATACTTAAGACTTAATAAAATAGACGCAAGCAATCTATCCCGAGCGGGACTTGAATCAGCTGTCACGCAAATCAGAACATATTCCGCTGGCCCCTCTCAATTCCCGACCAACACATGGGTGACTTTGACTACTAATGATAATGGCACCAACGATACAAGAATTTGCGGCATTGCGAGCCAGTTTTCGTCTAGTGCAGTTGTGCGAATGTCACCTAATCGATACCTCTATAAAAATTATGCGATGCGTCACTTTGCCATCAATGAAGTGGATGGTGCCACTGGCGATCCCGCATTCCCAAGTCAGTGGCGAATTGTGAGCTGTGTCATATCACTATCAAAACCTTATTTTGCTAAGACGCGGTCTGCATTAGTTCGTTTCGCAATTCAAGACAATGGTGCCTCTTTAAACAGTGGGACGATTATTGATGTGAGGGATTATTAGTCATTAGCGTTTCAACGCGGACTGACAAGGTTTTCAAGCACGCTTCTTGCATACTTAAGATTAAGACTACTTCCATCGGAAGCAAAAACAATCACTCTAGGCACTTTGAAATAGGTGGTGGGTGAGTCAGTGATTAATTTTGTGGAAGTCGATGCAGGGCATTGTGAGTTTGGGTTTAACGTCCAATTGCCATTAACATTGTAACTAGTGACTTTGCACACTCGCCCATCTAGCATGGCAATATTCATTTCTAAAATACCATTGGTATTAAATATGGCATTCATTTCTGTATTTAAGGTTGCGGCTTCCCCTGCATTAACGCAGTCAATACCATAAGTGTAGGCAGTACCAGTTTTGAAATAACAATTGCCCGATATATTAATCACTCGATAGCTAAGGCTCGGCGGGCTATCTATATTGACGTTATGTAGAAATAATTTCTTAGGGGAGGTCGCGTTATCTCCCGTTGCATTTGCAAGCGTGTTATCCACTATAATATTTATATTTGACCCGGTGACATAAGATGGTGGGCTTGTATTTAGCTTCTCGATTAAAGTGACATTAGCAGCTGAGCTATGATAGAGCGCATAAAAAGTATTAAAAATAATTTCTGCTTTTTCATGCCATGCCACTCTTTTTTGAGCTAACCCACTTCGCTGTTCCATGACGGCCATCGCTTTAAAACCTGAAAATATCACTAGACTCACTATGGACATTGCGACCAGAAGCTCAATTAATGAAAATCCAGATTTAATAAACGATACTTCTTTTCTCATATTACTCAGCTTTAGGCTGCGGCATCGCTTCATACATAATCACTAAAATAGTGGCATCATCTGTGGCTCTTAGTTTCTGACTTCGAATGAGGCCTAACGTTTGTTGCACTCTTTCAATCGCGGTTAGCGTCGTTTGTTTTTGTGAAATTCGAAGAAGTCCTTCCATACCAATCTCTTGCTCTTTATCTTTAGCCACTTTAATAATTGCTTCTGATATACCATCGGTCACAATATATAAAACATTATGAGGCTGATAGGCTAAAGTCACGACGCTTGGACTAAAATCTTCCTTACCCACAACGCCTAAAGGAGGCGAGGTCTGATCAAAGAGTTGGTGTTCAGATTCATTAATGAGAAGTACGGGATTATGGCCACAATTCACAAACGTAACCTCTTGTTTTTCCATGTCATACCAGCCCATGACGGACGTAACAAACTTGTCTGCTGTACCATGCGAATAAAGCTCATCATTAATTCTTTTAGCAATCATATCTGCCGCTAAATTATGCCGCGCAAATAAACGAAATAAAGCTACCGATCTTGCCATTAATAAAGCTGAGGGAATGCCCTTACCTGATACATCACCTTCAATAAAACAAATTTTGTTGCCTATCTTAAAATAGTCAATAAAATCTCCCGATAATGACTTATATGGAATAACGCCGCCCGAGATATTACTTATAGTATTAGGTGCAGGAAATAAAGTGGTTTGAACATCTTTCGCGTCTGCAATATCTTTTTCAACGGCACGTCCAAAGATAATTTTTTGTGCAATCTGATTAAAATAAGTTGTCATCGATCCACTAAACAGCAACACCAAGGCAATGGGCGTATTGAATATAAAACCTGCGTGTATAAAGCGCTCAATGCTCACGAAAATTAAAAGTGCAGCAATGGTAGGTATCGCAATCAATACGTAACGATAAGCTACACGCAACATAAGAAACGAAAAAAGAATTGAAAGTGCTCCACACAACAAGAAAATCAATCGATCATAAAAAACATGATAAGTAATATAGCGATCCGATAATATTTGATCCATGAGTTGTAGATGAAAAAGTGGTCCCGGAATATCGTCTTCAAGATTACTCGAATGAATATCCCCTAAGCCTGCTGCTGAAGCACCTACGATGACAATTTTATTTTTAAAATCGAATGATTGATTACTTAAAATATCAGCGGCAGGCACTTCTTTAAAACGACTTGTATGTCCGTGATGAAAAATAAATGCCCCCTCATCGTTAGTCTGGATATGAAGTTGTCCTGTTTTAATAAAAATAGATTCCCCCATGTCACTCTGTTTCATCACATGATTTTCAGCTCTTTGAGCAACCCGCAACATATCAAGAGCCAGGGAGGGGAAAAAATTATCTTGAAACTGAGCCACAAGAGGCGTATCTCTTATCATTCCCTCTGACTTATTTGTATTCACGAATCCCATACCCGATGCGCCCTGAAGCTCAGGGATAGGTTGGATCAATGAATTAGCATTTAAAAGATATAAAGGCGGTTCTCCCATCAAAACAAAATGACTTGCTAAGGATTCTGATTTTTTATTTTTTTGATTTGATAATGCAAAAGCTAAAACCGTAGGCGTTTCTTTAACAATTTCTCCCAGCATCTTATCGCCGTTCAGAGCGCCGATCGCCGTAATTTCTTTTTTTGAGATTCCTAAACTTTGACTTAAATTATCTGGTGAAAAACGATCTTGTTCAGCGAATAAAACATCTACCCCAATTGCGGCGGCACCCGACTGGCTAATTTTTTTAATCAGCTTAGCGCTTACTTGGCGAGGCCATGGCCACTGTCCGACTGTTTTTAATGAATTATCATCAATATTCACAAATACAAATGATTGACTATTATTAGGGTAGAGGGACTCAAAAGGATAAAGTGTCGTCATCGCATCAAGGCTTGTATTTCGACCAAAATCTGTAATTTTAAAAAGATTGGCTGTAGCAATAAACCATAATATAACAGTGACCCAAAAACCAAACCAAAATGGGCTTCGAAGTGTTTTCTCTAAAGCAATTGCAATTCGTAAGGTAGGGCGCATTAAAGACTCATATAGTTATGGTAATTAATAATGGATAAACTTATTTTATACTAGCGCATAAATTCGCCAAGGCATAATTCATATAACCTTCAAAGCTATAAAATAATGCATATCAAATGACCTTAAAAAAACCTAAAATCAATTCAATTCGTAAATTCTTGCCTCAGGAAAATGATTGTAAACAAGCTTAAAGAATTTAGGGTCAAACTCTCCTAAATAAAGCTTCATGAGAGTTGTATCCGCAAACCATCTTGGCACAATAATATTGCCCTGGCCTATTTCTTTATCTGATGAAAAGTTAACTAGAACATCCTGGCCATTCGCGTTAAATATTCTTTCTTTTAAAAATTTACCGTTATGATCGACGTACATAATTTTAAAAAAATTAGGTTTTTGATTTAAAAGCCCATTTTTATAATTGATTACATCTTGATTGCACATCATTTCATTAGCCTTTTTTTTATTACAAAACATAAAATTTACTGAAGGTTGCTTTGTATGAGCTTTTATTTTTTCAATACTAGTTAATTGATAAAAATCAGGGATCTTTCTCACAAAATCTTGATTTATTAAGACATAAACTTTATTTAAAATACGCTCTTTACCCATAGTATTGTAACTATATTGATTTAGTTTCTTTAGTTGTTGATGAGTGATTGCTTGATCTTCAAACAGCAAAGCATCAACAAATATTCGTGTAGACTGACCAAATTGATTACCATTATTAAGCACCAAATTAAATTTAGTATGTAATGCAAGATAATGGCCATAATCCCACCACGCTAATAATGTATTATTTTCTTCGTCAAAATGATTGCCTGTAAATTTTGCAGCATTTGTAACATCGCTGGTTGGAAATCCAAAAAGGGTCACCTTTGAGGTGCATGTTTTATCAAAAACAAAAAAACACCGTGGTGAATAATTAATAAAAAATACTATCGATACTAAGGTAATTGCTATCAATCCTGCGGCATGAACATTCAATCGAGTTTTGATGATCGCGATTCTGACTATAAAAAATAAACCAAACCAAAAAAGTGGAATTGTATAAATATAAAAACGATCTCCTACAAAAAAACTTAAAGGTATAAAAATAAATGGTATGAAGCATGCAAATATTCTTTTTTTATCTTCAAAAAGCCAGAATAAATTACCTAATAAGGAAATCGCTACTAGCACCAAACCGTAAGCCCAATCATATGGCCACTCAAATAGAATATGAGGCCACTCTCTATATCCACTTGCCTGAAGCTCTAGAACATTGACACCACTTTTGACAATAGTGCTGGCACCTAAATCATCTGTAATATACAAATTTGAAAAGCCTCTAACGGACGAGAAAAAATGAATACTTCCTAAAGCACTAAGTAATATAAATATGCCTAATATTCCAAGGATATTTTTCCAGCTTTCTTTTATATATAAATGACTTGCGATAATTGCGATGGAGAAAAATACTGTAAACCCCTCATGCCCATACCAACGTATAAATAAAAAATTTAATACTCCAATCAAAGTGGCCAAGAAATATTTATGGCTTAACGTATCAACATTTACCTGAAGATAAATCAGAGCTGAAATTATATAAAGGAAAAAAACGTTAAGTAAATCTGTATCGATATAACCTGGCCCTGTCCGTAAGCAAAGATAAGATATTAATAGACTAAAGAAAGCGGTCACCCACCCCCATGGACTATAATCAGATTTGATTGAGAAAAATAATCCGATGGCTAAAAAAGTGAGCGCACAGCATATGGGCGTGAGGATATTTCCAGCCCAAATAAGATCTTTAATCTCTTTGGATTTGCTTGTGATAGCTATGGCTAAAGATAATAAATTTGTTTCTGCTATAGATTGAAAGCTAATCGGTTGTTCAAGAAAATCACGTGCTAATTTTAAATAGTAATCTGCGTCTGGATTGCCCGCAACTCCCTGGAAGCCATAAATTGAATCCCATAAAAGAATGTGGTCAACCTTGATCTTAATCATCAGAAGAGCGAGAAAACTTATAAAGACGAATAGGGAGATGCGCTTAAGGAAACTGATATTCATAGATAATTTCTTAATTAACATAAATCATCTTACTTTACTTATGGAAAAAACTTCTTTAATTTACGGCTAATGATTTTAATTGTTTTATTTAAATGCAATAACTTCTTATCCTTATCTACTGCAGCAAATTTATTATAAGTAATCTCATTAGATATTATGTGCATTTCATTTTTAAGACTTACATTTAATCTTTTTTTACATATTCTCAAAGTAAATTGATTTAGACTTTCATATATTAATTTTTTGCCGAAATATTTTTCTAAAAGATGTGTCCATTGCTCTTCAATTAATTGAATAGCAGATGGAGCTTGGTGATTAATCTTAAGTAAATAAAAGCTAAACATTACTGCAATCAAAACCATAGCCATCATAGAAATGATGAAGCCTGTTGACTTTAAATTCTTCCAGCTTTCTATATGAATAGTGGAAGCATTTTGTCTCTCGTAACCATAAGAAAGAATTGAGCCCGTGACTTGCGCATCAAAATAATCGATACGATGTAAGATATTTTTAAATAACCCCCATCCATACCTTTGTTTGTCAATCAATTGTTGTGTTTCCATGGATCGATTGATTTCATTGGCTTCAGATTTAATAAATTTTGTGGGATCAATTTTTTGCCAAGACCCCTTATCTAATTTAGCCTCAACCCATGCATGTGCATCTGAATTTCTTAAAATATAATACCCGCCTACCTCATTCCACTCGCCATGATAGAAGCCTACAACCACATTCGCTGGAATATGATTAGCTCTTAAAGCAGTTGCCAAAGCCATAGCAAAATGACTACAGTATCCTTTTTTATCTTTGAAAAAAAATTGATC
>Ga0114978_10001136_pt1 | contig 22448 bp, 14 predicted proteins | sample S_140212_EF_Meta_FD_87027 | JGI IMG/M metagenome (GOLD analysis project Ga0114978, IMG submission 87027) | Freshwater microbial communities from Lake Simoncouche, Canada to study carbon cycling - S_140212_EF_MetaG | ecosystem: Environmental > Aquatic > Freshwater > Lake | place: Lake...
CTAATACTACTAATACTACTAATACTACTAATACTACTAATACTACTAATACTACTAATACTACTAATACTACTAATACTACTAATACTACTAATACTACTAATACTACTAATACTACTAATAATTATTGTATGACATTAACTTTTGCAAGAGAATATAAATTTCAACAATTTATTATATATTATGATGTAGATTTAATTAATACCAACCCTAATACTGAATATACAATAATATTAAATAAAGTTGAATTAACTGGTATACCAATGCCAAATACAATAGAATTTCACACAAATTCTAAAATAGAAAAAGACAAAACAACAAATATTGATACAGAACTAGATAACTTAAGGGAAAACCAAAAAAATAATAATGATTATTATTACCAAGATCAAGTAAGTGATAGTGCTACATTTGATGTTATGCCTGTAGGCGAAAAATCAAAACTATTTCAAAAACAAAATATGAAATTTATTGATACTACTGAAAGAAGTGATATTGACTTAACTTTATTAGATAAAAATAGTGTTACTACAAAAATAGATGAGAAGATAATGAATATATCAAAAAACCAACAATTTAATAATCATAGATGTTATGGATTAGTAAATGGTATTAGTCAAGAATTACCTGAATATAAAACTCCTATATCTTGTAAATCATATCATCCAGAAATAAATCAAAATGGAATTTGGGATGCACCGTGTCAAGTTGATAATGATTGTCCTTTTTATAAAGCAAATAAAAATTATCCTAATGAATATGGTAATTGTAATAAAAGCACTGGTAGTTGTGAAATGCCTTTAGGTATAATCCCTATTGGATTTACAAAATATGGTAAAATAGAACCTAATTGTTATAATTGTAGTGTAACTTCTAAAGATAGTAAATGTTGTGGAACACAAATGGATGCTATTAAAACAGGTAAAGGTATTAGTAATGGTAATGTAAAATACTTATCTCCGGATTATATTTTTACAGATGATGAAAATAATAGAAAAAAATTTAAAGAAGAAATTGAATTATTAGGGTTAAAAGTAAATCCATCTATATAAGCATCTATATATATGTATCTATATCTATATCTATATCTATATTTTTATGTTTACTTAAATGTAAGTAAATATTTTAATTGTTCTATTTCACTAAGTAATTCATCGCGAAGATTAATTAAATCTGTATGATCTTCCAATATATCATCAATTTTCGTTTTAAAATAAACAATCATACCATTTAAATGTTTATTAATATTTTCATTTGTATGAGATGAACCTGAAACAGCATATTTTTTTAAAGTAACTTTACCATAAATACCCTGTGCAACTTCAAGAAATCTATCCATATTACTAGCATATTTCTCAATATAAGCATCACTTGCTTTATGAGAACCATATGTTTCAGTTTGAAAATGAAATAATTTTAATACAATTTGATGATTTAATAAATTCATACAAAGACGATTCATACTTGTCATAATTTCTTTATCTTTAGATTTATTATTTGTCTCATTTAATTCATTATGTGATATACTTTCAACTTGTGTTATATTATCATTTAAATTATTATTTAAATTTGTATTGTTATTTTTAGTTTCATTTGTATTTTCAGTTTCGTTATTTTTTGTTAATTTATTAGGATTATTAATCATTAAATTATTTTTTTTTGTATTCTTTAAATTACTACCACTAATATTTATTTTTTTCTCATTATTATTATTATTATTTATTTTATTAGAAGTATTATTGAGTTTAACAGCATTGATAAGATTTTTTTTGGCACTGTTATTGGCATTAGCATTGTTATTGGGATTATTAGATTCATTGGCATTATTATTGGCATTATTAGATTCATTGACATTGTTATTATCATTGTTATTTTCATTTGTATTGGCATTGTTAGCATTGCTATTGTTATCATTGTTATCATTGTTATTCATTTGTATATATTAAGTTATTATTTTATATATTAATTATTATTTAATAAGTTTATTATTATTATGTTAGATAAATAATTTTTATAAATTATATAAATATAATATTAAATAATAAAAATAATTAATTTTAAATAAATTATGAATACTTATTTAGATAATATAGAAAAATTTATTTTAAAAAAATATATAAATAATTATCCATTAGAAATAAAAGATAAAATAATATATTTATTACAAAATGGTAAAAGATTAAGACCAATATTATGTTTAATATTTAGTAATATTGATTATTATAATAATTATAACAATAATAACAATAATAGTAATAGTAATAATAGTATTCTAGATACACATAATAATAATATACTAAACATAATTAATATTATATATAATGTTTCACTATGTATTGAATTAATACATTCATTAAGTTTAGTATTAGATGATTTGCCAGAAATGGATAATGATAATTTGAGAAGAGATTTACCTTCATTTCATATTAAATATGGTATAGATTATACAAATTTTTTTGTTTATTATATGTTTAAACATATTGGTATAGATTTAGATACTTGTATAGATGAGTATATAGATAATAATATAGATAATAATATAGATAATAATATAGATAATAATATAGATAATAATATAAGTAATGATACCACCTTTAAAATATCAGTAAATATATTTGATAATATTAAATATTTATTTAAACAAAATATGAATTTATTAATAGATGGACAATATAATGATTTAGAATGGGATAATAAAGTATTATTAGAAACTATATCATGTAATATAAATAATAAAGATAAAGATAAAACTAAAACTAAAAATGAAAATAAACATATGTTTATTAAAGAAAAAGAAATTATAATTGAATTATTAAATAAAAATAATAATGATAATGAAAATAAAATTAAACTTAATGCTATAGAAGCTAATATTAATTTAAATTTGAGAAAAACAAGTTCTTTATTTACACTATCTATAACAGTTGGATATTTTCTACAATTATGGCAATATAATATAAATTATTTAAATAAAGAATACTATATTATATTATACAATCAATTAACAATATTTGGTAATATTTTAGGATATATGTTCCAGATAAGTGATGACTTATTAGATATAGAAAGCGATATTAAAAATAATAAACCTAATGTATGTATTATTCTGGATACGACTATTATTACTACTTTATTAAAAGATGGTTGTGAGTGGTTATATATAAATGCAAAACATATATATAAAATGATGGAAAGTATTGAACTTGAAACAGATAGTAATACTAAAACTAAAACTAATAATATTAATATTAAAAAAGCAAAATTATCATTTGATATAAAAGCAATAAATGAAATAATAGGAAAAATAGAAAATAGAAAGAAATAAATTATATATTTATCTAAGCTTCAATATCACCAGACCACTCTTCATCAACTAAACCATTAGTCATTGCAGTTTTAGCATCCCAAAAAATATCACGTTTTAAATATTCCTTAATTTTAGTTTTTGTCATTTTTCCATTACAATTAGTATGATACATACTAACTAATCGAGACATAAATTGATGACAATTATTTTTTTCATCAACTAATTCTTCATAGGTTCCAAACATACCAGTTCGCAATTGATGAATTAATAGATGAGAACTTGGTGTCATATAGCGATTTTGACCTGCCATTGCTAATAAACTACCAGCACTTGCAACACATCCTTCAATAATGGTATTAATCGGATGCTTTGAACCTTTAATCTTATCATAACCAAAAAACCCAGCCAATAAATCACCACCATTTGTTGTAATATGCAAATAAATAGGCTTTGGTGTAAATGTTCCTAATAATGATTTTTTTGATATATTATTCATTTTACTGTTTAAATTATCAATTTCAGTTGCTAATTTATCAATACTTTCTTTAGTTACATCAGTTTTAAAATAAATGTGATTTTTTGTTGTATACACATCACTACTTGTATCACGACCAAATAACTTTGGAAATGGAAAGGGTGAATGTTGATGGTCATCATCTTCATCATCTTCATCACCACCAGGATGATGTGGTTTATTAAATTTAGGTAATGGATGTGGAAACTTTTTATTTTTTGAATGAGGATAAGTGTGAGTTAAACTGCTTTTTTTGGAATTCTTATCAATTAAACGATGTGAAAAACGAAGCGAAGGAGAATACATTTTTATATGTAAATACTATTATATTATTATAAATTAATAATGATTTATATTTTATAATATTTAATATCACTACTTGTATTAAAAAAATACTTTTTAAATTATAAAAAATTAAAATTAAAATTAAAAAAAACAAAACTAAAATTAAAAAAACAAAACTAAAATTAAAAAAAATGAAACTAAACTAAAAGTTATTATTTATAATATTATTTATAAAACCTATAGGTGAATAATAGGTTTCCCAAATAAATCTATTATTTTGTTGTATATTAAGTAAATTATCTTTATTTTTATAATAATATGATTTGATAATATTAATAAGTGTTGTATCGATATTATCGATATTAATATCTTTTTCATTAATAACTAAAGCAATATCATTTATATTTATTTTATCTTCAAAAGGAAATACACAGTCAGTATTTATTAAAATAGGTATTTTACCCATCATTAATATTTCATAAAATCTATATGAAAAATTCCCAGCACCTCTATAACAAAATGTAAATAGATTATTTCTAATATTATCAAAATACTCTTTTCTTGCAATATTTTTATCTATACCAGGAGCCCAGAAACCATTTCTTATAATAAAATTAGTTTTAATGTCTGAATGATATAATATTTGTAAATATTTACCTCTACAATTGTTTAAATGACCGCAATAACCAATGGATAAGTCACTACTATTTATATCATTAGTAATTTCATTAGTCATTTCATTAAAATAATCTGGTGAAAAAGCAATCATAGCATATTCATTTTGTAATTTTGATATTTTATAAAAACTTGTCCTAAATAAAATAACATTAGATGAAATATTAAATAGTTTGTCATTATCATCATTATAAAAACACCATAATGGTTTATTTAATTCTTTAGAAAGAATATTTAGATTTATATAATTAATGTCGGTGATATCTTTAAATTTATAAGGTAATACTATAATATCACATTCTTCTGGTGTATTAACATAGTTTATATTCTTTTTACAAAAGTCAATCATACCTTTATACCTACTCTCATTTTTATGATTATAAAAATGTTGTGGTTCTATTGGTAATGTATCTAATAAACCAAATAATATAATTTGTTCTGATGTAAAATTAACCCGATCATATAATGTATATATTTTACACATTTTAATCATTTTATTAATAATTAAATATTAAATATTAAATAATAAATGATAAATTTAGTATATATATTTTTATATTAAAATTAATTATAAAAAATAAAAAGAAATATATAAGGCTAATAAATTAAATAGGTTAATAATCTGGTACAAATAATTTAGAACCATTACTTTTACAATTATCAGTATCAGTATCAGTATCAATATCAGTATCAGTATCAATATAAAATGGTCTTTGTTTTCCAATACGTATGTCAAAACAATACCATTGTTTAATAGTTTGTAAAATTTTCCATATTTGATCTATAATATATATCCAATGTTGTCTTGTATTAATTAAAAATGGTATAGACCAACTATATAAGTCTATAAAACTATCATACATTGTTTCATTAATAATATATCCTGATGCTGTTTGAACATCAACTATTTTTTTTAGAAACGGATATTCATTACAAGTTTCACTTTTAATTAAATTATAACTTAATAAACATACATCAAAAATAAAAGGTTCTCCAGAAGCATTTTTAGAATTAAATAATAACTCTAGCTGTTCTTCAAATACTTCTTTAGATACAGTAAATATAAAATCATCTTCAAATATTAATATATTTTTATAGCCTCTTTCTTTAGCTATTTTAATGACTTCTAAATGAGATTGCGTACATCCAATACCATCTTCAGGTATTTGGACGGCATTAAACCTTTCATATTCAATATTAAAATTATTTAATTCTGTTTCAATTTCTTTTCTTCTATCTTCTCGAGATTCTAAATTTATATAAATTACTTTATCAATATATTTATGTATATTACTTTTACTATTACTTTTACTATTACTTTTATGCAATGTTGTTTCATTTGTATTTATTATACCATCAATCCCATCACTACCATTACTATTATCAATATCATTAATCTTTTTAATAATATATCCATTATTAATAAATTTAATATTATAATAATATTCTAATTCTTTAATCTTACTATCACGATTTTGTAAACTTGCTAATGAATCACATCCTATTTTTTCAAATCCATTTTCTAAAATACTAAATATATCTTTATAATCTTCTATTCCAGAAGGATAAATAGTTATATTTTGTAAAAAACAATATATAGATAACCATTGGTCATCTACATACTTTGCAAAGTCAGGTAAATCAAATTCTTTTAAATTTGCTAATAACGAACTATGTATAAGATTACCAACATAACCATGAATAATACCTCCAGAACCATGTTTAACAATATTATATCTATTTTGATAAACTCCCAGTTTATTTATATTACTTATATTATTTAACATATTTTGAATTAAATTAGATTTATATTCTTGGTCATCATCACATATAAACATCCATTGTGATTTTGATATTATTGATAATGCTCCCAAATATTTTGTTGCAGGACCATAATCATTACCAAATGTTATTTTAAGTTTTGATTTATATGGTTCTTCTGTAATAAAATAGTTTGGTATAGTATTATTAATATATTTAAAATCTACAAACCGAGAATATTCATGACATAAATTTAAATATATACAATCTACTTGATTTATAATACTATCAATAACTAATTTACAATCCTTAATCCTGGTTGGTATGGATGTTAAACTTGCTACTACAGAAATATATTCTGGCGGTATACATAACATAGTATTATCATGACCTGCTATATAATAATCTATGTTCCAATCATAATTATGTTCAAACCAAGCCCAAACATTGACTTCCCAAGCAATAATATTTTTACCTGTATGTTTTATAAAGTTTGGTATTTCATTATACATTAATAAATGCATATTTTGTATTGATGTTTTATCTCCAATAAAAAAACCACCACAAAATCTCCAATGGATTTTAGATGTAATATTATGTGTATTATTATTATGATCATTATCATTATTATTATTATTATCATTATTATTATCATTATTATTATTATTATTATTATTATTATTATTATTATTATTATTATTATTATTTATTATCTGTTTTGAATGTTCTTTTGTCCAGCAACCAGGTGCTACTAAAAAAGTCTTCTTTAAATGACTATATCCAAATAAGTATAATCTATTTTTAATATTTTCAATATCAGTTATAATGTGAAATATATTAAAATCAATCCAAGCAAAATGTTCTGTATTAAATGGATTAATTAATGTTGCATTATATACAAATTCTGTTTTAGAATTCATAAGTATTAAGAAATTTAGTGTATCATGACATTCAGTTCTATTTTGTGGTAGTTCTGGATTTAATGACTTAATTAATTTATATGTTTCAAGTTCTTCTATATTTATGAAAGGCATTAGCTTTACATTTTTATATTCATTTTCAAGTTCACGTCCAATAGTTTCATATACTGATGAAACATATAAACATATTGCAATACCACTGTCAGCAAGATGTTTAAAATATTTAAGTCTTATTTCAGGTGTTCTATTTTGAACTATGTCTTCATTTAAATCTATAAATGCGGTTACAAATGTGACTGTTGGGTCTGGCATAGTTATTATGTATTATCTTTATTATTTTTTATTATTATTTATAATAAGTTTAATTTTTTTTATATTAAACTAAATATAATTAAATTAAAAGACTAAAATATAATTAACAAAACTATAGTTAGTATAAGTATGATAATTTTAATATGTTGTATTACAATTTTACTTACATACATACTTATGTTTAGTTTAATAACATATTATTTTATTAAACACAGAAATATATTAAATGACTTATTTAATATAAATAATATCATAGATACACTTATAGAAATATTTGTGTGTCCAGAACACTTTATTATATATATACCTGGAATAGTAGATGATAATACATCTTGTATTGAAAAAACAAAAGTTAAAAATGAAAATAAAGAAAAAATAAGAAGAATATTAACAAAAATAAATACTATATTTAAAAAAATGGAAAATATAGGATTAGAAGATGATAGTATAGGTGATACTACTACTAATATTAATAATATTAAATGGGTATTAGAAGGAACTATGGATAATTTTACTCATATGTATAGTGAAACTGCAGACTTTTATAATAAACTATCTGGAAGTTATAAAATTTTAAATGGTAATAGTAATAATAATAATAATAGTAATAATAGTAATAATAGTAATAATAATAAATTAGAAAAAGATAAAGTAGAAACTAATAAAAATAATTTAATAACATTAGAAAAATTAGTTATAATAGAAAATAATATTGAATATTGTTATAGTATATTACAATTATTAAAATTGATAGATATTAAAGATTATGAAACACTGTTCCAGATAGAAAATAATAATTATATATTATGTTTACTATATAATCTAATTGAAAGTGTAAGAAGCTATAAATTAAGAATGTATAAAATAATAAATCTATAAATATATTACCTAAATAAATATATTACTAAAGAATAAATAGTAGAGAATAAAAATGATACGAAAATATAAAATTACAAAAAAAAAAATAAATGAAAATATACATAAAACAAAAACTAAAACAAAAACAAATCATAATCATAAAACTAATATTAATCTTAAACTTAAAAAAGAACTAAATGAAGTTTATTCACGTATTAAATTTAATAAAGAAACATATATTAAATTATTACATTCATTAGTTTATAAAGAAAATAAAAACCCACATAATAAATATAAAACAAATTTAGTTATAATAAATATAACTAATACATCTAAAAATACTATAACTAAAACTAAATATAATATATTTAATAAAGATCAAATACCTAATGATACACGAATAACAATTTTACAGAAATATATGTTAAACTTATGTAAATGGATAGACACAAATCATAGTCATAATCATAATCATAAACATAAACATCAAAAAATAGATACGTGTATATTATTTTGGGTTTCAGATAGATTTATTTATGAAATTGAAAATATTGATAAATTAATACCAATTTGTTTATATGCTGCTCCTAAAAATAAAAATTATGTAATCATACCCGATAGCACATTTAGTTATATGGATGAAACAAAAAGATATGCATCCAATGGTTTAGATTGGAATCAACAAAAACAACTCTTTGAGACAACTGATAGTGATAGTGATACTAATACAGATACCAATACAGATACCAATACAGATACAGATACAGATACCAATACACATACAAAAATAAATAAAATATTTTTTAGAGGTGCAGATACAACATCAACACATCATAATTTACGTAGTTATATTATGCAGAGATTAGAGAAAGAAAGTAATATGGAGTTTAAAAATGTAATGAATTATCAGTTTTTAACTTCAAGTAATTATGAAAGTGTTAAAGTATTTAAAAATTATAAATTTAATTTAAATTTACCAGGACATTATCCTTGGTCAACCAGATTAAAATATTTATATCTTGCAAAAACATTTATAATAAATGTTAGAGTTAATACTATCATAAATAAAAGTAATGAAATTGAAGAACATTATAAATCTTTTATAGATTTAGTGGTTCCAGATAGTTATTGTATAAATATAGATATGAACTATTATTATTCAACTGATACAAATATTGTATATAAAAAAGAAAATGAAGAAGAATGTGAAAAAGTATATAAAAAAATTAAAGATATGTATTATAAATTTAAACATATAGATGTTGTTAATAATAAAAAAGTAAATGAAGCATATAATATTATAAATTCATTAGAAACAGAACATATAAATGAATATTATTATAATATTATTTTACATAATCAAAAATTAGGTATGAAACAGATTAATAAACTAAGTTTTTAAAAAAAACTTAACCAAATATTATTATCTAATTAAATAATAATAAATTAATTAACATAATGCCTGTTAAATACAATATCAAAAATGATGAAGAATTAAAAATTATGTTATTTACAAAAGTATTACCAACATTTAGACAGACAGGTGAATATACAGCAGATACAAATGATAGAAGATTATTTAAAAAAATTAAACAAAAAGAAGAAGGTATAAAAAAATTAAATACTAAAAAGAAAACAAAAAAACATAGAAAAACTAACAAACAAAAGAAAAGTAGTGTTCACATTAAAAACTAATTAATATTTTGTATTAATTTTAATTAGTTAAATATATTTTTACTAAATTTTGGCACGGCTTTTTCTAAAAGCTGTTTATAAAATAAATTTCTTTTCTAATCTTATTGGTTTATATTTCCTAATCCAATCATCATTTTTCTCTTCCATATAACTTTCAATATGTTTTTGATAATCTTTTCCTAATTCATCAATATTATCTACATAATAAATAATTCTTTCTATTGAATTAACATAATTAGATGCTAATTTTTCACAAATATTTTGTACTTGGATAACAAACTCTTCTGGATAGGTATCATTAAATAAGTCATATTCTCCTTCATTAAATTTAGGATCATCAAACTTTGGTACCAAATCAAGTAATTTATCTAATACTGATTGGTCTGTTCCCATATATCCTTTACCTATAATATAAAATTCGCGACTCTGGCTATTCTGGACTGGTTTAAAAAATATCATTTCTTTAAAATTTGTATATGTAATATAAATCAAATTCCATATCAGAGGAATATCAATAGGACTAAGAATTTTATATAACAATGTTCCATTTTGAGGTAATGAATATAAAATTGATACATAAGAAGCATAAGCAACTTGATAATATTTAGGATCTCCCATAGGAAGCCCAGCATCACTTGTCATTAAATTAACATTCATATCTTTTGCAATTTTAGCATAATGTTTAATATTATCTATATTGGTAATATCACCAGTATCATCTACACCAAAATCCCACTGTTCTGGATGTCTTTTGATTAAGCCATAAGTATCAGAAATAGTATCAGATTTACTTTTAGCTCCTCTGGGTTTTAAGGATTGTGAAATCCATTCATAAGAATTATATTGTGTTTTAGTATGAATATAATTATTAATACAATTAATAAATGTTCCTGGAGCTTCACAAATATGTAATGACTTATAAGTACCTTTACGGTTAGTAGGGATTAAATTACAATCTGTAATAGCTTCATACATTTTAAGCCATGCTTGGGATATACTATAATCTTTTAATAGATATTGAACTTTTTTATCTAAATTTTTAACATTACGAGGTGTTGCTGCTTTATAGTAGCGAAATTGCTCTTTTAAATTGAAATAAAGTTCATTTGGATTAATTTTCGTAAAGTCTTTACGGACATCCATTAATCTACCTACTTGCACTAATGAATTATTAGAATTAAATAGAGCATCTTTTAGAGATATATTTGAATGTTTTAATAATTTATGTGTTAATGATGATTTTGTTTTAGAAATAGTTTTAGATTTTTTATTAGACTTATATTTTACTGATTTAACTGATTTATTATTATTTGTATCATTTGTGAATAAATTATTAAAGAATGAACCAGATTGTTTTTGTTTTTGAGTTATTTGTTTTGTTTTAGATTTATTTTTGATTATATGAATTGTTTTAAGAAGAGAACCTTTAATTTTATTTCTGGATAAAGATTTAAATTTAGGATTAAAACTAATTTTATCAGTAATGTGAGTTTGAAAAGGTGTTTTGAATTTATATAATAAAGGTTCATGTAATCCATACATATCATGTAAAATAGTTTTAGTTATTATATTATTTTGTAATGTTAAAGAATATTTATTAAACATAGGGATATCATATTTTTTACAATATAAAATTGCATTAGTAATTTGTTCTTGTGTAGGTATTTTTATTTGTTCGAGTTCTTTTAATGGTTTATTTAAATAAATTAATAATTTACTCATATATATATCTTGTTTTAAATATCTTTCGTCATTAAATTGTCTAATATTATCATATATAGGATCATTTGGTTTAGTATCTAGAAATCCAATAATATTGTTATGTTTTTCTGCTAATTTAGTATTAATAGATTTATTAATATGAAAATATTTTCTTATTTCTGGATCATAAATATTAAAATCACTTGAACCATTAGGATATATTTTTTCTATATGTTTTAATATATCTAATAATTTATTATATTCAGTATCACTTATACCTTTATAGCCTTTAAATATACCTATTGTTCCAGTTCTTTTAAATAAATTTGAAACTTCAGGATAATATAAATGATGTTCTGTAAAATATTGTGATAATATTAAATATATATCTGCTAATTGTTTATATGCGACACTACCAAAATTTAATATAAATGTTCCACCAATATTAGTATATTTAAGACCTATTAATGCACCTATAAATATATTTGGAATATTTAAATAAGTTTCATATACATATAAATATGCATCACTATCATAAATATTATATATTACAAGGTCATTTTTCTTATCAATATTATCTATTTGTAATATTGGTAATTTATATAATATATCTAAATATTCAATAATTTGAATATTATAAATGCCTTTAATAATATTTATATATTCATTCCATTTCTGCATAATTTTCGTTGAATCTATACCTATCATTGGTATTACAACATTTATATTATTTATTTTATAATTATTAAATTTAATAAATTCAATAGGTGTTATAGTATAACCAATAACTAATAATTTATGTTTATGTGTTATATTAATATTATATTTATTAAATATTTCAGTATAATAATAAAACTTAGAACTAATTGGTATATATTTTGTTATTAGTAATTTATTATTTAATCTTTCTATAAAAAATTTATTTATTTTAATTTCATCATTTGATAGTAATAAATAATCATATAATGTTTGACTTGCGAAATAAAATTTGTCTATATATTCACTTGATTTATTAAAATCTATACCTATAGTTGTATCAACTTTATTTAGAAAACTATTATAATAATTTCCACAAATATTATTATTAGGATTATATAATATTTTTTCATTTTTTGTTATTTGTAATTTTAATTTTAATTTTAAATTATTATAACCACCTCCTGAAACTATTTTTTTGTGTAAATAAAAATATTGATGTTCTGCATCACTAATTTCCATTTCAAATAATTTTAAATCTTTTATAATAGTATTTTTTTTATCAGTATCTCTATAATTATTATTAGAAATAAATAAAACATTATTAGATAAATCTGAACCATAAATTGTAATTTTTTTAGATTTTTGCATATTCATAAAATTTCTTAATTCAATAAATGTAATATTAGGATGTGGAATAATTGAACCTTCATTAATTGTTCGCATACTTTCATTAACTATAAAATATTCAGGTATAATACCTTTAATTGTATCCATTGTATCCCAATTAAATTTATTCAAATTTTTAAAAATAAATTTTATCATTAATTTTTTATTATTAGTTTTATCATCTATATTTTTAATAACTAAAACTCCTATAAATTTTACTTTTGATATGTCAAATAAATAATTTATTTGTTTAAGATATCTAATTTTAATACCATCATTTTTATTTGATGGATTTATATAAAATATGTCTTTTTCTGGTAATATAAATCTAATAGGACAAAAAATATCACTATTAGACATAGCACATCTATTATAAAATAAATTCATAAATACATTCCAATTTATGAATTTATCACATACATATGTTCCTTCTAATGATGTCATCATACTTCTTGATTCAAAAATAGGTTTATATTGTATAAAAGATGATACAATACTACCAAAACCAAATATATATTGTCTAAAATTTGTATTATTTGAATCAACAATTTGTTTTATAATATCTATATTAATTGTTCCATCACTATTAAAACACTCATCTGGTAAAAATGTTTTTGCAAATCCAAGTTCTAATTTATTACTTAAAAATAATTGAAATTTTTTATAATCAAACTCTTTTTTAATTGAAGCATAATCATTCCAATTTATTTTTTGACATTGGTTTTTTATTTTATCAGTAATTACTAATTCTGGTTGAGATAATAATATATCTAAATTTTCTTTTTCAATAACATACTCATTAGAATAATATGTTTTTCGCTCAGGTGTCTCTTTAATATCTTCACTACATTTTTTTAGTCCATCAACACGTTGTATTAAACTTGATACAAATTGTTCATCAGATTGTTGTTCAATAGGTATAGATATTCCATGTGCTTTTTCAATTTTTTCATAAACTAAATAATTTTTCATATGTAAATCTTTAGAAAAATAAGGATATTTTTGTGTTTGTGGTAAAGTAGATATATAATTTTCAGTATATGTTGTTTTTAAATCTTGTAAATATTTATTATCATTTTCATCTATATCATTATAAGGATGAATAGATATAATATTATCTCTATCATATGTCTCATGATTTAATAATAATGCTTCTCTGTCTAATATTTCAGAATTAAAAAAAGTATTAAAACTATTATGATTATCTTTTATTGCTTGTGGTAAAGTAGTATCTATATAAAAAATATTATCATTTTTACTTAATTTGGAAGTATACCATGATTTAATACCAATTGATGGTTTAGAAGATTTACGAGACAATCTTGGAAACATAATTATTATTTAATACTACCTATAACAAATATAAAAATAAAACTAAAAAAATATAACAAAAAAATTATAATTATAAATATATAAAAAGCAAATATGATGTGATATTATTTTATATATACGAGTAAATTTTTTAAATTACATAAAAAAATATATAAAATTGGAAGAAACATATTTGAATATCTAAGTTTTAACTATTTTAGTAAATTTTAATTTATGTTTAGTCGCTTTATGTTTAGTCGCTTTATATTTACGTTTAGTTTTGGATATAGATTTAATTTTAGTATGATCACCACTACCACCACCACCACCACCACCAGTATGACTTGTTCTATTAGTACGCCCAAGACTTCTAAACCTGTTATTTCGTATAGAGTATAAAATTTTGTCGTTGTCTTTTTCTATGTATGGTATAATTTGTATAAATCTTTTTTTTCTATCGTGAGTTATATTTCTACCACTATCGTGAATTAATACTCTTTCTAATTGTAAATCTTTTAAATAATCTAAATCTGAAATATCTTTATATGTAATAAATAATGTATGATTATCTTTATCTAATAAAGATATATATATAAATACATTATTTTCATCTTTTTCAGATTCTGCTTGGAAAAATTTTATTTCTTCGTGTGTAGCAGGATCTCTTGCAACAAGTGATCCAACATTAATTAATTCTAATTCATATGAAAATATTGGATAATTAAATAATTCACCAGTTACATAATTTGTAAATGCTTTTTGACTTGTATTATGAAAGACAAATAATGTCCAATTTCTAAATTGATTATTATCATCATTGTTATAATAAATTTTAATATTAATAAATCCTATAAATTTAATATTATCATTTTCAAATATATTTTGATTACGAGCTAATGACCTAAAATCATATGAATATTGTGAATAATGTGACGATTTATATTTAGTAGTCATATTTAAGAGAGGTTTACGTATAATTTTTTCTGTAGGTAATTTAAATCTTATAGGTATATCAATATCTGTATTTGTAATACTACACTTATTATAATAAAAATTTACAAATAATGACCAAATTACTAAATAACTACAATTTTTAATATTGGGTTTATTAATACCAATATTATTTGAAGCAAGTACTTCATAAAAACTTTTAAATTCTTGATATTTCTTTATATACTCTTCAAAACCAAAAAACATCTGTCTATATGTTCTATTACCCATTTGTTCATACACTAATTTCCAATCAATTTCATTAGTATAATTATCATTTATATCTTTTTTAAAACAATTAATCATAAATGTTTTAAGAAATAATAATTCATTAGGATTATTATTTTCATCGTCAATAAATCTTTTAAATTCATTAAATTTTTTTAATTTTGTTATTTCATTATTAAGTTCTTGGTTATATTTATAATCATTAGGTCCTCTTAATATATGTTTACAATGTTCCTTAACTATTACATTTGCTTTAGCTATAGATTTTGATTTAATTATTGATGTCAATTTGTCTTTAATAATAGTAATATTTTTCTCTATATCTTGTAAAAAATTACTTTCCATAAATTCATTTATTTTAGTTTTATTGATAGTAACTTCCTCTAAATATGAATCTAAATCTAAATCTACATCTCTTATTTCTAATATCTGTTTTAGTTGTTTAATTTCATTTAATAATTCATGTTTAAAATAATATGAATTTTCATTGCTATATTCTAAACTTTCTATTTTAGTTTTATAACAATTAAATAATCCCTCAAGTCTTTTAATAATTATTTCTAAAAATTGTAATGGTGTATGATTTTGTATTCCCCTACTCTGTGTATTAATACCCAATAAAATTTCAGTGTCTTCAAATTGTAATCTTCTATTTTTTTCCATAATATCATCTATAAAGTGTGGATACATTTTACCTTGTTTATTTGTATAATGGTTATTATTTTTATCATTTATGTTATCTATAAAATTGGCTATATATTTTGCTTTATATTGTTCTAATATTTTTTCACTTTCAGTATCTTTAAGATTAAATAAATGAGATGTTATAATATCTCCTTCATTTTTTGCATATTGATCATTTATTTGTTTAAACTCACCAGCCATAAATTTTAAAAATGCTAAATATTGAGGTGTATGTTTATCTAAATTCCATATTGTTTTACGTTCAGCCATAGGATCATAAATGTCTTTTTCTCTATATTTATATCCTTTACCTATATCTTTTACATTAATATCTTCTATATTAACCTTAACATTTTTTAAATAAGGTAATATTGCCATTTTTGCTACATCATATTCATCTAGTTGATTTTTACTTTTAAATGTAAATTTAGGATGACCATTGTCTCGTTGACTTCTATTTTTAAGGTGAACTGTAAATGGATGATGAGAAGTATAAGATGTCATAATATTTTTAATTTATACGTATATTTTATACTATCTATAACAAATATAATAAATATAAACAAAAATTGAAAAAATTGAAAAAATATAAAAAAAAAATTGAAATAATATAAAAAATAATAAAAGAATATAAAAAAAATTGAAATAATTATAAATATATAAATATATAAAAATAAATCATAAAAATACAATATGGAGGGTGCATATTTACTACATACACGTGAATGATTAAATGAAGAAATATATAAAATTGGTAGAAGTCATGATCTTGATAATCGTGTAAAAAGATATGCCAAAGGCTCTAAAATATTATGTTTAATATCTTGTGGTCATTCTGTGCAATGTGAAAAAGATTTAATTGCATTATTTAAACAACATTTTAGACATGCAAAAGAATATGGTAGTGAATATTTTGAAGGTTCAAAGGAATTAATGATGAAAATAATGTATGAGTATGCAACTGAAAAATTAAATAATATAATTATAAAAAAAAATAAAGCTAAAGAAATACGTGATAAAAAATTAAGTAAAGATGTTAAAGATGTTAAAGATGTTAAAGATGTTAAAGATGTTAAAGATGTTAAAGATGTTAAAGATGTTAAAGATGTTAAAGATGTTAAAGATGTTAAAGATGTTAAAGATAATAAAGATAATAAAGATAATAAAGGGGTTAAAGAGGTTAAAAAGGTTAAAGATGTTAAAGATAGAACTTGTCCTAAATGTAATTTAAAATTTAAATATCCGAGTGTTTTAAGAGTGCATGTTAAAAATGTATTTCATTGTTTAACAAGCGATGAAGATATAGAAAAATATATTACAGAAAATACAGTTCAAAAAGAAATTAAAAATACAAATATTAAATGTAATTATTGTGACTTAAATTTTAAACATATATCATCATTCCATCGTCATAATAAAGAATCTTATTGTGGAAAGACTAATTATTTAAATAATAGAAAAAAAATTTTAAAATATAATCATATATACTAAATAATATTTATTTTATATATTTTATAAATTATTTTTTAAGAAAACCTTTTTCTTAAAAAACTATAAAATTTATATATTTATGTAAAATACATTGATATATATAATATTTACAGTATAATGAATTCGTAAATCTATCATGTTTGTACAAAAGGTATAAAAAGTAAAATAAACATATATTACATTAATATATAAGTTAAATACACTAATAATAGTATAAAAACTATATAAACTTTTATAATAATTTTTACACCTTTAGACATTTAAAACGCCGATTTTTAAATATTATTTTTTATATAATTTTGGTATTCTTTTTCTTGTTAATGTTTTCTTAACATATTTTTTACTTCTATTATATGCACCTTGAAATATATTAACATATTTTGAAATAGGTATATCTTTTATAATATTTAATATATTTACTTTTAATTCTGTATGTGTTAAACCTTCTTTCTTTTGTAATCTAGACTTAAACATACTAAAATAGTTCTCAATACTATTTGTAAAGTGTTGATATGGTACAGATAATAATAATTTATTATTTTTATTAATTAATTCTCTTATTCTTTCATTTCTATGAGAACTAGCATTATCTAAAATTATTAATTTATTATTATATTTAGTAGATATATATTTTTCTAAAAACTCATATAATCTATTAGTGTCTATACCACCTTTATCGTATAATTCCCATCCTAAAACACCACCAGAAGAAATAGCAAATATACCTGTATATTTCTTAAATACTTCTTGTGAATGTGTTTTTATTACACATCTTTTACCTATTTCATTATAACAATGATGACGCTTCATTAAAGCATTAATACTAGTTTCATCTATACATATAATATCATTAATATTATATTTTTTAAGTTCATTATAAAATTCTTTTATTTTATTATTAATATCAATATCTTTTCCAAATCTCTTAACGGGTTCGTGTCTAAATCTTGTTATTTTTAAAGTTATATTATTATCTCTAATAATTCTACTTAAATGTCTTCGTGTTATATCTATTTTTTTATATTTTAATTTTAAATTGTAAAGTAAATCATCCATTGTAATCGTTTTATTCTTTTTTACTTCATCTATAATATATTGAACTTGTTTTTTAGTTATTTTATATGAAATATTCTTTCTATTATGTCTTTTAATCTCTTTTTCAACTTTATATCTATCAACCCATCTCATTAAACTACGAACAGAACATTCATATATTTTACATATTTCTTCTTGTGTCTTTTCACCTTTCAAATAATATTTAACAGCTGATAACTTATAATCTTCGCTTTTATGTTTAGTCATTATTTATAATAATTATATATATTTATTCTATGATAAATATGTCATATTCGTTATTCTTACACATATAAATATTTTGTATTGTTTTTTCTACTCTTATTTTCTCAATATTAACTTTTAATTCATTAAACCAATCATATGTATCATACCATACATCAGGTTGATAAATACGGATTATTGAAAACCATTATTAGCACATTTCATTTTATATATATCATTTTCGTGTATTTCTTTTACACCTTCACACATTTAAAACGCCAATTTTATAATTAAATAAAAAATTGAATTATATTAGTTATAACTTTAAATTATTATAACTAGTAACAAAATAAAATGATTTCAATTAAAGGTAAAAAGATAACTAAAGATATAGCAATATTATATTTATCTGGTGAAATATCCCGAATACCTGTAGAGATAAGGCATAAAATTGTACCTAAAGATATAATAAGATTAACTTTATCCAGTTCAAATTTATCCCTATTTCCCTTAATTCTAAATCATTTTACACAATTGACTGATTTAGAATTATCTAATAATAACTTAACCCAATTATCAGTAGATATAGGGCAACTCAAACAATTAAATACATTATGGTTGCATAACAATATGTTATCCCAATTGCCAGTAGAGATAGGACAACTCACAGAATTAACTAAATTATCTTTAGATAATAATATGTTAACACAATTACCAGTAGAGATAGGACAACTCACAAGACTGACTAGATTAGATTTAAATAATAATATATTATCTCATATACCAGTAGAGATAGGACAACTTACACAATTAACTAGTTTATATATATATAATAATCCAATAGAAAATTTATTTAATCCGATTGTTCATCGAGTAATACAACGTATAGAAAATATACGAAGACAACCAAATGGAAGAAATACTATTTATACCGACAAACAAAACGTCCATAGTTCATCAATTCAGAAATCTATAAAAGATAGTATAAATAATTTAATGAATGCTTTTATAGTAGACTATAAATTAACCTATTTAGAGTGGTCTGAATTAAATCAAAAAACTAAAGAAATAATAACGGAATATATGGATTGTAATAATATTGATACAATATTACATATTACATTTAAAGAACTATTTATAGCAGTTGTAATAGAAATGGAAAGTTTATTAATGGATTTACAAATAGAAATTAAAAAAAGATTAAATGAAGAAATGCTTGATAGCGAATGTAAATGTTTTACAGGTAGAATATCTCGTCTAGTAAATTGTCTAAGTGGTTATTCTGATAAAGTAAAAATACAAATATCTGAAACTGAAGAAATAAATAATATAATAAGTGTTATTATACGTAAAAGAGAACTTAAAACTATTGAAACTTTAAAAGCGGAAATTGTATTAGAATTAAAAGAACGAGGATATGAAAATACAATAATAAAAGAGTGGTTGGAATATGTTGAAATTTAAATTATTTATTCTTTCAAATAATCGGTGTTTTAAATATACAAAAATCTAAATTATAAAATATTAAGTTTTGATACCTTAATTTTATGTTTTAATGTATTTAAATGTGTATTTATTTTATGTTCTACTAAATATCCAATATCACAATATTCGCAATAATATTTATATTCTTTTTTCTTTTCTTCTATACTACTATGATTATTTAATATATGTATTTTTAATGTTGATTGTTGACTAGTAGAATATAAATTACAAATATTACATTTTAACTCTCCTTGTTTATCAGTCCTTGTTTTTCTTTTACCTGTTTTATGTAATTCTGTTTCACAATGTATTAAATAATGTGTATTACTTGTAAATGTCTTATTACATTTTAAACAATGTTTAGTTTTATTTTCTATTTCATTCATTTTAATATTATAATTTAATAATTATAATTTAATAATTATAATTTACTAATTATAATTTAATAATTATATTTTTATTTATTATTAAATTTTATTTTTATATATTTTTTAATTAAATATAAAAAATGTAATTTAAAAATAAATATATTTACTAAATATAAGAAGTAAAATATTTTTATATTTCTATTTTTCAGAAATGAAAAAAAAGAAAAAAGATATAAATACTCAACCTAGTAAAGGAGTTAATTTTAATAAACAAATCCAACCTTATATAACAATTAAAACATCTTTAAAATCAATCATTAAAACACCTGAAATACAAAAGTTAATTAATGATTTAGTTTTGAAATGTAATGATATTGTTATTGATGTCTATCAATTTATAAGGTTATATAATCTTAAAAAATATAAGGATAAACAAGAATTACCAATTATGGATAAGAAATTTATAAGTTATTGTATTATGACATTAGGTTCAAGAGATAATAGAGGTGTTAAATCTCAAAATACTGAATTTGTAGAAGAACTTAATAAATTCTATGTTGATGAATTTCAACCTATTTACAACCATACTAAATATTGTTTAACGGGTTTAAATTATGTATTACCTTATTTATGTATTAGTATATCAACTTGTTTATCAACTAGTATTAAAGAACATTTTAGTAAAAGAATTGCTAAATTTGTAAGTAAATTAGGTAGTATATATTATGATACAAATTATAATGGAGATATTACAGATGATAAAGAATATAATACAGTAAAGAAAGAACAACTCTACAACACTAAAAAAAGTATATTACTTAATAAATATGATGAAATACCTAGTATAATGATACCTTGGTTTGAAAGTTATAAAGATAATTTATTACCTGTTGAATTTGTAAATTCTATTGCTTATGATTGTCAAGTTAATCCTTTCAAATATTTAAAATATACACTTTATATAAATACTGAATTTGAAAAACATAATAATGCTATTGAAAAACAAATTGAAATTTTACAAGGTAAAGTATTAAGAGAAAAAAAACAAGATATTAAAGATAAATATAATACACAAATCTATGATTTAAATAGTAAAATAATAAAATTATTTCAACCTTTATCATTACGTAATTCTTGTATTCCTAAATATATAACTATAGATACTGCCACACTTATTAATTTATCTACTGAAAGAGGTGATAAAGGTAATATGTTAAGTA
>Ga0114978_10001138_pt1 | contig 22431 bp, 11 predicted proteins | sample S_140212_EF_Meta_FD_87027 | JGI IMG/M metagenome (GOLD analysis project Ga0114978, IMG submission 87027) | Freshwater microbial communities from Lake Simoncouche, Canada to study carbon cycling - S_140212_EF_MetaG | ecosystem: Environmental > Aquatic > Freshwater > Lake | place: Lake...
CAATTCCAGATGACGATTTTGATGACTTATCTACAATTATAGTATTAATTCTTTTTTTATTTTTAATTTTATTTGTTGGTGAAATTTTTCTTAATGTTGTATGAAGAGTAGCCCCAACATCATCAGATCCCAATCCATAAATCATCAAAGATTGTGATCCTAAAGTAAACTCAAATTTATCCGAAGTTAAAATTTCATAAGAACCATTTGATCTCACTAATGTATATCTTTCTTCATCAAATGGTAAAAAAGTTTCATTATTTCCTGCAGATACTGTTAAAGATAGTTTGTTTCCAACAATATCTACATTATAAGTTTTTCTAATAGTTAGTGAAGAATTTTTTAAATCTACATTTGATATATTTGACTTCGATAGGCGAGTAAAAAAAGTATTATCATATGAAAAATTTAATTTGGTTGTTAGTACTTGAAAATCAGATACAGAAAGATTATTCGTTGGTAATTTTCCAGTACATATACCAGTGACTGTTGTTACCCCAGAAATGGTTATACTATTTGTACTAATTCCAAGTATTTTTGCAAATATTGGATCCTGGTGATTAGGATCACTGTATTTAATTAAAGTATTTACTTTTAAATCGTTGTTAGGAAAATTGACATTTGTGGTTGTAACTGTACTAATTCCAGAATAAATTGGTGAAATATTTGCAGATCCAACACTAAGTAAATTTGTTTGTAAAATATCAGATGTGAAAGTTTTTGCAGATCCAACTATTCCATAAACTGATTTTACATCAGAAATTCCATAAGAAGTTATTGCTATTGAAACTCTTGTGTTTTCAATTCCATTTATTATAAAAGACTCATTAGTAACAAAGTTTCCGTTTTTTTGATAAATTGAAAAAGTTGATTGATTACTTATTGCATCTTTAAGAAATGCAGTAGCCCCACTTCTCTTGCCTTTAATAAATGTAGGAACACTTAAAGTAATTGGTTGATTTAATGTTATTTCAGATACTGTTTGTATGTCATATAATGAAATATTCCACCGATTTAAGTTAGAATTAAGCACATCATATGAACCAGATTCCAAATAAAAATCATAAACTCTGGCAACACCAATTTCTTTACCTGATGCGATTGTACTTAAAGTTCCAACTCTTTCATCTCTTAAACTTAAAACATAAGTATTTCCAATACCAGTTAAGGGAGCTCCATATACTCTATTTAATGTGAAAGTAGAACCGGTATTAAAACTTATTGCTTGGTTGTCTAAAGATGTAGTTGTTCTTGGTTTTGGTACGTCCAAGAAGTTTGAACTGATAGTTTCTACTTCATATCCACGAACAAATGCTTTTCCTGGAGATATTTGATATAATGCCAAATCTTTGTTTGGAACTGAACCACCATACGTTAATCGATCTGCAGAAAATATTCCACCATTTCCCTCACCATCATTGAGAGATTCTTTAATTGAAACATCAAAGGGTTTTATTGTATAATCACCAGACTCTGCAAAAGTTCTTCTTGCAAATTCATCTGCTATTAAATTATAATCGGTATTGGTTTTTTTGGATCTTAAAGTTCCATCTTGAGTTGTGGCGAGCTCTACAAAGTCGTTGTCATCAAAATTGTCTAATGATTTTTTTCCTAATTTAAGTGTTATTTTTAATCTATCAGAACCTGGGGCAGAATAATTATTAAATCCTCTAGAATTATCATTTAAACTTTCATCTATATCAGAATTTATAATTTTTTCTGTGATTATTAATCCAATTCTATAACTTGGTTTATTTGAATATTGATCCAACAATAAAACTTCAGAGTCTACATTTATAAATCTCCCACGAATAAAATAAACACCGCTATTTATTGAAAATGAAGATCCAGTGGCAGTTGCATTTGTTTGTATAGTAGAGGCAAAAGGTTGTCCTGCTGCAATTATTGTTGTACCCAGATTCTCTGTGTTAATGTTTTCAGAACAAATTAATAATTCACCATCAGAAAAAATTTCTAAGGTATTATTATCTGGACTTGAATTTAAATATTGAATATAAAGAGTCGTGTTACCCCTCTCAGAGTCTTTTGACAATAAAATTCTATCAACTATAGCCGAAACTCCTGAGGTTAATCCTGTAATTTTTTTTCCAATTAAAGAATTGACATAAGTGTCTATTGGAACTCCAACATATGTATTTTGAAGTTGAACGGAATAATAAAAAAGATTATATCCTGTATTTCCTGGAATAACTTTTGCACCTTCTTTAAAAAAATGTTGCCCAAATTTTTCTATTTGATTTTGCAATATTGATTGTAAAGTAGTTAACTCTCTTGCCTGAACAGGGTATCCAGGTTTAAAAAGAACCTGATAATAATCTTTATCTTTTGCTCCCACCTCTGGCGAATTAAAGTCATCGAAGTATGGAGAAACGTTGAGATTGGTAACCTGTGACATTTTTTTTTAAAATTGCAATATTACTTTGATGTCTTCCTTTTGATTGGTTGACCTTGTAATGGATGGGCGATTATCAACATAAATTATGTTTCCAGTGTGCTTTTTAACCTCTGGATTAGACAAACCATTAGTAAATGACTGTCCAAGATAGTATGTTCTATTATTTATTACAGTAGATATACCAGTAAATGAGGTGTCGATACCAAGTGGAACTGATCCGCCATTGATTGTTAAACTTCCACCACTTAAAGGAGAACTTAAAAATTTGTTTAACTCATATCCATAGATAGGATTTGTTATTCCTATTCCTGCTCCTGGAGTTGTTGTAAATCCAGCAAGAGTCCTATCTTGCCAATATTTTAAAACTGTAGTGGTTTGATCATAACTTATTACTTTACCAGATGCGGTTATTCCCAATCCTATCGTTTGAGTAATAGTGGTATTTATCTCAAAAGTAGATGATGTTGCTGAATTCCCAGCCAATTTGATTGCATAAACGGCACTTGCTTTACTTAAACTTAAATTTTGTATAGACTCATATGCCTTTGGATTTTCTACTATACCAATTCTAGAAATCTGATTTCCAGTAATAAAATCTGGATTTTCTACATCATTTTCAATTCTTGAATATAGAAGAACATTTTTTGCACCAAGTTCTCTGTAAATATTTGCACCATGACCTCCATCAGGAGGGATAATTACACTAAAAACTGGAACAGTAGATCCTAAAGGAACATTTCCTGCTACCAAATCAACATTCCCATAAGTATATCCAGATCCTTGATTTGATACTGTAATGGATTCAACTTTTTGATCAGCATCAATAGATACAGTACACTCTGCTCCGACACCATCACCTTTAATTGGAACTCTTGTATAGATTCCGTTAGCTACCCCGACTCCAACTCCTCTATCTATAATAGTAACTATTTTAATTGATCCATCAACAGCATTATCTCTTATTGCAGCATTTTCAGCAGAAGTTTCCCAATTTAATGGTACTGAAATGAAATCTATAGATTCAAACTTTGATATTTCAGATGGTTTTATAGTATATAAGTATTTCCAAATATAACCATCTCCACTAGTTCCTGCAGATTTTGGTTCTAAATCTGTAAATACTGGTTCATCCAGTGAAGGTTGTCCCTTTGGAGTTTCTGGAGTTGTACCGTTTTGTAAGCATATATAAACTCGATAATCACTATTAACCACAAAATACCTAGAAGAATATAGGTTTGTAGATCCAGATCTTGCTGGTTTTAAAATACTATAGTCGTGACGATACATATCATAAGTTGTCCCAGACACCCAAAAAAGTTTGCGAACAACTAATGCAACATCACTTTTATCTATTTTTTTTAATGCAATCATTGTGTCCCAATAATTATTTTCCTCATCAAAATTGTCAGAAGGACTTGGTGGGTTTACGTCCCAGTCAGATTGTATATTTGTTGGGTTGGTTAATCCAACAAAAGAATAATATGAATTTGTGGACGTTGTTACACCCGCAACAAAATTCTTTGCATTCAAAATTCGAATTTGATCAGTTATAATTGCTGCCATTTTATGATAGTTTTTTACTTATTTATGGTTAAATGATATAGTTTGAATATTTGAGAGGATTTTTTCTATTTAATATAGATCCTGTTTTTATTCCAGTAACTCCATTTTTTGTGTATGCATTGTATTCTTTAGATGTGTTAGATTCAGATCTATTATCAAATAATAATCTTCCCCAACTATACTCTCCATAAAAACTACTAAAACCGAAACCAGATAATGAATTGTAGTTAGAAAGACTTACAACTACTTTAGCTACATATGTCAACCCAAATCCAACAGCGTGTGTTTGTGCAATTGAAACTGAAGAAACTTTATATACATTATCCAAATAAGAAGTTCCAATACCAACTACTGAACCATTAGAGTCTAAAGAAGTCACTCCATTACCAACATTTGAATTGTAAACAATAAAATAATATCCGGTTTTAATTCCACTTACAGTTGTTATACCAGATACTGATGTTATACCTGCTATATTAGATCCTCTTAAAAAAGAATCTTTTGAAATTAATAAATCAAAAACTATTCCAGTTGAAGCAATACCTACAGATATGGATGATATTCCACTAACTATTCCAAAATCTCCTTCGTAAGATAATATTTTATTATGCTCAAAAACAATTTTTGGAGATTCTATTAAAACTATGGGTGGATTTGATGAAGTATATCCAAATCCAGGATTTGTAATAGCAATTGATATTACACTACTATTAGAAACAATTGCTAATGATTGAGCAGTAAATGTTGTTCCAATCCCAACTCCAGATATTTCTGCGATGCTAACTGTTGGCGTGGTTGTATATCCAACTCCACCATCATTGATAATAATTGATGATATTGTACCTGCAGAAGAAACAATGGCAGTTGCAGAGGCAGAAACTTTAGAATCCTGTGAAATTATAAATATATTTTTTTGAAAAGAAAGATGATCTAATGCAGGACTTAATCCACTAGGATTAAGTTCATTTATTGGATTAAAAAATGGACGAATATTATCAACATAAACTTCTGTATCTCCAGCGCCAACAGATTTAATTAAATATGCTGAAGGGTTTATTGAAGCTTCGTAAATATCTCTACTCTTTCCAACTATTTTTGAATTTATAAAGACATCTTCTACTTGCCTACACCAATTAACTGGTCTTAAAAGATCTGGATTATCAACATTTCCTGGACCATAATATGAATTTGTGGAAACTACGTTTACATTAGGAACATCTATGACAATTCTCTCTTCTTCTTGAATAATTGGTGATTGTCCAAGAGATGCTGAATATTCGATTGTTAAATTGTCTCCAGCCTTTACTGTACTTAAAACTTCTCTTTTAAGTACATCAATATCACCAGATCCTCTATAAAAAATAATATTTGATGTGTCCCCCTCCTTTGGGGCCTCTGTGAATATAATATTAGCACCACCTTTAAATAAATATCCCTCTCCAGGAACCTGTAAAATATTATTAATAAAAACCAATAAGGTATACTCCACTTTAATATTGGATCCTGGTCCAGAAAGAATAGAAATTGCCTCTCCTGCTAATTTTAAAGAAAAAACTCTTCTTTTACCATTGAATAAAGAATCAAAATTGTCGAGAACTTGCAATTCTCCAAGACTCCATCCAGAAAACTTATCATTAATTGTTTTTTCTATAGTTATTTTGAAAGGAATATAACTAGATGTTGTTGGAATTCCAGATAATCCACCAATTGGTAACGTTAAAATTTGTCCCTGTCCATATCCATAACCAGTAGATTGAATTTCAAAATCTATAATACTTGATCCTTGTCCAACTACAACATCAATTTTTGCCCCAGTTCCAAATCCAGAAGATGGTGAACTATAGATGAGTGGAATATTAGAATATGAATTTGGATCGTCAATAATAACAAAAGGAGAATTTTTTGTTGTATATCCAGATCCTGGATTTGTTATTGTGACTGACGTAGATATTCTTCCAGAAATAATTGTTGAATATCCAACGTGTGTAATTGTGGCAATACCAGTAGAACTATTAGCTACCCCAATATTAACAATTCCAATTTGTGGATTGGATATCTTAACAACTGCTTGTGTTCCAGATGGAATAGCATATTGACTTGTTGATGCAGTTCCTATTCGAATGAAAGTAGACCCAATAGAAGTAATAACACCACCAATTCCAATAAATGTCCCGACACCAATACTGCAATTGGATCCTGTGTTAAGTAAACTTAAAATACTAAAAACACTATTACTATTTTCCAAGTAAATTGTTGTTGATCCTATTCCTACTGGATATGAAGTATCAGTAACTATTTCATATGATGGTGAAGTTCTATATCCAGATCCTGTATTTCCAATACTAATTGATTGAACAGTTCCTGCAACGGAAATAATAGAAGTACCACCAGCAGATATTAGGGGTTGATATCCAAACCCAGATGTTGAACCAACAGAAACTATCATTCCACCTCTAGGAAAGGAAGAAATTCCTATATCATTTCCAATTGTTTGTGCATAACCTACAAAGGAAATATTCGTTTTCCCTAGAGACTCTGACAAAATATAGTCATCTGATATTCCATTTATTACTAAAGGTGCTTGGAATATTTCATTTATTAATATAATTGCATTATTTGTGGATATTCCAGATATATCTGACCCAGATGACTTTAATGTAAAGGTAGAAGTTATTCCAGTAAAAGAATCTGATATATCATCAAATATATAATTTCTGTAATAAGTTTCATTTGAGTTGTTTGGTTCACCAGATCTCATGAACATTCTTCCATGAAATTTGGAACTGGTAGAAATTCCTAACCAGTCTCTTTCATCTGGTCTATTTGTTGATGTTGATAGTGGAATATTGCCATAAGGAGCAGACACAAAATTTAAAGTATTTCCAATTATATTATAATTTCCGGTAACTTTAGTTACCAAAGATCCAGTAGAGTATCCAGCATAATTTGTTCCCAACCAAGATCTTTTTACTCTTATTGCATTAGTGCTTCCTATTCCAACACCATCAATTCTAATAATTTCATTTCCAATTTTAATTAAATCGCCACCAAAGAAAGAAGTTATTCCTGTAAAATAAATTATATCATCAATGGAATTAGCTTCTTTGGCAAGTGTTGTTGTTTGTGAAGTTGATACAATAGGCGATTGTATATTATTATCTAAAGTTATTAATACTTTATTATTTTGATTGTGTGCTATTAATGTGTGTGAGATTCCTATTCCAACGTGAGTAATATCAAAAGTAATAGGATTTGGTTTAAGAGCATTAATTGCACTTTCGGATAATCTTATCGTTTTGTCATCATTCTTCACCACATAAACTGTTGATGGAAGTTTATCAGTAATTCCAACTCCAGTGACAGAGGTAGTAGCAATACCAATAGCTTGTGTTGAACCAACTCCAGCATAAGTATACGTGAGTTTTTCTCCAGTAACAAAGAAATGGTTTGGTAGTTTGATAGTATTTTTAGTGATATCCACTATAGAACTATTATTTCCTAAAAAGTCCCTTACAAATACTGGATAAGTTTCATATGATAATTCAAATTCTCTCTTAATTTCAGTTTCTGTTCCAAAATATTCAGAAAAATCTGTTTCAATAATTGCATTATTAAAATTTATTTGATCTGGTAGCAAGGTTTCGTCATATTTAAATGCATTCATATAAACCTTAACTACCACATCTATATTTGGATTGGGTGTAAAAGTTAAATTTGTAAAAGTTGAGCATGTAGATCCTATGGTTCCTAGTCCAGAAGCAGTTTCTACGATAGCGTATTCCGTTTGATATGTTTGTGAATAAGTTTCGTTGTCAATTACCAAAACTTCGGACATTTGATGGTTGTTATTTGTTATATCAGAAACTTGAACTATAAAATATGCTGCATCATATGTTTGATCATATGTTTCAATAATATTTGATGTTGGTGAAGTTGAAGATGCTATTGATGTGGAACTTCCCCGAATAAGAACATGTCTCATTTGGTATGTTCCAATACCAGTAGATGAAGTATCACCAATAGAAACTCTAATTAGATTAACTGTTGCCGCAATTCCAGGATTTGGTGCAAAATCTAAATTAATTTGAGATCCTGAAATATATGCATTATATGTTCCCAATCCAGAACCAACATATTCTTCATTAGAAATATTGTTTATTTTACCAAATTCCAACAGTTTAACATCTGAACCATTATGAATTAAATTTAATTCATCATATTGAAATAACCCATTAGGAGTTCCTATTTCTACTAAAATTTTAGAAGAAATATAAGTAGTGGCAATTCCAACTATTGTAGTGGTAGATCCAGTTGAAACTAAAATACTGGAAGTTGCTATACTTACACACCCAAAATCAGAACTTCCAACAGAGGTTAAAGAATCTTTTAAATTATATGATATTGATGTTATATCATAATCATTCACACTAAATTTATGTGGATAAAATTGTAATATTACATCTGAACCATCTATTGCAACATCAAAATCACCTAAATCATCTTGACCCTCAACTCCATATTGATTCAAATATGTAAAATTGTCATTATCAATTAAAAATGTAGCCACTGTTAATTGTTTTTCATCTGGATATCTTGCATCTCTAGTAAAGATAATATATTTTTGTGTTCTTGCATAAGAAGTAGCAACTCTGTGTAAAATTGAATATTGAGTTGATCTTGGATTACTATTGAATTGATTACTTATATCATCAAATAATAATACTCTATTTCCAATAGATTCGTTGTAATCTTTCAATATTACACTATTAAATATTATCTCATCAGATACTATATTTGAATTTATATTTAATGCATTTTCAGAAACCAAATCAAAGTTATAAACACAATTTAAATCTACAACACCGACAAGATCCAATTTTAAATCAATATCAGTTGAACCAACTACTAATGAATTTGTATTTAATGAATTTGATTCTAATTGATAATCAGAAAACTTTTTAAATCCAGGTGTATGATTTAAATTACTTACAGCATCATTCCAATCATCATAATCTACTTTTGACTTAAGTGAGTAAGAAAAATTTTGATAATAAAAACTATCTTGAATTCTTTGTGAAGTTTCATTTATCAAACCTGCATCATAAGACCATCCACCATAAACCTTTGAAAATGAATCTAGTTTATAATCAAATTCAAATCCTTGTGATTCTTTTATTAATGCTTGGGCATCGGAAGATTTTCCTAATAAAATTTGTCCCTCTTCAAAATCGTCTGTTGTTTCAATTATCACATATTCTGTTATTGGATCCAATCTAAATATTTTTCCCAAACTATTACTTGAAAGAGTTGTAACTTCTTCTCCCAAATAAAAAATATTTTTCTTTAATTTTAAATTAAATATTGGAAAATATTTTTCTGGAACAACTATTCCAGAAGATTCAACCGGATCAAAAATTCCTGGATCTTCGCCTTCAGATAAAAATCCACTCAAATTATAAACAATATTTGCTGTTAATCCACCATAATTGGGATTTATATTTTTAACAGTAAAAAGTTCATAGTTATAATTTTCTGAGTTATATCCTTTTGCTGTGGAACCAGAACTCACAGAAATTCCTTCCACAATAATTTTTTCATTTATTGAAAATGGAAATCCAGAAACTGTTGTAAATCCAACAGATAATGTTAATGTTACATCTTTAGTAGTGGAATTATAAGATATGCTTGATATACCAATCCCATTACAATTTTGAATTGGTAAAATTGTAGGAATTACCTCAAATATTCCTTTTGTATTTTTTAATATAGATACTGAATTGTCAGATACATTATATCTAAGATCTACATCACTTATTCTATTTTTAGTTTTTCCATCAATAACTATTAGTTTTGGTGCAACAACATATCCAATACCAGAAGAAGTAATTCCAACATTATCAAATGAAGATAATGGTTCCAATTTTAAAATTTTTGGAATTCTAAAAGTTGGTCTCATAGTAAAATCTGTTGGATAATCAAATCCTATGTTCTTTATTCTTGTACTTTTAATTGCACCAATAGAAGAACTTTGCAAATCTAAAATCGCACCGCTACCATTATTAGTAATAATTGAAGATATTCCTGGTAGAATATCAAAATTATAACCACCACTGATAATATCCACAGAATTTATTGGTCCAGATACATTTACAGAATCTGTAATATAATTTATTTCAGAATTTTCACTTGTATATGATATTTCTTCTGGATATTTTTCTAAATTATATGTAAAAGTATTGCCAGTAGAAACTAAAATTTCATAATTTCCATTATAAAAACTATTTTTAATAAAAATACTATTATTTTCAAACACTTCATTGTCTATTACTATTTCTTTTTTAGTTTCTGGTATTGACAAAAGATTTGTTGGATTTAATTTATAATATAATAATTGTGGGGTTTTTTCATTTATATTAACCAATACTTGAGCATTAGTAGAAACCCCAATAATTCCCTTTTTTTGGATTGTAAGAGAATTATTTTCTATTTTTTCATATTTTTTATTGAAATTTGAAGAAACAAACAAGTCAAAATCAAAAGATGAAACAGAAGATGTATCTTGATTGTGAGATAATGAAGAATCTGAAAGATCAAAAATTAATGTGGAATTTTTATAAGCATTCAGTTGAGGATTGATTAGAGACAGTGTTCCGTCAGATGAACTTGATAAATTGATAAATGAAGGTTTTGAATTTGTTGAATCATAAAAAGTATTTGAAAGTCTGATATTATCTTTATCTACAACATTAATATAATAAATCTTATTGTTTTCTAACCCACCAGAAGGAGAATTTGCAGTATGAATTATTTTTTGCCCTTCTAACAAATCATGTCTTATAATAGTTATAGTATTGGTGGTAATGTTGACATCTGCAGCTAAAAAAGATTTTGATCCTATTGTTATTCTTCTATTATAATCATTATATTTTACTATAAAAGTTTTCGATATTTTTGGATTTACTTCAATAGTAACAAAGTCATTACTTGATAATCCATGTGTTTCTGCAGTAGAAACCGTTACTAAATTTTTATCAATCCTTCCAGTTAAAATTTCTGGATAATTTACTTTAAAACTATGATAAAAACCGGTACCAATACCGCTAAAATAAAGTGTACTTATGTTTTGTGTAGTTGAAGCAATTCCAACAATTGTTCCAGTAGTTCCGATACCAACTTTAATTGTTGATATGCCTATTAAATCTGAAGTTATTTTCGCAACATAAAATATTGTATTGTTTATGACTGAAGTTGTTCCAATTCCAGTTGTAAATGTTTGTATGGTACTTCCACCATTAGAATTGTACAGTAAATTGTCTCCAGTTTGTAAATTATGATTTTTAATGTAAAGTGTCTTTGTTGGTATGAAAATTTCTGTTATTCCAGCACCTGGATTTGAAAATATTATGGTTGTACCTATTCCAACTCCAGAAATAGTTCCCAACCCCAGAGATTCTGATGGATTGAAATAAATTTCTCTATTTTTTAAATTTGAAAAAGAAGTTCTATATCCAACATTTACATTGAATTTTCTTGAAATCTCATATATTGGAGTGCCTGCAGTATGAGAAAAACCTACTGTTCCGTCAATTTCTCTTAATATTCTAATTCTAGATGAAAGTGTGTCGATATTTAGAACTTTTACCTTTTCTTGTTCAATTTGTAAGATATCATTTTCTCTAATATTTGGATAAAGTAAACTTCCTTTAATTGAAATATAAGTAACTATTCCAGTCACTCCAGTAGATGATATTCCTAAAGTTGTTGTTCCAATTCCTGATAATAAAAGATTGTTTGTAGATATTCCTATTTTATAAAATCCCTCCATAAATGAAGAAGATGTACTTAATCCAGATATTTCAATTAAATCAAAATTGTTTAATCCATGAGGTAAAGAAGAGAACCCAATAAAATTTCCACTTCCACCAACAGGATAAAATTCTATGTTTGTGATGCTGGTACTTGATACACTTACTGAATTTACCCCCTTTCCTGAAATTTTTGATACTTTAGATTTAAATCCACCACTTCCAATGTTTGTTACATCTAATATTAACTCATCACCTACCTTATAATTTATTCCACCTGTTACAACACCAACACTTTCAATTGATCCAACATCTATGGTTTTTACTTCTGATATATGTTCTTTTAGTTTATTTGGAAAAATTAAATATTCATAATAACTATTTTTTTCATTCAAATTATATGAGTGTGAATTTCTTAACCAAGTATTATCATTCAAATCATATTCATCTTGATTTGAATTTGGATTGAAATTAAATAGATTTGGTTTTGATACATAATTTTTTCCTATTAAAAATGGGAATTTTGGTTTTCTAAATCCATTAAAAATTCCACCACTTTCTAAAGCAGTTTCAAAAGTTGCAAAGTAAGCATAAGTACCATTTGGAAAGTCTGGAGTTTTGCAAAATCTTCCATTATTTTCATCCAAAACAGTTTCATCATCTGATGGAAAATATTTAAAGTCCTCAACAAAAAATTCTGGAGGGAATGATGGCCTATTAGAATCCAAAGATAAAATATATCCAGATTTCATTCTGACAACAGAACCACCTTTTTTTGATATGTATGCATAAGGTCCATATATTGGATTTCCATCATACGCCCACCCAATTATTGGTGAATGGTTGAGTGAATCAATTTCTCTTCCCACTCCATCTAATTGTTGAAGATCGGTTTCCAAATATTTCGAAATTCCTGAAGAATCTGTAGAATATGATGTTTTTCTAAGTTCTCTAGGAGCATATAGATGACAATATTCTAATCCATAATTTCTATTAATTGAAGTATAAATTATACCATCATCATCATTAAGAATATCAAAATATTTCTTAAATAAGTTGATATTCCAAGATTTTATGTTGGATATGAATTTTACTCCCGATCCAGGAGAAACAACTTTTATATTTGTTAAATTTTGATCATATCCAACTCCAGAATTTACAATTTTTACTGATGTTACTTTATCATTTGTTAAAATCGCAGTTAATAATGAACCAGAACCATTTCCGTCTACTATAAGTTTTGGTGGTGATGTATATGAATTGCCGCCATCATTAATTAAAACTTCTACAATTTTTCCTTCAACAACAATTGGATACAAAATGGCACCAGAACCACTTGTTACTTCAATTTCGGGTTCTCTTTTATAATTGATAATATCAGAAGATCCATATTGAATTCCTCCATTTGTTAAATGAACTGAAGTTATTTGACCCTGAAAAATTGGTTGTATCTTACATTTAAATTCCTCGGTTGAAACCGAAGAAATTCCTATATTTCCAATTACATTTACCGATATTTCTGGATAATTGAATATATGAGTACCAATACCGATGCTTGTAATATTTACATATTGTTTTGTATCATAGAAGAAAGTTTGATTGTTTGTTGTTAATCCCACATTAGACAACTTAAAACTATCTTTATCAATTGTTGTAACGTAATATTGACTTGTGGTTGATATTCCTGAAGCAGATGATCCATCAACGGAATATGTTAACAACTCTCCGGATTTATAATCATGATCAACAATTCGTATTACATCAAGAGATGTAATAATTCCTACAGGTGAACAAGTTCTCTTTTTATTTTCATATCCACTTCCAGAATTTAATACTGATATTGAACTTACTATTTTCTTTTTATTATATGCCTCAAATGTATGATTTCCCTTACCATATGAAATTAATGATATGGTATTAATACCTAAAACAGAATCATTAAAAGTTTTGTGTAACTTTATTGTAGTTGGATTTTGAACAGAAACATAATAACTAGAATCTGTTGATAATCCAGATATTGCTTTTTGAGAAAAAGTTTTATATATTAATAATTCATTATTTCTAAATTTATGATATGTTGTAAATCCTATAGTATTGTTTGATATATTAACCAGTGCAGATTTTTCTTCAGCACTAAAAGTTACTTCATGTAAGGTATCTGTTAATATTGCTTCTGCTGTAGCATCTCTTCCATTGCCTCCAGATATTTTTATTGTGGGAGTTTCTAAATAATCGAATCCTTGGTTTATAATTTTTATTTCTTTTAAATTTCCTTTCACTGCCACATATCCAGTGGCACCAATTCCAATAGAATCTCTAATTATTAATTGTGGAAGATTTATAATATCATATTCTTCTCCACCAGCAACAACATTTATATTTTCAATATTTCCATAATAAATTGAATCTATTGATTTGTAATTTAAAATTTCTACTCCATTTATCAATATTCCAGTTTGTCCTGGATTTGTGGGATATAAATTACCATCGTTTATAGGAGGAGAAATTTCTCTCAAAAGTTTTTGATTTGCTAAAGATTTTCCTTTAAAATACAATAATTCAAGTTTATTATTAACTACATTTTTATCCGAAGATAATCTAACATAAATTTCATTGAAAATATTTGATCTACTTCTAGACAATTTAATATCATTTTGATTTATTCTTTTAACATAATAAATTCCCTCTTCAAATAGAGAACTTAAAACTGTATCACCATCTTTTTCTGGAGTATAATAAACAGCATCGCCAGTGTAGAAACCATGATCTGAATTTGGTGTTATTTTAAAAATTTCACCCTCAAGAAATGTTCCATTTAGTGTATATGTTAATATGCTAGTGTTAATTGGTTTTGAATAATATGGAATAGATGGAGAAGAAACTAGTATTTTATTTTGGAGTTTGTAAACATTTTGAACATTTGCAGAAATTTCATTAATATTGTGTTTTGTTGAAACTGCCTTTATTCTATTTCTTTTTAAAATAAATTTAGAATTTAAATTTATAATATTATCACCATCACAATCAAAAACTTTGTCGCTTAAAATATTTTCTATACTGAAATTAAAGATTGATCCATCAGAACTTTTAATTGTTATTAAATCACCTATTCTAAATGTATGAGAATCAAATAAAGTAATACGATAAGTTCTTGGAAGTTGAGCACTTATATCTTTAACTTCAAATGTTGGAGATGTATTAAAATACCAATTATTTGATAAAATATCTTTTAAATTTACACCCAAAGTTTTTATTTTAATTTTTTCCCCAACGCTATGGTAGTATGAATCATAGTTTATATTTAAAGAATTCAATACTGAACGTATTTTAACTTTTATTAAATTTGAAGTATCTATACCAACATAAGCATATGCAAAAGTATTAATATCAATTAAACTATTATCTGGTATAGTTGCTGTTATTCCAGAACAATTTAAAAATTGGGTGAAAGTTTTTGAGTCATAACCGATAACACCCGATTCTCCATTTGGGTATATTACAGATAATTCTCCACTCAAAGGAAATCCTAAAGTGGAATCAACATCAATATATGTTTGTCCTATTGAAACTTGACCTATTGTTTTTGTTTTTGGATGAACTGAAAATTTTCCGTAAATTGCACCATCAACTACAATATCTCTATCATATCCAGAATCTAAACTTATTTCATAATAATTTATGTCCACAATTCCAGTATTTACTTGTTCCACCTTTGTTACTGGTGCAAATGCTTTAGTTATATTTGAATATGTGTCTTGACGAAGAGTTAGATTTTCCAATTCAAATGGATTTCCAAATACACTTTCAACAACTAAATTATTTGTTACTCTATAACCAGCATCTGATGGTCTAAATAAGAACTCTCTTGGTTTTATTACTTCAACATTTTCCCCATAAAGGGCTAAGAATAGAATTTTAAATGATTGATCAGTTCCCTTAGATGAATAAAAATCTTTTGATTGTTTAATAAAAATATTTTGATTTAAAGGAAAATCATCACTTGGTCCACCAGGAAATCTTTGTACTTTTTTAGTTGCCAAATTTCTTTCATCAAATCCTGGCAGAAATTGTTTTTTTATTTTGCTTAAAAATTCTTTTAAAAATAAAATACTTAAATTTTGTATGTCATCTCCAGTATTATGTTCTTGTGATATTGAGGATTCAAAAACTAATGATTCTGGATCTCCGATTTTTTTATATGAGGTTATTCCAGAAAATCCTCTTATACATTCTAAAAATGAATATTTATTTTTACTTTTATATGTAATTATTTCACTATTAATTTTAAGAAGTCCATATGAATCTGGAAAATCGTCTGTTGTTCCAGAATCCGCATCTATATTGATTGTGGTGTCACTGAAAGAAATATTGCCGTTTAATTTAACACTCTGCTTAAAATTAGTATTATCATTTAGTTTTATATAACGATCAATGTTTTGTATTAAATCCGCAGAAGCACCTTGATATTCTTGACTAATATAATATTGAGATAAAAATTCAGAAATAAGAGGAAATTCTTCTCTTACATATTCTGGAAGTTGATTTTTAACAACGTTGCTTAATTGAACTCTTTTTTCTGTCATTTTATTATAGTCTTACTAAATTGCCATTACCGTAACTTGAAGATACTGTATAATTTGAAGCTGAAAAATCCAGTCCAGATGAGATTGAATCTTGAATCATTTCAAAATTACTTTTACTCATGTCTAGTCTCAAATACAAATCTTGTTTTCCAATTACATCATTTGAATGTGGAATTGAGGATATTTCTATAATATCTCGTCCATCCTTAAATTTTGCAGAAATTATATTAATAGTATTTAACGTTATAATTCCATTTTTATAATCAATAGATCCAGCATTTTGTTTTTCTACAACAAAATCTTTAGATGTTGGTGAGGGTAAACTAAAAATAAAAATACTTCCTTTTGTGGAATCATTAATGTCAACAGAATCTGTAAAATATACATTTTTAATCTGATTTCTAATTCTTATTCTAAAAGATGATGTTTTAATATTAAATTTTGATCCTTTTATATGAAATTCATTTCCAAAACCTATTTGGTATTCAACAAAAGAATCTATAGAAACTCTCAAATCTCTTCTCATTTGAACAGTTGTTATATTTGAAGTTATTGATGTATCACTTTGATCTATAACTTTTAAAAACTTACTATATTTAAACTTTGCCCCATATCTATTTAATTCACTAGAATCTACATACTTTTGCACGTTAGAATTTACAATACTTTTGACATATGCAGAATCTGGTGCCAGGTTTGTATTATAATATATTTTTGAATCTACTTCAACTTCAAGATATTTTAAATCTAGTATTTCTGGAACAATTCCAGCAACAGCATATTTTTTAAGTTTATTTTTAATATTTTCTTTAATCAAATTTGGGATAAAATCTCCATTTCTTGGTTTGATACTTATAAAAACTTTTCCATATTGTGGTGGAGATAAGTCTTCTCCACCAAAAACAGTCAATGATTCAGTTTCTGGATATATACGAGAAGGGATTAAAGATTCATAGTCACTAACAGTTAATGCTCTATTGTAAGAAGAATAGACTTTTGGTGCGTATTTTTTAATTGATTCTACTGATTCAATTACATCACCTCCACTTGAATTTGTATTTGCTGTTAATAGAGATATTCCAGAAGTTATATTAATAATTGTATCATTTTTGACATATGTTAGTCTTCCACTGAATATGAATTGATTTATTCCGTTTGCCAAATCGCCATTACTTACAATATATTCAATTTCTATTTCATCACCATCTTGAAGTTTTCTACCAAAAATACCATCAGGAAAAAGTAATTCGTATCTTTCGTCTTCAATTTCTTGAATAAAATAAATTCTAGATTCTGAATTGAGATCAAATAAATCATTTTTTAATTGATATTTCACTCTTGTCCCATTTTCTATCACAAAAACATTTATGAGTTGCGTATCAATACCTGAGTTTGGAATAATAAATCTTTGTTGTTGATTAAAAGAACTTACGGTAAAACTTGTCGATAATAAATTTCCTTCATATACTGAAATATTATTAAATGATGCAATATTATCGAATACTGGAACAGTAACATCATTTAATATTGAAAAGATAAATGAAGAGTTTCCAAAAGATCCCGAAGAAGAAGCAACTGGACCCTTTCTAAGAACTAAAGATGATGGTTTTAAAGTTTCGCTTGAAGTATCTACAAAAAAAGAAATATTAGCCTCTGAAGATTTTTTTGATCTTGGTACATATCCAATATTTCTTGCAAGTGCTACTACATTTTCTCTCAACGTTGCACTATCAATAAAAACTTCATTAGTTACCATATTGGCATTGTATGAAGTAATATAGGTATTATATGCCAATACATCTAAAATTGAGGATAAATTTGAACCCTCAAAATCATAATCCGTAAAGTTTGAATTGGATCTCAGATAATCTTTAAGAGTGGTTTTTATCTGGTTAAAATCCAGATTTGAAAAATTTACTAATGCCATTTTTACCTAGTAGGTTGCAAAACGAACTCTAATTGTTGTATGAGTACATCAACACCAACAACTCTATAAATGATAGTTACATTATATTCATTATTATCATAATCTGGATCTGTTTTAACTTCAATCAATTCAACTCTTGGTTCATAATTTAAAATTGAATTTTCAATCTCATCTTGAATAATAGATGCCGATATATCATCAACATTTTCAAATAAAACTTTTGATACTTTAGAACCAAAATTTTCATTAAAGATTTTTTCGCCAGGAATAGTAAATACAATATTACGAATTGAACGGGCAATTGCAGTTTCATTTTTTAGGGCAATCAAGTCACTACTCAAAGGATTACTTTGAAAAGACATACTGATGTCTTTGAAACCTTGACTGACTCGCTCTAAAGGCATTGAATATTATGAATCTATATTATTTATTCACTAAAATTCGGTTAATGGAATGGGTTCGGTTCCGTACTCCCAATCATCATAATCATCGTCATTTCGAATTTTTTCGTGAAGTTCTTTTTGTATTACAAAATCGTGCTTTTTGGGTGTAAGATCATCATTTGAGATCTCACGAAGCATCTTTTGCTTTTTAATTTTTTCTTCCCAACCATATTCACTAGAGAGATATGATGTTCCCCATTGATCTTTCATATAATCTGAGTCCTTATCCACCTTTTTGGTCATGAGTTTGCTCCTGATTTGGTAAATCAGAACTTTTTACGGGGTTTCTATCCCGAATTTTACTGATTTCATACATAAAATCGTCTGATGTTTCAATTTTTCGAAGGTTTTCAACAGAATATTCGGTTAAATCGATTTCATACCCAGGATTTTTGGTGATTCTATTGCGTATCCAAGCATCATCGTACCATAAAATCTTGTTATTTGGATATGCATAGAAGTTTCCATTATCCATTTTAAAGAAATGGGCACATTTATGTTCTGGCGTCTCACTAAAGTTTGTATTTAAAGTAGATTTTGATTCCCAGGACCAATCAAGAGTGAACATGTAAGTTCCCTCATTCTTTTTTCCGAGATAATTGATAAGTTCTGCACGTAATCCAGCGAGACGAGAGCGAACCTGAACATCAATATAAGGAGAAAAGCAATCCCACCACATACATTCCTCTAATTTTGGAACTTGTGCATCTGGTTTCCAACAAAATGCATGAATGGGTCTTCTTGTCCAGTTGACTCCGTTCTCTAAAAAGGCCTCAAAGAGGGGTACGTGCTTCTCTAAGGATGCTACGGAGTGTACGTCGCATAAAGTTACCTCTCCATGTCCTTTTTTATGATTATAAAGAAATTCGTTACGAATATAACATGTAATCGTTGGAAGATTGTGATTTAGGTAAGACATTTACAGATTTCTTTTTTTTTTACTTTCTTCAAATTTGCTTCAAGCGAGAAGCGACGGACGCCTTATTTTAATTCTATAAAGTAAATAAGAATCTTAACTAGTTATAAAAATTAAAAAGACACTTGAAGAGTCTTCAAATGCCTTGAGAAATATTCTTTACTTACCTTGTCCTCTGCGTGGTTTACGAGGTTTATTTCTGCTGGTTGCAGAATATTTTGTATTTCTTCCATAACCCTGTCGGGTATTTTTGGAATGGGATTCAATACCATCTGAACCACTCAGTGACTTTTTATTTGCTGCCATTTAAACCTTCTTTAGTTGAATATGAAGTTTATATATTTATCAGATAATACGAGTCTTTTCATGTCCGACACGAATGCGCGGATCGCACCAAATCTCATAACCCTTTTCAATTGCATCGAGACAAAATGAGACATCCTCTCCACACATGTCTTGCACTGCACCAGATTCAAAGATTTGCATCTTGGGGGCAAACCAAGGATATTCAAGATTTTCAAAGACACCTTTTTTAATCAGTACCCAACCAAAACCAGTGTAATCAACTGTAAATGGCTTACGTCGTTTTGAGATACTTTCCACAGTTTCGTGATTCATCACTCCACCATTTTTGCGGAAATCGTCTTCTTCCAACCAATGTGCCACAGATGTTGTATGTCCATCCTCTGTGGCATACCAACCACTGACGATTTCTTTTTCTTCACCATTCTCATCAATTGCCATATCGCAAAGTTGCCAGAATTTGTTTGTGTCAAAGACAATATCACTATCAATCCAAAGTTGATAATCATACTCGAGCTTTCCATCCCAGGGGATTTGTTTTGGTCCTCTCAATACATTTGCACCTAAACACTTACAACGTGCAAAGTTAACCATTGATGAATAGTCTTGAGAAATTTGAATACTCATTCCATTTTGCACAATATCAAAACAGAGTTGTACAAATGCCTTGAGAAAAATAAAAGAACACCCACGACCTGGAAGACAAAATACAATTGACTTTCCACGCATTCTTGCTTTAATTGCATCAATATCCCAATCTTGCTCCTTTGGTTTTGGAGCAGCAGCTTTAACAGTAAATCCTTTTGCCATAAGTTAATCAATCCCTTTTCATTTTTTATTTTAACAGTTTATCTTTGATTTGTCAATGAGAAGAATGAAGTGCCAGATCTTTATTGAAGGTAAGTTCTTCATACGACAAGTCTTCTACAGTATAGTCCGTTTTCATCAAACCGATCATAATATTAAGTGTTGACCAAGTTGTATTAAATTCTTCTTCTTTGATAGAATGAAATAAACATCTATCCTTTGCATATATGTGATATATTTTTTCGATTTGAGTCATAAAATTTTTACCGGAAATTTTTTTATCTTGAATTATCTTGTGACCGCATTATATATAAGCACAATAAAAAATCCTAAAAAGACAAAAAAAGGTTTCGGATATCTTATCATCCATCCTGCAAGTACAACTCTATAAAAATTCCAGTATGGGGTTTTTGTTCGTGTGTAAGACTTCTGAGGAAAGATTTTTTTCACTGGGAATTTTTTATGAGTGTGAGATAGATGTCTCGCGTTTTGTCACCTCTGTAGGTTAGGGACTTATCGATTTTTATATACGCATCGCCGCCACAACGCCATCAACAACCGGCATAAAACACTGTCGTTTCACTGTCTATCACGAAGACTAAATCGTGTCCTCCAGAGTCATCCAGAGGACACACAGTTGTTATCTACAATGCTGCATAGTATTCGGCAACATCATTAATATTCTCCTCAACAATACTCTCCACAAGCATATCAAGAATCGTCAAGATTTCAGTGCCAGTGTTACCTTGTGCCAACAGAGAAAGAATCACAGACTTAGACATAATAACAAAGAAAGAGAGAGTTTGTGTGTGAATGGTGAGTGTCTTTATAGAGGCGCATCTCATTCCTCTTGAGTATTAATCAGGCATAGCAACATTCATTGATCCAATCTCCAACTGAATCATATTTGTTGATCTTTAACATATCAATCCGACGACAGGGTTTGCTATACAAATGACCGCTATGAGTTCTTATTAATGCTACCCCATGAAGTGGTGACAGAATAAGAACCTCAACTGTCTTACAATCCGCGCAGTCAATGTTAACCCAGAGAGGAAGATGTTCGGTCAGGAAGTTAACAAAGGATAGAAACATTTTCAAAAGAAAGTGATAGTTTGTGTGCTGGGAGGAGTATATTTAATGACCCCTACTCCCGTTGGGTCAAAATGTTACTTAGAAGTCGAACACGTCAGAGTTAATCTGAACCACATTCACTTTCGGAGAATTGAACTTAACACCGTCTCCTGTTTTTGCATTTTTAGGAAGACACTTTACGAACTCTTCATAACCACCACACTCTTGTGCAAGGTGATACAAACTCTCTGTATTGTTTATCCAGAGAGCAACATTCCAGGTCTCATAGTTATTCCACCCGTTATAAGAAATGTCAAGGACATTGAGTTGATGGGTGGCAGTCATCTTGGTTTGAGTGGTGTTCATACTATAGGGACACTTTCAAGGCCCCAGAGTTACTAACAGAAACTGTGGAAAACTTTTTTTCCACAGGTAATCTCATAGACTCATACTCTCAAGGTTGTGGAAAACTTTTTTTCCACAGGTTACCAACGGACAGGTACATCGAGATCTTCTACATATGCAGAAACTTTCTCATTTGGTTCCAACTGGAAAATCTTCTCCCATTCCATATTGTGTGGATCAAAATCATTC
>Ga0114978_10001141_pt1 | contig 22422 bp, 10 predicted proteins | sample S_140212_EF_Meta_FD_87027 | JGI IMG/M metagenome (GOLD analysis project Ga0114978, IMG submission 87027) | Freshwater microbial communities from Lake Simoncouche, Canada to study carbon cycling - S_140212_EF_MetaG | ecosystem: Environmental > Aquatic > Freshwater > Lake | place: Lake...
AGCGGGGGCCAGTCTTGGATCTTGGTGAACCGGGCAGTTTGGATTCGGCGTCAGCCTCTTCTCCCTGGGTGATCAAAGACCAAGGCGTCTGGCACATGTTCTACGTGGGAACCCCGCACGCTTCGAATTCTCGCAATCGCGTTCCTATGTTTCCGTACCTCACCATGAAAGCCCGTAGCGCTGCGCCGCAGGGTCCGTGGGAAAAACAGTATGCCTGCATTCCGTTTCGCACTCAGCCCGATACTTATTACGCCGCGACGGCCAGCCCGGGCTGCGTGTTCAAATATCATGATGAATTTTTGATGTATTTTAGCGCATCCGTTGAGAAACCGAAAATTTTACGCACGCTGGGGCTAGCGACTACGCGCGATCTTAATGGCGCTTGGGCGGTAGCAGAACAGCCCCTTTTTGCACTGGAGGAGCAGATTGAAAATAGCGCAATTTATTATGAAAAAACGAATGATACGTGGTTTTTATTCACGAATCATATCGGTCTCAACGATAAGAATCAGGAATACACTGACGCCATTTGGGTTTATTGGAGCCACGATCCGAAGCACTGGGTCGCCGCGCAAAAGGCGATCGTACTCGATGGCGCCAACTGCACGTGGTCTCAGGAATGCATTGGCATGCCTTCCCTCATCCAGGTGGGTGATCGCTTAGCGCTATTCTATGATGGGGCGGGTGGCACTAGCCTCAATCACATGCAGCGTAAGATCGGTCTCGCTTGGTTAAAACTTCCGCTCATCGCCCCCGCTCTCAACAGCTCTCAGTAAATTTATGCAGCGCAGCGACGGCAGGGGGCCGCAGTCGCCGTTCTCTTCGGGGAATGATTTCGTCCAGCTCGGTTCTGGGATGCAGGTGAAGGCGATGCGCATGGGCGCAAGCTTGCTTGTGGCGCCTCTGTCTTCGGAAGAATTTTTAATCTCCGCTCACCCCGCCTTTGCCTCAATAGGGAAGTGGCAGCGGAAGCAGGTGCCCTGGCCCAGGGCAGTCTCGAGAGTGACAAATCCTTTATGACGGCGGACGAGGCGTATGACGGTAGCGAGGCCGAGCCCGGTGCCTTTATCTTTCGGCTTGGTGCTAAAAAATGGGTCGAATAATTTAGGCAAAATATGCGCCGGGATACCGGTGCCATTGTCCCGTACGCTAATTACAATATAGTCGCCGGCGGCGGGGGTATCGCCCATGACCGCGGTGAGCCCACTCGGAATGGTTCGACGATCGATCTGAATTGTGAGCTGGCCGCCTTCTGGCATGGCATCCCGGGCGTTAACGCAAAGATTCATCACGATCTGATGGATCTGGGTGGGGTCCACCAGTACGCGCGGCAGATCCGCAGCAGCTTCGTAATTGACCTCATATAAGCGTCCAAACGTCTCTTTAATCATCGCTGCTACTTCGGCGGCCGGTTCGGTTGGGCTTGTTAATTCAAGGGCGGCATCCTCTCCGCGGGCAAACATCATCAGCTGACGGAGCATGCTAGCGCCCCGCTCTGTACTGGTAAGAATTTGATCGAGATGAATTTTAAAATTCTGCCCCTCTTTCATTTCGATGAGCTGCGCGCTGCCGTAGATTGCGCTGAGGATATTGTTCACGTCATGGATCGTGCTCCCAGCGAGTTGACCCAGTAATTCGATTCGCTGGGAATGCAGTAACTGCTCTTCGAGTTGTTTCTCCTCGGTGCGATCTCGAACTACGAAATGGACGATGCGGCGCCCTTGCCACGGGATCAGGGTGCAGGAAATTTCGACAACGGTTGCGGTGTTCTGGGAAAACTTAAGGGCCGTTTCGAGCGCCAGTACCGTTGTCGGGTTAGCGGCGATCGTCTGCTTTAATTTCGCCGTCACTTCGGGTAAGAAATAGTTATAAAAATTTTCTAATTGGGCGGAAGCGGGCAGCAGCAGTCGCGTAAAGGCCGCATTGCGTTGCAGGATCTTTCCGTCCAACTCAGCCAACACTACCCCATAGGGTGCGTAGTTAATGGCGGCCTCCATCCGGGCGCGTTCCTCATAGAGTTGGCGGAATCGATTTAACCGCGTGATGGTCCGTAAGCGGGCACGCAGTTCAATCGAATCGAAGGGCTTCGAGAGGAAGTCGTCGGCTCCTGCTTCCAGGCCGCGGAGCATAGATTCACGATCGTCCAGCGCCGTGAGCATAAGAATCGGGATATTCGCTAACGCCGGATCAGCGCGCAGCTTGGTGCAGACTTCATAGCCATCCATTTCCGGCATCATCACATCTAGTAGAACAAGATCTGGAATTTCGCTTTGAGCTACGTGCAGAGCTTCGGCGCCCGAATGAGCAACGAGCAGCTGATAACCATCGGCGATGAGGAGATTTCGGAGCAAGCGAACGGCGTTCGGCTCGTCATCGACGATGAGAATTTTGCTCAGCGCAGTCATGCTCAAGAGGACTTTGCGGATGAGGCTGGCCTCAGCTGCTCGAGGATAAGTCGATCGAGTTCCGCTAGATTCAGAGGTTTACTTAAATAGGCATTCGCCCCGGCCTCGAGGCAGCGAATGCTGTCCTCCGGCATAGCGAGTGCGGTCAGGGTGATGATAGGAATAGCGGCGGTTGCGGAGTTGGCCCGTAAGCGGCGCGTAGCTTCGAGTCCATCGAGCACCGGCATTTGGATATCCATGAGGATGAGGGCGGGCTGATCAGTGATCGCGCGATCAATCGCTTCCTGTCCATCATGGGCAAAGATAACTCGGCAACCACGCGGCCGCAGATGATTTTCGAGCAGGAGGAGATTGGCCGGATTATCTTCGGCGATCAGAATAAGTGGATTGTTGGGGAGGAGCGCACGGAAGGGAGCGTCCGAGCGTAGCCGCGTCGTCGTTTGGCTGCCGGCCAGGGGATTCTGGAGCGGGAGGGTAATCGTGAAGCGAGCGCCTTGACCCGGCTTGCTGGCGACAGCGACGGTGCCGCCGTGCATCTCCGTCATTCGTTTAACCAGGGAAAGACCGAGGCCGGTGCCCGCATATTTTCGATTCAGTGCGCTATCGATTTGCTGAAAGGATTTAAATAATTTCGGTAGATCTTTTTCATCAATCCCGATGCCGTTATCTTGAACCGAGAAACTGATCTGATGACGATCAATCGGTTGGCTGACTTCGATAATGATATGCCCACCCTCCGGGGTGAATTTTACAGAATTTGCCAGCAAGTTAACCAGGATTTGCTTGAGCCGACGGGCGTCGACATGGAGGTAGAGGATTTCTTGGTGATAATTGGATTCGAGGGTGATTTTCTTCCGGTGCGCGGCCTCGCGAACGAAGCGCAAGCTCGATTCAACAACATCGCGGACCGCGGCCTCTTGGATGTCGAGTTGCAGCATGCCAGCCTCAATCTTCGAAAGATCGAGGATGTCGTTGATGAGCGATAGCAAATAACGCCCGCTTTCCTCTACGCTGCAGACGCTTTCCAGTTGGTCGCGATTCAGTTCGCCCAAGGTCTCTTTCCGGAGAATTTCAGCCATGCCTAAGATCACATTGAGGGGTGTTCTTAATTCATGACTCATACTCGCCAGAAATTCACTTTTGGCCTGATTGGCGGCTTCGGCGATTTGGCGGGCTTCATTAAACTGTTTGGCTTCGGTCAGATCGCGAATGACGAAGTGAACAATCCGTCGTCCTTCCCAAGGAACTAAAGCAAAGGAAATTTCCACAACGGTAGCTGGGTTGAGCGCTCCATTAAGAGACGTTTCCAGCGGGGTGAGGGTGATCGGGTCGAAGGCGATCGATTGCTGGAGCTTCAGCGCCGTTTCGGCGGGTAAGTAGGAATTGAAATTATCAATCTCCGTCGAAGTCGGCGCGAGGAGCCGAACAAAAGCCGCGTTGCGTTGCAAAATGCGGCCATCTAATTCGGCGAGCACCACGCCGTAGGGCGCGTAGGCGATAGCGGCTTCGAGACGGGCGCGTTCTTCGTAGAGTTGGCGGAAACGATTCAGTCGAGTGATCGTACGTAAACGGGCGCGGAGTTCGAAGGAGTCGAAAGGCTTAGAAATGAAATCATCGGCACCGGCTTCTAATCCATGAATCCTTGATTCTTGGTCATCCAAAGCGGTGAGAAGCAAAATCGGGACATTCGCGAGGCGAAGGTCAGCGCGCAGTTTAGCGCAGACCTCATAGCCGTCCATATCAGGCATCATGACATCCAGGAGGACGACATCAGGGGTTTCGCGCATGGCCACGGCAAGCGCTTCAGCTCCCGAGTGGGCGGTCAGCACGTTATAACCGTCAGGTGATAGGACTCCGCGCAGCATCCGGACGGCGTTAATTTCGTCGTCAACAATCAAGATTTTACTCGGAACTGGCATGGGAAGTAGAGGAGCGATGCTGGTGGCGCAGCGGAGCAGAAAGGTGGAGGGAGAAAATGATTAGGTCGAGTGGTTGGTGCAGCTCGGTCAAAAAGATTAGCCCATTAGCGGAGCGCGCTAGGTTGGCTCAGTGGGGCAAACTTTTTGCTTTTAGCAATTCTCGAAAGTCCATCTGGGGGAAGATTAAAGAGAGGCATCTCTCCTTGATGGTTGGGTTGCCGGCGGCGAAAAACATCGCGGAAGCCAAAGGGGCGCAGATCGCAAAAAAGCATAGGTTAGCCTAAAAGGCCACATTACCTATCGACCATTCGCCCCGAAAATTGAGGAGAAAACAGTCAGCGCGCCGAGTTCTGGTTTAAGCTGGTTCCGAGCATCAAATCAGACCCAGCGCGCTGACAAAGTAATCAAGTAAAGATAAAGGCCCGGGCACCTTGCGGTACCCGGGCCAAAATCGGGGGTGGGTGCTCGCCACGCACTCTTCCCCATTCGCACAGCATTGGGCGCCTCGCTTTCGCGGGCCGTGTGCTTCCCGACGCTACTCACCGCGGCATGCGATGCTATCGGTCTCATAGCGGGACCGTCCCGATCTTTTCAGACCGGAATTTATCGAGTGAGGTCTCTTCGCCCGGTTCGGTTCCATCTGCCGATGGTTAACTCGCCGGACGGGTGTTGGCACGCCTACAACGTCTGCGTTTCGCACCAACACCGTGCCACGGGGACGGCCTCAGCTTTTGGCTGAGCGTTGGCCCTGTGTAACGGGTCTGACCTCTTATCTCTCAGGTTGCTTTCGACTTGCAGTTGGGTGACGCGGTTTTACGCGCCGCCCCAAGGAGGAGGTTTTGCGAGCTTTGCCAGACTCGCCCGCTCCCCGCTGCGCCGTGTCCCTTTCGCGCCCCGCCTTTGCAGGCCGGGCCTTTTGGTGGGGTGGACCCACCGGAACATTGCGCTGCGTCCTGATCATACAGTAGCAACCATAACCCTCTGGGTAACTGCATCAATCCAAGGTCTGAAACTGACCATGGATCTGACTCGACTTGGCCGCGGTTTCTAAGTTCGCGCCTCGTCGCACAGCTCCTTTGTCGCATAACTGGAACGGCTGCGACGCCGTCCAGAGGAACTGGTGATATTTGCCTGCATGTGGCTCGCGCCACGGAGGGGAGGGCGGCACCAGTTGCCGCCCGCCTTTCCCCGGTTGCCCGGGATTATCCCAGTCGCGCTCTCAGCGGGTTTTTCATGCCGCCGCACTGCGACTGTTCTATCAAGGAACGTCATTAATTTGCGTCCGCTTTGTCGGAAAGTCACGGGGTTGTTCTGCTCAATTTATTCACCAGCGAGGGTGGTGAATAAATTGTGCCTAAAGTCATGCACCGAGTTATTCACCGGGGACGCGGTGATCCGGAAGGGATGAAGGAGGAAGGGGGCAGCCAGCGTGCCCCCATGTGCGACCTATTCTGTAGGGTGAAGGCGAAAGCTTAACACAGCATCAGCAGTGCCGCGGAGCATGACTAATTTTCCGGCTTCGATTTTCGCTTCAAAAAGGCTGGTTCCTGAGGTGAGGGAGAGTTGCATTTCACCGACTTGAAGAATTTTTCCGCCGCTTAAGAATAGATATTCGATTTCATTATTTGCATCGCGACGGATGAGGCAAAAATCCGCATCGGTTGATACAGCCCAATCCGGTTGGACTAATCGGCGCTGAGCTGAACTCGGCCGCCCCGTTGCCGCGGCGATCAGCAGATCACTTCTGCCGCTGGCTTGCTGAATCATCACGCCGACATTCGACTCATCAGCCGTTTGGCCCGTCTCGGTTCGCAAACTGATTCGACAGATCGTCTTGATTTTTGTACGGTCGGTATAGGGTTCGAGGATTGCGACAAAAGTGGAGGCGAGTTTTTCAGTAGTGGCACCTTGTCGGCGAACCAGCAAACTGGGCACCCAAGTTTCATTACCGCGTTCGATGAGCCAACTTTCGGCGAGAGCGGCTTGGGTTCCGCTGGTTAGATCAGTGTAACGCAAATGCACCTCGGCTCCCGTCGGAAGATAGCGATAACGGTCTTCAATTTTCCAATCAACTTGCCAGCCCGGGGTCGGGGAGCCGCCGTGAAAATTGCGCATTTGAGTCTCGTGTCCAAAATCTGCGAGGGGAGTCAAAGGGATTCCAGTGGCACTGACGGTTCCGAAATAGCCGTGCATAAATTTTGCGTGATCGTGGCCGCCGGTGACGCGAAAAATATCTAGGATATAACTATCTTGGGGTGACAGATCGACCAGGAGAAGCGATCGTTCGAATTGCTGAAGTGCGGTCGTTTGGACTAAGGCAGGCCCCTCTGCGCGAATTAGTTTAACCGTGTCTCCAGCAGCCCAAGCCGTGGTTGTTCCGACGACACTGCCCTTGCGGGGATTCAATTGAACCTGCAGAGGTTCGGTCTCGGGCACGCCAAAACGAACTAACTGATTTTTAGCGTCCACAACCACTGTGTTATGGGCAGCGCTCATTTTGTACCAATTAGCTCGAGGAGAATACCAGCCCCCGAATTGCACCGGGGGATAACCAAACCCTGATAATATCTCTAGGCCGTGCGCAAATAACCCAATATTCAGGGCATCGCCACGGCCATGGTTGCCGGCGATATCGTAATCCAGCCAAACCGCTCGCTGGCGGTCGCCGGTGCCTGATCTTAAAATACCCAGGCCCCACTGAGATTTATTAACTGATGCCGTTTTGATAGCCGTGCCGTGCGTGCTGATGGCAGCAGCGACGTTCTGTTGAAACTGCGCGGGCTGCGCATTCAATAAATCATAAGGTAGGTTGGTGGTGGTGCTACCGTTGGCGCGGTAAAGCAGCTGTACATAGAGCGGGTCGTGGGTGATTTCATAGAGCCGCCAAAAGAGTGAGTAATCGGAGACCAAGGGAATGCCGCCCAGAGCTGGCTCGAAGAAATTTTTGCTGAAGGTTGCCCCGGCGTAATTAAGGTCCTGCGTACCGAAGGCGCCGGCATCGCCGATTTTTGGGTAATATTTTTCGCCGAGCCAAGTATCGACATGGAAGCGATGAGTAGACTGCAAGTTTGGAACCGCTTTAACGAGGGTCGACAGTAGTTCAGGAGAAAGTCGGTCAAAGAGAGCGAGCACATTAGCCAGGGTGCGCGGGACGAAAGTGCTGTAAGCGCCCAAGCCTTTTTCACCGCTGAGACCATCCACCACGGTGGCTTGCGTGAGCATGCGCTGAAGTGCGCTAATAATTTGGTCGCGGTTTTGAGGCCAAGCCAAAACCGCTTGGCTGATGATCAAGGTAATATCCGTATTGGGGAAATTACTAAATATTTTCTGCGGCTGGCGGGAAACTTCGCGCAGAATGCCTGTTTCAATATTATTCTTAATATCCGCAATATTGTCTTTGGCGCTGGGGAGTTGATACTGACGAGCTTGGCCCGAGAGAAAGCTGACCAGCGTGGGATCGTGATCCAGCGCGGGGAAAATCATATCATAGGCGAGCGCCAGCTCCATGCTTTCTCGGCAGGCATCATGCCAGACAGATACCATCCCCGCGCCCACGACAGGATCGACCCGTTCATAGGATAAACCCTGTTTCAGGAAATCAAATGTCCCGTAAAGATCGGCGACGCGATCGAGCATGATGGCCGCTTTGTGGGCGTAAGCAGGGTCGCCGGTCAGCACGTAAGCCATCGCGAGGGTGCGAATCCCCGTGAGCATGACTTGTTTCCATTGGCCGTAGATCAAGTAAGCACCGATAAAATGCCAACGGTTCGGACCATCGCTGTAGCCGGTGCCATCGTCGACGCCAAAGCGGTGCAAGGGATCGGTAGCGGCGGGGTGGTCAGAGTTGACCAAGAGCGAACGATCGGCGCGGGCCGGATCGAAAATTCCGTGGGCATCGATCCCTGACTTATAGAATGCCGCAAAATCATTTTTTGGAAAAGTTTCCTGACAATGCGGGCAGGCTACTTTCCAAGGACGATTGAGCGCATCAATTTTCCAAGTATTCATGGGCGTGCTCTGCCGGCACTGTGGGCAAAAGCCATTCGACCACACGTGCCAGGAGCGTTGGATGGTGGCACCAAACATGGCGGACCACAGCTCGGTATCAGATTTTTTAAGCCAAATTTGGGCTGCCGTGAGACAGGCTTGAGCCTGGGCTTGGGCTGCGGGATTCTGCGCTAAATTGCTCCGCAGGGTTTGGGTTAAAGCGGGTGTGAAAAAAACGGACTCAGATTTTTGACTGAAGCTCGTGGCCCGACTTGTTGCCACGCTGCCAATCAGTACCATCAAAATTAACGCAGCGGTGTGACGCAGCGGAGTGGCAGCGAGTGGGGACGAAGGGTTCATACTAACAATAGTCTAAAACCCTGATCACTCCATCAAGCGTAAGTGTACTTATAAAGTAAAAGAGGCTCAATTATCACCAGCCAAGGCCACGGCCCGATCAGCCCACGAGTTCGGTGGGAAGGTGCGGCAGAAATTACAAACTCCCGCAGGGCCCCAGGGAGGGGCAAGTGCGTGAACGCACTCGATTAATTTAAGCCGAAAACCTCGGCTTAGCAGCTGACGTTTTTCCCTTCGCCGCCGAAGTGGCTGAGTCGTTCTGCTTCGGCGGTCTTCGAGACGCCGGCGGGAGCGTAATGGAATTGCAGGGCCCGGCGGCGATTATCAGACGAATTGTGGGGCGTGCCGTGCGGCAGGAGGCCGTCGAAAAACAGCAAGCCGCCGGGTTTGAGCGGCACAGCTACTGACTGAGTGCCAAGAATGGTGTTGTCGCAAATTTGCCAGTCACGTCGTTGAAAATGTAAAATGGGGCCCTCTTTATGGCGGCCGGGGAGAATTTGCATGCAGCCATTTTCGACGGTGGCTTCATCGAGAGCAATCCAGACGCCCACGACGGGTGTACCGATGGGATAATCAAAATAGGCCTTGTCTTGGTGCCATGGTTTTTCGCGGCCGAGGCGAGGTGGCTTAATGAGCGCCATATCTTGAAACATCGAAGGCTCGGCACCGTGCAACAGGGGTTGGAGTGCGGCCAACATTTTGGGGTGGTGGGAAATCGCTTTGAGTCGCTCGTCAAAATCCACGAATAGACCTAGTTTCCGCACGGCATCTTGGCGCTGTTCTGGTCCTAGGGTAGCTAAAATTTCCTTCGCTTTCCCTTCAAAGTAAACGTGTTTAAAATCAGGGCGACGACCCATGATGAGGCTGACGAGGCCTTCGATCGCGTTTTCGATTTCCGTCGGGGTGAAAGCTTGGCGAACGGCGAGATACCCGTGTTCGTGGTAAAAGGCGATTTCGGCTGGGCCGATATCCGTGAGGCGCTCCACGCTGTGGGCCGTTGCGCTTGGCTGGTAAAGATCGGGAGCATGCATCTCGGCGACGACATCAAATAGAACGGGTTCCGTGGTAGGAGGGGTGCTCATGGGCTAATCAAGGGTGAGGTTTAGATATATACTAGGAAATTGATGAGTGGTTTGGTGAAATAATTCCAGCCTAACTTATCATTTAAAATTTAAGAGATTCGCTGGGAGTAAGGACCTGCTAAACGCCTCGGTCGTGATCTTGAGTTAACTGAAAGTAGTCTTTTGCACATCGAGTTGGTGGTGGGTTTGCTGATTTTTCGAAGATACGCTTGTCGCTCGACGAGGTTGACCCCGTCCGTTAATCGAACGGGCCCGCTATCCATCTCTAAAATACCGATTCTATGTCTCCGCGCGAATTACCTATCTATGAACTCGAGAGCCGCATCTTGGCGGCTGTTCAGGGGCAGGGGCGTTTGATTGTGCAGGCGCCGACTGGGTCGGGCAAATCTACGCAAGTTCCGCAGATGCTACTGAAACATGGTCTGCTGGGCGAAGGCGAGGTGGTGGTGCTCCAACCGCGCCGACTAGCTGCTCGCATGTTAGCCAAGCGTGTGGCGGAGGAGGTTGGCACCAAACTGGGTGAGATTGTTGGGTATCAGATCCGCCTCGACTCCCGCGTCTCTCAGGCGACGCGCATTCGGTTTGTCACTGAGGGTATTCTCCTAAGGCAGATGTCTTTCGACCAGTCGCTGCGCGGCATCAGGGCGATTATTTTCGATGAATTTCACGAGCGGCATCTGTACGGTGACATCAGTTTGGCGCGGGCCGTGCAAATTCAACAGACGACCCGCCCTGATCTTAAAATCATCGTGATGTCGGCTACCCTCGATGCGGCGTTATTAAAAACTTACCTCGCGCCGTGTGAAATACTCACGTCCCAAGGCCGCACCTTTCCGGTCACGGTGGAATATTTGCCGAAGTCTGTCGACTTCGAGCACGACCCGGTTTGGGTGGTTGCGACGCGGGAGTGCGAGCGCATCGCGGCGCAAAGCACAGGCGATATTTTAGTATTCATGCCGGGCGCTTTTGAAATCAGCCGGACGGTGCAGGATGTGCAAGGTTCGCACGCATTGCGGGGTTTCTTGTGCTATCCCTTGCACGGTGAGTTGCCACCGGAGCAGCAGGACCGCGCTGTGGCTCGTTATGAGACGAGAAAAATCATTGTCTCGACGAACGTCGCTGAAACCTCCCTCACGATCGATGGGGTGATGGCGGTGGTTGATTGTGGGCTCGCCCGGGTCGCACGGTATGATCCGCATCGCGGAATAAATACGCTCCTCATCGAGAAAATAAGCGTGGCTTCATCCGATCAGCGCGCTGGTCGCGCCGGTCGAACGGCACCGGGAATCTGCGTGCGACTTTGGACTGAGCGCGAACATGCCCAGCGACCCTTGCAGGAATTGCCGGAGGTGAAGCGACTCGATTTGGCGGAAGTCGTGCTCACGCTTAAAGCGGCGGGGATCGATGATATTAACCATTTTCCCTGGCTCGAAAAACCAGAACTTAAAGCTTTGGAACGAGCTGAAGGCTTGCTCGAGGATCTTGGCGCGGTGGGGCGCGTTGGGCGCAACGCGCTTAAGCCCAGCGGTCAAGCGACAGGAACGGAGACACGCTTGCTGCCACCCACTCGCATCACTGAGATCGGTCGACGCATGCTGCGTTTCCCGATGCATCCACGTTATGCTCGAATGTTTTTGGCCGCTCACGATTATGGCTGTGTGCGATCAGTGGCGCTGATGGCGGCCCTAACGCAGGGACGGAATTTTCTGTTACGCAACGTTGACAAGCGAACGGCGGAGGCCCGTGAAGAACTTTTTGGTGAAGAGCATGAGTCGGATTTCTTTTTGCTGATGCGGGCCTGGCGCTATGCGGATAAGGCGGGTTACAATCAAGAAGCCTGTCGTCGACTGGGCATTCACGTGCAGGGGGTCCGTCAGGTTGGGCCATTGTTTCAGCAATTTCTGGAAATCGCCCAAGCGGAGGGTCTCGATGTAGCGGAGAAGCGCATTGATGGGGTCGCCGTGCGCAAATGCGTGTTGGTCGGCTTTAGTGATCATCTGGCGCGACGTCTCGATGGCGGTACCCTGCGTTGTGAGTTAGTGCATAAGCGGCGGGGCGTGCTAGCCCGCGAGAGCTGCATAGACCAAACGGCCTTGCTCGTCGCCGCGGAAATCACCGAAATCGAAAGTCGCGGCGAAGTTAACGTGCTGCTCAATCTTTGCACAGCGGTCGAGGAAGCGTGGTTGAAAGAAATTTTCCCAACGGATTTTCAAGATGCGGGTGGCGTGTTGTATGATGAAACCGCTAAGCGCGTACTGGCGCGCAAGGAGCGGCGCTTCCGCGATCTGGTGTTAGATTCCAAGCAAACCGCGGAGGAACCGCCCGAAGGCGAAGCCGCGGCCTTGCTGGCGCGTGAGGTGGCGGCGGGGCGCATTGTACTAACAGCATGGGATGACGCAGTTGAACAGTGGATCATCCGCGTAAACTGTCTCGCTAAATGGTGGCCTGAATTAGAGGTGAATCCCATTACCGAGGCTGATCGAGCCACCCTGATTGAGCAGATCTGCTACGGCAGTTATGGGGCGCGTGAATTAAAAGATAAGCCGGTGATGCCGGTGTTGCGTGATTGGCTGCTGGCTGAACAGCTGGCGGTGCTCGATGTTTATTTGCCCGAGCGAATCGAGATGGCTAACGGCCGGAAAGCCAGGTTGAGCTATAGCAAAGACGGGCCGCCCGTGATGAGCGCGCGTATTCAAGAGCTTTATGGAATCAGCTCAACGTTCTCGCTAGGTCAGGGACGGATCGCGGTAAAGATCGAGGTACTGGCGCCGAATCAGCGGCCGATTCAAGTTACCGATGATCTGAGTAATTTCTGGCGCGAGCAGTACCCGAAAGTAAAAGCTGAGTTGTCGCGCCGGTATCCCCGGCACGAGTGGCGGTGAAGTCGGCAGCTTCCGCTGAGGGATACTCCGAGCTTAGGGGATTTTATCCGCAGCGCCAACAAACACGAGGTACATGTTTCCTTCGGTCAGGCGGGTGTTCTCCGTATTGGCACCGAGCGTCAGACTGGCGTTCGATTTTGCGACGTGGCGGTAAAGATCCATGGCTTGTCCTGCGACGTTCATCGTTAGATTGGCGGGCTTAAATTGTTTCGTCAGCCAATTCGGCGGAGGGAGCCGATGATCGTGCGCGATCCAAACGGTCGCTTGGTTGGCGACAGCGAGTTCTATTAAATCGACTGCGCTGTAGAGCGCGTCGCGATTATCGGTCTGCACCCAGTCGGCGCCGGTGAGCACTCCTGGCAAAGCCGTGAAGGGGGAGTCGATGTTAACGTAAGCGTTTTTACCGTCACGAGCGTCCATCTCAACATGGACAATGGCCGCATTGGGGGCGGTGTAGTTAAGGGTCTTGATAAATTTACCGAGCTGCGCGGATCTCGTCGACGAAGGACTGACCGCGGCGGGTGCAAGGGTTGCGTCGATGTGACGCAATGGTTGCGCTGGTAGGGTGCGCGGTGGCAGCGAGGTCAACTCACCGGTATAGGCTCGAGTATCGATAACAGCGCTGGCGCTCGCTAAACCCGCGCTACGGGCAGTAAGCGTCAATTTGCCTGGCGACCGACCGGCCCGCACCGCGACTCGGTTGATGCCGGCCTCAAGATCGAGATAGAGGTGATTTATCGAGTCGATTTTTCCACTGTTGTAGCCACCGCGCCAGGTGCCAGCTCCAGAAAATTCAAAATCTACCCGCTGTTGAAAAATTGGTACCCGGTCGCCGTGCGCATCAATAGCTTCAATATCAAAGAGCGCAATGTCCGCACCGTCAGCGATGACTCCAGCGGGGGCAACCAACGGAGTGACGCGGAGTCCGACGGCCGCGCCCACCGTATGTTTTCGGTCAGTCGCGATTATTTTTCCCGCGCGAGAAGCGACGGCTGCGAGTTCACCCGGCGCGAACGCAATATTTTCAAAGGTGAAAAGATACCGATTGGTAAGTTTTCCGTGACCCATTGATTGGCCATTACGGAAAAGCTCTACGTCGTCAGCATTAGAAGCGACGTAGATGTTTTTAATTGTTCCCGCTGGATAGGACCAATGACCAATAATGTGCACCTGCGGATCGTCACGAAACATGGCGGCGGTGACGTAATAGGCTTCTTTCGGGAGACGGACGCCATCGACTTCGCCGCTCGTGCGGGCTACTTCGACCCCGACGCGGCCACCGCTCGTGGTGTCAGAGAAAATCCAATTAGCGCCACCCGCGTGATTAGCAGCGCCCAGTTTTTTAACATAATGGCCAACTTGATTGACCGCGTATTGTTCGGACGTGAGCTGGTAAGTCTGACCTTTCGCTTCTGGGTATCCGAAATTCGGGGGAGAGTTGTGGTCCCAGATGCGGCGCGGAGATTCCTCGCGATTGTATTCCCCTTCAATCACCGGCAGGCGTGCGATCTCGCGGCCGCCCTCGGTGCCGATCCCGACATCCATAAATTCGGCCGTGATGGCATCAGCGCGCCGATGGGCGTAGACGCGACCGCCGTGCGGATCATATTTATCCATAAGCCCGCGCAATTCTGAGGCATGGGCGCGTGAGACTTTTTGGTTACCACCTTCCCAGATAAATATTGAGGGATGGTTGCGGTAATAAATCAGAACATCGCGCTGGTTAGCCACGCGAAGGGCCCAGGCGCCGCCGATGGTGTCGTTTTCGCCATCGCCGCCGGGTTGGAGAGCAATGATCCCCAGTTGGTCGCCGGCTGCGATCTGGGCCGGTCCACCGGGCACATGTCCCCAACGAACAAAATTGCCGCCGCCATCTTTCATGAGCTGGAGCGTGAAGGCTTGTAACCAATCGGGCAGTGCGGCGCCGAGGCCGGGCCACTCATTGGTGGCTTTCTGGCCCCAGCCGTGAAGTTTTACGTGCGCACCGTTCACGAAAAGACCAGCGTTGGGGTCCCAGCGAATAGCGCGAATCCCGAGCGGAACAGCAGTGTGATCAACCCGTTGTCCGTCGACGCGTAATTCCACCGCAATGCTATACATATGCGGATAGGCGGGCTCCCAGAGATGCGGCGAGGCGAGGCGACCGGTTAAGCTAAAGACTAGCGCTGATCCAGTTGGAATGTGCTTAGTCTCGACAAAAGTTAACACCGGCTCGCCGCGCGCATCGCGCACCGTGGCTTCGACTGAGAGGTTAACTGCGCTCAAGCGTTCATTACGAACCGGCACAGTCAGACTCACCTGCGCAGATTTTTCGGTGATGGCGGTAGCGTAAGCGTACGGACCCTCGGTCTGGAGAAAACTGTAGAGCGGCAGAGTGATGTGCAGCGGGTCGGTGACAATGAGGCGCACATTACGATAAATTCCCCCGTGCGCGGGGTGCCAGTGCGGATTATTCCACGGAATCTGGTCGGCCTGCAGTTCCGCGAGTGTCGCCGGAATTTTCTCCATGAGTTTTTTCGAAAGCTGCGCGAGGTTCGGATGCGTTTTCTCATTGGTGGCAGCTTGCGGCGCTAGACTGGGATCGAGTGGATCCTTCATGAAGCGGTTGTCTGCCATGACCGCGAGTAGGTTGGATTCACCAATTTTCAGGTAGGGGGTTAGGTCGAAGCCGAAGGGAGTGAAGCCCCCTTTCGCGGTACCGAGCAAATGTCCGTTGAGGTAAACCTCGGCTACTTGGCGTACGGCTTCGAATTCAATAAAAACTTTGCGGCCTTGCCAGGAGTTAGGCGCCGCGAAAGTTTTTCGATACCAAGTGCGGCCGCTCCATTGTGCTTGTTCACCGCGATGACCGGCCAGTGACCAATTATCAAAGGTGTCGATATCGTTGTAAGTATGCGGCGTGGAAACGGTGGTCCATGTGGAATCATCAAAACCAGCATTCGCTGCTCCTGCTGGGTCTGCTTTGATGAATTTCCAGTCAGGATTAAAATTCAGGATCAAGCGCTCCGCACTCCAACCAGTAAGGCTGCACAGTCCTAGGGCAAAAAGAGCAACGCGGGGTAATCTCATGAGGGGTAAAAATTGCGAGCTCCGAGCGTGACTACGAGCGAGGATTTATCCGTATCGTTAAGCAATCTGGGCCTCGTTCATCGACGCATAAGTGGCAAGTATTTGCTCTGTGGCTTGAAGAAAGTTTTGCTTAGAAGACGGTCCTTAGGAATTATTTCACAGCTGTGCAGCGAGTCTACTTTCTCTTTTTCCGCTCTCTGTCCCGGTTCGCCGGAGGGTTAGGCGTGATCAGCGTTATTTTACTGACGCAAGCTTTCATGGGTTGTCGTCCCACGGTGTCCGCCCCCATCCGCCCTCCCAGGGTGGCGGCGGCGGTTACGCAGACATCAAGCTCGTGTCGCGAATGTCATGCTGCCCAACACACCGCATGGAGTGGCACGGATCACGCCTTGGCTAATCATGTGCTTGATCCGCTCGCTGATGGGGCCGCACTCGCTGCTTTTCACCCACCGGGCGGGGTCGGGAAAGGCGCCGCGCCCGCATTCAAACTGGGGAATAAACCGCTCTGGCAACCATTGTTGCCCGCCCCCGGTGGCCGTTGGCAGCCGCATGAGTTAGCCTACGATGTCGCCAAAAAAGAGTGGTTTAATATTTTTGGCACGGAGGCACGGCAACCAGGGGAATGGGGGCACTGGACTGGGCGCGGCATGAATTGGAACTCGATGTGCGCGCAGTGTCACATGACTGGCTATCAAAAAAAATATGACGTTAACACGGATGCCTATCACTCAACTTGGGTGGAGCAGGGAGTGGGGTGTATTCAATGTCATGGGCCAACCTCAACTGCTCATGGCGGGAAGGGGGCGAGTGATGCTAAGCCCGCCGCGCCTTTTTACGGCGATCGGCAGAAAATGATGCAAACCTGTGCGACTTGTCATGCGCGTGGCGAGTCACTCACTGAAAATTTTCAGCCGGGGGATAATTATCATGATCACTACCGCGTAACGTTGCCGGTGGAACCAACTGTTTTTTACCCCGATGGTCAGCAACGAGACGAAGATTTTAATTGGACCTCGATTTTGTTGAGTCGAATGGGGCACGCGGGAGTGACATGTCTAGATTGTCATGATCCACATACCAACCGAACGATTTTTCCGGCGGCGAACAATCAGCTCTGTTTGCAATGTCACGCTGCGCCTGGACGGGTGCAGGCAACGGGTCAGCGGGCGGTGCCGATCGATCCCGTAGCGCATTCGCACCATGCGGAAGGGAGCGCAGGTAATTCTTGCATCAGTTGCCACATGTCCACGACGACGTACATGCAGCGGGCGCCACGGCATGATCATGGTTGGCTCAAGCCTGATCCTCTGCTCACGCAGGAACTAGGTATTCCCAATGCGTGCAGTAAATGCCACAGCGATAAACCAATTGAGTGGGCTATTACACACGCGGAAACATGGTATGGTCCGAAGCTCGAATCGCGTCAGCGAACCCGTGCCCGCACCGTGGCCGCGGCGCAATCCGGACATGCCGACGCGACCGCCTTACTGGACCTGCTTAAGACGGAAGATATTCCGGCTTGGCGGGCAACTTATCTCGAATTGTTGCTACGAGTGAACACTGATCCGGCCGTGCTGGCGGCCGCGACTGAGTCATTGAGCGCTCAGGATCCGGTGGAAAGAGCAGCAGCCGTGCGCTTATTGGGTGGTACGCCGCAGGCGAGTCCTTTGTTGAAGCCGCGTTTACTGGATGAGGTTCGGCTCGTACGACTCGATGCAGCGTGGGCCCTCTCGAGTGAATTGAACGCGGACGAACCCGCGCGGAAGGAACTTGATGCTTATCTTGCTTTATCGCTCGACCAGCCCTCGGGGCAACTCCGCGTGGGGCAAGATTTAGCTAACCGCGGCCATTGGACCGAGTCGGAGCGAGCTATGGCCCGAGCGGCAAACTGGGATCCCTATTCGCCAGGAATTCATGAAACGCACGCGTTGGTCCTCGCTCAATTGGGGCAGACGGTAGCCGCCGCGGCTAAATTTTATCGGGCGCAGGAGTTAGCGCCGCACGACGGCTCATTCGGTTTGCGGGCAGGATTAGCTTACGCGGAGGCAGGTCGTTTAGAGGAAGCAGAGAATGCTTTTAAATTGGCGGTAGCCCATGAGCCAACGCTGGCCCGTGCTTGGTATAATCTTGGTCTATTATTGGCGCAGCGGGAGCGCTTAGCCGACGCCATCGGGGCACTCAGTCAGGCGGAGTCCCTGGCCTCGTCGGTAACGGATTATCCTTACGCGCTCGCCACGGTGCAGTTGCGGGCAGGCAATAAAATTGCCGCCCGGGAAGCAGCGGAGCGGGCGCTTAAGCTAGAACCTCAGCATGAGGCCGCGCGCTTACTCCTGCGTGCAGCGAAGTAAGCTTTGACCAGAGCGAGCAGTGTTTAAGACCACACTGCTTGGGCCAAGATTTGGTATGACGGTTCGTTGCATTACCGCCGATCTCCGACAATCTTAAGTTATTTATCTAGCACGATTCGCCTGAGCGCGGTGTAAGGCTTCGAGAAAATAATAGTCTGCGTAATTGAGGGGCGCATCGATTTCGCTCTTTTTGGGCTGGTTGCCAGTGCCATGTTTTAGAAGAAAGCCGCCATTCGTGCCTACAGCTGCGAAGTAGGCCGGTGAGGCGAGGCTGCGTAATTGTGTTTCAGCTAGGGCTGCGTACTGGGCTGCGGCGGTCGGATTTTTTGTTAAGCTAGCGAGTTCAAAAAGCGCGGAGCAGATAATGGCTCCAGCCGACGCATCACGGCCTGGTTCAGGCTGCTGAGGGGCGTCAAAATCCCAATAAGGGATTTTATCAGCCGGTAGTCGGGGGTGGTTGATAATGAAGGCGGCGATTTTCTCGGCTTGTGCAAGATAACGTAACTCACGGGTTTCACGATAGAGCATGGTGTAACCATAGAGCGCCCAAGCTTGTCCGCGGGACCAGCTCGAGTCGTTGCTGAATCCCTGATGAGTGATACGGCGAATGATTTGGCCGGTGACGGGATCATAGTCGACCACATGCACGGAGCTACCGTCAGGACGAAAGTGATTTTTTAAACCCGTGTCAGCATGGGTCAGAGCGATCGTTCGCGCTTGGGGCTCGCCGCCATTTCGTGCGGCCCAAAGCAATAATTCTAGATTCATCAGGTTATCGATGATCACCGGAAAAGTGAAGGCCGTCGCCGGGCGATCCCAAGATTTGAGCGAGCCGATTTTAGTATTGAACCGCGTGCTTAGGGAAATTGCGCCCTGAAGAATAATAGGACGATAAGCAGCGTTGCCCGTTAGGCGATAGCCTTGGCCGTAGCTCGACATGAGAATAAAACCAACATCATGGGTGCCAGTGTTGTACTGCACCTTCTCAAGTTGCTCGGTAAAACGCGTGGCGGCCTCTCTCCATTGGGCGTCACCGGTGGCCTCATATAAATACCAAAGGGAGCCCGGGAAAAATCCGCTGGTCCAATCTTTGGCTGTTATGGTGATCAATTGATTGTGCTCGAAGCTGCGGGGGAATTTTCCGGCCAGTGGTGGTTGCGCGAGTAACCAGCGGTATTGTTGCGCCGAAGCCGTGAAGGCCTGCTGAATAACCATACTCAAAGGTGCGGGGGGCGTATCGACTGCAGAAATCGATCGCAGACCGAGCATGAAGCTCAGCGCAATGGCCGAGCTCAATTTGTGAAATGAAAAGAGACGTAGCGTGATCATGGTGAAAAAATAAAAGGTGCGTGCGCAAGCAGTCGCCAGCGGGCATTAGCCGGTGAGGTCGCGGAAAATTTAGTGTAGAGCTCGCGGAGTTGAGGGTCCGTATGCTGCTGTAGATAGACATGCAGCAACGGAACTAATCGGCTGCGGTCCGCTGCGAGCAAATCTTGCTTGGGCCATACCTTAGCTGGATCAACGTAGGGGGCGAGATAGGTGAGGGCGGCGCGTAGGCTGCGGCCATCAGGGCTCGTGTAATGGTGCCAATCGATACCCACGTGACGGGCAAGCTGGGCGCAACTGAAGAGGGCTTCTAAGTTAAAACACGAATAATTGAGTGAATTGGTACGAGCCAGTTCGAGCGGTTGGGCGCCAGTGGGTGAAATTTGATAGGCCAAACGGCGAGTGAGTCCGGTTGCTAGAATTTCTTTAGCTTCAGCCGGGCGATTTAAAACGAGGGCCAAATGGGCGGCCTGCATATCGTACCAAGTTCCGTGATTATTGAGTTCCCCTTGTTCATCCAATCCGTGCGGGCTCGTGGTGAGCCAGGTGTAGAACTCGGCGATCCAAGCGGTCATAGCGGCGCGATCAGCTGTAGTCCAGGCAGGGGAATCACCGAGCAAGGCTAGCGCGTCCTGAATAGTTGTGAGGTGTCGCGATTCAATAATGCCGATGCCGCGTCCGTCATTAATCCCAGGAATGGCCTGCGCGTGTTGTAGATTCGGATTCATGCGCGTTGCTGGGATGAGAAACCAGACGCGCGCCATTTCAGCTGCTTTTTGCGCGTAGCGTTCGTCCGTGGTAAACCAGTACGCAAGTCCGAGGGTTTGTATCGCCTCGCTCAGGTGACCAAAGGCAGTGTCGTCAGTATTTTTCCTGCTGGTGGGATTTACGTCTCCGTCGCGACGAATGTAGGGCAAGCCATTGGCTTTGGTGGGGTCTGGCCACCAGTAGGGACCAAAGCTAAAGTAATCGTGTTGGTCGCCGCTGGCAGGGCGGAGGCTTTTATCCATCACAGATGGCGGACGAAGTTTTAAAGCCCGTTCGGCCTCTGCACGCAGTTTAGTTAAGGCTGGCTGTAGCGAAGTTTCGCCTCGACCAAGAGCAGCACGAGTCTCCAGCAGAGAAGCGGCATCCCACAAATAAACGCGTGGGGCCGCACGGTGGTTGGGGGCGCTGGGTGAAACAGACTTCGTGTCAGCGATTAACGAACAGACTAATAAGCTGCCACTGATGAGGTAGCGGAAGGTGGCGGGAATAAACATGAAAGATTAAGGATTCGTTTTTTTAGTAGACGAAAGTACTGGCTTGGCGCCTTGCCAGCCGCGGCGCCATTGGGCCATGAGTTGCTCAACGAGTTCGGTGTTCGCAGGATCTTTAGCGATACTCGTATTCTCCAGCGGATCATTTTGGTGGTCGTAAAGTTCGATAGCGTCAATTTGCGCATGATCTTTTCGGTCGACCCAGACCGTGAGGCGATAGCGCTCGGTCCGCATCGAATAACCCATCAACTCACCGCTCCGGGTTTTGCCACCTTTGCGTGGGTACTGGCTAAAAGCGGCTGATTTCCACGGCCGATTTGGTTCGTTAAGCAAGGGCTGGAAACTGGTGCCCTCGAGATGAGTAGGGAGCGGCAGCCCAGCCAATTCCGCGAGACTGGGGTAGACGTCAACAAATTCGACTAAGGCATTGGTGTGGGCCCCAGGGTTCTTCATGCCCGGCACCGAAATGATTAAAGGCGCGTTCGTATCATTCTCTGAATTGCTGTGTTTGCACCAAGCATCATGTTCGCCAAGTTTCCAGCCGTGATCGCCCCATAGAATAACGATGGTGTTATCGCGTAGACCGAGACGGTCGAGTTCTGCCAGGACCATGCCGACTTGGGCATCCATATAACTAATGGCGGCATAATAACCATGCTTCAACTGTCGGGCGAGTGCCGGTGGAATGGAGTCTTGGGGAATACCATAATAGGCACGCATTTCCTGGCCGCTTAGAATGGAGTAATCGGGAGCGTTTTTTGGCCGAAAATTATTGGATGCTAGCTCGATTTTTGCGGGGTCGTAGAGGTCCCAATATTTTTTGGGCGAAACAAAAGGGAGGTGTGGTTTAACGAAACCCAGCGCGAGAAAGAAAGGCTCCTTTTGTTTGCTCATCGCCTGCAGGGTCTGCACGGCCAATTCAGCTACTTTCCCATCCTGGAAGGTATTGTCGGGTACATCCGCACCTTCGAACGCAGGCCCACGCGAATTAAATTTAGAGGCGGCGGTGCCGTCGGCAGCATTCGGTATCTGGGCGTTTTTTAGTTTTTTAGTTTTTTTAACTGGGCCGATATCGTCGGGATCGACTTCGAACTGCCGTTGGTTGAGTGCAAGATTCTCGGGTAAGCCGTAAGCAGCAGCCTTGGGTGTGCCCCAGGGCACGGACCAAGAGGGGGCATCGTCATAGCCACCATGGTAAATTTTGCCCATACCTTGAACAAAATAGCCGTGATTTTTGAAATGCTGGCTTAAGGTGATAACGTTAGGGATGGCCTGACGAAAATGAGTGACGAGATCCCAGACCTGAGTGGTGTCGGGTCTCGTTCCGGTCAGCAGGCTTGAGCGGGTAGGTGAACAAACGGCTTGCTGACAGTAAGCGTGATTGAAAGTGAGGCCGGACTTCGCGAGACGATCGATATTGGGACTCTTGATGTGGTCAGCCCCGTAAGCTCCCAGTTCTGGTCTTAAGTCGTCGACCGCGATGAACAGGATATTGGGGCGCTGCGGCGCTGGATCAGCAGCGAACAGCGCGGTGGTCAGCAAGCCGAGCAGAGTGGTGAGTGTGAGTGAGCGATGGAGATAATTCATGGGTGGTGAATAGTGAAATTTTTAATAACGAGATGGCTGCGCACCGTGCGAAAACCAAAATATCCGGAGCTGAGGGGCTGCGGATCATGGTGCGAAAATATTTTCTCACCATCGCGCCAAAATTCTACAAGCTCACCACGAGCGACGAGTTTGATCTGATAGACGTGATTGGCTTTGAGTAAAAAATGCGGGCTCCGGAGA
>Ga0114978_10001142_pt1 | contig 22418 bp, 17 predicted proteins | sample S_140212_EF_Meta_FD_87027 | JGI IMG/M metagenome (GOLD analysis project Ga0114978, IMG submission 87027) | Freshwater microbial communities from Lake Simoncouche, Canada to study carbon cycling - S_140212_EF_MetaG | ecosystem: Environmental > Aquatic > Freshwater > Lake | place: Lake...
CCGACCAGAATATTTCGCTGGGGGATATCTTTGCCGGCGCCACGCCCTTCGCCATCGCGATGTTCTTTGTTCTGCTGTTGATCATTTTCGTGCCTTCTATCGCTACCGTGTTGCTCTAGCGGCGGGCGACTTTACCGCCCTCAGTAAGAGGGCGGCACCACCGGCAGCAGCAGGTAGGGCTGTTGGGCGCTGTCAAAGTGCAGCGTCACTTCGTTGTCGAACACGGCGGCCGGGCGGTCTTGTGGGTCGATGTGGCGGAAGGGACCGACACCGGTTGAGGGTTGGCCGATCTGGCCGGCGCTGCCGCCCAGGTCGCCCGGATATTCGTAATCCTTGCCGCGAATCGTCAGCGCTATGCGGTAACCCGCTGGTGCGACAAAGCAGGTTGGCAGGATCTCGATTGCCAGATCACAGGCAGTGCCCGGAACCAGCTTTTGCACTTCGTCATGCGTGTGATAAGGCCGGTAGGGGAGCGAGGCCGCGGTATCGAGCTTGCGCGATGAGGCGCGCAACCAGCCGTGGGTCATCGGCGTGTGCGGGTCGTTCGATCCGGAGTAGGTGATCTCCTTCATGTCCGGCGTGAACAGTCGCAGGATCAGGAACAGGTCAGCGTCCTCGGTTGAAGAGGACACGCGCAACTGCGCCGCCGACGGGCCGATGATATGTGTGTCCTGCGCCAGGGGCGGCGTGAGGAAGGTCACGCCGTCGCCCATCGATTTAAAGCGAACGGAGTGTGCTGCCGTGGGCGGCTGCGGCTGCGTTTCGAGCGAGGCGCGGGCCGGATCGAGGTAGAGCTTGGTCCAGGTCGTTCCGGTAAGCGGCCAGTTGTCATCCTTGCGCGCGGCCAGCGCGGTAACCGGTATGGTCGGGTTGCGCACCAGCATCTGCACGCGCGGTTCCGCCGCCCAGCCGTTGTCCTCGCCTTTGAGGAAGTGCGCAAAAAAGCGCTTTTGCAGCGCGATGCCGGTCGATGTGTAGAACTCGGTCCAGTGTTCGTGGCAATGAAAGTCCAGCCACTTCTGCTTTGATTGCGCGCGCAGGTAGCGTTCGAGGTTGCCGCGCAAATGCAGGCCCTGCCCGCCCCAGTTTCCCGAGGAGAGCAGCGGCACGGTGATCTTGGAGAAATCGGGCAGGCGCTCCTTCCAGAAGGCATCCGAGGCGAGGCGGTTCTCGCGCACGTCCGCGCGCCAGTCATGGCGCGTCGCGGCCAGCGCCGCTGCATCGGTCGTGTTTGGTCCGGAAACCCAGTCATCGACGATATGGCTGCGCCAGCCGCGCTCACCCAGGCCGTGCTGCACCGGCAGCACGTATTTGTCGAACCAGAGGTCGCCGAACAGGGACAGTATTCCTCCCTGGCGCGTGAACTCGCGGTAAAAATCAGAGCAGCCTTCCCACACGCACATGGCGGCGAGGTGGGGCGGCTGCAACGCCGCCACCTGCCATTGGTTCATGGCGAGGTAGGACACGCCGCTCAGGCCGACGCGTCCGCTCGACCAGTCCTGCACGCCCGCCCATTCGATGCACTCGCAGAAATCCTGCGTCTCGCGCGTCGAGAGCAAGTCCATCAGGCCGGGCGAACGCCCGGTACCGCGCACATCCACGCGCACCAGCACATAGCCCTCGGGCACGAAGCGTTCGGGGTCGGGGAACTCGTAGTTCTGGAAACGGTTGCTGGACAGCGAGAGGATCTGCGGCTCGTGCTTTGACAGCATCTTCCACTGACCGCCCCAGACCTCGTCCTGGAAGGACAGCCACTTGCCGTAAGGCGTGGCACCCAATAGCACCGGATAGCGGCCGTTGTCATTGGGCCGGAAGACGTCGCAGCGCAACACCACACCATCGCTCATGGTGACCGGGACGTCCCAGTCTATGCGCATGTCGCCGACAATTTCGCTTTGGTGCGTACTCAAGTGCTTGCTCCTACAGGCAGGTTTCTGCATCGCCGGCGGCTCTAACGCCGGCTGGAAAGTCAATGCTGGCGCGGGTTTTCAGGCGATGCCAAATATTTCCCGGGCATCTGCGACGCTGGCCACTTCGCGGCCGAAGTCGCGCGCGATACGCGCCATCGCCGCCACCAGCTCATGGTTGTGCCGGGCCGGCTTGCCGTCGGGCAGGTAAATGTTGTCCTCGAAGCCGACCCGGACAATGTCGCAGCCCATGACGACGCCCAGCGCATTCATTGGAAATTGCTCGCGGTCGGTGGCCAGCACCGCCCACTTGGCTTGCGGAAACAGGCGCTCACCTTCGGACTGTGCGAACACCAAATGGCGCGCTGTGGGTGGCATCGCGCCAAAGCCCATGCAGTAGTCCAGCCAGAAGTTGGTGCTCTTCTTGTCGAACAAGCCCTCGTCGGCAAGGCGCATGGCGTTGTTCAGAAAGCCGGTGTCGGCGATTTCCATTTCCCAGGGCAGGCCTTTTTTGACGATGGCGGCGATGTTTTTGCGCAGGAAGGCGGGCGTGTTCTGGTAGGTCGCATCGGGCTTGTAGGCGCTGCTGCCGCCCGGGCGCCAGATGTCCCAGCTGCCCGGTGGAATGGTGGCAAGATCCTGCTTTGGGTCGAGTGACAGCAGGCCCATGCGCTCGTCGGTGCCCGGGCGCAGGCCGCTGCCGGTGATGCCGATACCGGTGGTGGTCTGGATCAGCATGTCGCACTTGGCGCGCACGCGCCGGATGATGTCGGAGTAGATCGCCGGGTCGGCGCTGCCCTGCTTGCTCACCGGGTCGCGTGCATGGATGTGCAGCACCGAGGCGCCCGCCTCGAGGCAGCGCACGCCCTCTTCGGCGATCTCTTCGGGTGTGAGCGGTACATGGGCGCCTTCGCGGTCCATGGCGTTGCCGCCTGTGGGTGCGACCAGGATCACCAGTTTTTTCTTTGCCATGATTCTTTCTCCTTGTTGTTTGTTGATTTATTTTTTTGTGAATATATTTTTATTGCCGGCGTCGCGGATGCTCTGCCAGACGCGTTGCGGCGTCGCCGGCATGGCGATGTCGCGCACGCCAAGAGGCCGCAGTGCATCAAGGATAGCTTCGATGATGGCCGGCGGTGCCGGCACCGCACCGGCTTCCCCCACGCCCTTGACGCCGAGCGGATTGGAGGTGCTTGGCACCTCCTCGAAGCCGACCTCGATATGCGGAAAATCATCGGCGCGGGGCATGCAGTAGTCGCTGAAGGTGCCAGAGAGCAACTGCCCTGATTCAGCATCGTAGACCACTTCCTCCATCAGAGCCTGCCCCGCGCCCTGCGCCAGGCCGCCGTGCACCTGGCCTTCGCAGATGAGCGGGTTGATGACACGACCGAGGTCGTCAACCACGGCGTATCGGTCGATGCGCACGACGCCGGTCTCCGCGTCGACGACGACCTCGCAGACATGGCAGCCGTTGGGATGGTTTTGCCCGTCGCTCGAATACATTGCGCTCGCCTCGAGGCCGGTGTTCAGATGGTCGGGGAGGCCGCGCGGTCGGAACGCCGCGCGGGCCACCTCGGTCAGCGCGATGCCGCGGTCGGTGCCCGCTATGGTGAAGCTGCCGTCGACGAATTGCAGGTCGGCCTCGGCCGCCTCCAGCAGATGGGCGGCGATGGGTCTGGCTTTTTCGATGATGCGGTCTGCCGCCATGCGCAGGGCGCCGCTGGCGATCATGGAGCTGCGTGCCGCATAGGTGCCGCGGCCGAAGGCCACCTGGTCGGTGTCACCTTGCATGAATTGTATCGACTCGTAGGGCTGGCCCAGCCACTCGGCCACCAGTTGCGCATACGTGGTGGCGTGGCCCTGGCCATGGGAGCGGGTGCCGGCGAGTATGGTCACGCCGCCGGTCGGATCGTAGCGCAGTTCCAGTCGTTCGTTGAAACGCCCGCCCGCCTCGATGTAATAGGCCATGGCGCGGCCGCGCAGCCTGCCGGTTTTTTCGGTTGCGGCGCGGCGCGCGGCAAAACCGTCCCAGTCGGCGAGCCGCAGGCAGTGATCCATGGTGCGCGCGAATTCGCCGGTGTCGTATTTGAGTTCGGTCGGCGTTTGGTAGGGCATGGCCGATGCCGGAATGAAATTGCGCCGGCGGATCTCGACCGGATCGATACCCAGTTCGCGCGCCGCTGATTCAAGCAAACGTTCGACCAGGATGATGGCCTCTGGCCGGCCGGCGCCACGGTAGGACGAGGTCGGCGACATATTGGTGAACACACCCTTGCCAATGACATCGACCGCCTGCACGTCATACACATTGGGTAGCAATTTCATCGCGTAATCGACCGGCGTCACCGCGCCGTGAAAGGCGTAGGCGCCGATGGCATGCCAGCCGCGGGCGCGGATGCCAAGAATGCGGCCGGTCGCATCAAGCGCCATCGAACCCTCGACCACCTGGTCGCGGCCGTGGTTGTCGCCCAGCAGTGAATCGGAGCGCGTCGCAACCCACTTTACCGGCCGGCCGCAACGGCGCGATGCCCATAGCACCAGTGCGTCCTCCGGGTAGGGATGAATTTTCAAACCGAAGCCGCCGCCGACATCGCCCGACACCACACGCAGGCGGTTTTCTGCAATGTGCAGGATTTCGCGCGCCAGAATGCCGCGCCCGCTGTGCGGCGCCTGCGAAGTGGCGTAGAGCGTGTACTTTTCTTCGGCGGCGCTGTAGTCGCCGATGGCGCCGCGCGGCTCTATCGGATTGGCGCTGACGCGGTTGTTGCGGATTTTCAGCGACACCACCTTGTGCGCGCCGGCAAAGGCGGCATCGGTCCTAGCCTTGTCGCCAAAGGCGATGGTGAAAGAGATATTGTCGGCGCAGCCCGCCCATATTTTCAGCGCATCGGGTTTAATCGCCTCCTCGGCGCTCATCATCACCGGCAATGGCGCGTAGTCGACGGCGATTTGTTCGGTGGCATCGCGCGCCTGCTGCACCGTCTCGGCCACGACAAAGGCGACGCGGTCACCGACGCAGCGCACGCGATCGCGCACCAGCAGCGGCCGCAGCGTGCGAAAGCCCGGCGGGCCGCCGCGCTCGTCGGCGATGTAGATGGTGGGGAAGGCGCCGATTCCATCGGCCTCGACATCGGTGCCGGTGAGCACGCATATCACGCCGGGCATGGACGCGGCCACAGAGGTGTCGATGCGTGTGATGTCCGCATGCGCGTGCGTTGAGAGCAGCGCCACGCCGTGGCACTGGCGTGGTAGCGCTATATCATCGAGGTAACGTCCGCGTCCGGTTAGGAATCGCGCATCTTCCACTCGGCGCACAGATTGGCCGATGCCGTACTTATTCACGTGTATTTGCTTGCCGTAAGATGCATCGGGCGAATAGTATAGCGCACAGGTTTTTATTAAAATCGCAGAAAAATGCTGCTGCGTCGCAGCATCCCGGAGGATTTGCAATGAAGGTTGTTCAATGAAGATTTCACGTTTCGTTTTGTCATTTCTTGCCGCGCTGTTATTTGCATCGGTGGCATGTGCACAGGATAAATATCCGTCCAAGCCGGTGACCGTGGTGGTGCCATACGCCACCGGCACCACCACTGACCTTATCGCGCGCGCCTTCGCACCCAAGCTGCAGGAAATCCTCGGCCAGCCGGTGATCGTGCAAAACCGGCCCGGCGCCGGCGGCACCATCGCCACCCAATCGGTGGCGACAGCCGCGTCCGATGGCTACACGCTGCTGATGGCCAATTCCACGCATGCCATCAACCCCGCGCTCTATACCAAGCTGTCGTATGACAGCAAGCGTGATTTTTCCGGTGTTGCGCTGGTGGCGGAATCGGCCTACCTCATCGTCGCGGGCCCGCAATTGGGCGCGAAGACACTGCGTGAATTCGTGGCGATGGCCAAGGCAAAGCCCGGCAGCATCAACTACGCCTCGGCCGGCGTGGGCACCTCGACGCATCTTGCGGCGGCATACTTCAGCAATCTTGCCGGCATCGATATCGTGCATGTGCCTTACAAAAATTCCTCCGATTACATCGCCGACCTGATCAGTGGCCGGGTGCAGGTGAGTTTTGTGCCCACCGCATTCCTGCTCACGCACATCAAGTCGGGAAAATTGATGGCGCTGGGGGTGTCGACGCGCGATGCGATGAAAACGCCCCTGGAGGTGCCCAGCACGCGCGAGGCCGGTATCGACTACGAATACACCGCCTGGTTCGGGCTGCTCGCACCATCCAAGGTATCGCCGGCGATCCTTGAGCAATTGAGCCGCGCAGTGCGCACCGCCCAGGATCACCCGGACATCAAGGCTGAGTTTTCCAAGCTAGGCCTGTCGGCACGCAACGTGCCGCTCGCCGAGTTTGACGCCTACATCAGGACCGACATGGACAAGCTCGGTCCGTTCGTCAAGGCGAGCGGCGCCAAGGCCGAGTAGCAGACTAGAGTCAGTTGCATTCGCAGGCGGTAGGATAAGCGCCGATAGCCTGTTGGCGCGGGAATTGTGGTTATAATTCTCCGCGTTGTAAAAATCCTGTCTCCTAGTTCTCTACGTACGTTGTGGCTCCCTATGTTCTTACTTGAACACGATGCAAAATCCCTACTTGCTCTATACGATGTCCCGGCACCAGAGGGCGTCCTTTTTGATGGTGTGGATATAGAATCGGCGCAATTGCCTCAACCGCCGTGGATCGTAAAGGCGCAGATTAGCGCGGGTGGACGTGGCAAGGCCGGGCTAGTCCGCACTGCTAATACTCAAAATGAGTTACGGGCGCATTTAAGAGCGATATTGGGTGCAACGCACAAAGGAATGATGGTGCGCGCATGCCGCGTAGAACAGCAGGTGACCGGAGTAACGGAAGCCTATATTAGTTTTATGGTTGATCCGTTTTCGGCCGGTGTGCGCATTATGCTCGCTGAGTTCGGTGGTGTTGACGTCGAAGCGCTTGCCGGGACGTCTGGCGCGCTGCGCTGCGCTATTGTTGAGCCCAAAATTGAAGTGATAACAGCCAAAGTAAGGGAGCTTACCAAGGGCCTGACCTTCAATATCGAATGCGCGCTAAACGACGCTGGTATCAGATTGGCGCACGCCTTTATTGGGGCCGAGTTGTCTCTACTTGAAATTAATCCGCTCTTCGTGCGCCCCGATGGAAGCTGGATCGCGGGTGACGCAAAAATTATTACCGATGACAACGCAATGTTTCGACAATCTGGTTTGCGCGCGTTGCTTGATAGCCGCGCAATTGCATACCCGGAGGCCGACCGGAAGGAGCGGCATGGGTGCGATTACGTCGTCGTTGATCCTGATGGCGAGATCGGCCTGCTGACCACTGGCGCTGGGCTCTCGATGATGCTTATAGACGAATTGCGCGAGGTTGGTTTGAGGCCCTACAATTTTCTCGATGTGCGCACAGGAGGCTTGCGTGGGAACCCGGCTAGATTAATTAGCGTGCTTGAGTGGATCGCAGAGGGGCCTCGTGTGAAGGTGTTATTAGTGAATATCTTCGCTGGCATTACCGATCTTGGTGAGTTTTCTCGTCTCTTGATTGAATCATTTTCACGCGTGCCGCAACTCGATGTTCCCATAGTGGCGCGTCTTGTCGGAACCAACGTTGAGTCTGCACGCGAAATTCTAGCATTGCGTGATATCTCTCTTTTCACAGATTTGGACAAGGCGATCACCCAAGTGCGGAAACATCTTTTACATGCGTAATCCCCGCATTGAGAGCGGAAGTGGTGTCATTGTACAAGGCATCACTGGACGTGCTGGCCGCATGCATACCGTGCGTATGCGTAACTTCGGTACCAATATCGTTGCTGGGGTATCGCCCAAGCCGGATGTTCTGGAGATCGGGGGCGTCCCAGTATTCGCAACCTGTCGTGAGGCCGTCCTAGCAACGCGCGCCAATTCCAGCGTGCTGCTCGTTGGAGCAGAGCAATTACTCGGCGCGATCGAAGATGCTGTGCATGCGGGTATCAAACTAATCGTGACTCCGACAGAGGGCATGCCAGTGCACGATGCTTTGCGTGCCCGACGCCTGACGCAGGAGGCAGGTGTGACCTGGATTGGGGCCTCTACTCCGGGAATGGCGGTGCCTGGGGTCGCGAAACTAGGGTTTCTCCCGGAAGCTGCCCTTTCTGCGGGACCCTTGGGATTGATGTCAAAGAGTGGCACGCTATCCTACGAGGCGGGCTACAGGCTTACATTGCGCGGTGTGGGTACTTCCGTTTGGGTGGGGGTCGGAGGTGATCCGGTAAAAGGTACTTACTTTTCAGAACTGGTGCCATTCTACGCATCCGACAGTCAGACCGAGGCTTTGCTAATTGTCGGTGAAATCGGTGGCCGTGAGGAGGAGGACTTTGCTGAGGCCTTGATGGCACAGCGCTTTAGCAAGCCCGTGTTTGCCCTGATAGCAGGGCGTAGCTCCCCCGAGGGCGTAACGATGGGACATGCTGGTGCGCTTGTGCATGGTAGTTATGGGGCATACACCTCAAAGAAGGCTGCGCTGGAGCGGGCAGGTGTGACGGTATTTGGATCTCTCGACGAGATGACAAGTGTAATCGCTAGGTGGCACGCCTCACGACCACATGGCTAAGTAATCTCCGATTTAGCTTCACCTAAGTGAACGAGAACAGGTTGAGTGGTTCAAAGGTAACAAACAGAGAAAGCGCTGGTGAAGCAGATGACGCTTACGACGGATGGCTTTCAAAAGTACAACAAGATGACACGCCGTGCGGCGTTTAGAGTCGATAAGTGGCGGATCTTGAACCGGGGCTAGCGCTTTGCCCACTGATCGATCCGTTCTATTCGAAGGCGGGCGGTGGGGGAGGGGGCTGTCGATCTGGCTGGAGCTGCTGCTGCGCATGTACTTTCTAGCCATCTGGGTCAACCTGCCCGATCGGACTCTTGCGGAGGTGCTGTGCGAATCGGTGTCGTTGTGTGCATTTGGTGGCATGGGCTTGGGGCGTGCGCCTACAGTTGATGAGATGACGGAATACGGCCTCATGCCATCTGCTGGATCTGTCCGGTTTGGGGCTCAAACTGTTTGAGCAAGTGAGACGGGATTCGAACGCGCCGGGAAAGAATGTTGTTGGAGGCGTCGTGGAAGCGACCTATCATCAGCGACCCATGCTCGACCAGGAGCTAGCCTCAGCGGGGGCCCCCGGCTTTGCCGGGGAGGCAGTAAAAATTTGACGAATAAAGGAGTCCATCGGAGGAAACGCCAAGTCGTGAGCCGCTAAAGCACACGAAAAGGAGTTTCGCGATGGATGTGCACGATAGTCATGTGCTGGGGCGCTTGTGGCGCACGAACAAGTCTCAATGTCCCGCTGATCCTTGACGCCGTTAGCGTTTTTGTCGATTCGGCATCTTAATTTTACTTTCACTACCGCTTGTTTAGATAATTTCTAATAGCCCTCAGAAGGATAGTAATCATGGACTTCAGTATTAGCGCCGAACAACATGAATTTGTAAAAGTTGTTCGTAAGGTCTGTCAAAACGAATTCGCACCACGCGCACTGAAGTGCCTTGACGGTACGTGGCCGGCAGAGAATATGAAAACGCTTGCGGAAATTGGCGTGCTCGGAATGTCGGTGCCAGTAGAGTATGGTGGGTCAGGCCTTGGTATTCTTGATACGGTTCTTGTGCTCGAGGAAATCGCAAAAGTATGCTATCCGACGGCGATGGCGGTGCTTGGCGAGGTGGGCACACAAACCCGGGTAATCAGCACATATGCCCCAGAATCTATTAAGCGAGTAGTTTTGCCGCGGGTTGTTACTGGCAATGCAATTCTTGCGATCTGCATGACAGAACCTAATGCAGGAACTGACGTTCCCAATTACACAACCAATACAATCATTAATGGCGACCGCATCATCATTAATGGGCGAAAAACGCTGATCAGCCGTGCTGACCTTGCAGAAATGTTCGTCGTATTTACGCGCGTTGAAGGTGTACCTGGTGCCAAAGGCATAGGCTGCGTCCTTGTGCCTGGCGGCGTACCCGGGTTGGTGATTGAGCCAAAATATCACACGATGGGCGGAGAATACTTGAGTGAAGTTCAGTTTAATGATATCGAACTTCCCTTGGAGAATCTCATCATCAAGGATAACGGTCTCAAGCGCTTGATGAGCGCATTCAATACGCAGCGGTGCCTAAATCCCGCAATCTGCCTGGGGCTTGCTGAAGGCGCGATGGAGGCGTCAGTTAAATATTTACGCGAGCGCCCGGCGTTCGGTCGTCCGATTGGTGATTTTCAAGGAATGCGCTGGAAGGCTGCCGACATGTACATGCAAATCGAAGCGGGACGTGGTTTGTTATATCGGGCGGCAGTCAGCGGCGATAAATTTCCTGATCCGACGCTCGCTGCGATGGCAAAAATATACTGTAATGAAATGAGCATCCGCGTTACATCGGAGGCGATACAGATTCATGGTGGGTATGGGTTTACTGACGAATATGCGGTTTCCCGGTTTTTTCGAGGTGCCCGTTACGGCAGCCTAGGTGGCGGCACAACTGAGACGCTACGCAATTTCGTCGGCAAAAAACTCATGGAAGACATGGATCTGGCAACAGGGATCCTTGGCATGGGAGAGTGCTAGGCTTCCTTCGGATCATCGTCCGCTTAATTTCGGGTGATCTTGTTAGTGAAGCGCTGATCAAGTCCTGCAAATGAGAGCACTTTGAAAAGCTCCCCCCTGAAGTGGGGATATTCAACGGGGCAAGCCCCCTTGTTCAGTGAATCCTTAGATTTAGACTTAGAAAGTTGAGCTTTGCTATTTCTGCTTAGGCGCTGCGGATGGAATAATTGGCAGCAATAAATAGGATGGGCTGCGTCCACCCGTGTATATAGTGTTCGTGCCAGTGTTGTAATCAGCGCTGTAATGGGTATAGGGGGGGCTGCCGACGCCATCACGCGGTTGAATATCGAGCCGAATGCGATGCCCCTTCTTAAATACCATACATGTCGGCCAGATTTCGACCTGTAGCTGCGTTTTTTGATTTGGCTGCAGTAGCTGGCGCTGGTCGTGCATGTGATAAGGGCGGTAAGGTAGCGATAATGTGGGGTCCAATCTGCGATGTGATGCGCGCAGCCAGCCCTTTGCCACAGGAACTTGCTGTTTCTGCTGTCCGACTTCCCAGACGTCATTGCCATCGCAATCGATGTTTCGCAGCGTCGCGAAAATGTCCATATCTTCAGTGGTGCTTGAAACCCAGAGCACCAGATTGATTGGGCCGGTCACCTCCATATCAGTTGATAGCGGGTCCGTTTCGAAGGACACACCTGCTTGCGTTGCAATACTGCCTACCGGAGTGGCGCTCCAAGAGGGCGTGCCTGCCGCCTTACTTAGCCCACTCGCCGGATAGGACACCGACCCCGATGTTGGTGAAGGCGCCATCGCGAGGCATGCATATCCGCTCCGACTTACGGGTTTGGTCACGCGTAAATAGAACTTTGTCCATTCGGTGCGCGCAAGAGGCCATTCCTGCTCAAATCGCCAGTAGTCGGCTCTTCCTCCACCAGTGCGAATTAGGAGTTTGACCGGCGCTTCGTCTGCGATTCCGGAGTCAATTCCCTTTAACCAATGATTAAAAAAACGAAGTTGATCTTGCCGTCCCTCTTCCGAGTGAAACGGGTGAAAGTGGGTTCCCGAGTGTATTCGAAGCCTTTTATGTTTTGATACGGCGCGCATAAAGCCTTCCGTATTGCCGCGCAGATGAAGTCCCATTCCACTCCAGTTGCCGACAGAATAGAGTGGGATATCTATGTTGTTCCAGTTAGCTTGGCGGCCGTGATAACACCCTGAATCCAGACTCTCTCGCATGTACTGCCAGAGCCAGTGTTTAGAAAAAGTGTCAGGGTTATACTGATGGGGCTTACCCAGCAGGTGGTGCGCCATATGGGTATTAAACCAGTTGCCGAGGAAGCCGAGGTTAAATATTCCACCGTGATAGGCCCAGTCTCGGTACATGTCTGCGGCCCCCTCCCAGGGTATCATCGCTTTCAGCGAGGGCGGCTTCAGACTTGCAACCAACCACTGGTTAATTGCGTAATACGAAATTCCCAAGGTGCCCACCCGTCCCGAACTCCAAGACTGTCTCGCAGACCATTCAATAGCGTCGTAAAAATCAATTGCTTCCTGCAGTGATAGCGGATCGGTTTGACCGGGGGATTTGCCAGCGCCACGGGTATCTACGCGAATCAGTACGTAGCCTCGAGGAACCCACCAAAGCGGGTTTGCTGTTTCCCAGTTCATGTGAGGATTGTCCTTTTCCTCAAGGTCCGATGGTGGCACCCAGTGCTTATCCTTCTGGTAGGGACCGATGTTGATAATTACTGGGTACTTACCGGCATTGCGCGGGCGGAAGATGTCGGCTTTAAGAGAAATCCCGTCCCGCATTACAATTGAAACGTCCTTATCAACGCGGATTCCGAGACCTAGTTGAGATTTTTTTCCTTTGTTCAGCATCGCAAATGTACCATTGTCAAATTGCTACAAAGGGATTACATCTCGGCTTTTATTCCGACCGTGCGAATAATCTTAGTCCAGTGAGCGATGTCCGCTGCAATCCGTTGAGTGAACTGCTGGGGGGTACCTGCTTCGGGCTCATTACCTTGACGCAATAAGCTGTCTCTCACATCAGGGCTGCTTACGATACTTACCAGTTCCGCGCTAAGTCGGTTAATGATCGATGCTGGCGTCTTCGCTGGTGCGAGTAAGCCATACCACGACACGGCCTCAAAATCCTGGATACCGGCCTCAGCCATTGTCGGCACCTCGGGCGCTACTAGACTACGCTTGGGGCTAGTAACGGCAAGCGCCCGTACTTTGCCGGCTCGAACCTGAGGAAGTATGGTGAATAGCCCGGGAAATGAGAACTGTATTTCCCCGGCGATTTGGGCGGTATTCGATGGCCCGATGCCCTTGTATGCCACATGAAGGACGTCGATCCGTGTCATTACCTTGAACATTTCTCCGGCGAGATGATTTGGTGTGCCGACCCCGCCAGAGCCAAAGTTGAATTTCCCTGGATTTGATTTTGCGAGCTGAATAAGTTCCTGTGCTGATTTCGCGGGGACGTCTGGATGAACGACTAAGATATTGGGTAATGTTGCTATGGTCCCGATTGGCGAGAAGTCGTTAATCGGGTCAAAGGGGAGCTTTGGATATAGACCCACGTTGCTGGCGTGACTTGCGTAAGCTAGCAGCAGCACATAACCGTCTGGCGCAGCTTTCGCAACCAGATCGGTGCCGATGTTGCCGCCTGCTCCGGGACGGTTTTCAACGATGACTGGCTGCCCGAGGCGATCGGAGAGCTTCTGCCCAATCAAACGCGCAACGAGGTCGGTGCCGCCACCTGCGGAAAATGGCACTACCAAACGAATCGGCTTGTTGGGGAAGGTTATGGCGACAGAGTCTAGTTGGGCATATACACTCCTACCGCTCATCGACATCAACAGAAGGCAGACCAACACCATTGATCGACGCATTTCTAGCTCCTTATATTTTTTTAATTGGTGATTGTTATGGTGATTCGCGTAAATAAAACCCGTCCGCATTCTGCCAGTATTCGGCAATCGAAGCACAACCGGGCGTACGCAAACAAGCTTTTAAAAACTGAAAAATTCGCGCACATTTTTGTCCCACACCAAATCTTCAGTTTGCTCGTCTAACTTTGCTTCCTTGATTGAAGCCACTGGATTGGTGTCGCCGAGTGAAAATGGATAGTCGCTACCCATTAATATCCGTTCCACACCATGCTTTTCGATTACAAGGTGTAAGCTCGCCGCGTCGAATGTTAGAGAGTCGACGTAGATCCTTCGGGCGTATTCGCTCGGCGGCTGTGAAAGCAGGCCTCGCGTTTCGGGACGAACTTCGTATCCCTTCATCACCCGCCCGAGAATAAACGAGAAAGTGCCCCCGGCATGAGCAAAACAAAATTTCAGCTTCGGAAATCGATCAAGCACGCCACCGAAAATGAGTCTTGAGATTGCTAGCGTCGACTCCATTGGGTTGCCGACAATGTTGGGAAGGTAGTAGCGATCCATGCGTTCCCTGCCCAAAATTGGCATGATCGGATGAACGAATATCGAGACACTTAGATCCTGGCAGGCTTGGAAAAACGGACTTAATAGAGGATCGTCCAGTTCTCGACCAGCCGGGCAGGTTCCGATCTGCACCGCACGAATGTCAAGGCTTTCTCGGGCGTGGCGAATCTCCTCTATAGCGCGTTCAGGATCCTGCAACGGAACCGTGGCCATACCAATGAAGCGATCAGGGTGTTCAGCGACGACGCTAGCGATGTGCTCGTTGAGAAACCGTGCGACGACTTGGTTCGCCGCAGCATTAGCCCAATAGCACGCCATCGCCGGTATCGGCGACAAGACCTGCATATCTACTAGAAAACGATCCATATCAGTGAGACGGGGGCTGACAGACCAAAAACGGTGGTCCAGTCGCATGAAAAGCTTGTCGCCCATGAACATGCTTGCTGTCCCATCATTGTGGGGCTCTAGCCGAGGCCACGCCCCTGACCCGAATTGCGCTCGCCAATCGGGCCATTCAGGCGGAATGATATGCGTGTGCATGTCAATACGCATATCAGCGAAAACCTCTTAGAAAATGGGGAGACAGAGTACATTTGCACTTGTTACGCGAATTAGCCAATCGCTTACCTGTAGTTTATGCAGTGGTTGCGTGCTCGCCTCGCGCGCCAGCTTGAAGTGTCAATTCTTGCTGGCTTCAATACTTCAGCCTACTTCGAGGTTGTAGTTGGTGTGCTAGCGAAGGTGTTCCGCGATAAAACTCAATGTCCTTTGGCGTGCAAGAGCCGCACTCTTAGGCTCAAAGAATTCGCGTTCATCGCAATTAAATCCGTGCTCGGTACCCGGGTAGGAATGGATTGGCATTGCTGGATGCTCTTTTTGGATCCGCGCGATATCCACGAGGGGAATGTACTCGTCCCGCTCGGCAAAATGCAAAAAAACAGGAACCCGTGTTCGCTCGGTAGCATGCGTTACGATATGCGCCCCATAATAACCGACGGCGCATTTAAGTCCTTGGAGTCTGGTCGCGCTTAAATACGCAAGCGTGCCACCCCAGCAATATCCGATGACGCCGACGGGCCCATGCGAACCCGCTTTCGAAATTGCCGCCTGCACATCAAGCAAAGTCTGGTTTAGCGCTAGTGCCGCACGGAGTTCGCGACCCTTTGTCATGCCGACCGCATCATACGGTAGCTCAACTTCTCGTTCTACCCGATCAAACAGCGCCGGAGCTAACGTAAGATAACCATCAGCCGCGTATCCGTCAGCAACATTGCGAATGTGCTGATTAACGCCGAAGAATTCCTGAAGAATTACCAACGCACCGAGTGGCGTATTTGTTGGTTGAGCTTGGTAGGCCGACAGAGTGTGCCCGTCAGACGCCGTTAGCGTAATCGAACTTTTCAAAATACACCCCCATAATTACACTTCTAGATGATCCGGCCGATTTCTAACGCCTGAGCCTTCTTCCTTTTAAGGCAATCTTTGCAACTACGCTTAACATTTAGCCTTGATGAAAAAAGCATGTGCGACTCGATTGAGCGCTGATTATATCTTTCGCCCAGTTATGCTGGTTGCTCGCCTACCGGTTGATCAACGCAACAAGACGCTCGCGTGTTATTGGAAGATCGCGCACGCGTTCGCCGAGTGCGGCATCAACGGCATTTGCAATTGCTGCGGCAGTCGGCCCGGATAGTGCTTCCCCGACCCCAACCGAAGGCTCATCAGGCCGGTCGATTAATACGACCTGCACTGGCGGTACCTCACTAAAGCTAAGGATCGGATAGTCGTCCCAGGATCGTGAGGTTATACGCGTCCGATCAAAACGAACCTCTTCCTTAAGTGTCCAGCTCGCTGCTTGCACAATGCCACCCTCCACCTGATTTGCTACGCCGTCTGGATTGATGATTCGACCACAATCAAGCACAGCCACAAAGCGCAATAGGCGTACAGCTTCACCTATCTCGACCTCCGCGATGACCGCGGCGATCGCGCCGGTGTTCTTATAGCGCGCAAACCCGATGCCTCTTCCCCTCACCGAATCGCGCCCCGGGGACTCCATAGGGGCTTCCCACCCGGCTACTTTTGCTGCTTTCTCAATAACAGCTCGCGCACGAGGTTCGCTTAGGTGGCGTAATCGAAACTCAACTGGATCGGCTCCCGCCTCGCGTGCCAGCTCATCCATGAAAGATTCAATTGCAAATACATTTAGATATCCGCCGATCGAACGGATAGTCGAAGTCCTAAGAGGGATCGCATCTAATACGTGATGTACAATTTCAACATTCGCAAAATCGTATTGTGGGATAACGTTGCGCTGGCTTGTACCACCCTTCGCGAATTCGGTATCACTAGGAGGGGGCGGTTGAAATCCCGTGTCGAGGTGCCACGCGGCGAGCAGGCTCGGATTCGCATCGCGTCCTGGACGCATAATGTGACGATTGCTCCAGAGTTCGTGGCGCCAAGAATTTATCTTGCCGTCAATGCCAATGGAGCCCTCCAACTTCGCGGCCATCGCCGGCCCGAGCGGCTCCCAGCCGAATTCGTCCTCGCGCGTCCACTGAACGCGAACTGGGTGACCAGGCACTGCGCGCGCAAGCAGTGCGGCATCCATTGCAACGTCATCAGCGCCGTTGTGACCATAACAACCCGCGCCCTCCATATGGCGCAATGTAATGTTTTCCACAGAAACGCCTAGGGCTGTACTGAGGTCGCGTCGCAGTGGATGGATCGATTGGCTGTGCGTCCACACTTCCAGTTTCTCATGTCGCCAGCAAGCGAGCGCACATGATGGCCCTATGGATCCGTGCGACAGATATGGGCGGCTATAGACTGCACTAAGCGCGAGCGAGTCAGGCACAATGCGACCTTTCGCGACCAGCGTCTCAGTGTGTTGTGTTGTGCTGAGCAAGAATTCCGGCAGTGCATCGACATCTGGCAGATCCGCCTGCTCAGTCCACTGGGCCGACTTCGCGAGCGATTGCATTGCATCGATTGCCCACTCCTCGCGCGAGGCAACCACGCCCAGAAAGCGCCCCGCTCGCACTACCGCTTTTACTCCCGGCATCGAATCGACAGGAGTGGTATCAATCGACAATAGCGTAGCGCGATACGAAGGCGGGCGTGCCACGCGGCCATGTAGCATTCCTGGCAGTTCAAGATCTTGAACGTAAGCGGCGCCGCTAATTTTTTCCAGCATATCAATGCGCGGCAGCGATTTTCCGACCAATCGCAAATCCTTCACCAACTTTGGTCTAGCGCAGCCATTGGCTTCGCGTACAAGATTCGCTTTGCAGGCGAGCTCCCAATAGGTGATGTGCTCACCTGTTGGTGCTCGTACAGTTCCATCCTCAACGAGGAGGTTCGACTGTGGGATGTTGAGCAATTCACTTGCGACCTTAAGGAGTTCATAGCGAACCTCTGCGCACGCTTGGCGCAGCGCGCCTCCGCTATGCTCGACCGACAGGCTTCCTGCGGTAACACCCTCGTCAGGACTCTCCCCTGTATTTGCAGGCACCATGCGGACGCGAGAGTAGGCTACGTCAAGTTCATCCGCGGCAATCTGCGCGAGTGCAGAAGTGATTCCCTGTCCAATCTCAACCTTTCCCGTTCCTATCGCCACACTACCCCCTGCGTCGATGCGTACCCAACGCTCGAGGCCGGGGTTTTGCGCAAGCGCGAATGGAAGCGGGTTTGCGGCCAAGATCATTTATTCCCCGCCGCAGAGATTGCTTTAGATGCACGCTGAATGGCGCGCACAATCCGGCCGTGAGTGCCGCAGCGGCAGAGGTTGCGGTCTAATTTTTCTCGGATATCACCTTCGCTTGGATTCGGATTCTCGTCAAGCAATGCCTTCGCACTCATTAAAATACCGCTCAGGCAGTAGCCGCACTGAGCAGCTTGTTCGTCAAGGATCGCCTGCTGCAGGGGGTGGAGGCTTTCGGGGCTGCCCAGTCCTTCTATTGTGGTAACTCTTTGTCCCGCGACAGCCCAGACTGGAGTGTTGCACGATTGAATGCTACGACCGTTAAGTAGGACAGTGCATGAACCGCACTGCCCAAGGCCACAGCCGAAGCGTGTCCCTTTGAGTTTTAGGTCGTTGCGCAGCACATATAGGAGCGGAGTGTCTGGGGGCAGCGTAATAGATTGCTGCTGCCCGTTTACCTCGAAGATGAATGTCTGTGTATTCATCAGTAGAACTTCAATCCAGCCGCCCTGAAGATTTGCAAAATGGAAATACGCACAAGAACTGAGCTGCCTGTAAGATGTTCGGAGCTTGTATTATAGCCACAGAAAATCATAAAAATAGCTGCCGCACTGCGGCATTCGAGGGGGGCGTATGAAATTTTTTTGTTTCGTGTTGAGTTTGCTTGGGATGCTCGTTGTTTCTGCATCCTTTGCCCAGGAAAAATATCCGTCCAAGCCGGTGACGGTGGTCGTTTCTTTCCCCACTGGCACCGCCACCGATCTTATTGCGCGCGCCTTCGCGCCCAAGCTGCAGGAAATTCTCGGCCAGCCGGTGATCGTGCAAAACCGGCCCGGCGCCGGCGGGACCGTCGCCACACAGTCGGTCGCGGTTGCCCCGGCAGATGGTTATACGCTTTTGATGGTGAATTCGACCCACGCCATAAATCCGTCGCTCTACACCAAGCTGTCCTATGACAGCAAACGTGATTTCTCCGGTGTTGCGCTGGTGGCGGAATCAGCCTATCTCATCGTCGCCGGACCGCAATTGGGTGCGAAGACACTGCGTGAATTTGTGGCGATGGCCAAGGCAAAGCCCGGCAGCATTAACTACGCCTCGGCCGGCGTGGGCACCTCGACGCATCTTGCGGCGGCATACTTCAGCAATCTTGCCGGCATCGACCTGGTGCACGTGCCCTATAAGAACTCCTCCGATTACATCGCCGACCTTATTAGTGGCCGCGTGCAGGTGAGTTTTGTGCCTACCGCTTTCCTGCTCTCGCACATCAAGTCGGGCAAGTTGATGGCGTTGGGGGTGTCGACACGGGACGCGATGCGCACGCCGCTTGAAGTGCCCAGCGCCCGCGACGCCGGTGTTGAATACGAATACACCGCCTGGTTCGGCTTGCTCGCGCCGTCCAAGGTGCCGCACGCAATACTGGAGCAGTTGAGCCGCGCGGTGCGTCAGGCACAGGAGCATCCGGACATCAAGGCGGAATTCGTCAAGCTGGGTTTGTCGGCGCGCAACGTGTCGCTCGCCGAGTTCGACGCCTACGTCAGGACCGACATGGACAAGCTGGGCCCCTTCGTCAAGGCGAGCGGCGCCAAGGCCGAGTAGGCCCGCAGCTGGCTGCGCCCGCTTTTTTTAGCGCGCCGCCAGCGCCTGCCTGAGTCCGGGCTCAAAAGTGCCGTCCACCAGAATGAAGGCGATGCGGCAGGGCTTGTCCGAACGGTTGCTCCAGGCATGGTTGGTGCCGCACTGCACGGTGACGTCACCGGCCTTTAACAACACCTCCGAGTCATCGAGAATCAGCGTGAGTTCGCCCTCGAGGATTATGGCGTAATCAATTGTTTCGGTGCGGTGCATCAGAGGATGCACGCCGCTGGAAGCAAAGGTCGACGCGGCACTGTTGCCGAGGAACTCGAACATTTTTTTCGAGGCCGCCGCATCCATGCTGCCCATACGGTCGCCATCGGGCGGGATCTCGCTGATGCGGATCACCGTGCCGTTTTTGGCCGGCAACTGGCGGCGCGGCCCCAGCGTCGGCTCGGGTGCGGCACATTCGATATGCGCTGGCGTTTCGCCGGTGCGCCACACATCGGTGGCGCTGTAGCCCGGGCGCAATTGCGTGAAGTGAATGAAGGGTGCGGGGCCGTCGGACACAACGATGGCCTTGCCGTGCTGGTCGTGGCCTGTTACAACGCGGCGTACGGGTTTGTTCATCCGGGGCGCTCCATTAATTTTATTGAGACGGCGATTCTCTGTCACCGCAGGGCTTGTTGCAACGGCTGTTCCAAGAAGGAAAATTATGCAGCGCTTCCAGACTGCCGGCAAAAAATGTGGTACAAAGAAAGAAAATTCGCTGCAGTGTTTGCTCATCAAATATCGGGTGCGCGCGCATTGAAAAGCGCAATGAATTGGCGGGGCATACCGGTTTCCGGTGAGGCTAGCCAGACTAAAAACCAAGGAGGAATTTCGCATGTCCAGAATTAATTGGCCGCTTGCCGTATCGGTTGCGGCAGTCATCGCCGGAACTTTCGCTGTTGCCGGCACCGTTTGCGCGCAGCCCAAGGAGCCGATCAAGATTGGCGCCGTACTGTCTATCACCGGCCCGGCAGCGGGCTTGGGTATTCCGGAGCGCAATGGCGCGCAGGCTGCGGTCAAGTCGATCAACGCCAGAGGCGGTGTCAATGGTCGCCCGATAATGCTCATTATCGAGGATGACACGACCAATCCGGATACGGCGGTTACCAAAACTAATGGCCTAATTTTTAACCAGGATGTTGCCGCGATCATCGGCGGGTCGAACTTTGCCGCAAGCGTGGCAATGGGCGGAATCACAGACAAGCAGAAGGTGCCGCAGTTTGCTTTCACCGGACTCGGGCCGGCCATAGAGAAAACACGGCATTGCGTTTTCCACATGTTCACGCCGCATTACCTTAATGCACGCACGCTGTTCGAATATTCGCGCAGCATCAACGCCAAGAAGGTCGCGGTGCTCCACGACAGTGGCTATGGTGCGGTGGTGGTGCGCGAGCTTGCCGGTATCATGAAAGATTACCCGGACATACAGGTGGGGACGATCGAGAAATTCGATATCACGGCCACGGATGTGACTACACAGGCGGCCAAGATCAAGGCCGGTAACCCGGATGCAATTTTTGTGTTTGCCGTGAACGCAGTGCCTTTCCGTGCCATCCGCGCCCTGCAGATGACCCAGCCGATCATCGCCCTCAACGGCGCCTCGAGTTATGAGACTGTCAGCGCGATGGGCAGCGCCGCCGACAATGTCATCATTCCCGAGTTCCTGGTGGCCGAGGATCCGCTGCCGAGGCAGAAAGACTTCATCAATTACTTTGTCAAAGAAATCGGCGCCAAACCGAAGAACCCGGAGTCGGTGGCCTGGGATGCGATTCACGTGATCGCCGCTGCATTGACCAAGGCCGGGACTGAAACGCGCCGTGAAAAACTTTGCGAAGCCATCCGCGGGCCCTACGCCGGCGTGACGACTGACTATGACTTTTCGGCTGAGGACATGACCGGCATCAAGCTGTCGGGCTATATCTTCTCCAAGCTGGTCAAGGGGCAGTACACGCGGCTTCCGTTCGTCATCAAGTAACGTTCCCGCCCGGGGCGCGCGCTTGAATGCGCGCCCGCCCCGGTGCCTTGCCAGGTAACACCGATGTCCCTCAGTCTTATCCTGCAGGCGGCGCTCGCCGGCATTACCAACGGCTTTACCTATGCCCTGGTCGGCATCGGCATCGCCGCGATTTTCAAGGGCACGCGCATCATCAACGTGATGCAGGGCGAGTTCTGCGTCACCGGGGCGATGGTCACGGTGCTGCTGCTCAATAATGCGCACTGGCCGTACTGGGCGGCGATCCTTGGTGGTGTGTTATCGGGAGTGGTCGTTGGCATGCTGATCAACGTGCTGTTCGTGCGCTACATGATGCGCAAGGGCGCGACGCAGCAGACCTTCATCCTGCTGACCATAGGGCTCGCCATCACCATGTCGGCGGCCGTGCTGTTTTTTATCGGGCGCAGCGGTTATGTACTGCCCCCCTTTGGTGGCGAGGATGCGACGGTCATTCTTGGCGCGGTGGTCCAGTCCCATGCGGTCTGGCTGATCCTGATCGCACTGGGCATCACCGCGGGGCTCAAGCTTTTTTACCATCGCACCACCATTGGCATTGCCATGATGGGCGCCTCGATTGATGCGGACGGCGCAACCACCATCGGCATCAATGTGCCGCGCATGAACATGCTCACCTTTGCCCTCGGGGGCGGGCTGGGTGCGATCGCCGGTATCCTGGTCACCCCGCTCGTTTCGGTTGATTACGCCATTGGCGTCAATCTCACCCTCAAGGGCTTTGCCGCGGCGATTCTTGGCGGACTGACCAACCCGCTCGGGGCGGTGGTTGGCGGCCTGACACTGGGGCTCATCGAATCGCTTGCCATCGTCGCCGTATCCTCCAGTTACAAGGACGTCATTGCGATGACCATCCTTATCGCCATCATGATATTCATGCCCAATGGCATGCTTGGCCGTGGCGGCCGCCGCGGTGGCTGAGGCCGTGGCACGCCGACCGGTCTTGCTCCTGGTCGGGATATGCCTGTGGGCGGCGCTGCCAATGTTGCTGACGAGAAGCCTCACCGACCTGCTGGTGTTTGCGGGCATCTATACCATCGCCGGCTTGGGGGTGGGTCTGCTGCTCGGTTATTGCGGCATCGTCAATCTCGCGCAGGCGGTGTTCTACGGCATAGGCGCTTACTCAACCGCCTACCTGA
>Ga0114978_10001143_pt1 | contig 22407 bp, 26 predicted proteins | sample S_140212_EF_Meta_FD_87027 | JGI IMG/M metagenome (GOLD analysis project Ga0114978, IMG submission 87027) | Freshwater microbial communities from Lake Simoncouche, Canada to study carbon cycling - S_140212_EF_MetaG | ecosystem: Environmental > Aquatic > Freshwater > Lake | place: Lake...
GTAGTGGACTATCGGCTCTAGTGGAGTCAAGATGATCGCGCTTACGAATTTGCTCCTCAATAGCCAATACATCACCCCCCATTTGGGACACGCGACGTTGAGCGCGTACCGCCGGTGAAGCGGTAAGAAAAACTTTGAGAGTTGCGTCGGGGAAGACAACCGTTCCGATATCTCGGCCTTCAACTACTCCACCACCGGCATTTTCAACCCAAGCTCGTTGGGCAGATCGCAGTTCATTACGAACCGCACTGAGGGCTGCGACAATACTTACTGCTTCAGTTACTTGCGAACCACGAATGATTTCCGTGACGTCTACTTCATCTACAACGAAACGACTCGAAGACATGGTGACCTTCATTCGCCCTGCAACATCTGCCACAGCGTTTTCATCTTGCAAGTCGGTGCCGTCTCTGAGAGCCGCATAGGTGACCATTCTGTACATTGCTCCCGTATCGAGGTACGGAATTTCTAAAGAGAGTGCCAAGGCTTGCGCGATTGTTGACTTCCCGGCTCCCGCTGGACCGTCTATTGCCACTATGCGTAGGCGCTTGGACATCTGCTTACCAGGTGGTTCCTTGAGGACGTCCTTCGTCGTAGCCAGCTGCACTTTGAATGCCTACCACAGCGCGTTCATGGAATTCATTGATGTTTGATGCTCCGGCGTATGTGCAAGCAGAACGTACGCCTGCGACAATTTGATCGACAATGTCTTCCACTCCTGGTCGATCGGAGTCAAGGTACATACGCGAAGTACTAATGCCTTCTTCGAATAGCTCTTTGCGCGCACGGTCAAGGGCTGTTTCAGTGCTCGTTCTATTGCGCACCGCGCGGTTTGAAGCCATGCCGAAACTTTCTTTATACAAACGACCCTCAGTGTCTCGCAAGGTATCAGCTGCCGACTCGTAGGTACCTGCGAGCCAAGAACCAAACATCACGCTTGCCGCCCCACCGGCGAGAGCCAAAGCGACATCGCGCGGGTATCGAACGCCGCCGTCGGCCCAAATATGTTTGCCAAGTTCACGAGCTGCTTGCGCACATTCCAAAACAGCACTGAACTGAGGGCGACCGACGCCCGTCATCATACGCGTCGTGCACATGGCGCCCGGCCCGACTCCTACTTTTACAATGTCTACGCCTGCAGAAATGAGATCACGCGTGGCTTGCGGTGTCACTACATTGCCAGCAACGAGTGTTGCACCTGGCACAGCCTTGCGCACCGATTCAATGGTGGAAATCATTCTCGATTGGTGTCCGTGTGCGGTATCAATCACAAGCACATCTACACCCATGTTGTGCAAGCTCTTTGCGCGCGATGCAACATCACCGTTAATTCCCACTGCTACCGAGACAATGAACTTACCTTCCGCATTCAATGCAGGCTTATAAATGGTGCTGCGCAATGCGCCCTTACGTGTCATGCAACCTTTTAACGCTCCACTGCCGTCTACGACCGGTGCAAAAGTGAGACGAGAATCGGTGAGGAAGTTAAATGCTTCTTCAGGTGACATCTGATCGTCAAGCGAAATGATGTCTCTATTCATTACATGTTGAACTTGTGTAAAACGGTCGAAACCAGATGCATCGTGTTCTGTAAAAATACCGATGGGCCTGTTTGATTCGTCAACAACAATAATTGCGCCATGTGCACGTTTATGAATGAGACTCAGCGCATTACCAACAGTGTCTGTAGGCGCGAGGGTGATAGGAGTTTCATAAACGGCATGACAGCTCTTCACAAAACGAGTGACAGATTCAATGATGTCGAGCGGAATGTCTTGGGGCATTACCGCTAACCCGCCTCGACGCGCAATGGTTTCGGCCATTCGCCTGCCAGCAACAGCTGTCATGTTGGCTACAACAACAGGAATTGTGGTGCCGATGAGATCTGGCGTAGTGAGATCTACGTTGAATCGGCTGGGAACATCAGACCTGCTTGGGACCATAAACACATCGTTATAGGTCAGGTCATGGGAGGGAAGCTCGCTTAAAAAACGCACTTGTCTTAGGATATGCCTCTATGAGTCAGAAAACAGTGGTTCTCGTGCATGGTTGGGGTGGTTCTTTTGCAAGTACCTGGCAAGAGCCGGGCGTGACCGACATCGTGTCCGAATCGGGTTTCCATGTCACGGGCATCGACTTACTCGGCCATGGCACCGCAGATAAACCTCATGAGCCTGCTGCGTATGCAGATCTGGCGGGTTACCTCCTGTCGCACCTTCCCGAAGAGCCGGTCATAGCAGTTGGCTTTTCCCTTGGAGCACTTACTTTGGCAAGAGCCGCCGTTCGCTCCCCTGAGCGCTTTATTGGTCTCTGTTTTGCCGGAATAGGCGATGGAGTCTTTGAACCTCACAAGCCTGAGGAAACTGAAAGGATTCTCGCGGGGTTAGAGGGTCGAGCCGATCCGAGCGACAACGTTGCCCGATTATTCGGGCAATACGGGAATCGCGAAGGAAATGACCCGGCTGCCCTTGCCGCAATTTTGAGACGTGCCCCGTCAGAAGATATTACCTCTGCCGGATTAGCTACTTTGAAACAACCTTCACTCGTCGCTATTGGCGATAAAGACTTCGCTTTTCCATCGGAGAAATTTAGTTCGTCGATGCCCTCATCGACACTTAAAATTCTTCCGCGCACCGATCATTTCGCCACGCCGAACTCGTTTAGTTTCATTGATGCCTTGGTTCAATGGCTGGAGGAGAATTTTTCGTGAGTCGCGAATCACCCAGGTGTCTGCAATTGAAAAAAAACGAAAGCGATCTTGCCAAGGCTGTAGAGATTCTTGTTGCGGGAGGATTAGTAGCGCTTCCCTCTGAAACGGTTTATGGCCTCGGAGCCGATGCAACTAATACGTCGGCTGTACTGAGCATATTTGCGGCCAAGCAACGGCCAGTAGGTCACCCTCTTATCGTCCATGTCGCAAATATAGAAACTGCGCGAACATTCTCATGTGATTTTAATGAAGTTGCAGAAACACTTGGTGCCGCATTTTGGCCTGGGCCACTCACACTTCTTGTGAATCGGTCGAACAGGGTAATTGACGAAATAACAGGAGGTCGAGAGACCGTTGCGCTACGCGTTCCAGCACATGAAATATTTCAGTTGGTCCTTAGCGCTTTCTCACAAACAGGCTCTGGGGCAATTGCAGCACCTTCAGCGAACCTGTACGGCTCTGTCAGCCCCACAACTGCCCAACACGTTTTCGGCGACATGGGAGAACTTATTGACGCCGTAGTCGATGGTGGTCATTGTGCAGTTGGCATTGAATCAACAATCGTTGATTGCACAGTGAACCCTCTCGTCATTCTTCGACAGGGTGCCGTCACATTAGAAATGGTGAACTTAGCGTTGAAGTCAATTGGAGTTATTGCAGCAGAAGAACTTGGTGGTGATTCTCGTGCTCCGGGTATGAAACTTTCTCATTATGCCCCACGCGCAATGGTGAAATTATTTGAGAGTGAAGAATCACTGTCCACCTATGCCAGACAATGTGAAGCAAACGCTGTTACGTGTGTTTCTATCACCGGAAACAACGATCGTGAACTTTATGCTCGCGAACTTTATTCGTTAATTCGCGACGCCGACGCTCTTCATCCGCAGGAGATTCTTGTTTTATTACCTGAGTCAATGGACATCGGAGTGGCCATTCGCGATCGCCTCTTTAAGGCAGCTGCACCTCATTAATAGTGCTCACCCACATGTCACGTATTTCCTCTAAGTTGAATGTTCTGTTTCTACTGTCGTCAGCATTATGAACGGTGATGCTAACGATGGAGCCACCTGCTTCAGGAACCACAGAAATTAAACACCAGCAATGCTGAGGTTCATTCAGAAGCACTTGTAAGGAATATGGCGGATCTTCATCTGCCACTTGACCTAAAACGTTCGCTGCCACGAAGATATATTCATAAGCTTCTGCGGGCAACACATCAATGGTGAACGATGGGTGATCTGTTGTGGAGCCAACGTAAGAAACATCTGGTGTTGGTTTGTGAATCTGCTCTTTGCTCAACAGAATTTCCGCTGCCCTCGTCACATCTATGAAGGCACTATGGGATCCGCCTGCATCGGGATGCGACGTTTTTATGAGCACACGTTGTCGAGCCTCAATATCGGTACGTGAGTATGGCTGGCGTATTTCGAGCAGTTTTTCTGCCCACGTCACTTCATCGTCCAATGAAATGTGGGTCTCTCTTTTCCATGAACGCTGCAACACCTTCCTGGAAATCTTTAGTCTTGAATAAAGGCAAGAGTTGCAGGAATACATGATGAATATTTTGCTCAAATGTTTCTGTTTCAGCTGCTCTCATCATGCGTTTAATAGCCCTCACGGCGAGCGGCGCATTGCTTGCAATGTCTGTTGCCATTGAACGAGCAAAAGAAGCTAGCTGGTCGGGCGCAACTACGTGATTCACAATTCCCAGCGATAAGGCTTCGTCGGCTGTGAGGGTCTTGCCGGTGAAAGAAATTTCAGCAGCTTTGGCGTATCCAATCATTCTGGGGAGCAGCCATGTGCCTCCACTTTCGGGAACAATGCCGCGCTTAGCGAAACCAGGATTCAGTTTTGCAGTTGTGCTTGCAATGCGGATATCGCAACCAAAAGCCATATCGAGCCCGTATCCAGCGGCCCCGCCGTTGAGCGCGCAAATAGTGGGAGTGTCCATGTAGTGCAACACCACCGGTGGTGCGTTACGTATGTCGAACTCTCCTGCACCTGCGCCAATGTTGCCCAAGCCACCAAGAGCATCTTTCGGACCAGACATTTGTGAAGCAAGATCAAGTCCTGCACAAAATGCCCTACCTGAACCAGTGAGAATGACGCAGCGCACTTCACCATCTTTCTCGGCGCGTAAAAATGCTTCAGACATCTGATCGAGCATCGCGCTGGAGATTGTGTTCATTCTCTCCGGAGCATTAAGAGTGATTGTTGCAATGTGGTCTGCAACTTCATAGAGGACTTCTTGAGGTGTATCCGATGGGGCCATTCACATAAGTTAGCCGAAGCAAAATGTGCAAATATATTCAGATGGACCAATTAAAGCCGTCTCCCATCCGTAACCGAATAACGGATCTCCTCAACATCCCCTACCCCATTGTTCAAGCCCCTATGGGCTATATCGCTCGATCTGCACTCGCTTCAGCCGTATCCAACGCCGGTGCTCTTGGAATAATCGAAACATCTTCGGGTGATCTTGTCGCGGTACGCAAAGAAATCTTGTTGATGAAGGAACTCACCCCTCACCCTTTTGGCGTGAACATTGCTCAACTCTTTGTACGTGATGAATCAATAGCCGACTTTGTTGTCGAGCAAGGCGTTCGTGTGGTGACCACATCTGCTGGTGACCCCACTAAGTACACCAAACAATTGAAGGCGGCCGGACTCAAGGTCTTTCACGTCGTTCCTACATTGGCTGCAGCGTTGAAAGCTCAAGACGCAGGAGTTGACGGCCTCGTAGTTGAAGGTGGCGAGGGCGGAGGGTTCAAGAACCCTAAGGATGTGGCCACGATGGTTCTGCTTCCTTTGGTGTGTGAGTCCGTGGAAATACCCGTCATAGCTGCAGGAGGAATTACTGATGGGAAATCGATGGCTGCAGCTTTTGCGTTAGGGGCTGAAGGCGTTCAGATGGGTACCCGTATGGTGTCTGCTTTGGAAAGCCCCGTTCACGAAAATTGGAAACAGGCAATTATTAATGCAAAAGAAACAGACACTGTCTTTCTCAATCGGTTCTCGCGACCAGCATTACGTGCACTACGAACCGAAAAGACAACTCTCCTTGAGCATGAAGACCACGTTGGTCTTGAAAATTTTGCCAACATGACCGACTTGTATTTCGGCGGTGATATGGAATCTTCAATTGCCCTGACTGGTCAAGTTGCGGGACGAATTAACTCGGTAAAGCCGGTAGCTCAAATTATTAATGAGACGATGACCGGATTTTGGGAAGCGATAACTCGCTTCCCGACACAGTGATGGTGTCGATAGCCAAGGACCAAATGAGAGCTGCACCAAAGAGGTGCGTTGCAACCAAAATAACTGGAATTCCGTCGAAGTACTGAACATAACCCACGAGTGCTTGCAGCATTCCTACACCAAGAAATGCTGCCAGTCTTTGTTCGAGGAAATCTCGGGTGTGAGAATTTTTTCGAACTTTGAGTAAAACAAGAAGTAGTACGAGAAGTGACAGTAGAACAAAAGCACTATGCACACGCGCAACAGATGAAATAGCAAAACCAAAACGCACAGCGTTCTCATCGCCGGCATGTGGACCAGATGCTGTAACAACGGTTCCAGATATGACCGTACACGCGAATAAGAGTCCAATAAGTAAAACGTATTTTCTTTCTTGTGGAGAACAATCGGATACAGGATTATTTGCGATTCGAGACTGGCGATACAAAACAATCGCATTGCCTATCAGCACCATGGAAAGCAAGAAATGCCCCATGTTCGCAAAGGGATTTAGGCCCGTTAGAACGACAATTGCCCCAAGTATCACCTGTGCAAGAACGCCAATTACTAATCCGAGCGATAGTTGAGTGAGTGAACGCCTTCTCTCTTCAAGAAATAGTGAGCCCAAAACTGAGGCAATGACCAACACCGCTACCACACCTGTGAATAGCCGATTGATCTGCTCAATTGCTCCGTGCAAAGAAGAGACATCGATAAACCGTTCAGAGTTACATTGGGGCCAGTCGCTGCAACCCAAACCGGAACCTGTAAGACGCACGAGACCACCCGAAATGACAATGACGAAAAGCGACAGGTACGAAGCCAAGCACAACTTCTCGTATGCGCGAGGCGAAAGCTTACGAGTCACGTCTCCACACCTCTCGACCATCTATCCCGTACCGACGCAATATAAGACCTTTGTGTAGGCGTATTTGCATAAATACGTGCGTGTCGGCACTCGGACCCCCTGGTTCAAACAGGTTGCAGTCGTATCCCATTTTGTCCCAAAGGAATTCCCTGCCTTGCGTGTCGGAAATGATCTGTGCTTTCCCCCACAGCAGAAAACTGTCCCAATTGTTTTCTTCGGAAACAGGAAAATGTACATTTACGTCTGAATTCACACGACAATTTCTTACCTTTTGTTCGTTGCTCGCAAGAAAGGTGAGGAGATCTTCGCCAAACCACGAGAAGGTCACTGGAGAGACAAATGGAATCGATGACTTGGAGACGGAGGCAATATATGCGCTTCGACCAAATCGACGTGACTCGTTCAATAACTGATCAAAGATGATTTCCTTCGTGGTAGCCATAGTGCCACGTTAGACCCGTTCGGCAAATCTCCGACAAACCGTGACGACAACAAAGTCACTACCATTTAAACAATTGAAAGTTTTTGAGATGAAAGTAGATACAGCGTGAGCAAATTATCAATAGAAACAGAAATTGCCATCCGTAGGCTCGTCGATCAGTATTGCGACGGCGTCATCCGTCGTGATGCCAGCATCTGGGGAGCCACCTGGTCTGATGATTCGCATTGGAACCTCGGCATGGGTCGTGAAGTACTCGGTAAAAAGGCAATTGTTGAGCTGTGGACCACAGCTATGGGCGCGTTCAACTGGACCATTCAAACTGCCGAGCACTTCTCCCTCAATATTGACGAAGTCAAGGGAACCGGTTCGGGCCATGTGGTTGTTCGGGAGCGCTACGAACGCACAGATGGCACACGCGGCGATCTCCTGGCCAAATACATTGACCAATACGTGAAAATTGATGGCGAATGGCTCTTTGCAGAGAGAATTTTGGAAATTATCGAACGCAACTAGGCCTTTTGGCCCTTTAGCCCTCAAGAGACCCATCACTGGTGGGTCTCTTTTTTTGTGCCCTGAGTGATATTGAAATGACCGAAAGTGGCTTTTCTACGCCTTATACCACTCTAAGCGTTTGTAAGAATATTTTAAGTGGGAATTTACTCAAGTTCTCTTCAGGGGTGCCGTTGTTTCTTGTGGATCACACAAGGAGCAACACATGCGTATTTCTCACACCTCAGCAATTAAGACCTTCACTATCGCTTTAGCCGCCACTATCACGATTTCAGCATTCGGTGCAACTGGCGCATCGGCCGCAACGTCTACACCTGTTCAGGCTCAAAGCGTACGTTTGCCAAAATTCGGTGAAGTAAGCGAGAGCGTGAAAGTAATGCAAACAGCACTCTTGAAAAATGGCTTCACACTTGTGGGTGGAGTCGATGGAACTTTCAGCCCTCGTACGCGTGCAACCTTGCGTTCATTCCAGAAGGTTGTTGGTCTGAAGGCAACGGGAAATCTTGACCGCAAGACGGCAAAAGTCCTTGGTCTTTTGACTCCAGCACCAGTTGCTGCTCCAGTCGTTACTCCTGTCGCCGCTCCCGCTCCCGCTCCCGCTCCCGTTGCGGCACCAGTAGCCACTCCTGCGCCAGTAGCTGCAGTGACTTTCACACCCGAGACACTTCCTGTCATTGGAGCGAAGGGTGATGCTGTTGTGTCATTGCAGAACGCACTTATTCTTGCTGGTGTTGTAGTGAAGGGTGGGGCTGACGGTGTTTTTGGTGCAGGAACGAAAAATTCAATCACCACTTTCCAAAAAACAAAAAACATCGTTGCAACTGGCAAGGTTGACGTAGACACAGCAATTGAGCTTGGCCTTCTCCCCCGTCCAGTTCTCGCTGTAACAATTGCGGTATTTCCTGTTCAGCCTGCTTGCTACTTCATCGACACTTGGCAAGATCCTCGCGGTACAGTGCGCAAGCACGAAGGTGTCGATATCATCGCGAACCTCGGAACACCGCTGCTCGCTGTGAGCGACGGCATCATCACGAAGTCATACGACGCTGCAACAAGTTCATTGTCTGGCAACGGTTTGCGCCTGACCGCTGCAGACGGAACATACTTTTTCTACGCTCACCTTGATTCAATTGCTCCTGGGATCGCAATCGGTACCGCAGTAAAGGCCGGTCAAGTAATTGGCTTTGTCGGTTCAACTGGTGACACCAACACGAATCACCTGCATTTTGAAGTTCACCCTAAAGGTGGCGCTGCAGTGAATCCATTCCCAATTGTTAAAGCTGTTGACGCTTGCAAGAAGAAGTAACTACTTCTGAATTTCGTAGAAAGCATTTACCGAATGCGAAATATCTAATTGTCGAAAGGAACTAAAACCAACCCGATGCGCAAAATCCTCAGCTAGTAGTGATGGAAGACCAAGAGTTCCGAGCCCTTCTCCGTTGTGATCCGACAAAGCAGAAGCCATGCAAGAGAGAACACTTATTCCGTACATCAATGCAGCCATGGGGTTCTTATTAACGTTCTCCTGAAGTGTGTTTCCAGCCTTAATGTCGACGAGGAGCCATGATCCGTCTTCTTTCAACATGCGGTAAATATCTTCAATCATCTTTTGTGGATGCGTCATGTCGTGTATGCAATCGAATGTGGTGACGAAGTCAACAGAAGATTCATAGGGCAACTCTGCGGTTTTCGCATTCATAAAACTCACGTTGTTGACACCCGATAGAGCTAACTTTTCCGATGCTCTCGCTAGAGCATGCTCAGAAATGTCGATGCCAATGAATTTGCTCTTGGGAAAGTGTTGAGCCATCAGCAATACCGCAGACCCTGCCCCGCATCCAATGTCAACAACGCTTATTCCGGCCTTCAATTTTTCTACCATTCCTGTCAGTGTCGGCAACACAAGACTGACTAGGAATGCGTTGCTCCATGGTTCAAATGAGCGTTCTATGCCGACGGCACCGTCTGGTCCGTGCGCGTCGTAATCGAAACCAACACCGGTGCGAAAAGATTCGGGGAGATCTTTCAATCTGTCAAAGGTTGCTGGAAGCCGATGGAACATACCCATGCCAAACGCAGGGTGATCTTCATCGGCCAACACCGCTACTGCTTCGGGCGTAAGTTTATAAATTGTGTTTTCGTCGACGCGCTCGGCACTCTCGTTCACGCCATAGGAATACTCTGCAACAACAATCCGTGCCGCAACCTGGTTGGCACACCACTCTCTGACCCATCGTTCGGAAAGGTTGGATACGTCAGCAATGTTGCTACTGGTCATGCCATCAGAGGCTGCCAAGGTTCGATACAGGCCCAATTGGTCGCCAATGTGAATCATGCCTGCAGTGACAGCGCCTGAAAGTTGAGTGAATACGTTAAATGAGAAAAGCTTGAGCGCATCTGGGTCTAGTGCTCGGTCGGTTGAAGTCATCCACTAATGGTAGACCTTGGCACAACAAGTGATTGGCGGTTAAACGGTTCGATGACTCTTCGGCAAATGCTCAACGCCAGACAGCCGTGTGAGTGAAAAGGTGACACCATCTGACAAAGCGAGTGGTTCAACTTCTGAGATAGATGCATGACCCAGCACAAAGCGTTCCCACTCCCATGGCGTTGGCTTCAAACCGAGCAGGTGGCATATAACAACAGAATTTGTTCCGGCGTGTGCAACGAAAGCTATGTGCTTATTGAGGGTGTTTCCATGCGACCAGACCGGTAGCTCGCTATCGGCTTTCTTGTAATTATGTTCTTGCAGAAACTGCGAGCAATCGCTGTTGATTCGCTGAACGAAGTCGGAAACAGCCTCGCCTCCATTTAATCCACCCCAGCGCTGGGCACTTGGCCGAGAGCGTTCCTCTTTATAGGCCTCTACAGCCTTTTCAACGGGAGTTCCATGCCAAATGGGGTTACGAATCTCTTCTAGCCAATTGGTCGTAATACTTGTACGGCCACTTTGCCGAAGAAGTGGGGCTGCTGTTTGCTGCGCGCGCAACAGGGGGCTTACATAAATTTCATCGAACGAAGTGTCGGCAAGATACGTCGCAACCATCTCGGCCTGCTCTTGACCTTTGGTGGTCAAGGGAGGGTTATCAACATTGAGTCCATTTTTCACCCATTCGGGTTCTCCGTGTCGAATGAGTGTGATGCGCATGTGACCATCTTAGGCGTGGAATTACTGCCGACCTAAGTGCAAGTATGTATGCATGTCGCAAAATGTAAGTGAATTAAGCGTGAACTGGGCAACACTTTGGGAAGCGCTCGCCGATGAACGGCCAAATGATATAGCTGTAGTCCTTGGTGACGCGGAGATTAAGTGGGGTGAACTCGACCAACGATCAGCACAACTCGCATCTGTATTTTCCCAGCAGGGTGTTGGCGCTGGTTCAAAGGTTGCACAACTGCTGTTCAACGACGCTGCATACATTGAATCGATCTACGCACTTTTCAAACTGCGTGCCACGCCCGTAAACATCAATTATCGTTACCTGCAGGGCGAAATTGCATACATTCTCAACAACTCCGAGTCAGAGATACTTGTTTATCACGCATCGCTAGCCGAAAGACTTGTTGGTATTGAAGCTCTTGTTCCTACGTTAAAAACACTTATTTGCGTCAATGACGTGGGTCCAGAATTCGTTCCACAAGAAGGGCATCTGCAATACGAAGAAGTTCTCACGCGTGCCTTGCCTGCACAACGCATTGAACGATCGGGTGAAGATCTTCTGTTCCTCTACACAGGTGGTACAACCGGAATGCCTAAAGGGGTTATGTGGCGACACGTAGACCTTTTTGGAGCCCTTGCTTTTTCGGGTTACCACGCTTTGGGTTTACCTATTCCAACAACTGTGCAGCAAGTTGGCCAAACTGCAGCCCAACTAGCCTCTGAAAACAAGAGCCCTACAAACCTCTGCGCGGCGCCGCTGATGCATGGAGTAGCCCTATTTCTGGCCATGTCTAGTTTCGTGCTCGGGGGGAAAGTAATTCTTCTCAAATCAAGAAAATTTGACGCAAAGGAACTTCTCGATTTGTCGGAGAAATATTCGGTCACTCAGTTATCGATTGTTGGCGATGCATTCTGCAAACCAATTACTCGATATTTACAAACTCTTGCAGAGCAGAATCAAGCGCTTCCACATTTGGAGAGCATTATTCGCATCACTTCATCTGGAGCAACATTTTCTGGTGACCAAAAGTCTTTGCTACAGAAATACATGCCGAACGCAACAATTATCGACATGCTTGGGGCAAGTGAAGGCGGACCATTTGGAATAGCAATGACTGCGCCCAATGAAGACCCCATCGCAACAGCCGTGTTCATAGCTCCCCCAAATGCAACAACATTTAACGATGAAACTTGGGAGCCGCTACCTCGTGGAAGCACGGTGCCAGGGGTTTTAGGTGTTTCGGGCCCTATGCCGCAGGGCTACTACCGAGATGAAGCAAAAACCGCTCAAACCTTCAAGGAAATCAACGGTGTGCGCTACACCATTCCAGGCGACTACGCCCTGATCGATGAACAAGGCGTGATGCAACTACTCGGACGCGGTTCAGTGTGCATCAATAGCGGTGGCGAGAAGATCTACCCAGAAGAGGTCGAAGTAGTAGCACGATCTATTGCGGGTATTGCCGACTGCACAGTTGTAGGAGTCCCTGACGATCGTTTTGGCAACGCAGTTACTGCAGTCGTTTCGCGCGTTCCTGGTTCCTTTGTTACGGCTGAGGAACTATTAACAGAAATGCGCAAAACTCTTGCGGCGTATAAGTGCCCGCGCCACGTGGTGTTTGTTGATGCTGTCTACAGAAGCCCTAGTGGCAAGGCCGATTACAACATCACGCGTGACACAGCAATGAACCTACTGAAGATCTAGTCGACCTTAAGAATTCCGGCTTCACGAGACTTGGTAGTGGCAGCGCCCATTTTTGCGCCGTCATAGCCAACTCGTAGGCCAGGTGTTACTTCAATAATGATGCGGTCTGGTGAATCGAGCATCATCGCGAACTCTTTCACGCGATTTTCGCCAAAGGTTTCATACAGCCTTTCCGCAAGCGCCCTGTAGAACCACTTTTTCGTATCGACGTCGTCAAGTACGCGCGCGGTTCCTTTGTATGTAACTGTGCGACTACCACCCATCGGCAAGTTGGCCGATGTAATTACCAGTGCTACGCGGGGGTCACGACGGATTGCAGGAACGCGCTTGCGGTGAGCCGCTGAAGTCATCCAGAACTTTCCGTCTGCATAGAAGTAGCTCAAAATAGAGGCCATTGGTGAACCATCTTTTGTGGTCCAACAAAACGTCAATTCCTTCTGCTGCGCAAGCAACAAGACTTCAGTATCTGCATCAAGACCATAAACGGTCACGTCTTCGTAATTGGTAATGAGTTTGTCTGCCATGATCCCTGCTTGTTAGTAACGGTGAAAACAAATTAGTTCAGTTATGCCTTATCGCGTAAGTCGAAGTGCGCTGCGTGCGCCGAGTGCCCACCGTCGACCATCAGCGTGGTTCCAGTAATGAACGAAGCAGCAGGAGACGCCAAGAAGAAGAAAGCTTCCGCAAGTTCGCTTGGTTGGCCCCAACGTCGCAATGGAATGCGCTTCGCCATTTCATCCATTGCGCCAGGAATACCCTTGATGCGCTCGGTGATACCCGTCTCGACTGGTCCTGGCGCAACACCATTGACGCGAATACCGTAAACGCCAAGGTCGACAGCAGCTGCACGCACAAGGTTAAACACGGCAGCTTTAGACGCGTTATAGGCGTAGTTACCGGGGTCGCCTCGGAGACCAGAAGTCGAGGCCGTGGCCAAAATGACCCCAGTGCCAGCCTTTTTCATTACTTCTGCAGCGTGACGAATGCCGTGAACTACGCCGGTGACATTGACAGCCATAATTCGTTCAAACTTTTCCACTGCGCCAGGGTCTTCCCACGGCAACGTACCTACCATTCCAGCGTTCAACACAGAAACCGATAAACCCCCGAAATGCGACATTGCGGCCTGAACCATTGCGGCATTGTGGTCTCCATCAGACACATCGCCCGGCAGAGCGAGAAACGACTGAGCATTTGGGGAAGCACTTACCCACTTCAGGCTGTCGCCCGAAATGTCGTTGACGACCACTTGATAACCCCGCGAGGCGAAAAGTTCGGCCGTTGCCCGACCAATTCCAGAACCCGCTCCTGTAACTATTGCGACTTCGCTACGACTCATGCTCTTACCCTATGCTGGGGAACATAGTCATCTAGTACTGGGGAAAATTATGGATCTTGGATTGCGTGGAAAAAAAGCCATTGTTACCGGCGGTAAGCGTGGATTGGGTTTTGCAATCGCAACCCTCCTCGCCAAAGAAGGCGCAGATATTGCAATTTGTGCGCGTGGCGATGTGAGCGAGTCGGTAGCAGCTCTTTCTGCACATGGAACCAAGGTTGTTGGTGCTGGCATCGATGCCTCAAACGGCGACGAATACAAAGCGTGGCTAAAGACAGCAACCGACCAACTCGGTGGCTGCGATATTTTCATTCACAACATGTCGGGTGCCTCAGGTCGTGGCGAAGAACAGTGGACCAAGAACCTTGAACTCGACGTGCTTGGCCTTGTGCGCGCTCAAGAAGTTTTGGCGCCAATCATGGAAGCAGGCGGCGGCGGCTCCATTGTTTGTTTGTCAACAATTGCGGCTCAAGAAGAATTTGCTGGTCCGGGAAGTTTTGGAGCAATGAAGGCTGCGATGACTGCATATGCGAACAACTTGGCTCAGTCACTTGCCGGAAAAAATATTCGCGTCAACATTGTGTCGCCAGGGCCCGTCTATTTTGATGGCGGCAACTGGGACACCATCAAACAGAACATGGAAGATTTCTACAATTCCATTGTTGCGAAAATGCCAATCAAGCGTCTCGGTGAGCCACAGGAAGTTGCAAACGTCGTAGCTTTCCTTGCATCACCTGCTGCAAGCTTGGTAACAGGCAGCAACGTAACTGTCGATGGTGGATACACAAAGCGCATCAAGTACTAAACCATGAAAGCTGGTCTCGTTACAGGTCATCGAACATTCACCATTGTCGATGTGCCCGAACCAGTTGTCTCTGAGGGCAAAGCCGTAGTTCACGTCGATAGTTGTGGTATTTGTGGTACAGACCTGCACGGGTTTCTCTCACACGACCCCTACAACCCAGCAATTTGTGGGCACGAGTTCTCTGGCACGGTTTCGGCAGTATCGAAAGAAATTCGCCATATTCGTGAGGGTGACCGGGTTGTCTGTGGAATCGCACCAGCGTGCGGGAAGTGCCCACAATGCTTAGGGGGTCAGAGCGGTTACTGCATGTACGCGTTTTTGGGCATGATCGGACGAGATCCACTCGCGCCACCCCATGGCGGTTTTGCACCTCGCATAGCACTCGATGCAATGCGACTCGTAAAAACTCACGCTGCTTTGTCAACTTCACAGGCATCCATAGTTGAACCAGCAACCGTTGCGTATCACGCCGTCATGCGCACACTTCCTCGACCCGACCAAGAAGTAGTGGTACAGGGTTGTGGCCCTATTGGCCTGCTTACATTGCAAGCAGCAAAGGCTGCAGGAGCGGGCCGAGTTGTGGCAATTGAGCCGAACGCCTTACGCAGAGAAAAAGCTCTCGCAGTTGGGGCGCACGAAGCGATTACGCCTGAAGAGGCAAAAGAGCGATATGGGCAAAAGGGTGCCGACCTCATTTTTGAGTGCGCCGGCATTCCCCCAACAATCCAATCGGCTGTCGACATGATTCGCAGAGGTGGAGTTGTCAATCTGGTAGGCCTTGCTAGCGGGTCGGCCTCAATTAGCCCCCACACTTGGCTATTGAAAGAAGCCACAGTGGTGTCTTCGCTGGGCTACATGCATCATGAGTTTTCAGAGGTAATGAACCTCATTGCTGACGGTCGTATTCTCGTGGAACCGTTGCATGACAAGACTGTGTCTCTAGAAGAGCTGCCCGCAGCTATTGAAGCGCTCGCCGATAACCCGTCGAGTGCGGTCAAGATCTTGGTAGATCCGAATTGCTAACCTGCCGATGTAGTTGACGTAGTGTCGACACCACAAGCTGAAAATATTGGTGCGAACGTTTTTTGCAAGTCATCACTGTTTGTCTGCGACTGTGAAATCACTTGGGCTTTTTCGCCTAAACATTGAGCGACATCGTTGGCCACTTCGATACCTAAGGACTCTGCGATGGTGAGCCCCAGCGAAATATTCGCACTAACAGCTGGTGGGTCTAAATTTGTCCGATCTTCTACAACGGCCAACAGTGACGTAGACGTAGCAATCTCTTCTACAACGCTGTCTGGAGGAGCAATGTTGTTCTGAACTTCCGACTCACAGTTTTTAAGTAAGTATTCAGAGATACGAGCTATGTGCCGGGTCGTGGTAATTGATGCGAATTCACCAAGAACTTTTTCTACTGAATTATTCGTAGCCGCTACAGATGAATCCCAAGCCAAGTCAGACATCACCTCGTATAAAGATTGATTTACTCTAATGAGATACGCGAAGTCGCCATCTAGCGATTTTGGACCAACGTCTTTCGCAACCGTCATTGCGTCAAGATCATCAAGTATTTGCGACTTCAACGAGAGGCCCGTGTAAGACCCGAATGATTGCGGCATATTTCCAGAGTTATTGTTGGCGGTGTCGAGGCGACTTGAACGCTGGCAAAGTGCATTTTTCTGTATTGCTCCTGCGCTGCAACCCACTGTTAGCACAACGAACGCAAGCAGCGTGACGAAGTACAGTGATTTGCGTAACATATTGGTTAGTTTATGCCTCCTATCGTTGTCGCAGGTGCACCTAAACATCTAACGTATGCATATGTCGTCTATTGATTTTGCATCGTTACTGCTGCGACTAGCTCTTGGCGGAATGATTGTTCTTCATGGTTTGAACAAAATGAAGAGCAAACAAAGTCTCAACGGAACCGGTCAATGGTTCGCCTCAATCGGTATGCGTCATCCACAGAAACAGGCGCTCGTTGCGGCTTTAACCGAAACGCTCAGTGGTCTCTTCATACTTCTTGGGCTTTTCACTCCCCTTGCCTGTGCAGCGCTCATTTCTACGATGATTGTTGCAATAGTTGTTTCTCATCGCAAGTCAGGATTTTTCATTTTTAATGAAGGTCAGGGTTGGGAATATTGTGGCTTTATTAGCATGGCCGCATTGGCGTTGGCCTCAATGGGATCCGGTAAATACTCAATTGATCATGCTCTTGACATTTTTAATACCGGCTGGTTCTCGCTCGCTCTCTGTGCGGCAATAGCCGTTGCAGGCTCGACCCTGCATCTCGCCCTTTTTTATCGCCCAACATCCAAATAACAAGAAACGACTTCTTCACGATGCGTCGAATAATCAAACCCCTTTTAATCGTTGTCTGTGCTCTCATTGGTGCAATGTGGATTTATGCACTGTTCTTTGCGAGCAAAGTGTCGATCAATAAAATTGATGATGCTTCGTGGAAAGTCGCTGCTGAGAAAATTTGTCTCGTATCTGAAAATGAACGTTTAGAGCTAATAGACCTGCGAAAAGTTAAAGACTCAGGAGACAACGCGCTCACCGAACGTGCTCAAATTATTGACAAGGCAACCGATTCGCTCGAGCGTGCGGTGAACTCATTAGCCGCACTGTCGGTATCAGGCTCCAAAGGGCAAGCTCTAGTTCCCCTTTGGTTGGCTGATTACCGAACACATATTTCCGATAGGCGTGCATACGCAAACGACCTTCGTGCTGGCGTGAATGATCCATTTTCCGAAACTGTGACCGAGGGTCTTCCTATCAGCGAGAAGATTGCAACCTTTGCTGCAGATAACGCAGCACCTAGTTGTGCTCCGCCTATTGATCTTTCGGTATAGAAACCCAACCTTCACCCTCGCGGTATTGTTTAATGACGCGCGCTGGCGTACCAACAGCTACGCAGTAATCGGGAATAACACCACTCACAACCGACTGTGCACCAATGACAACATGTTCACCAATGTTTGACCCTGGCAGAACAACACTTCCATGGCCTATCCAACTGCCTTTCCCAATGCGCACTGCTCGCTCGGGTTGACTCTGTTGCGATATGGGACGCGAGACGTCTTCGTACCCATGGTTCTGGTCGGTGATGTACACATGATGCCCCGTCCATACATCGTCTTCAATAAGTATTGAAAAATGCCCAACGATGCCACTGCCTCGGCCAATGAGACATCTGTCGCCGATGCTGACGACCGGTGAAACCACACATTCTTGCCCCGGCACCATTCCAGCCGACAGAGCTACGTGCTCGCCAATCATTGTGTCGCTACCAATTGAAATGTATTGCTCGTTGAAGATTGTCGTTTGAGGGAAGCAAATAACGCTGCGATCTCCAAATTGCAGAAACTTTTTACCAGAAGCATTTTGCGCTCCGATGGCCCCATACAGAACAGTTCGCTGCCGCAATGACTGCACTACTTGATGCAAAATGTTATTCAATCGCCGGTTCCTCACGTGTGAAATCTACCTAATAGAACGAGTTACGCTCTGGTTGTGAGTTCTTTAGGTGTTACATGGATTGTTGGTGGTCACCCGTACGACGAAATTGCATTCAATGACATGCTGACGAGTCTGAATGGCATTGAATCGAAGGTACTGAAGTGGCCCGAAGCCGCTGCGCTCTTCACAACAGTGGCCATCGAGCAGATGCATCATGAAGGTCGGGTCTTAGCCCTTTATGATCTGCCCGGAATTCAATTCAACCGTGGCAGCGAACCCGACCTCGTTGATCCGACGCCCGATGTAATTGATGCTTGGAAACGGATCACTCAGTTGGGCATTCCTATTTTGGCTATGCACCACGCCATTGCGTCTTGGCCTACTTGGCCTCTCTTTGCAGAGATACTAAAAGGTCGCTTTCACTATGTGCCTGCAGAACTGCGCGGCAAACATTACCCAGATAGCGGTTGGGCAAACCCTGTTCACCAGGTGTTCGACGTGCTGCTCCCCTCTCACCCTATTTGTGATGGCTTGCCAGCATCTTTTGAACTCACAGATGAGACATACCTTTGCCCTATTTTCGAAAGTGAAGTAACTGCACTCATCTCCACCCGTGCATCAAGCCTCTCATCAAACTTTGCATCTGCATATGCTGCAATTCGACGCGAGGAACAAGGCAACTGGTCGCATGACGATGAGTCGCGACTTGTTGCGTGGACTCACGAATATGAAAACAGCACAGTTGTTTACCTACAACCTGGCGATGGGCCTCTTGCTTTCAATAACGACCATTACCGCAAACTCATTAGCAACACTTTGTGTTGGCTTGGCAATGAAAGAGTGAATAACGATGAAAAATGAAAAATCACAGCGTTTGACCGCCCGCCACGACATTATTCAAGTGAGTTATAAATACGCACTAGGTATTGATCACCGCCAATGGGATCTTTATGAAACCTGTTTCACCGATGAATGTGAGTTTGACTTTTCATCTTTCTCCGGCAAACCAGCCACAACTCTCACGGCGAAACAATGGCGAACCAATGTGGAGTCCCTGAATGGCAACTTCGATGCCACCGCTCATCAAATGACAAACCATGTCATTAGTAAATTAAAAAAGTCGAGCGCAACGTGCATCACAGAACTGAGGGCCCAACATTGGTTCTCTCAAGACACCATGGCTCAGTTGGGGCACTCAGGCGAAATGAACTGGTGTGAGCTTGGCGGCCATTACACCAATGAATTGGAGCGCGAGGGCAAAACATGGAAAATCGCGCGATGCGCACTTACTATTCGGTGGCGACTCGGCAATGAAGCAATATTTGAAATGGCCCGAGGAAGAAATACTGCTCAGTAACACCATAAACTTCACTCATGGAACTTTCTCAAGCCTTGTACACCACCCGCGCAATGCGTCGAGTGAAGCCAGACCCAATTCCCGATGCAGTTCTTGCAAAACTCCTCGATGCAGCGGTTCGCGCTCCATCGGGCGGCAACACTCAAAGCTGGCGATTTCTTCTCGTGTCAGACCCTGCGAAGCGCATCGCACTGCAAAAAATGTACCGCGAAGGTCTCACCGACTTGAACGCAACGAAGTACAAAGCTGTCATGGACCTCATCAAAGAAGGCGATCCAACGGACCCAGAAGTCATACAGGCAAAAAAGACAAATGCCTCTGCCGAATGGTTGGCCGACAATTTGCATCTCGTGCCTACCTTGCTCTTCGCCTGGGGAAAGCCAAATGGGGAAAGTTCCATTTACCCAGCCCTGTGGAGCCTCCAATTGGCTGCAACGGCTGAAGGCATTGGAACCTCTCTCACCACCCTGCTCTTCAAGAATCACACACAGCAGGTACTTGAGTTACTTGGCGCCCCCGAGCCTGGCGTGTGGGTACCTATGGCCATGATTACTCTCGGATACCCAACTGGCCGATGGGGTGTTGCGCAACGTCAGCAACCACATGAGGTCACCTTCCAAGACACTTGGGGAAATCCTGTTCCGTGGAGAGTTGAAAAGCCACTCTGGCAGTAGCGTTTAATCGCCAGTTCTCAAGGAAAACCATGACAACACCTACACGCAAATCTGTCACTGTTCCCATGCTTCAAATGATGAAGTCTGCTGGGGAAAAGATCGTTATGGTCACCGCCTACGACTCAACATTCGCTCGCATTGTTGACGATGCTGGCGTCGATGCAATTCTCGTTGGCGACTCTGTTGCCACTGTCATGCAAGGGCACACCAACACCATTCCCGTCACTTTGGGCGAAATGGCATACCACACCGCACTTGTGCGCCGCGCCCAACCAAAAGCTTTAGTTGTCGGCGACCTGCCTTTTGGCAGTTACCAAGTGAGTGCACCGCAAGGCATCGAAAGTTCCGTAGTACTGATGAAGGCCGGTGCTCAGTGTGTCAAGCTTGAGGGCGGAACAACTGTCGCTGCAACAATTGAAGCAATTACACGGGCCGACATTCCTGTGATGGGTCATATTGGCCTCACACCACAAAGCGTTCATCGTATGGGTGGGCATAAAGTGCAAGGCCGACAAGAAGGCGTAGAGCCTGGCGGCCGTCAAAGGCTGCTTGAAGATGCACACGCAGTTGAACAAGCTGGCGCATTCGCAGTTGTTCTTGAGGGCATACCAACAGAATTGGCTCAAGAGATCACTTCAAAAATCTCTATTCCCACAATTGGCATTGGCGCCGGTTTATTTTGCGATGGCCAGGTTTTAGTAATGCACGACATTCTCGGTCTCTCCGAGCGCGAACTTACATTCACCAAAAAATACGTTGACATGAAATCATTGGCTACAAATGCGTTCCAAGAGTTCGCTCAAGACGTCCGCAATGGTTCGTGGCCCGATGATAAACATTCTTTCCACTAAATAATGCACATTTTACGGAGCATTGAAGAACTGCGCTTACTACGCGCGCAAACTTTAGCCAGTTCACAAACCATTGGATTTGTTCCCACAATGGGTGCTTTGCACTTGGGTCATGCTGAGTTATTAAAAGTTTCATCCGAGAAAACGGATGTAACAATTGCATCAATCTTCATTAACCCAAAGCAATTCAATTCTGCATCAGACCTAGCAAAGTACCCACGTACGGTTGAAGAAGATCTGGAGACTTGCAAAGTTTTTAACGTTGACTTCGTCTATTTACCCGAAATATCAGATATTTATCCTGAAGGTTTCGACACCTTCATTACACCCGGGTCACTCGGTTCACTATTCGAAGGCGCATCGCGACCTGGACACTTCGCTGGCATGGCAACGGTCGTCGTAAAGCTGTTCAATATTGTGCAACCCAACATTGCTTTTTTCGGCAAGAAGGACTATCAACAGCTCGCAATTATTCGGCGTTTTGTTGCGGACCTCAATTTTCCCATCCACATTTTTGGCATGGAGACTGTTCGAGAAGCCGACGGGCTCGCGTTGTCTAGCCGTAATGCCCAACTTTCTGATGCAGAAAGAAAAGAAGCGCCCCGTTTTTTTGAAATCCTTCAGGTTTTCAACCGTTCTTTTTCAAGCGCTGACAGTCTCAACGATGCCATCTCAGATGCAAAAGCGCAGTTGCTTGGTTTGCAGAGCTTTCAACTCGATTACTTCGATATTGCAGAACAAGACTCGCTGCAACCCTCTCGCGATACCAGCAAGCGCCTAGTTGCACTTGGCGCAATTTTGGGCTCACAGGTACGCCTCATCGACAATCAGGAGCTGCAGTGACATGAAGTCAAATGCACCCAAATTTACAGCTGAACAACATACCAGCATCTACAAAGAGTCTCAAGATCGATTCGTAAAAACCATGAATGGACTTTCTACAGTCGAAGAATTAATAGACATACAAAGCTGCCCCGACTGGACTGTTCACGACCTTTTGAGTCATGTCACTGGGCTCTGCGTGGCAATATCACAAGGTGACGCACCACCTGCCGATACGCAGAACTGGGTCGATCAGCAAGTGATCTCAAGAAAAGATTTTTCTTCGGAAAAAGTAACTGCAGAGTGGAACGGATCGTTAGACAATTTCTGTGCAGTGGCGACTTCCGACATGCGATTAGCGATGCCGCTCACATACGACCTGCTGGTACATGAATTCGACTTACACCATGCATTACAAAAACCGAATTCCCTAGTAGATGAGCATGCGCTACTTCTTGCAATGAA
>Ga0114978_10001145_pt1 | contig 22385 bp, 17 predicted proteins | sample S_140212_EF_Meta_FD_87027 | JGI IMG/M metagenome (GOLD analysis project Ga0114978, IMG submission 87027) | Freshwater microbial communities from Lake Simoncouche, Canada to study carbon cycling - S_140212_EF_MetaG | ecosystem: Environmental > Aquatic > Freshwater > Lake | place: Lake...
CACCGCCATCGGCAGCACGGCCAGCAAAAAGCCGCAAAATGCACTGCCCACATCCCCCATAAAAATCCTGGCGGGCTGCCAATTGCACGACAGAAATCCGAGCGACGCTGCTGCAAATGCCGCGGCCACGGCGGCCACGGCGGTGGCACCAAAAAAGCCTGCCGCGACAGCGATCGCCAAGCCTGAGACCGTCGCGGTGATCCCCGCTATGCCGTCGATGCCGTCCATAAAGTTGAACGCGTTGGTGAGGCCGATGATCCAAAGAAGCGTGAGCGGCCATGCGGCAATGCCCAGATCAAATGTTCCAAAGGAGCCGAGGTTCACCTGACACACTGGCCCGAGCACGGCCGTGGCAGCCACTGCAGCGAGCATGTGGATCAACAACCGCGTGCGATTCATGAGTGGCCGAACATCATCCAGCCAACTCACGCTGGCGATGGCCAGCGACGGCAGCAGCACGCCGGCTATCGGCACCATCGATTCCGGGTGCAGTACCACGGCCAGTGCTGCGGCAACGGTGACCACCCCCACGATGGCCAAGCCGCCGCCGCGAGGCGTGGCGCGAGTGTGGCTGCTGCGGGCATTCGGGACGTCGATCACGCCCCGCCCCATCGCCCAGCCGATCAATTGCCGCGTCAACACGGCCGAGGCCACAAGGGCCGTTACGCACCAGACAGACCAAAAGATGAGCAATGGCATCACGGGTGTGGGTGGGCTGCGGTGAACAGGCCCCTCCTACATCGATTTGGCGTTGGCAATAGTTGCGCAGACTTCAGCCACGACTGCTTCGTTGATGTGTGCGCCGATTGGCAGCGAGATGCTGCGGGCGGCGAGCAACTCGGTGGCGGGCAATGCCCGATGGCGGTCGTGAAAGTGCTCGAATGCGGTCTGTTTGTGGCAGGGCGGGTTGTAATACGTGCGAGTTTCGATGCCTCGCAAAGCCATGGCCCGCCGCAGGCCATCTCGCGACATTCCAAACTGCGAAGGATCCACCGTAATCGAAAAATCCTTGTGGCTGGACTGCGTTCCAGGCTGCCCTTCTACAAAACCAATGCCCGGCAGGTGCGAAAGTTCGCTTCGATAGAGGGTTGCTATCTCGCGACGCTGCGCCGCGACTGTGTCTAAAATATCCAGGCCAGCCAAGGCCGTTGCCGCACTCAGTTCCGGCATCCGTCCGTTGACTCCCGCAAAGAGCGCATCGTAGGAGCCATCGTTGCCATACTCGCGGCCCAGTCGAACGAAGTGCGCGAGGCAATCGCAATTGGTGGCCACGACGCCCCCTTCGCCAGCCACCAGCAGTTTCGTAGGCGACAGACTGAATACCTGTGCGGTCGCCCCAGCCCCAACTGGTTTGCCATGCAGGCTCGCGCCAAAGCCGTGGGCCGCATCGATCACCAGTGGCAGGGAGTGCTCCATCGCAATCGCCTCTAGGGCGGCGACATCGCAAGGGTTACCGAAGTTGTGACAGGCCGAGATAGCAACCGTGCGAGGCGTGATGGCGGTGGCCACTGCCTGCGGCACGACATTGGTTGTGATCGGATCAACGTCGATAAAGACAGGACGGAGGTTGTTCCAAACGATCGCCGCCGGACCGGCCAGAAACGTAAAGCTCGGGATAATGACTTCGCCCACGGGTTCGTTGCGGCCACCCGATCGCACGATGCCAAAGCGTGAGAGCGGCTCCATCGATCCAACCGGGCAAGGCTCCATGGCCCGGCGTCGGCTGCCACAGTTGCCTGCGGTGAGGTCGAGCGACTTATACACGAGCATCAGACCGATCGTGCAGCTGCTCACCGCCACGGCATGCCGCACGCCCAAGTGTTTGGCGACTGCTTGCTCGAACTGCTCGACGAATCTGCCCTTCGTGAGCCGGCCGGTTGAGATGATCTCTTCGTAGGCTGGTCGCAACGCTTCAAATGAGGGCAATACGGGCCGCACAAATGGCACGCGAATGCCCGATGCCGCTGGGTCTGCGATGGAGTGCAGTTCCGGAATTACCGAGAAGAGATTTTTTGGCATGTGAAAGTCGGCGAGATTCAATCGCGTTTTGTGAGACCGTCAGCGGTTTGCGATGCTAGAGCGTTAGTTGCCTGGGACTGCCTGGGACTGCCTGGGGCTATGCCGTATTCTGGTACCAGATCGCGGAGCGTCGCTTTGATCACTTCTGGACTGTCGTCTAGGGTCTCTTGCAAGGCATCCAGCAAGGTCTCGATGGCGGCCAGTTCCTCGGGCCGATGCATGGCAGCAAACACTTTCGGATGGCCCGTGCGAACGCGTCGCTCTGAGTCGAAGTAGAGTTCTTCGAAGAGCTTTTCACCGGGCCTTAGCCCCGTATACACGATTTCGATGTCGTCGGGTTGGAGCCCCGAAAGCGAGATCAAATCGCGGGCCAAATCCACGATCTTCACGCTCTCTCCCATGTCGAGCACAAAGATCTCCCCGCCCTGCGCCATGGCCGCTGCTTGCAACACCAATTGCGAGGCTTCGGGGATTGTCATGAAATAACGCTCGATCGATGGGTCGGTGATAGTGATCGGACCGCCGCGGCGGATCTGTTCTTGAAACGTCGGCACCACGCTGCCGTTGCTGGCCAGCACATTTCCGAAACGCACCACGATAAATTTGGTCTTGGATGTTTTGGCGAAGGCCTGCACATATCGCTCGGCGATGAGCTTCGAACACCCCATCACGCTAGTCGGATTCACCGCCTTGTCAGTCGAAATCATGACGAACTCGCGCACGCCATGCTCGTCGGCCAAGCGGGCCAAAAGCCGCGTGCCTAGGCAGTTGTTTTTGATTGCCTCGGAGGGGTTCCACTCCATCATGGGCACATGCTTGTGAGCCGCTGCGTGGAAGATGACATAGGGCTGATGCGAGGCCAGGATCTGCGATATGCGATCGGAGTCGGTGATATCGGCAATCAAAGGTTCAAAAGGAGGCAGGGGCTTCATCGCAGAAAATTCCTGCTCGATGAGAAACATTGCATTTTCGCCCTGATCGACCAGCAGCAGTTTTTGAGGACGGAATCGCAGCACTTGGCGGCAGATTTCGGAGCCGATCGAGCCGCCAGCCCCTGTCACGAGCACGGTGCGGCCCTCGACGAGCATGCGGATGGCGTCGGCGTCGAGCTGCACGGGTTCGCGGCGGAGCAAGTCTTTGATTTCCACCGAGCGGAGACGAACGTGCGAGCCACTCGCAGAACTCCCAAGCATTTCGTCGATGGCGGGAATCACCTTTACTGTTGCGCCGGCTTCGGTGCACTCGTCAAACAGTTTCCGAAAGACTTTGCCGGAGATGTTGCCCGACTGCACAATCACATCATCCACCCGGCGTTTGGATACTTCGCGAGCTGCTTGATTGACGCGGCCAAGGACCTCAAAGCCAGCAAATCGGCTGTCTTGCAGGGAGGCATCGTCGTCCACGAAGCCGACGATGTAGTAGGGATTGTGAGACGTCGACATCAGATTCCGGGCAATGAGTTCGCCGGCTTGGTTGGCTCCAACAATAATTGCCGAGCGGGTAGTCTGACGGCTGAAGAGAGGCCGCAACTCCTCGCGGATGCTTCGCCACACGGTGCGGATACCGCCGAGCAGTAAGATGGTGGTGCCCCAGTCGAGAAGGATCACGCTGCGAGGCACGCGTTGGATACCCGGGATTCTGCCAGCCGAGATAAAGAGGCTGTCGAACGTTGCCAGCACGAGCATGGAGAGCGTGGTGGCCCAAATCAGACTCGTGAGATCGCCGAAAGCCACCCGCTTCCACGAGGCATGGCAGTGGCCCAGCAAATAGAATACGGACAGCTTAAGAAGCACCACTCCGGCGACGGTGTGCAGGTAGATCATCAACCACCCAAGCTCGATCTTAAAATCGTTGCGTATGAAAAATGCAACGAAGTAAGCCAGTACGAAGATGATCGCGTGCGCGGCCAATAGCCCAGCTATTCTCCAGCTGAAGTGGCGCAACCGCGGGTGTTGTTGGGGAATCAGGAAATTCATTGCGTGATCAGTGAGCCGTATTTCTGGAGCAGTTCCTCATGGATGCTGAGGCATCCGCACCACAGGGGCTTTCAATTGGGGCAGCGAGTTTATTTTAGAGCCGTTCAAGGTCCACGTCCTCCACTTCGATGGAAACGCCTTGGTTAAGGAATCGTACCGCCACCACGAGCCGCTGTTCGCCGTGTCGCTTGACGACCGTGCCTTCCAGGCCGCACAGGGCACCACTGCGCACCCGCACTTTGTGGCCGGGTTCCAGTCGGGCTTCGGGAGTGAGCGGTTGGTCAGTTGCGATGAGCCGTTGGATGGCTCGCAGATCGGCCAAGAGCGGGGCCTGATCTGGGATCGGCAGCCAGCGGGCGATCGTGTTGGTCGTGAGGGCGGCTCGCCGTTGATCGTCGTCGACAAGGGAAAACACGTATCCAGGGAAGAGGGGCACATGAGAAATCCGGGTGCGACCACCAGAGGAGTGTAGCCGCCGCTTGATGAGCGGGGCGTAAAAAGGGATCGTTGCGGCTTGTAGTTTTCGCATCAGATCTTTTTCGCGGCGGGAAATCGTATAGAAGGCTACCCAGCCAGCACCTGTCGGAATCGTCAGGCTAGACCCAGCCAAGCCCAGCTCGGACTGCCCCGAATCGATCTGCCAGTCGTCCAGCAGGTTGGCAGGAAAAATATCGGGTTGCTGAGGCAAAATAGGCATTGGGGGATGGCACGGCACGTTTGAATCTCTGGGGGCCCTGTGCAAAAAAAGCCCGTAGCCTATTTTACGCCACTTTTGGAACACCGTGTGTTTTGACCGAATGTTGGCAGCCGAGACTGCCGATAAAACCGATCGCAGCGACTTTGTCGGTTGCAAGGAGTTTGCCTTGAGCGTAACCATGCCCCATACAACGAACAAAAAAACAGCCGCTCGAGCGACGGTTTCGCTTCTGGTTCTGCTGGTGTGTGCGATGATGGGCACGGGCTGCCAGACATTTGGTCGCCCCCAGCGATCGCTGACGCAGAAGGTGACGCTGGAAGCCAACTGCCCTGGCGACCCCGCTCGGATGCCCGCCAAGGAGTTGGCCAAGATCACGCTCCCGCCCTATGTCATTGAGCCGCCAGATATTCTGCTGATCGACGCTTTGCGGGTGGTGCCCAAGCCGCCGTTTCGGATTCAGTCGTTCGACACGTTGCAAGTGATCGTGGAAGGCACGCTCCTCGAACAGCCAATTAACGGGCTGTATGTCGTGGAGCCAGGCGGCATGCTGGATCTGGGGCCATCCTACGGCAAGATGATGGTAGGAGGGCAATCGCTGGAGGAAGCTCAAGATGCTGTTTTTAGGCATCTCAAACGGGTGCTGAAAGAACCGCAGGTGTCGCTCACGCTGGCCCAAGCTGCAGGCCAACAGCAGATATCGGGTGAACATTTAGTGGGCCCGGACGGCACTGTGAATCTGGGCACGTACGGGACGGTATTCGTGACGGGCATGACATTGGAGCAAGCCAAGATTGCGATCGAAACCCAGTTGGCAAAACACCTCGATGCACCGCTGGTGAGCTTGGATGTGTTTAGTTACAACTCGAAGGTGTACTACGTGATCACCGAAGGAGCTGGCTCGGGCGACAACGTCGTGCGATTTCCTGTTACAGGCAACGAAACAGTGCTCGACGCGATCGCCGGGATCAACGGGCTCTCCCGCCTCTCCAGCAAAGACATCTGGATTGCTCGGCCGGCCCCCTCGGGCATGGGCTGCGATCAGGTGCTGCCGGTGGATATTGTGGCCATCATGAAGGGCGGCTCAACGGCGACCAACTACCAACTGCTGCCCGGAGACCGAGTGTTTATCGCGCAGGATCCAATGATTGCCTTCGAGAGCCTGATTTCAAAGGTCACGGGCCCCTTCGAGCGGATGTTCGGATTCGCCTTGCTGGGCAGCCAGACTGTTCAGCAGATCAACCGGTTTCCGTTCGGATTCAACCCCAACTCCTTCTAGCAACTCTCTGGCCGTGGAGCGAAGGGCCGTGTGGCTCCTGGGCCAACGCGGCGTATAATTAGGAAGCACTTGGAATGGAGGCTCTCATGATTCGCTCGTCGTTGAAATCGCTTGTCGCTTGCGTAGGCGTTGTGATGATCGTGGCCTTGGCATCAGGCGAGGCGGTCGCGCAGGGCAACGGCCGTAGCAGCAGCCTGCCCTTTGCCAATACGTACAACAAGCCAAAGCTGAGCCCCTATTCGGCGCTGGCAAATGTAAACGCTGGAGCGGCAGCGGGCGCTGGCGGCGGTGGCGGGGCCAACGATATCTACCAAAACCAGATTCTGCCGAGGCTGGAATTGGAGCGGCAGCAGATTCAGCAGTACAAGCAAACCAAGCAGATCAGCGGCTTGCAAAACCAAGTGCAGAGCATTCAACGAGGCACCATGGGCCGACAGATCGACGAAATGATTCGTCCCACAGGCCACTCCTCCACGTATCTCAACTTGTCGCACTACTACCCGAATCGGTAGAGCGATCTCATTCGTTGCATTTCACCCGTCCGACAGGCCCACGCCAATCGTACGCTAGGCTCACGTCTCAGGCTTCTCAAGCAGAGACAGAGGCAAGGCAATCGGCCATATCCCAACTCGCATCCAGCAACGCGGTACACTCGTGTTGTCCCCGATGGCCCACCGGCTTTCTGAGCGTGAATCACGTGCGACACTTTGCTCTCATCCTCATCGCCGCACAGGCAACGTTGGCATTGGCCGAGGAATTGCCTCGCGAGGAACGACCCACGATGCGGCAACTCACGGCAGGCGGCACGCTTGAGAAGCCCCCCACACAGCGAGAACTCGTGGATGCACGCCGCACACTCAAAACCCGTTTTCGCGAACCGCTTTCCCACGTGCAAACTTCTGCGGGCGCGATGCAGGCGGTGGAGACGCTCCTTGAGGCTTCCGCAGCGGAACTAGACCGCCCGCTCAAATGGCTGATGCTCGATGAGGCCCGGCGATTGGGTGCCTCTGCGGGCCGTGCAGAAGCCGTCACCAAAGCCATCATAATGGCATCGGCGACGTACGAATTCGACGAGCTCGAGACGGAACTCCGCTCCCTCGCGGAGATTCCGCTGCGGGCTTTGGATCCGGGCCGCGCGACGGTTCTGGCACAGGTGGCAGAATCCCTTGCGACCCGAGCCGAAACCGATGGCCGATTGGACAAGGCTGTGGCCGCGCAGATGCTCTCGCTGCGAGCGTGGCAACGCACCGGCAACGCTGCAGCATCCCGACGGGCGGCAGTTCGGCACGACGAACTGGAAATCGCTCGCGTGCAGAAGTAAGCCAAGGCTCAATCTGCGCCGATTATCTCTGCGATTGGCCTGTCACCACGCCATCGCATTCCACCTAAAACGTGGCTCAATCAAACGGCCTGCGAGGCTTTTGCTTTTGCCTAGGCGTTGGCTTTGCTGCCGGCTTTTCATCGTCTTGGTCGTCTTCTTTTACGACTTCGAGTACCGGTTCAAGGTTGCCGACTTCCAGCACCGCCTCTACCAACTCCTGCCTTTCGCGCCACGGCTTTTGGGCCTCGTAGCTGGTGAGTTCGCCGGCGAGTTGCTCTTTGATGGCTGGCGCACTATCAGTTGTTTCTACGGCCTGCTTGCTGTACTTGCGGGCGGATTCAAAATTGCCTGACTCGGCGTAGGCCGCCGCGAGCGTGCTGATGATATGGGCCTGCTTCCATTCAGACTGCTCGCACGCCTTGGTGGCCAACTCGACGGCCCGATGGCCATCGCGAAGTGTGTCGTCCGGCGAGGTTGCTAGGAGCCATGCCAGGTTGTTCAGTACGCCGTCGTCATTCGGCTCTAGCTCCAATGCCTTGTTGAGATCGGCCAAGGCTGCGGCGTGGTCGCCGATCGATATTTCAGCGTCGCTGCGGCCTCGGCGGCTGAGAAATTGCTTGTCGTCTAGCTCAAGGCCACGCGAAAACCGCCGGATCGCTTCGCGAGGCTGCTTGGCCGCGAGATAGAGGAGCCCTAACTGTCCGACTAAGAGAGGGTCGTCGCCATTCTTCGCAACGAGTTTGCGAAAGTCGCGAATCGCCGCCGGATAATCGTTGGCATCAGCAGCAATCAGGCCACGCAGTTCCAAGGCTGCCGGATGATCAGGATGCTTTTCAAAGACTAGGTCCAGATCTATCTTGGCTTGCTCGGTATCGCCGGACTGCTGGTGGATTCTGGCGCGGAGCACCAGCGGAATTGCGTCATTGGGATCGATTGAAATCGCCTTGTCGAGGTCGGCGATAGCTTTGGGCCGCTCGCCCCGCAAAGCCAGCACGCGGGCTCGCTGCAAAAGGGCCCCAGAGGCATTCGGATCCAGTTTGATCGCCTTATCGAATGCTTCTTGTGCCTGCTCCAGTTTGCTGTCCATCATGTACGCCATGCCCAGAGCTTCCAGCAGCGAGACATCTGTGGGGGCCTCCTCGATTGCCACCGCCAGGTCGTCTCGGGCCTGCTCAAAATTATCGTTGAGAAGGTTGAACAGGCCTCGCGCACGGCGCACATCTTTATCGCGAGGAGAAAGCTCAACGGCCTTATTGTAATCGGCCGTGCGTTTGGCTTTGTCGGTCTCGAGGTTGCCTCGAATCACATAGGCCTGCGCGGCCTGAAGCATGTCATCTTCACCCTGTTGGATCGCAGCTTCGGCCGCCTTACGAGCCCGCTCGCGGTTGCCCCCGGGCAGCGATTCCAGTCGGGCCAGCATGACCTGCGCCGCCCCCAGTTTTTCGTCGCGATCGATGGCCTCATTTAAATCCCGCAGGGCATACGAACGCATCCGCGGCCACTGCGGATCCGGGGTGTCGGAATCGAAGATTGCTTCCACCACCATGCCAGCCCGGTCGATGAGTGTGCCGGTGTAGAGATCGTCGGCAAATTTCCTCGACTCTTCGTCGAGCCCTTTTTGAATCGCCTGTTTGCAGAGTTCGAGCACCGTGCCGTAGTCATCCAGATCGTTGGCCGACAGCTTGGCGTCGATGGCCGCGTCGAGATCAGCTTGGCCAGGCTCGTCGGCCACTGCGACTGCCATGCACACGCACAACAGGCAAGCGGCGACACAGTTGCGAAAAAGATTCGTCATGTCGGCACATTCCTCCAGAGATTGTCTTGGCGGCGAGCCATCCGCGTCGTGCAGGGGGCCACTGCCACTAGTATGCGACAAGGGAGGCCGCTTGTGCCATGCGAGGTTTTTGGCTGAACAAAAGGCACTAGTCACGTTTGGAAAGGCTCAATGGTCTGGACGCAGATGGCAAATCCCATCGATCTAGTTCTACAGCGGCGCGGGAAGGTCGCGGCGGGAAAAAAGGACGGCCCCGATGGCGTAGGCCGCGATGCCCACGCCGAGGAGCACGCCATCGTAGGCGGCCAGCAGCTTCCAAGCATCTGCAGGGTTGCCCACGAATCGCTGCGGTTCGTAGGCGTTGAGAATTGAGAGGTAGCCCACCCACTCCAGTGGCTTGCTGAGTCGGCCCACCAGTTTTGCAAGAATTGAGAAAACATAAAATCCGCAGAGGATGCCGATCGTGCGCCACCGGTAGCTATCTGCTGCCGAGATGCAGGCAGAAATCCCAGCCATGCACACCATGAGGCCAAAAACATTCAACGCTGGTGCGACGAAACGCAGCGGGTCGACTTTGCCAGCCCACGGGCCGAGCAAGATGGCCGTGGTGACCGCCGTCATCAGCACGCCGCAGAGCAGAGCCGCTGCGGCCGTTGTGGCCAAGGCCTGCGTTACAAAAATGGCTTGCCGCTTCACCGGTTGAGCGAGCACCATTTCCATCGTGCCTCGCTCCAACTGCCCAGAGACCGCATCGCTGCCACGCGTGATCCCCCACACCGTTGCGGCCAGCACGATCACGGGATCCACAAACGCCAACGCCACGCGGCCGGCGTGAGTGGCCACCTCAGTAAACGGCACTCCAGAAAGCCGCTGCCAATCCTGCGGGATCGCACGCAGCAACACATCCTGAAACGCTGGCATCGGAATTTGCGCCGAAAGCCAGATGTAGATCCACGGAAACACACTCCAAAGCGCAGCCAGCGACAGCACCAACACTCGCTGGTCGCCCCACGTTTTGTTCCAGATAGCTTTGTTCCACATCGTATTTTTACTTTCAACACGGATCGTATCTAAGGAGACATTGTCGGCTCAGGAATCGTTTTTTTCACGGTGAAAACGATCGTAGACAGCGGCTAATCCAACTGGCTCGATCCGCACCTCTTTCAACGGCAGCGTGGAGAGCCATCCTAAAAGCGGAGCCAGCGAATCGGATGCTTCGAGCACGACCCTGCCGCCGGCTTCTTCTGTGATGGTCACGTGGCAGTTCAATTCCACGGGAACAGCGGCCAGCGAGCCGGTGAGTTGGGCCGTGATGCGATGGCATCGCCGCAAATGTTCCAAGGGTTGCTCATGCACCAGCCGGCCGGCCCGCAGGATGGCCACGTGGTCGCACGTAGATTCCACCTCGGAGAGCACGTGCGAGGAGAAAATCACGGTGCGACCAGCCTTACGGGCCTCGCACACCATCGACAACACCTCGCCTCTGGCTGTGGGATCTAGGTTTGCCGTTGGCTCATCCAAAATCATAAGCGGCGACTCGATAGCGAACACGATCGCCAGCGCTAACTTCTGTCGCATGCCTGTGCTCATGCGGGCTACCTGCCGCGAACAATCCAGATCAATCCGTTTGGCCACCCGCGAGGCCACATCCCGCTGGCATTCGCGGCGGAGGCTGGCAAAAAAATCGAGCACCTGATGACCGTTCATCCGACGAAACAGCCTGGCTTCGCCCGGAAGGTAGGCCGTGCGAGAACGCACTTCAAGCGATTGATGCACGCAATCAAACCCGGCCACACAAGACGCTCCAGAGGTGGGCTGGATGAAGCCCAGAAGGAGCCGAAGCAACGTTGTTTTGCCAGCCCCATTGGGCCCAAGCAATCCAAAAATGTCACCTTCTCGCACTGTCATCGAGCAGGCGTCCAGAGCGGAAAAATCGCCGTAACGCTTCGTGAGTTGATCCGTGTGGACGAGCATGGTGGGTGATCGCGTGTGAAGGTTATGTGAGGAAATAGTAGCCAGCCAGCACGAAGCCGATGAGGGCAACGCACTGCCGCACCAAGGGGGCAGGAAGACGGCGGGCCAGATGTGAGCCGACGAGGGCACCCAGAATGGAACTGGCGGCCATGACGGCGGCATGCGGCCATGAAACGCAGGACGGCAGCGAGTATAGCTCGCTGGCACCCCAGGACGACACCAGCGAACTCAACGCAAACGCCCCTGCCGCCACGCCGTTGACGAGCATGCCCAGAACGTTTTTCACCGCGTTGAGCTTGTGAATATTGCCTAGTCCTAGGCTGCCTAGCATCGCCAGCATCAAGATCCCGATTCCAGCGCCGAAGTAGCCGCCATAGACCGACACCAAAAACTGAAGCACGCACACACACGCAATTTTCGTCCGTCGCACGCTCTCTGGCTGCGTAGGCTGGCCTGCGGTTGGATTCGCTGATGTCAATCGCGAGAGATACGGCTGGATGGCAAAGAGAACCGCCGCTACAAGAATCAGCCACGGCACCATCGTGTTGAACCACTGCATCGGCAGCACGAGCACCAGTAGCGAGCCCACGATCGCGCCCAAGATGCTTGGCAACACGAGCCAGCGGGCCCACGGCACTTGCTTCTCGCGGTCGCCGCGGTACGCCCACGCCGCGGCGACAGCGCCCGGCCAAAGACCGATCGTGCTGGTGGCGTTGGCCGTGACCATCTGCACCGCGTTGCTTGGCAGGATCGCCGCGAGCATGGGAAATGTCAGGATCGTACCGCCGCCTGCGACTGAGTTGATGGCCGAGGCCACGCACGTGACAAGTGCTAACGCAACAAAGCCCACAACCGAGTCGGTGAAACTATTGTCCCACGTCCCAACACCACTGGCAAAAAAACAAGCCATCATCATGGCGCCGCCTGCGGTGCTGCTCCTTGCGGCTGTGCGACAGGCGGTGCTGCTCCTTGCGGCTGTGCGTCGGAATAGCGTCCGTTGCCGCAATCGATGAGCACATATCCGGCCCAGAAAAAAGGGTGTTTGGCGTCGAGTAGCACGTTTTTTGCGGAGCCTTTCGCCGCCGACTGCTTTATGCGTGGCTCGCGAGCCGGATCGGGCTGTTCGGCAGTCACCAGATTTACAGCCCGATGCCAACTCTCTGCGGCGCGAGGGCCAGCTGCGTTGGCCTCATCGCTGGCGGCAGTCGCCACATCCCGCAGAAACTCTTCGACCAAGTCAACAGCCACCTTGCCTCCCATGCGCCATCGGCTCACAATCGCCCTGCGGCTGCCTGCAGCCAGCAGGTCGGTCGTAGCAAGAAAGAGATCGTCGCCTGGCCGTGCAGGCAACTTCGAGAGGCCGCCAGCCATCGCCGTTTGCATGCCAGGCAGCACGACACACTGCGGCCGTTTTTGCGGAGTTGCGACCCATTCCCCAAACGTCGTGCCCCCCTTGGCACTGCTGCCGCCGATGAGCGGGCGGGCGGCCATGGGCCCTTCGCTGAAGAGTTCGTCGAACACAACTAGCGTGTCGCAGAGCCCACCGATCAGGGAGGCCGGCACGCCCGACACGTGCGTAGGCATAACGCACACGTGTTCAAGCGAGGCGGATAAACGCGTCACAATTTCCTGCGCAGCCTCCGGCTTGTCGCTGCGAAAAAACTTGCCCGCGTGGATTCCGACAGGGCCGTTGGCACGCGAGGGCTCGTAGCGCACGACGGCCAAACTGCGAGTGGGGCAGTAGCGGATACGGCAGGCATCGCGCAGCAGCGTGGGGCCTTCGGCAGCAGGCTTTTTTTCTGGACCGTCGTTGGCTGCTGGCTGGCGTGCCGATCCAACGGGCAGCAATTCAAATGGCAGGTACCAGAGCAGCCCGTCGGGTACGATGATCAGTTCCTCGATGCCGACCCCCAACGCGATTTTGGATTGCTCAAAGAGCAGTCGCTCCACTCGCTCGGCCGCTGGATGCCAGTCTGTTTCAAGCAGACGCTCAGTGGATACCGCCGCAACGGGATCGTAGAGGCCGATGGCTTTGGCAAGGCTCGCAATTTCCTTGGCAAGTGCCGCGGGCTGCTTCACCTGCCACGTGGCCACGCGGTCGTGCGACTCAAGCACTCCCCAGAGACCAGAGGATGTCCAGTGAAACGACAGAATCATTTGCTTGGCGGCGAGGCGGCGGCGGATTTCTGCAGGAGGTGTCATGGGTGGGAAGTCGATCGGTGTGGGATCGCGGCCGGCGGCAATCTGGGCCACCATGAGGCTGCGGGCCAGTGTCAGTTTCACGTACGCTTGCCAGTCGGCCGCTGCGCCAGGCAGCGGCACAATGGCAGGCTTTTGAGGATTCCCGTTGGGCTCGCCGTTGGCAGCATCCCCGGGCTGTCCTAGCATGGCCGTGGTGAGGATGGTGCGGAGGCGGGCAGAGTCGTCGAGAACGCGAGCCAGATCGGGGTGCCTGGCCAAGAGTGCCGCGCGGTTGGCTGCTTCGGCCCTGGGCAACGCATCGGGGTTGGCTCCGAGGAGTTGCTCGATCGCTGTGCGGCGGCCGCCCTGCGGCTGCGCGGCAAGCCAGCGCGCGCGGTGTCTGGACTCAGCTGCCACCAGCGTGGCATCGTTGCCGCGGCGGGAGGCAACGCTGATCCACGCTTCGAAGGCGTCGTCTCTGGGAGCGGTCATGGCGGCAAGCGTGCCGATGGGATCGGTGGCGAAGTCGCGAGGGGTGGGGTCGCCCAAGAGTTTTGCAAACAGAGCATCGGCCTGCCGATCCGAAAGAACGCTCGAACCAGCCACGACCAGTTCCACGAGCCGTTGCGTTTGAAACAGCCTCGGGGTGCGGGGTCTCGCGATCCGCAACGCACGTTCGAGTTCGGCATCGCCGTCGATGGCATTGGCTGTGGTGTAGGAGGCAATCGCGGTGGCATACGCGGCCTGCGCACCGCATGAACCACGCCCCAGATCCCCGCGCATCAATCGTCCGTCGATGTTCGCCAGCGAGGCGACCGCAGCACGGGCACTGCCGCTGAGAGCTTGGGCCTCCGCCTGCATCGCCAAAAGCCTGGTTAAAATCGCCGCTGGCCCGCTTCTTGCCCACTCGCAGCCAGCAGCAATCGAGGGCGGCACGCCGCGAGTGCCAGCAGCCATGTGCGCCGTAAAGGCCAACCGAAACGCCTCTTCCAGCGCGCGAGTGTCGCCGTAGTCGGCAGCAGTGTAGGTGGCTTCCTCAAACAATTTGGCGGCGGCGGCGAACTGATCGCTTTCCAACGCAATGCGGCCCAGCACAATCAGCCCCCAGGATGTGAGTGGATGGTCAAACTGATTGCCGACGAGCAGGCCGCGATTGAGCAGCGGCGTGGCCTGCTCGGGCTTCCCTTGGGCCCAGTAGGCAGTGCCCAACGCGACATCGATCCAAGACTGCGAATAGTGGTTTGGCTGCGCGGGGCGGCGGATCAAAGCCTTGGCAGCCTCGTCGAGCGATGCACCTTCGCGAGAAAGTTCGCCTAGGATTTCGGTGCGTCGGTAGAGGCTGATCACAATAGTCTTGATGATCTCCTGCGGCCGGATCGGATAGTTGGCAGGCGCCGTGAGCACGCCTCCCTTCTGCAGCACCTGTTGCTGGTCGGCACCACCCTGCCGAATCGACATCGTGTCGGGGATCGCGGCGGGGGAAGTGTTGCGGACGCTGCGGCCCCATGTGGCCACTCGCTGCTGGGCCAGCGGCCGCAGTCCCTGTGGTGGAAACTGCACGGACAGCAGCCAGTCGGGATGCGTTGCGAAGAGGAGGATCGCCTCATCGTAGGCTGACACGGCTTCACGGAAGTTGCCAAGCTCATACTGGCACTCGCCCACGACTGTGGCCGAAGCGATTGAATCGATCCAACGTTGCGCGCCTGCCCGTACGCTCCCCTGATATTCTCGCAATGCGATCTGGAGGGCCGTCGAAAAATTGCCGCCTGCAAGTTCCAGGAGGGCCAGATCGTAGCCTTGCGTGGGCACAGTATGGCCGCCTCGCGGCACGCCCAGATCCAGTGGCAGAACCAACTGCGGTGCCGGTTGCGCCGGTGCAACATCACAGTCCTGCCACGCCAAAACGGCAAGCAGAACCAACGGCACCGAGCGGAGGCATGGATGCGCAAATGGCATGACAAAAGTTGTACACGAACCAGGCTCTCCCGTTGAACTCGTCGGGGTGCCGTCCATAGATCGGTTCGCTCCGTTGGGTTCGTCACTTTGGGGAGGCCAGGCAGTTTTGGGCGTGAGGCGTGGCTCAATCGCGGCTTAAAATGGGCTGGCGAATCGCCCATGAAGGCCGGTTGTAACGGTTCTTCAAAGTTTGACGGTTCGAACGGTCGATACCAATGGCATCTCCGAGGATATAGCTCGGGTACGTGGTGCTGTTGTGGGCGATTGCCACACGGCGAAGCGATGAGTCGGCCGGTTGAGAACCCCTTTTGAACACGCGGAAATAGGACGAGACCCATGAGCGATACAACCCTCAACGCGATCCTCGGGAATTCGCTGAGCAGAGAGTTCGCACTACTCTTCTGCGGGATCGGCGGGCTTCTGCTGACCGGCTGCCAAGTGGATGTGGGCGGGCAGACGTTGCCCAGTGCTTACTACCTCCAGGATGACATTCAATATTTCCCTGCTGGCCCCGAGTTCAAGCTTTCCAAAGAGGCCGCCGCGCTCAAGGCTTATAAAAAAGAACTCGCCGAAGACGCCAGCAAATAATCATGGCGGCTATTTTCTCTGCTCGGGCGTGGCTCACGCTAGGCGTCGCTAGGAAGCAAGGGCCGGAACGCTGAAAAATGCGTCGAAAAAAGGCAAATACATCAGCGCACTGATCTCTTCAAAAACCACCAGCTTGCACTTTCTCTGGCTAGGGATAAACTGCGACACCCACAGAATCTAATTCTGTGGGTTGACTGCCCTTTTTATTGAGATAAGCTTGCTAGATCGTGGGTTTTTGGCCCGAAACGGATGAATTTTCCGATTTGGCTTCAAGCTCAGGCTGGATCTGCCGCAGAGGCGTTTCCAACGTGACTTTTCACAAGAACTTTTTGTATGAACGCTCCGGTAGATCTGCTGCTTGGAGAGTATGCCCGGACGCTCGACGAGCGTTTCAGGCTGGCTCTGCCGCCAGAGTTAGCCGATCCGCTGCTGGCCTCGGGAGCGAGACTCGTCTTGGCGAAGGAGCGGGCCGGTTGCCTCTCGCTGTGGCCGGCTGCGATTTGGAAGCCCCGGATCGATGCGGCAGTGGATGTGGTCCGCAGCAAATTGCAGGCGGGCCTACTCAGCCAACGGGTCGGGCAGCTCCAAGATTTGGGGCGGCTGCTCTCGGCGCGTCACAAGGTTGTGTCGCTGGCCGCAAGGGGCAGACTGGTAGTGCCCGAAGGCTTTCGCGATTTTTTGGCGGTGGAGCCAGGCGGCGATCTGCTAGTGGTGGGGGCGGCTGTGTGCGTGGAGCTATGGCAGCCCGCCGCGTGGAACGCATTTGTGACCAGCCAGATGCCCGAGTTCCGAAAACGCATCGATGAATTAACCGCATGAACCATCGGTCAGGATCGAACAGTTTCACAGTTTTTTCTGAGGAGAACGCACGCAAGAGTTGGCCATGCCCGGGTGAGAGGAGCGGTTTAACCAGTCGGTCTCATCCGGCCAGGAAATACGAACGCCACGGATCGGGCCCCACAAGCACGGATGCTGACAAGGGACCTCCTCCGGCATGGCCTTTTTATTCTGGAGTCAGACTTTTTTTGTGGGGATGATGGCACGTTGAATACGTGCCCCACTGGGAAATGCACACATCGCGGCCCTTGAAAGCGTGCTGCCCCCAGACCAGATGGCCGCGCCGGTGAGGGCTCCAAAGATCGCACCGGCTGGGCCTGCCAGTGCCCCGGCCACCGCAAAAATCGCGGTACTCGTGGCGAGCCCTGCCGATTCACCCGCCCGTTTGCTTGTAAACGCATCCCGGCCAGCGCGATGTGAATTCCACTCCACCGTCATCGCAACGCCTTCGGCAACGAGCACAGCCGGCAGCATTTGTCGCAGGCCCACTCGCACCGTCGCGCCCACAGCGGTGCGCATGGCCACCTGCCCCAAGCCCTCGGCTCCGACCCGTGTGGCGACTGCCGCGAACGTGCGAGAAGCCATCCGGCAGACACGATCCACCACAATCTCCACCTGACGGCTGTGCCGCGAACCGGTAGCACACCACGTGGCAAAGTGTTCGCAGTTGTCGATGAATGGGGAGTAGCCGTTGCGACCGACGTAACGCAAGGCCCGCAACGCGACTTCCTCGGGTGGAAATGTGGCAGGCGGCTGGTTGACGATCCGCACAGACGAACCGCCGGCAAATTCTTCCAAGCTAGTCTGCATCACGCGCCCGCCGGCAAATAATTTTTCTGGACGATCGGGCCGAGCGTGTACAACCGTGCCGTCTCCGACATCGATGCCGTAGTGCGTGTAGACAATTCCCGAAACCGCCAGCCGTCTTGCTGCAGCGAGTCTGTCACCCTGTGGCATCGGCCTATCTCCTGAGCGAATACGTTGCCAATACGTGTCAAACACTTTCAAAAAATACTTCCGCCAGAGACTACCGTGAGAGAAGCATTCCTACGCATCCTAGCCATTGGCAGTTCGCTCGACCAACCTGAGCTGCGAGGTTTTTGCGGCTGGTGGCGATAGGGGCACAAGGCGTTGCCGTCATGCAGTCATGCCGTCATGGAATTCTCACATTCTGAAGTTCTGTCTTGTGGTCGAATGTGTCTTTGAGGTGTATCTCGGCAGGCAGTAGGCTTGAAATCGCTCAAACGCATTGCCGCCATGCTTCCGGCCATTGGTGTCGAGGAGGGTTGATCGTGGGAATTTTAGAGGCTTTTGGATCGCTGGGAACCGGTCAGCTCATCCTGCTGTTGGTGGCCCTTGTCATCGCCTTTGGCTTCGAGGTGGTCAACGGCTTTCACGACACGGCCAACGCCGTGGCCACGGTGATCTACACGAAGAGTTTGAAGCCCACTCCAGCGGTGATCTGGTCGGGGCTGTGGAATTTTATCGGCGTGCACGCCGGCGGCATTGGCGTGGCCTTCAGCATTGTGCACCTGCTGCCGGTGGATCTTTTAGTCAACATCAAGACTGGCCGCGGCTTGGCGATGGTGCTCTCGCTGCTCGGGGCGGCAATTCTCTGGAACTTTGCCACGTGGTACCGCGGATTGCCCGCGAGCAGTTCGCATTCGCTCATCGGATCGATCATGGGCGTGGGTATGATGAATTCTCTGATGGAGCACGGCTCTCTCTTCAAGGGCGTCAACTGGCACAAGGCCAGCGAAGTTGGCATGGCGCTCTTGATCTCGCCTGTCATCGGGTTTGGGCTGGCAGCGGGCCTGCTCTTGATCGCCAAGGTGCTCGTCCCTGCCAAAGAGCTCTACCAACCGCCCACCTCCGACAGGCCGCCGCCGTGGTGGATCCGGGCGCTCTTGATCGGCACGTGCACCGGCGTGAGCTTTGCGCATGGCTCCAATGATGGCCAGAAAGGGATGGGCCTCATCATGCTGGTGCTCATCGGGATTGTGCCGACAACCTACGCGCTCAACATGGACACCTCGCAGTCAGGCATCACAGCCACCGTTGAAGCAGCTAAGGAACTCCAGCGAGAATTGGAAAGCCCCGAGCTTTCTCGGTTGATGCATGCGCTCAAGAACCAGCATCTGGCGACGAGCGCAGTGGAACGGTTAGGCCGCAGCGAAAGCGTTGCGGCTGCCTTGACGATGGAGTCGCCAATGGTCGACTCCATGTTGGATCCGTTTCCACAAAACGATGCCGTGCTGGCAACACTCGATCCTCTGCCCCTTTTAAAAGTTCTGGTGGTGAGCCTCGAAGGCCGGAAAAGTTTTAAGGACCTGAGTGCCGACGACCGCTGGCAGGTGCGCACCCAACTGGTGGAACTGGGAGCCTCGGTGCGCACGCTGGTGCGGCAGTTCGGCGATCAACTGGCTAAAGATCGAAGCCGGGTGCTCACGAGCCTCGCCGGCCGGCTGTCCAAGCCCGTGGAATATGTGCCGGAGTGGGTCGTGATGGGCGTGGCCCTGTGTCTGGGTTTGGGCACGATGGTGGGCTGGGAGCGGATCGTGAAAACAGTCGGCGAAAAAATCGGTAAGACGCACCTCACCTACGCTCAGGGAGGCGCGGCCGAATTGGTGGCCGCTGTGACGATCGGCATGGCCGACTCGTTCGGCATGCCGGTGAGCACAACCCACGTGCTTTCCAGCGGCGTAGCCGGCACGATGTGGGCCAACAAATCGGGCATTCAAGCGGCGACGGTGCGAGACATTGCCTTGGCGTGGATTCTCACGCTGCCTGTGGCCATGAGCCTTTCCGCCGGGCTCTATTGGCTGTGTACCTGTTTTGTGAGCTGAGCAGGTGTTCCGGGAATCTCACGGGGCTACCATTGAGGTATGTTTGGCCGAACCACATTTGCCGCGAATATGCCCGTCGGCTATGGACGGCACCGTGCTATCGATCTGCCGCTCACTCCCCAGCAGGACGAGCAGTTGGCCACGTTGGTCGAAGCATTGTTTGAACAGTCCAGTGACGGGGCGCAGGCTCAGTTCGATGCTGCTGTGTTGGCCCATCCAGACCTAGCGGGCCAGTTGCGAGAAATCTTTGCCACGATGCTCATGACCGATGCGGTGGCGCAGGAGTCAACGATCGTGAGACTGGGTGCTCGTGATCCTGTTGGTGATTCTGGGGTGGACGATCTCAGCCTCGATTTCAATCGGTCCACCCTCGGGCTGAGTCAAACTGAGGGCGGGCCGCCTGGGTTTGTGCCGGGAGTCACTTCACTGCCAGTCACCCTTGGCGATTATGAACTCCTCGAAGAGGTTGGACGCGGCGGCATGGGGGTGGTGTACCGCGCAATCCACAAGAGCCTTGGACGTACGGTGGCTCTCAAGATGCTTCTGCGACGGGATCTGGCCAGCGCTGCGGATCTGGCAAGATTTCGCAGCGAGGCCGAGGCCATGGCGCAGTTGGACCATTGGGGGATCGTGTCAGTGTTTGAAGTGGGTGCATGCCAGGGACATCCTTTTTACAGCATGCATTTCGTAGAGGGCACGACTCTCGCACGGCGCATCTCCCATGGCCCAATGCCACCTCGCGAGGCTGCGGCCTTGCTGGCCAGAGTCGCCACAGCCGTGCAGGCAGCCCACGCCGCGGGCGTGCTCCATCGGGATCTCAAACCCTCCAATATTTTGATCGACTCCGAGGGGTGGCCGCATGTCTCCGACTTCGGCCTTGCCAAGCGAATGGTGGGCGATGGATCGGTCACGCACACAGGCGACATCCTCGGTACCCCCTGCTACATGTCGCCCGAGCAGGCGGCTGGAAGTCGTGGGATTGTTGGCCCGATGAGCGATGTGTGGAGTCTCGGCGCAATTTTGTATCAGATGCTGACTGGCCGCCCGCCGTTTCAATTCTCAAATCCAATGGATACGCTGCTGGCAGTGCTCGAAGCCGATCCACTGCCACCGAGGCTCATCGATGCCGGCGTGGACCGAGATTTGGAGATGATCGCGCTCAAGTCGCTTCAAAAGCCGCAGGAGCTTCGGTATGCCTCGGCGGGCGCCTTGGCTGCAGACCTGCAAGCCTTTCTGGTGGGCGAAACGATCGCCGCTCGCCGCGGCGGCATGGCCGACGTTGTCGCCAGACTCTTTCGTGAAACGCATCACGCCGTTGTGCTCGAAAACTGGGGCCTTCTCTGGATGTGGCATTCGGTCGTGTTGTTTGTAATTTGCCTGACCACCGACGTGCTGGCTTGGCAGGGCGTGACGACTCGCTGGCCGTATCTTGTGCTTTGGACCGGGGGGCTGGCATTGTGGGCGCCAATCTTTTGGGCGTTGCGGCATCTGACGGGCCCAGTCACGGCAGTCGAGCGACAAGTCGCCCACATCTGGGGCGGAAGCGTAATCGCGAGCATCATGCTCTTTTGGGTGGAGGGTTTGCTCGACCTGAAAGTGCTCACGCTGTCACCTGTGCTGGCGCTCGTGGCGGGATTTGCGTTTTTTGCCAAAGCGGGAATTCTCTCGGGCACATTTTATATTCAAGCCGCTGTGCTGTTTGTCACAGCGATTGTGATGTGCCTTGCCCAAAATAATTTTGAGGCTGACATTTCGCACGTGATCTTTGGCGCCGTGAGCGGTTTGTGCTTCTTCGTGCCGGGTCTCAAGTATTTCCGGCAGCGGCGCAAAACAGCCTTATGAATCGAGCAACCCGCGGAGCCGACGCATGGCCCGCAGGTAACGCATGCCGGCTGCGGGCTTGGAGAGCCCTAGAGCAACGGCTGTGTCGGCGGTGGAGAGGTGTTCGAAATGACGCAGGAGCACAATCTGCCTATCGTCATCGTCGAGTCGTTCGACGGCCGCTGCAAAACGTCGTTCTAATTCGTGCCACGTGGCCGCTGCGGCTGGCGTGAGTTCCGCATCCACGATCTGTGCCATCATGTCGGTCTGCGAGTGGTCGGAGCCCTTCGGGGCCGAGTTCGACACTTCGCGGTCGACGCTGCGGATCGAGGCCACGCGGTGCCGCCGATGCGCGTCGATCAAACGATCCTTTGCCATGTGCCGCAGCCAGAGTTGAAATGGCATTGTTGGATTGGCTAGATAGTCGGCCAGCCGTCGGTTGGCTTCCACCAAAACGTCTTGCACGATATCGCTGGCGTCCACGCGTTGCTGAACGCCTCGGTCCATCCGTTGTGAGATCATCCGCTTGATGGCGTCGCGGTGCCGAGCAAGCAGGCCATTGATGGCTGTGCTATCGCCCTGCCGAACACGATCGAGCAAGACCATCGTGGGCTGTTCATCGGCCGGAAAACCTTCCGCTGGTGTGCCGGCTGGGACGGTTGTACTGGTCATGGCGATCGTATGGCTTTCACACTGCACGGCCGTGTGATGTTGGTTGTTGCACCTATGAAGGCAGTCGCAGCGAAATGCATCTTACCAATGTGTCGTCCACACTGTGAAAAATAGGTTGAAAGATCGCAAAAACATGATTCGTCGGACGGAACCAAAATTCCGTGTTTCCAACGATGCGATTTTTTTGACCAGCCCCTTTCTGTGATCCATAATCGCGAGTGGTCAACGGAGAGACCGCTGCCTGCCGCTTCAGGATGCGGCCACCCGCGAACGGATTGCCTACGTGAACGTCGTTTTCAGCTCAACGAAGTTTGCTCGCCGCCCCCTGTTGGGCTTGACTTTGTGGGCGTTGTGTTCGCCGGCCGTGCTGCTGCTCGCAGTCGGCTTGCAGGCGGCCGAAACCGGCCAAACCCAGTTAGACCACGCAGGCCAGACACGCCAGGCCGG
>Ga0114978_10001146_pt1 | contig 22377 bp, 11 predicted proteins | sample S_140212_EF_Meta_FD_87027 | JGI IMG/M metagenome (GOLD analysis project Ga0114978, IMG submission 87027) | Freshwater microbial communities from Lake Simoncouche, Canada to study carbon cycling - S_140212_EF_MetaG | ecosystem: Environmental > Aquatic > Freshwater > Lake | place: Lake...
CAACCCACGTTTGGGGCACACATCTTCGGCGTGCAACAGCTTGATTTTATCCGACTCGCCTAATTTTGAATTTATAACATCAACGAATTCCTGGATTGAGATTCCAATTATCGAGGCGTCTAAATTAGGTACCGTAAGTTTCCCGTGAGGTTCGAAGTGCTCGATAGTATTCGAGTTTTTTCGGTATATCAGAACATTCGAGTGTGCGCCAAACTGTCCCAAATCGACAACCAGCGGAATAATGATTACGGATATTCCGGATGTAACGCATTTTACAAACTGCGTCGCCAGCTGGTCAAACTGCGCGGCGCGATTTCTATCCCCGATGCCGAAATCGTTCGTTTTACTAATGTATAGCCCCAGTGGGGAAGATACGTTATATTCCGAGGACAATACGCAACGACTTTTATATTTATTGAACAAGTACATGTAGAACAATGTGGCAATGTTCAAACTCCCCACCCATTTATGTATTTTGTCGTGGTCGGCTGCAAACACATCCAGTTTCGCGCGGAGACCCGGCATCTGTATTGGGTCTGGTAATTTGATCTCGATATCTCCCACCTTGATATCTTCCATATTGAATTTATATATACATACGCATATATTATCTCAAGTATCAACTTTGGGTGTGCGTCGTGTATATTTGCGTTTGGGTTTAACTAATTCGTTATTATCGGTATCTGTCGCGTCAAGTTTGTGCTTACGTGTTGTTTTTGGTGTTTTTGATATTTTTGGTAATGAAGGCGGTTTGGGTGAGTTGAAATACGGGTTATAACTGTCTGGGGATGGGTCGTTTAATGTGGGGGTTCTGCTGTGGATGCTACTTGGGTTCCGCGTTAATAGGTGGTATTCATCGGAATTATACCATCCCGGAACGTTGTATCTGTTATAAAATTTTTTATATTTCGTTTGTACAGATGTTTTAAATTTCCTTAACCTGTGTATGTATTGGTTTCTGGAAATCTCGGGATTATTCATCAATTCCATTTCGACTTGAACGATAGTAGATACCCATTCTTTCATTAAGGAATTCGTGCCTGACTCAGCCAACACCTCTGGTGTCAATGGAGAACCAACCATCACCGAATAATACCGGGATATCTTATCGTAAATAAGATCAACGTATCCTTGAATGACTTTTCGTAAATAGTCTGTCCCCTCTTTGGTTTTTATATAGACGAGGAGATTGTCGATGAGATCCTTACTCGGGATATTGGGGTTTTTAAGCGCCATCTCTGTAATGAACAGGCTCCACGCTTGGCAATATCCGTTAGTTTCCAAACACAGGCCGTGCCGACATTCAATCTTCTGAAACCCATCTCCCGGACACACCTGGTTAGCGTGCAATAGCTTTATTGGGCTTATGCCCTTACTATTTGTATTTATATTACTATTTATAATATTAACGAACGACTGTATTGTGGGTCCAATTACTGAGCTGTCGAAATTCTCTGCCTCAAAATTACCACCATGAGGCTCGAAATGTTCGATGGTATTCGTGTTTTTTCGGTATATCAGAACATTCGCGTGTGAAAATGCGGACGAACATATACCCAGCGGAATAATGATTACGGATGGGGGGCTTTCTACTTCAACGCATTTTAAAAACTGCAGTGCGACCTGTTCAAACTGCTCATTGCGCAGCTCGATATCGGCAGTGTCATCAAAATTAATGAATAGCCCCAACGGGTTGCCGTTATATTTCGATGACACTATGCAATGACTTTTATATTTATTGAACAAGTACAAGTAGAATAATGTGGAAACGTTCGAATTCCCTACCCATTTATGTATTTTGTTGCCAGATGAAAACAAATCCATTTTCACATGAATGCCCGGTATATGTATCAGGTCTGGTAATTTGACCGTGATATCTCCCACCTTGGTATCTCCCATATTGATATATACATACGCACATATTAATACATAATTGCAAAACAGCGCTAAACGCACAATTCACTTTCTCTCGCACTCGATTGCGCGATGAATTCGGCGCATTCGGCCCACAGTTCTTCGTCCGTGTTGGGGTCTTCTTTCACATATTTAGAGTTGAGGAGCGCCACCACGATTTCCGTGAGCTGCGCCATGGTCGCGTCTAATTTCAAAATCTCCCCCGATTTGATATTAAACAACTTGGCACTGCGCACCATCGGGTGGTTCTTCGACTTGCGTTTTTGTTCGTCCGTGGTTCCGTTTATCACGCGCCACAGCCACGCGTATATAATCAGCTGGAGCCGATGCTCGTCGGACAAAACCGACGTGCATTTTATCTCCCATAAACAGCGCTCCGTGATCAAGTCGGATCGCGCCGTGAAACGGAACTGTTTTTGCTGCCCGTTTTCGGGGGGAAAATGCGGCGCCAAGACCTCGTTTATCTTGCGCGTTGCGTCTTCGTCGTCTTTGTCGGCGATGGTGTGCTCAATCAGCGGCCGGTCTTTGCGGCACTCCGGGCCGATGACGCGGTCCAGGCGAGACACGCACTTTTTGACGGTTTCGGAGGAGAGCCAGTTATAGTCTTCTCTCCCGATTTGGTTGAGCTTGAAATAGATGCGCTCCTTCATGCTCACATACACATTCGCCAAAAAGAGGTAATCCCCCGGAGATTTGCACACGGGCGGCAATGACCTGGCGGTGGTTTTCAAAAACGCGTGCTCGTTGGGGCGCATAATGGAGATGTCTTCGTATATGTGTGTGTATAGGACGCCCGACCCTGGCGCCTTATCTTTGGACTCTTCTTCTTTTTGTTCGTGTTCTTTTTGTTCATCTCCCGAAATTCCTTTGTTCCATAGGTGGTCATAGTAAATGGATGGGATGGCGATGCCGTTCAGGTCGCTCACTTCCTCGTGATTTCCGGCGGCGGTTTCCACCACGTTTGGAATAGAAATCATGTCTTCGGGAGAAGCCGCAACGCTGAAAATCTCGTCCATCAGCGGCGCCAGCTTCATCAGCACGGTCTCGGGAATGAACCGAATAAGGTTGGTGGGCGTGATAAAATACACGTTGTTCTTGCGTTCAGCGCCGGGTATGTAGTCCGGGTCTTCGCCGCCGGCCTCGGATATTTGGTCGGCGTGAAGCACGGATTTGGGCGTTCCCTTGAACTTGATGTAGGGTTGTTGCCGCATTTCGTGGTGGGACATTCGCAAGAACGACAGAGGTCTGTCATTACGCGCATCGTTGGTTTCGAGGAGGAAAAGGTGGTTGATCGCCCGCGTGCAGCCGACATATAGTGTGTTGGGGCATATTTCCGGGTCTAAATTCCGGGCGTAGTAGTTGAAATACGAGTTGTCGAACCCGACGATGAACACGTATTTCCGCTGGCGGCCTTTGACGGAGTGGAAGGTGGAGAACACGATCTTTCGGCTGATGACCTTTTCATCGACTTCTTCGGTTTCGAAGATGGGCACGTGGCACGGCACGCCGATTTGCACGAGCACGTTCTCCATGCGCTTCATCTGCCCCCCGCGCGTCGATGCGCCCAGCACGAAAATGTCGTCGGGTATCGCGGCACCGCTCTCAAGCAGCTGCCGGATATGATAGACCACCGTGTTTTCGACATTGTGCCGGCTGTTGGTGATATATACCACCGGGTCGTCGGTTTTGGTGGCGACGAGGCGCGTTTCGCCCAACATCACGTTGTTGATAAATTGCGCCATTTGGTCCGTGATGCGGTACGATGTGCGGAGCGTGCAGGACTCGAAATCCGGCGATTTCAAGTAGGGGTGTGTGTACCATATGCGGGAGTATTGCGTCAGGAATCGGGTGTCCGCGCCCTTGAATTCGTAGAGACACTGCATGTAGTCGCCCAGCACGAAGAGCTGGAAGGGGTGGGCGGCGTCGATCATTACCTTGGCGGCGAGTTGGAAGTACAACAGCGAAATGTCTTGGGCCTCGTCCAGGACTAACACGTCGAATTTCGGGAGAGGGAGGCGCGGGGGGCGGTTGTTGTATATGATTTTGCGGATGCCGCAGTCGGTGTGGGCTTCGGGGAGATAGTATTTCACGGCTAAACTGTGGAAGGTATGGACCTCGATGTTTTTCAGATTAAGTTCTCGGGTTTTCTCCAGAGCGTCCATGCGCAGCATCTTGTTGTAGGTGATGAGCAGGAACCGGGTGTCTGGATGCATTTGCTGAACACAGGAAAACACCGTGCACGATTTGCCGGCTCCTGCGCAGGCATCGACTTGGACGTTTCGTCCGACAAGGATATTGTCAATAATGAGCTGTTGCTCCTCGCTGGGCGCATTCATATGTTTTAATTGGGGTAAAATATATGAGTGTATATCTTTATGTTCTAACGCGTGCCTCTGAAATATTGGCCCTTTATCTGGACGCAGGGAGAAGCGTCGTCTTTTACGATTACGACATGTCCCAATCCCATGATAGATACCGAGAACCCCGCGGATGAACTGGCCAAATAGTAATCGTATTTTCGCACGATTTCCTCGCCGTATTTCGCAATCAATTCGGGAGTCATGTTCTGAAACATTAGGCGCCGCCAATCCAGACATGTTCGTGCGTAATGTTGCCCCCCAAAGCACTCTGTGTGTGATATGTGTAATCCGGGGACCTTAACTATCTCTTCCGTGATCCAGTCGTGCATCGGTATTTGCCCTCCCGGGAAAATGTGCTTTGTGATAAATGTTCCGGCATTAACCGATTCTTTTGGCGTATTGGTAAAGGTTACGATAGTATGAATCAATGCTTTTCCGCCGGGTTTCAGTATATGTTTGATCATTTGGAAATATGTCGCCAGGTTCTCGTGCCGAACGTGTTCTAACATACCAATGCTATACACTCTATCAAACATTCCCGCATATTTTGGATCCAGCAAGTTCCGATAATCCTCGCGAAGTACTACGACCTTATCGGGAGAGTACGTATTCTGGGCATGTTTAATTTGCTCATCGCTAATGTTTATCCCGGTAACGCGGCAACCCGTTTTTGTCGCAATATAGTCGGCAATCATTCCCCATCCACATCCAATGTCGGCAATTTTCATTCCCGGCGTCAGACCCATTTTATCGATGATAATGTCGGCCTTGTTGTGCTGGGCTCTATTCAAATCGCACTCTTCCGAATCATAGAACCCGCATGTATATGCTTTGAGCGACTCTTCTTTCAAAAACGTGTCGTAGAAGTCGTTGCCGACGTCATAATGATGGGAGATACGGTCCTTGTCTTCGCTAATCGAACTACTCACCAATTTTTTGAGTCCGGTTAAAGACGAAAACCCGCGGGTCCAAATATCTTCGTTCCCACTTGTCGCTCTAAAATGCGAATACAAATGGCAAAGACATTTGACTAAATCGGGAGAAGCCCACTTTCCCTCCATATACATTTCGCCCAGCCCAACGTCGGAATATAATAATAACCGGGACCAGAATTCTTCGACATCCCCCGAAATGTTGATAATTGCAGGGGAGGAACCGGACCCCAATTCAAATATGGGCGTTTGGTCGGCCGTAGTAAAAACGATCTTGGGGCCCTGTGCGCAATTGGCGTTCAGGTAATGTTGGATTATAACCGAGTTGTTAAACATAAACAAAATCACCAAAATGGAAAGGAAAAGCACGACTGTCGGGATGAAATAGTCGGACAACATATATTATTGCCGATAATACATATATGTGATTATTACGCCGCGTGTTATCGTACGCGACGTCGAGGTGGAACATATGGCCGAGTTGGCCGGAAGCGGCCGTAAGTGATGGCGCGCAACAATCGCAGCTGTTTTTTGGCTTTTATGCGGGTCGAGCATTTGGAGAAAACGCGGCCGCTTTTGTCATTTACGACTTGCCAGCAATTGCGGCGGGTGCGCCGACGCATGGAATATGGCATATTATAATATGATATCTCCCGAAATTATTTATTTATAAGCGATTGTACTAACAGTTTCAACTCGGCAATTTCTGATTTCCGTGCTTCGTTCTCATATTTCAACTCGGCAATTTCTGATTTGTGTGCTTTACACATGTCGTTTAATTCGGACATTGCTTTAACCATGTGGGGAATAATATCGGTGGTAGCAATTCCAAGATGATGCTCTCCAGTTTCTTCGTCGATACTTGCGCCTGTACTCACTATAGAAGGTAAAACTTGCTGGACTTCTTGTGCAATAAACCCAAGACGGGGAGTATAAGTATCACTGTCAGTTTTAAGCCTATACGAAACTGGACGTAGCCGAGTGATTACATGTAAACCATTGTCGATAGTAACGATGTCCTTTTTAAGCCGCACATCACTACCTGTTATCCAAGCAGTGCTGGTATAGTTCAAATAAACTAATGTGTTAGTTGCATTTTTAATAGCAAACTGCCCGACGGCATTCATATATATAGAAAAAGAAGCACCCGGTACAGCAGTGTATCCAGTGCTGACCAGTTTATACGAAGCATCTCCAGAGGCGGTTACAGTGCAATTTGCCATGTTGCAACCAGCCATAGTTGTAGGTCCGAGTATTTTCACGGTTTCCGCCGCGGTTCCAAGCACGATTTGATTTGACGCGGTAATGCTGGCGTTGTATCCGAGAGCGGTTGAGTACGAAAATGTACCACCAAAAGTAAAATTTGAATTATCCCCCACACATGTATTATAGCTGCCGGTTGTATTCGCATTTAATGCTTGCACTCCAATTCCGATATTATTGCTCCCAGTTGTATTATAATATAATGAGTCCTTACCAATTCCGACATTATTGCACCCGGTTGTATTAGTTAATAATGATAGACGGCCAATTCCGACATTCTCAACACCGGTTGTATTATAGAATAATGATTGATATCCAATTCCGACATTAAATCCCGCGTTTGTATTATTGTATAATGTTTGATATCCCATTCCGACATTATAGTTGCCGGTTGTATTCTGAATTAATGATTTATATCCCATTCCGACATTATACGACCCGGTTGTATTATATAATGTTTGATATCCAATTCCGACATTACCCACCAGGTTGGTTGCAGATGCACCCGCCATAGTTTCTACACCAATACATACATTATAAGTTCCTTTGCTTTCATCGTAACTCGCGCCACTGGTAGAAACGAAAACTGTATTAGTGTTTGCGTAACGTATTTTGGAATTACCTACATTAATGCCGTTGGTTCCAGAGAGGTTGAGAGGTTTATTCACAGTGACGGAAGTGGTTCCCCACGTCAGAATGTCTGTTACTACGTTGTTAAAAGTGGTCCCAAGCGCGCCGCCATTATACCCTATAATTTCGACAAGGTTGTTGTCGGCACGACACTGGATGCGGTAGTCGTTGTTGGTGTCGGAATACAGCCGCAACGGAAATAGGTTTGTGGATACGCAGGAGTTGTTCCACGTCAGAACGTTTTTGGTTGCGGGGTAAGTGGTCCCAAGTGCGCCCCCGGCAAACCCTCGCAGAGACGGACCATCCATCCCCGGGTTCGTGGGTTCGTACTTCAAATAATGATATGTATCTCCATACAGATATATTGAAGAAGTTTTATTCATCATAAGGCTTCCCGGAATATAGACGAAATTGGAACTGATTCCCAAGACGATTTGGTTGGATGCGGTGATTTGGGCGTTGTATCCGAGAGCGGTTGAGTTCGACCAATTACTACCATTAACATTTGCATTATTCCCCACACATGTGTTATTACTACCGGTTACATTCACATTTAATGCGTTTAATCCAATCGCAACATTATAAGACCCGGTTGTATTCGACGATAATGCGGAAGTTCCAATTGCGACATGATCAGACCCGGTGTTATTCGCCTTTAATGCATTAAGTCCAATCGCAACAAGACCGCTCCCGATTGTATTCGCATATAATGCGGAAGTGCCGATTCCGACATTATCTTGCCCGGTTGTATTCGATAATAATGAGTCATTGCCAATTCCGACATTACGGGAACCAGTTGTATTCCACGATAATGCGGAAGTTCCAATTCCGACATTATACGACCCGGTTGTCCGGTGTAATGCTGCATATCCAATTCCGACATTATGAATGCCGGCTGTATTATAATATAATGGGTACCATCCAATCCCGACATTAGCGTACCCGGTTGTATTTTTAACACATGCTTCACATCCAATTCCGACATTTTTGTACCCGGTTGTATTATAAAATAATGCTAGATGTCCAACCCCAACGTTATAACTGCCGGTATTATTGAATAATGCTTGATATCCAATTCCGACACTACTGATGCCGCTTGTATTAAAGGCTAATGCTTGATATCCAATTCCGACATTATCATACCCGGTGTTATTATAATATAATGATTGAAACCCAACCCCAACATTATCATGCCCGGTTGTATTATAATATAATGATTGTCGTCCAATTCCGACATTATCACGCCCGACTGTATTCGTCTCTAATGCTTGAAATCCAACCCCAACATTATAACTGCCGGTTTCGGCAGTAGAGTTCCCGGCTGTATAATATAATGCTTTATATCCAATTCCGACATTACCGACGCCGTTTGCATTAGAATATAATACGCTATTTCCAATTCCGACATTATCATACCCGGTTGTATTCGTAACTAATGATTGATATCCAATTCCGACATTACCGCTGCTAGATACATTATATAATGTTTGATATCCAATTCCGACATTACCCACCAGGTTGGTTGCAGATGCATTCGCCATAGTTTCTACACCAATACATACATTTTGTGTTCCGGATGATTCATTGTAAGTCGTGTTACCGAAAACCGTATTAGTGTTTGCGTAACGTATTTTGGCAGTACCTATATTAACGCCTCCAGCGGACAAATGATTAGTTCCAAGGTAAAGAGGCTTATTCACAGTAACGGAGTTGGTTCCCCACGCCAGAATGTCTGCTGCGCCGCCGTTATTGGTACCGAGCGCGCCTCCGTTCCATCCTATTATTTCTATAAGATCACCGGTACGATACTGGATGCGGTAGTCGTTGTTGTCCGCGGAATACAGCCGCAACGGAAGTTTGTTTGTGGATACGCCGGAGTTGTTCCAAGTCAGACTATTTTGGACACCGGCGCTGGTGGTCCCAAGAGCGCCGCCGGCCCATCCGCGCAGAGATGGACCATTCATCCCCACCCCCGATGCGGCTTCATACGCCAAGTAATGATTATTATCTAACGCCAGAAATATTGCAGACATGTTCATCCTAAGTCCTCCGGGAATAACTACATGGTCGTACGCGGTCCCCATCATGATTTGGTTTGACGCGGTGATTTTGGCCGCGTATCCGAGGGCGGTTGAGCTATCAAACGTATGACCACTGGCATCAATATCCGCATTGCAGCCCAAAAATGTGTTATTGCTTCCATTTCTACATAATTGGCCCGAATTAAGTCCAACCGATACATTATTAGAACCACTATATAGGACACCCCAATCACCATCATATATACCCCACAACGCCTGATATCCAATCGCGATGTTATGACTACCGGTCATGTTTCTGGCAGTAGCGTAGCCCAGTCCGACGTTATGATTACCTCTGGCTATAAATAATGCGGCATATCCTATCGCAACATTATTGCCTGCATCGATAGAACTCTGACCCATAGTTTCGACCCCAATGCATACATTCGCAGTTCCGCTGGGGATTGAATTGCTGAAACTTACAGAATTATTTGCAAAACGTAAGTTGGCACCTCCTATATTCAATCCTGAAAACGTATTAATGCCTGTAAATGTTTGTGTTGCGCCGAGTAAAGCAACGGTTCCGGCTATTGATGTCGATGGTATAGTTGCAGCCGCAATGCCGGCCCCGCTCATGGTTGGCGCGTTCGCGCCGAAATTAATCGTTTGCACTGAACTGGCGTCGATTCCAAAATAGGGCACGAATTTACCGAACACGGCCTGATCGCCATTAACCGCCAGTTTATAATCGAGCGCCGGATTATCGTATCGGTACTCAATCTTCAAACTAATCTGGGTAATGGATAACCCAGATACGGTATTTGGAGGAGCCGAAATGCGAATATTCTGTATTCCACTGGCCAAATAAATGGTCGAACTTGCACTAGTTGCTGTAGAGAGATTGAGTGTAGCCAGTGTAGGTCCAGAACTACCTGCAATCAATGTCACAGTTGATGTAAATCTGTCATTTGGGGCGGAAGGTACATATGAAATGGTAAATGTGTAATACCCACTCACCGCAAATGATAATCTGACATTACTAATATCAACAAGTTGGGCATTTAACGGGTTAATACTGTATGTGCGCACAGCCGCCGCACTACTTACTACACCAAATACATCTCCGTCAGTAATATAAAACGCCACATTGTCCGCGCGTTTCGACACCATGTTCAATAGTGTCGTTGTGCCGACAGTCATGTATTTCGATGCCGCGATGCCGCCGCTGATATCGGCGGTAATTACGTTATTGCGATTCGCATTTACAGCTGATGTGCCAACTAATAATCGAGATGGAGAAGAAACGATCAAGTCATCCATAAATGTTTTTGTGCCAGATACGGTCTGATTCGAATTCAAATCCACGCCGGAAGTGGCGAATGCGGTGCTAGGAATGGATCCGGGCAAAATATTAGTTCCGCTCATGATGGGCGCATTCGCCCCAAAATGAATGGTTTGCGCAGTATCCGCATAAACTCCGCCAGCAAATCGCGTTGGCGCATTAAACACCGACGCACCATTAATACTTAGAGGCACAGAATTGGTTGCGGATGAGGGCGTGAGCGCATTCGCATCCGTCGTTGCAGTACTTGCGAGACTGACAATAATTGATTGTGTGTTAACAACCAAATTGGACCCGACTCCGCTAATATCGACATACATAGTTCCGGTAGTCATGCCGCTTGCCAGATTCGCAGTCACAGAATACGTTCCCCGCTGTATTGCCGTTGTTGGAAACGTAATTGTGTATCCAGTTCCATTCGCGATCGCAGAATTGGGATAGACCGTTATTGGTGGATGGTTCGTAACGGCAACTTGGTAGTCGAATACGTAAGTGAAAGTGTATGTTCCAGAAATAGGATATGCGGTGTATGTTATTTTGCGGGTGGAAAGGGTAATTAAAGTAAAAACGGGGGATAACTGGATACTCAAGTTGGATTGAGTAGCGGCGGTCCAGAATAGGTCGTATGCACCGCCAGTCCGCTTACTTATTGTGGCAGATGCAACGACAATAGACGGTGATCCAACCGTGAGTTTTTGTCCGATAGTTAATGTGTTGCTGATTGCTGCTGTGCCTGAAATATCGACATCAATGCCCGATGTAATAGCCCCTTTGTTATTTATGCCCAATTTCTGGGCATAGATAGGTCCATCGGCATTCATACTTCCCAACACATCAACGTTGTATTGTGTAGTAAATGCGCCTTTGCCGATGCCCAAAGATGGGGTGGTTGATCCAGATAAATCCAAAAATAGATTAGATCCGGATTTGAAACAGGTATTCGCTGGTAAATTCATATAGGTAATTGCACCATCCGGAAAGACGACGGTCCCTGATGTTATGCGTAATCCGCCACTAATATCGACAGCATATGTTGTTGTACCACCTGTCGGTTTAATAGCTCCTCCAACACTAATATACTTGAAATTATTATCTCCCGTAAATGTTTGTGGGGTTCGATTTAATAACGCCACGTTGTTCGAAAGCGATGAATCCGTCACGGAGCCAGATATAGTACCACCATCCGTGAGAGTGATCGTTTTGGCGCGGATACTTCCGGAGCAATCTATCGCAAACCCATTGAGCGGATTTCCGCTGAGAGAAAGGGTTGATGCAGCTAATGTCGTGGCCGAAATAGCACCGCTCACATCGAGCGCTGAAGTAGGTGTTTTTCCTATGCCGACGTTTGATGAAAACGTGGCTGCACCGCCAACTGTGACTCCATTATCGATCGCAAGTGATGTTCCGTGAATCGCGCCGCTAATATCGGCAACATATGCCGTGTTACGCGTTCTACCGATACTGAGCGTACCGCTGATTAAGGCATCGCCGCTCAAATCGAATTCGATGCCCGCAGATGCGGATGTTTTGCCGATACTAACCGAATTGCTGATTGACGCCGCACCACTTACATCCAAATTTCCCCATGTCAAATTCTGCCCTTCAACGAAAGAATTGCCTTTCACGCGCATGTTGCCGCTGACATCGAGCGTATCTGTCGTACTTACTGACGATTTACCGATGGCGGCTTTCCCGGAAATAGTTAAGTTGGTGCCTGAAATAGACCCGGTGGTGGAATAGTCTCCCGCTGAAAAATTAGCAGAGGAAATCCGTACGCAATCATACGTGCCGCCGACAACTGCCCAATTTGTGCCGTTTGATCTGACTTGCAGAGTAGAATCGGGCAAAAGAGTTACTCCCGATGCGTCTGGGTATGGAACAAATAATCCGGCGGGCGTGACAATCGAAGCATTCGCTGCCGAACTGTTATATATCATAAAACATAGTCCGGATGTAGTGGGAGTTGGCAATGTTAATGTGGTTGCGGAGGTTATATTCACACTGGAACCAGACTGCGCAGCAGTAAGTGTTTGTGTTGTGGTATTTACAACAAATGTACCGCTTAAAATTTGGTATTGCGTTTTGACGGTATTGGCATTAACATCCAATCCAGTTGTAAAACCGGCCGCTGAACTAATTATTCCGCTGATATCAAGTCCGGAAGAAACGTTTAACACCATGCGATTATTCAGCTGGGTTTGTATGTCGGATGTGACAGAAGATAAATACGATAAATTATTCGGTGTAACAGTTATCATAGTTGCCGCAGAATTTAAAACAATTACGTTCCCGACAATGGTGATATCTCGATTGAATCGGTTTGGCACGTTGAATGTGTTTGCCGTTACAAGTTCAACCATGGCAGCATATTGAATAGCCTGTCCTGGAGTTGCAGAAATGCGGTCTAATTGCTCTTGGAAATTGGATGTCGCATATTTTATTGCACTAAAATCGGCGAGTGTCAGACCATTCGCAGTAAGACTCAATTTATCGTCTAGTTGTGTTTGCACATTAGACGACAAATCGCGCAAATAATATAATTGAGCGGGGGTAATATTATAACTGATATCGGATGAAACAATAGTAGTCAATCCCGCGGATGCCACGCGCAAATCGTCGAATGTGTTGCTTCCGGAATAAATGTTATTGCCGGAAAATGTCAATTGTCCATTCACATTAGCGTCTTCATTTTTGCCCAGTTTTTCGTCGAGTTGTGCCTGGATATCTTGAGTGACGTCATTAATATAAGTGAGTTGTATAGGTGCAATTAAGATACCATTGACAGAAATGTTTCCATAAAGATCCAACTGGTCGTGTATAGAGGTTTGTCCGTACAAATATGCGCTATCGAGATTTGTATCAGCCAAATTTGCGCTAGCTGCGGTTAATACCCCATTCACTTCCACGTCTTTTTCCATCACAACATTATCACCAAATTGAGCAACCCCGTAATCCACGCGGAATGCGGCTCCATTATTTGTGGATCGGCTTCCTTCCGGAGTAAAAATATGGGGTAAATACAAATTATATATGGTCGATTCGCCGCGTTGGGGGGGAAACTCACCGGGATTATAGTTTTGCACAATATCAAAAAACATGATTGATTCGGGAGATACCAAAAACGCATCGTATAATTGCTGTGATTCCAGCACGTGTGGTGGTGCGCCAAAATACTTCAGATTTTCCACGGTAATTACATTAAACGTGTCGAATTGGTCCGTGGAATACATAAAAAATGCGCCAATGGAATCGGGATTAGTATCATACCCCGAGATTAGTGCTGTAGTTCTCACGCTGTCTTCTAAAAATACACTATTGAATATTTTCTGTTCCAACAATGGTTCGGTGCTATTAACGTATGTGGTGCCACCGTCATTAGTATATGTCATTAATCCGGGGCCTACAAACATAGCACTATTCTGGGATATGGACATTGCCACATAAGAATCCCCAGTGGTAGTCATCCAAGAAATGGATGAACGGATTGGGTCTGAATCGTAATTGTCAATGTTATAACTGTATATGCTATTTGCGACAGTAATATACATTATTTGATCGAGTCCGTCTGCAGTTTGGCAACCGCTCTCGGGAAACATAAAAAAGTTGCTGTTAATAGAATCAGAAGTGATAAAGAAGGTTTCTGGTTGGTCGTAGTAACTCGTCGGCATATCGAACCACGTGCAAATATTATCCCCACAAACGAATACACGATATACTGCATAGGAATCTACGAAAATATCAGTTAAAAACACAGAGTGTATATTATTATCATTCGGGAGACCGCCTATACCAAACCAATCTGTCCCTCCATCAACTGAATAGTACATGAACCCGAGCTGAGTACATACAAAACATAGACTTGCATCATATGCATATGCTGCGTGTATAGCATTTCCGTCGAATGTGCCAATATCTGTTTCATTGAAATTAGAAACTCTCCAGGTTTGTCCCATATCACGTGTAAAATACACCTTTTGCTGGTAATTTCTAGTGAAAGTGCTTCCCAAGCTATCTGTGTAAAATGTATCCGGGTCTCCCTCCAACGTATAAGGCTTACCTACCGCAATGATATAATTATGATCTGCTCGGCAATGCTTTAACACGTCTATTTCGTACGGAATGTTTTGAACAACATTAGTTTCGGTAGTTGTGCGAATAATAACCGGCCCATTAATGTCCATAATATATTCATCTGTCCTGGGATGTTGAGTGTTAATGCCAACAGTAGCTCTATGAAACAGCCGATTTGTAGCGGAACTCACAATATTGATGGTTGGCGCATATGTGCCGTCGGATTGTGTATATCCTATCGTTCCCATTCTTTGCAAATTGTTAAGAGGATCCTGCGCAGGATAAGCACCGCCTCCGATGGAAATGCCGCTGTTGGTTTCTGGATTTGTGAAATGGATCATGCTCATGGATTCCGCATCTGGCCCACTAATACTGATTGCGTTTGATTTTATTGAATTGGGATTATTATATGCATCAAACGCAAACAGTCCATTATCAATATCATAAATGGTTAATGCAGAATTATTTACTATTTGGTCTGCATCTCGTGTCGTTAAAACACTCTTGGAATATGTGATGACTGAGTCGGCTGATTCTATTGCCAATACACCTCCTTCAATATATTGAATGCGTGCATCGGGAACCCCGACAGAAATGTCGGCAGGTATGGGAGTTTCTTTGTAAAACTGGATTTCGGTAGTGGCCAAATCGGTATGCGCAACCACTCCGGTGTCTTCGTTGTTGCGCGAAATAATCGAGTAATTGTTCGCGTCGTCGGTTCTGACTGCAAATGTGAGAGGTATATTGCCTGTAATGTCGAGTGTGGCAACCGGGTCGTTTGTGCCAAACCCGATATGTCCATCGAAATATAATACGGCTTCGCCTGTTCTAGCATCGAGTATTTTGGCTTGTGTTATACCCAAATTGCCGCCGGATGAATCGATAATAGTCACGATATTGTTATTGCGCTCAATATTGCCTAATATTTGGCGTTCATATACATACATGTCCGTTTTCACAGCCATACTTCCGTAAACGGTAGCATTTTTCAAAACTTTTAGAGTTAAATTCGCGAAGATATTTTCTGCGCCCACATACCCCGCCAATAAATTTCCTCTCACTTTAATTGATCCGTCGGCATTGATGTTTCCGAGCACATTCATATCTCCGTAAAAGTAGTCTTTGATGGTGAATTTATTGGCTACGATGGAATTAACATTTACATTACTTGTGGCGTCAAGCCGGTTTGTTCCGCCTTGTTTTTTCCACGACATTATTCCTTTTATAATAATGTCGGGTAATTTATTTGGGATTTTTGCCGTACTTCTTTCTTAGACCCTTCACTTTGCGATTTCGCGTAAAGTAGGGGGTCGGCATTCTTCGAAAAGATAGTCCCAATCGCTCAGGAGAATTTTTCGATACGACGGCATTAGCAAATCGGACATTGCGGCGGCGCCGAGTCGCCATATTATCGCGAACAACCTGCCGAATTAGCCCGTTATCGTTCTGTTTTACTATTTCCATGTCTTTCACTTTCTTACCATTCTTAAATGCTACCTCGCTATAGGCAGATACCGATTGGTAGTTGTGCATGAGTTAGTTATAATTAAACAGTAGACAATAATGGCGGCCCTCACCCTCCTCTTATCCTTGGTCGGCGTTTAGATTTCGCAGCAGAGCAAGCTACTGCTCGTCGCGATTTGTTGGGTTTGCATTTGCGAATAAACGCCTTAATTTTCGGGAGATTCACTATGAGTAAATCAGCTATTTCGCGATAAAATGCGCGCATTTGTGGCATAAATGCCCGCAACTGTGTTTCACACACCCACCGAATCTCGATCTTCTCGAACAGCTCACTTCCATTAAGCATTTTATTACTTATCGCCTTGTGTTCCCATAAAAAACGGTGGTTGTTGTTGTAGTGCTCGATTAAAGATTCATCGTAATCCGCATGTATCACATGCACGCGATACTCGTTGCCGTTCTCAAAATGGTATGGCATCGCAAATGCTCCGCCACTCTTGCGAATGCGCGCCTTTAATTGCGCTCGCGACCCGAAAAACCCCGTCAATTCCTCGCTACCTTCTCTTATCGCCGTGTCAAAAAACGACTCCCCCGCTTTTTTTCCTCCGCCAAAATCGGAAAATCCGGTGCTGCTATCTTCCATCGGGTTCTCCTTGCCAAACAAAAAATAAAGCTTGCCCTTGTGCAATGCAACCGGTAATATACTCGCCGCTGGCATTATATATTATGTTTATCTTTTACTTACCTAATATGTCATGTTTATTCACAACTAATCCCGGATTGTACGCGTATTGTCTAAAATTTGGCGCATATGCGGCACCGCTAATACTTACATTCTTCACCCCCTCTGCTAATTGGTCTTGATCAACCGGTTCATATGCCCGAACGTATTCTTCCATCGTTTCGTTCGACGCATGCGCCAACGTCTCGTAAAACTCCACCACTTTGGGGTTGGCCTTGATGCGGTTCGCGTGAAACGACGATAAATATAACCCGTCTAACGATTGAATTCGGGAGAGTGCGACATACGTCTGTCCGAACTCAAACACGCTCGACCCAATGTCTATTTCCGCCATGCGCATCGTCGCGCCTTGGATTTTGTGTATCGTCAAGGCCCACGCCAAACACAGCGGCATTTGCCCCACCGCGATAGTCGGGTATTCCGGCGAGTGCCGGAACTGCGCCTGAATGCGCATCTGCACCCCGTTCGAAAACCGCACAATCGGTATTTCGCCAAACCCGTGCTCGCTGTGAGATTCGACAAACCCCACCACTACACCCTGCGTGCCATTACATATCCCGCGCTCCACGTCAAGATTCGCCGTGACCATTACCGACGTTCCCTCCTTCAGCGATAGTTTATCCGGCGTCTGCGATTGCGACATCATCGCCTTCACTTCGCGGTCGTAATCTTCTTTGCCCAAAAACCGCGCCTTGGACATATCGAACGCGTCAATGTGCTTTCCGCTGCCGTCCAAATAGGTGCGACAATGCAGCATGGAAATGTATTCATATTCGTACTCCATCGAGTCCAGCTTATTGAACTCGTGCGCATTCACATGATCCACCTTGGCTCTGACGGGAAACAGTTTCGCCAATTTACAGCCGCCATATTGGGTTGCGTCGAATTCGCGAGAGACGCGTTCTCTTAAAACCGCTGCGTTTTCGTCCGATAGCTTACCCTTGCGTATCTCGCGCAGAATCTCAATGTATTTGGGGTCGGTCTGGCGAAACACCGTCGTCAGTTCAATGCAGTTCTCCGGTAAGAATGTCTGAGTCCATCGGTCGGATTCGAAACAGAATTTACCGTCGGGGGAATCCGCTTGGCCTATCGGCGGCAATTGGAAGAAATCGCCCGTGAATATTAGCTGTATTCCGCCAAACGGCCGATTTACTCCGCGGATAACCCGGCCAATGCCGTCCAACAGCTCGAATATGCGGACAGACATCATGCTGATTTCGTCGATGATGAGGGTGCGCACTTGACGCCACGTTTTGGTGAGTTTCTTGCTGCGCTGGATTTGCACGATGATTTTTTCGGTCGGATCGCGCGCCAATCGGATACCGCTCCACGAATGGAGGGTGCTGGCTCGGCACCCAAGTAGGACGGCTGCGCAGCCGGTCATGGCGCACACTTGGAAATTCACGCAGGACTCGGTGAGATGTTGAAATAGGTACTGAATTAGCCGACTTTTGCCGGTGCCGCCGGGGCCGGTGATAAACAGATTGTGGCCCTGTTTGACGCGACATGCGGCGTATTTCTGTTCTAGCGATAACGTATCGAACTCGATCTTGCGGGAATTCATTTTGTTAGTATTTGTAAGAGTAGTGGTATTGGTATTTTATATTTTATTAGATAAACAACCATTATAGGTTTATTTCATTTTTGTCTATTACATGCTTGTCATAATAATACAAAGTATTATGACAATGTATAGCATAATGTCTGATCACGACAAGTTGATGGATAAACTGTATAATTGGTGGGTTAAGTTAGCTCAAGGAAATTTCATTATTATTTATCGAGACGGAACATCTAAACTAATATCTAGTGCAAAAAAAACTAATAACGCCAAATCAAAAGAAATTCTTGAAAAATGGAAAGAATATAATAACGATAAAACTGTAAAGGCTATTATTTGGAGTGCTCAAAGTACAGATGCAATTGAATCATTTATTGACATGTTAATAAAAAAATCCACAAAAAATAAATTGGACAAACTTATAGGCATGAAAAATTTACCCGATTATTTAATAGAAAATTACAAAAAATATTTCGAAAAAACTATGTTAATTGGAGAAAAAGACTATACTATTTGATGTAATACCCAATGATTGCAGAATATACATTAAATATTTTATATTTATCATATTATAAAATAATTAGATAGAAATCAATTTGGTGGAATCTCGACTAACAAGTTGTTTACACAATTCTGAACAACGAACGATATTATATCTCTCGGCTCCTCCTAAATTTGCACAGTATAAATTATTACTAATCGCATAATGACATCCAATATTGCGATAAATCCCGTTTATCCAGTCATCACAATACCAATTGCGGATTTCTTCTGGGAAAAAATATCCCAATTTTTCTACATGCGACCGATGAACAAACGATTGGGTCAATATATGAGTATTTCCATTAATATTTTTCGGGCCGGTTAATCCCAAATTTCCATGCGAAGATAAAGTATTTACGCATTCTTCTAACCATCCAGACTGACTATACGAAATATCATCTCCGCATTGATATAAATAATCAGCCCCCCATTGAAGAGCTTTATCTGCTAAAATATTCCACATTTTAGTAACGTGACCCTTCTCCACACGCAAATCAAAAAATTCAATATCGACATATGAACTTGAGAATTCGTCTGATATAATCATTTTCACTTTATTTGTATAAAACGGGTCATCGTAGTCATGGCCAATAAAGAACTTATATTTATATCCGTTCGATTTTGTCTTATAAAATGATTGAAGCGATACATACAGAAGTGAATCCTGTGCGCGTTTCCATTCTCGCTTATTCGACGTGGTTGGAATTATAAATGCTATTTGGGGTTGGGTAGGCATCATTTTATTATAATATATATGTGTTTATCATTTTATATTTTATATTCTATTATGTAAAATATGTTATTGATCGTATAATCACTACACTTTATATTCATATGTTGCTCAAATATGAAGAAATCGATATACATATATATACATACGACGCGATGAATACATATTTCATACTCACCAAGACAAAGCAGACACCGGTCGATGACCGGTACGATGAACAAATCCTTAATTTGGGAGCAAAGAACGTATTTCTGTTTCCCTCTGTAAATGTCAATTATTATATGGATAATGGACTATTTGAGAAGAATTTGATAGAATGGTGCAAAGAATTCTGCACGCCATCGGGGGTGTTTCTGGACATTGGCGGCCATACGGGAACATACGCGATTAATCTGGCGACTCACGTCAATTCCGTCCATGTATTTGAACCTCAACGGGCTACATACTACGCGTTATGCGGCGGCATCGCATTGTCTGGGTTATCCGCCAAGATATTGGCGCATAATTGCGGGCTGGGATCTCCCGACCAAGTCGGCGAGCAAACACTTAATATAGTGAGTGTGGATGGCGGCGGGTCATCTATCCAGAATGTGGGCATGACTGTATTGGACACGGAACAAATCACTGTATGCACATTGGACGACTTCGGCATTACAAATGTGTGTTTCATCAAGATGGACGTTGAGGGGAACGAACTGGATGTATTGAAGGGCGCGCGCAAAACGATTGAGCGGTCCGGATACCCGCGTATCATGTTTGAATACAACGCCGAAAACCAGGATTTGTTGGCGTATTTGGAGGTGGAGTTGGGATATGTGGTTGTGCCCATTCGCGGGTATGCAAACATGTATTTGGCGTGCCGGGCATAAATGATAATTATTCGTGCTCGATGTCGAGGGTGAGAGACAATTCGCCTCCATTGAGATCCACTACTATGCCCTCGTCATCGACCAGTTGTATGCGGAGGCGACTGAGATCGGTTTTGCCGTAAATGCGCGTGTCGCTGATGAGGCGACCGTTGGCGGCGGAACAGAAAATGGTGTTGCCTCTTCCCACCGAGGTGTCGCACATGACCTTTGCGATAATATTTTTTGGAATATTATATGCTTTTGCTAAGGGGGTGATGACGGAATTATTGGGGGTGCGCGAGTAGTCCTCGAGAACGATGTAGAAATATTTGGGGTAGGGGAATCCAGTGGAAGGCTGGTCGGAATAGAATTCAATGTCGGCATTATCCGCGTGATATACATCACTATCATCCAGGCCGTCTAATAGTCCATTCGATTTTTTATTGTTGAGAGTTAATGTTGGTGTTCTGAACCCCATAACCCACCCGAGTTTATTTTTAATTTCCAACGAATCAGCCATGCCGGTCGAATTTACTGTAAAATCGATCGTGACAATACATCCGGCGCTTAACGTAAAATAGTATTGATTTATATCCGACGCATACCCGATTTTGAACAAATTACCAATGGGGTAATTGACTACTATTACTATCTGATCATCTTTGCTTTGCTTTGCTGGCATATCAATATTGTATGAAGACAACTGATTATTAATTGCAAGGCATAAATTAGCGGGCGTTATATGTCCCGGACTGATTACGACAATATGTTTTTGTGTATCTAATATATTGTTAAGCTCCGCATTATAACTCGAAATTGTGTATTTAAAGCAATTGTTCGTGGTAGGTTTCACGCTGCAGTCCTGGTAAGGAAGATTGTAAAATGTAAAAGGAATATCTGCGCCGAGAACAGTTGCTGAACGTACATTGGTAATGCGGTCCGGGAGAGTAAAATTGACGTCAATCATCGAAGAATCCGACGTGGTTTCGTCGCGAAATTTGGTATCAAGATGGATGTGTTTATGTTTGATCGGTTTCACCACATTTGTCATTACCATATGGCTGCCGTATTGTTCAACTTGCGGCTGCATGAATTTTTGGTCTAAATATTGGCTCATTTATATATACTACCATATTCCTTTATTTCAACGAATCTCCCTTAAAACGCCGAATTATACAGCTCCGCCACAACACGACCGCTTCCCTTCTCCTGCAATAGTTCGAATCATTGGACCTCGCAGAGCCGGCGTAGATGTGGATAATGTCTTTGGAATCTCGTCGGGAGAAAATAAAGAGAACGCGGCATTGGATGCAAGCGGCCGCGATATCGGCTCACCGTTGAATGGAATGATTTGAGTGGTGGGCGCTCTGTTCTTTTTGAATCGGTTTTGCGACGTAAATATCATATGTGTAGTCAAATAATATATACATACGATATACTGTAAATCTACCCGAATCCGCATAAAATTGATGGGCGATAATTATTGTAAATACTGTTATAAAAACTGGAAGCTAAAGACAGACTATAATAAACACATCACTTGTTGCGAGTTCTTTTACTATTACCGACGTAATCCCGACAGACAAATGGACGAGCACGGCGTGAAAATCCCGACCCAGCGCGAATTGTTCGAACTGGTGCAAACACTCGCACTAAAATGCGACAAAATGGAGCGCGAATTGAAAACGCTGCGCACTGCGGTGAGCGCGAAACAGCGAAAACAAATCACCGACTGGATAAACCATCCGTCGCAGACGCCGTCGGACACATTCGAAGACTGGTGGCACCAGATACGGGTCGAGAAAGACCAACTGCAGCGCGTATTCACGCACGATTTGACGGAAGGGTTGAAGGCGTGTATATTGAAACACATAGAACACACCAAATCGCACGGGCAGAGGTTGTCGATCCGGGCATTCGCGGAAAAACCCGGCATATTTTACATTTATACGCACG
>Ga0114978_10001147_pt1 | contig 22371 bp, 18 predicted proteins | sample S_140212_EF_Meta_FD_87027 | JGI IMG/M metagenome (GOLD analysis project Ga0114978, IMG submission 87027) | Freshwater microbial communities from Lake Simoncouche, Canada to study carbon cycling - S_140212_EF_MetaG | ecosystem: Environmental > Aquatic > Freshwater > Lake | place: Lake...
ACCAAGCTCGACGGGGCGGCCCTGGCGAAGGTGGCCGTCGACGATCCCAACGGCCTGCTGGCCCGGCAGGCCCGCAAGGTCCTGGCTGAGCGCGGCGCCTTGGCGGAGCCGGACCGCGCGTTCCTGGCGACCGTCGTCGCCGACGCTGCGACCCCGGTGGAACGTCGCCTCCGGGCGTTCTGGGTCGTGCTTTCCTCCGCCTCCGAGGTCGCCGATCTCGTGGCCCTGGCCGCGCGCGATCGCGAACCTGCGCTGCGCGCCTGGGCGGTGCGCGCGGCCGTCGAGCGCAGGCTTCCGCTCCCGTTGGCGGATGACGGCGACCCGGTGGTCCGTCGGGAATTGGCTTCCGCCTTGCAGAAGATCCCGGCCGCCGGCGCGGCCGACCTGGCGGCTCGCTTGCTCGCGCATGGCGAGGATGCGGCGGATCATAATCTCCCGCTGCTCGTCTGGTATGGCGTCGAGCCGCTCGTCGGCGCCGATGCGGAACTCGGCATGCGTCTGGCGGTCGCCTCGAAGCTGCCCAAGGTCACGGAGTTTATCTATCGCCGCTTATCGGCCGACGCCGCCGGCCGGATGCGCCTTCTCGGCATCGCCGCGCGCACAGCCGACCTGGCCGCGCGTGAGCGCTTGCTCGAGGGCCTCGTCGCGGGCGTCCGGCAGGGTGGGGCGTTCGGCGCACCCGCCGAATGGTCGAGTTGGGCGAAGGCCCTACGCGCCGACGCCGGGGCCAACCTTGTCGCCCTGGTGAACGAACTGGATGCACTTGCCGGCGATGAGCCGAGTCGGGCCTTTTTCCGCGGTCACCTCGCCGACACGAAGGCGCCGCCCGCGGCCCGCCAGCGAGCCTTGGCCGTCCTGGTCCAGGCGCGCGACCGCGCCGCCGCGCCGGTGCTCCATGCTTGCCTGAACGATGGTTCCGTCTCCGGTGCGCTGCGCCGACAGGTGATCCAGGCCCTGGCCTCCCTCGGGGACGTCGATACCGCCGGGCGGCTCATCGCCGGCTTCAAGGGCTATTCGCCCGAGGAACGCGCGGACGCGTTACCGGCCTTGATCGCCAACCCTGTCGCCGCCGCCCGCACCCTCGAGGCCGTCGCCGCTGGGGCCCTCGACCGGGCCGTACTCTCGCCGGTCGCCATCCGCCAACTGAAGTCGATGAAGGACGCGAAGGTCGACACGCTCCTCGCGCAGGTCGTCGGCGTCGTCAACGCCACCAAGGCCGACTTCGCGAAGACGAAGGCGAAATACGTCGACCTGCTTTCCGGCAAGGCACTGGGCAAGGCCGACCTCGCTGCGGGCAAAGCGCTCTTCCTGCAGTCGTGCGGTCTCTGCCACCAGCTCTTCAGCGATGGCAATCTGGTCGGCCCGAGCCTCACCGGCTCCAATCGCGGCAACCTCGATTACCTTTTGGAGAACGTCCTGGACCCGAACGCGCTCATTGGGAAGGACTACCAGCTCAATGTCTTTAAACTGAAGAACGGTAACACCGTCAGTGGCTTGGTGCAGTCCGAGACCGCCGACGTGATCAATACCGTCATGCCCGGCGGGGTGAAGCTCGCCGTCGCCAAGGCCGAGGTCGCCAGCCGCGAGGTCCTGCCGGTCTCCTTGATGCCCGAGGGGCTTTTCGACGCCTTGAAGCCCACCCAGGTGGTCGACCTTGTCGCTTACCTGCAATCCCCGGATGGCAAGAGCAAGGCCGCCGTGCCGGCGAGCGGCGGGTGGCGCGTCGAAGGCGCCGTGGAGGGCGAGTCGCTTCAGGTGCTCGGCACGACCGGCGGTCGGTTCAATAACCAGAAGATGGGTGGCTTCAAGGCCAGCCGGTGGAGCGGTAACGATCACCTCTGGTGGGCCGATGCCAAGACGGGCGACACCTTGACCCTCGCTTTGCCGATCAAGGAGAAGGGGTCCTACCAGTTGACGTTCGTTTGCACCAAGGCCCATGACTACGGCCGTTTCGAGCTACGCCTCGACGGCAAGGTCATCACCGGCCCGCAGGGGCTTGACCTCTACAATGCCAAGGAAGTCGTCACGTCCGGCGAGCTCGATGGCGGCCGGCATGAACTCGCCGCCGGCGAGCACAAGCTCGAGGTCAAGGTGCTCGCCCCGAACCCCGTCGCCACCCCGCGCAACATGTTCGGACTCGACTTCATCAAGGTTGAAAAGAAGTAAGCCGCCGCCACTCTCCCCGCCATGAAGATCCTCCTCCCGCTGTTCTGCGCCGCTGCCGTCCTTGGCGCCGACGCCCCGCCCGCCCCGTCCATTGAGAAGCTGGACCCCGCGCTCGACGCCTTGGTGGCGGGTGACGCCAAGATCGAGAAAGTCGGCACCGGCTATGGCTGGGCCGAAGGTCCGGTGTGGTTCAAGGACCGCTTCGTCTTCTCTGACGTCCCTAAGAACGTCGCGTACGCGTGGAAGCGCGGCGATGTCGAGCCGTCCGTCTTCCTGAAACCCAGCGGCACCGACGAGCCGTCCGACCTCCAGGGGTCCAACGGACTCGCGGTCGACGGCAAGGGTAACCTCGCGCTCTGCCAGCATGGGGCCCGCCGGATCGGCCAGTCCCTTGGTGGCGGTAAGTTCAAGCCGCTCGCGACGACGTTCGAAGGCAAGAAGTTCAATAGCCCGAATGATCTCGTTGTGGCCGCCGATGGCTCCGTCTATTTCACCGATCCACCCTATGGCCTGCCCAAGGGGCAGAAGGCGGAGCAGGATTTCCATGGGGTCTACAAGCTCGCCGCGGACGGTAAGGTCACGCTCGTCAGTAAGGCGGTCAAATGGCCTAACGGCATCGCCTTGAGCGTCGACCAGAAGACGCTCTACCTAGCGGTCTCGGACGGCGCCAACACGCGGGTCGCCGCTTGCGACCTCGACGGCGGAAACCTGCGGGACATCTTCGTGGCCCAGCCGCTGAAGAAGGCCGGCCGCCCTGGCGGCTGCGATGGCATGAAGGTCGACGAACAGGGCAACCTCTGGACGACCGGACCCGGCGGCGTCCTCATTGTCTCGCCGCAGGGTAAGCATCTCGGCTCGATCCTATTCCACCAGCCCACCGCGAACCTCGCCTGGGGCGAGGATGGCAAGACCCTCTTTGTCACCTCGAACCACGACGTGTTCGTGTTGCGCACGAAGGTCAAGGGAGCGGGATTTTAGGAAATAGGAAGAAGGGAGTGGGTGAAAGGGACTGGATGGCTGGGGAATCGATTCCACCCTTGCCCGTGTCCTAAAGCCTACCTTTTCCGCTCCCTTTCGCCGGGCATCTGCATCCGTTTCTTGCCCTTTTACCTGCCGTCGCCCATACCCGAGGCGTCCCCATGAAAGCGCTCCTGCTCACCGAGTATAAAAGCATGTCCTACACCGACGTGCCCAGTCCCGTCTGCGGTCCGGAGGAGGTCCTGATTCAGGTCAAGGCCTGCGGGATCTGCGGGTCCGACATCCATGGCTATGATGGTTCCACGGGGCGCCGGATTCCGCCCTTGGTCATGGGGCATGAGGCGGCGGGCGTAATCACCCGCGTCGGTCCGCAGGTGACGACGCTGAAGCCGGGTCAGCGCGTTACCTTCGACTCGACGGTTTTCTGCGGCGGCTGTGTCCACTGTCAGCGCGGCGACGTGAATCTTTGCGATAATCGCCAGGTGCTTGGCGTCTCCTGCGGCGACTACCGTCGTCATGGTGCCTTCGCTGAATTCGTCACGGTGCCCGCGCGCATCGTGCACGTGCTGCCCGACGCCCTAGGCTTCAACGAGGCGGCCATGATCGAGGCCGTCTCCGTCGGCGTGCACGCCGTGCGCATCACGCCGTGCGCGCCCGGCGATACGGCCGTGGTCGTCGGCACCGGGATGATCGGCTTGCTCACCTTGCAGGCCGCCAAGATCGCCGGCTTCGCCCAGGTCATCGCCGTCGACACCGAGGAGTCTCGCCTCGCCGTGGCTCGTGAGCTGGGGGCGACGCATACCTTCAACGCCAAGTCCGGCGGCGACCTCACCGAGTTCGTCAAAGGCCTGACGAAGGGGCAGGGTGCCGACGCCGCCTTCGAGTGCGTCGGACTCAACGCCACCGTCCTTTCGGCGATCCACGCGGTCCGCAAGGGCGGCACCGTGACCTTGGTCGGCAACCTCTCGCCCAAGACCGAGCTCCCGCTGCAGGTCGTCGTCACCCGCCAGCTGCGCCTGCAGGGCTCCTGCGCGTCGGCCGGCGAGATCCCGCGCTGCATCGAGCTCCTCGCGACCAAGCAGATCAAGGTAGATAAGATCATCTCGGCTGTCGCCCCGCTCGCGCAGGGGGCCGATTGGTTCGCCAAGCTCTACGCTGGCGTCCCTGGCGTCATGAAAGTCATCCTCGCCCCGAACTCCTGATGTCCTCCCCCTTCTTCAGCCTCGCCGGCAAGGTCGCCTTCGTCACCGGCACCAGCCGCGGTCTCGGCCAGCATTTCGCCCGCGCCCTCGCGCAGGCTGGCGCCGACATCGCCATGTCGAGCCGTGACGTGTCCACACTCGCCGCCTTCCGCAAGGAGATCGAGTCGCTCGGCCGCCGCACCTGTGCCGTCGCCCTCGATGTCCGCGACGGGGCCAGCATCACGGCCGGGGTGGCCGAGGTGGAGCGTCAGCTGGGCCGCATCGACATCCTGGTGAACAACGCGGGCTGCAATATCCGCAAGCCCGCCCTCGAGGTCACCTGGGAGGACTGGAACACGATTCTCGATACCAACCTCCGCGGCACCTTTTTCACCTCCCAAGCGGTCGCGCCGGGTATGATCGCCTGCGGCTACGGGCGCATCATCAATATCGGCTCCGTGACCTGCGTCTCCGGTTACGCGGGCCTCGCGCCCTATGGCGCCAGCCGCGGTGGCGTGAAGCAGCTCACGATGAGCCTGGCCGACGATTGGGGTCGCCATGGCGTCACCGTGAACTGCCTCGCCCCGGGTTGGTTCAAGACCGCCCAGAACGCCGTCCTCTATGAACAGAAGGAATGGGTCGAGTACCTCTGCGACCGTATCCCGCTCAAGCGCCCGGGCGCCGCGGGCGACCTCGCCGGGCCGGTCGTCTTCCTCGCCTCCGAGGAGAGTCGCTACGTGACCGGGCAGACCTTGCTCGTCGACGGAGGCATCAGCACCGGTGCGACCCGCGCCACGGTCGCCCCGCCCAAAGCCTGATCGCCATGCTCTTCGCCCTGCTTGCAATCGCGGTCCTCGTCGGGCTAGTCACCTGGCTGAAGCTGAACCCGTTCATCGCGCTGCTGATCAGCTCCATCGCGTTGGGCGCGATGGCCGTGGGCTGGGGTGCCGCGGTGCTCGTCCCGGCGCCGCCGGCCGCCTCGCTCTGGGAGCCGATGACAATCTTCGACGCCCTGCGGCTGTTCCAGACGGGGTTTGGTAATACGCTCGCCAGCACCGGGACCATCATCGTGCTCGGTGTGGTTTTCGGTAAACTCCTCGCCGAGTCCGGTGGAGCCGGCGTGCTGGCTCGACGTTTCATCCAGGTGCTCGGGCCCTCGCGGATCGGACTCTGCATCATCCTGCTCGCCCTTTGCGTCGGGATGACGACTTGGTTCGCGGTGGGGCTCCTGCTTATCCTCCCGATCGTGATCACTTTGGCCAAGGAGACGGGGAAACCGTTCCTCCTGCTCGTGCTCCCCATGCTTTCCTTCCTCTCGGTCATGCACGGGCTCATGCCGCCGCACCCCGGGCCAGTCATCGCGATCGACGCGCTGCATGCCAATATGGGTAAGGTCATCCTCTGGGCGCTGGTCCTCGGCATTCCCGTCGCCGCCATCGCCGGCCCATTCTTCGCGCGTCTGGCGGTTAAGCGGGTCGAGGTGGCCACGCCGGATTACACGCCCTCCGTCGCCGCCGGCCAGACCTTGCCGACCTTCGGCTTGACGTTGTTCACGGTTCTTCTGCCCGTCCTTTTGCTGCTGATCGGCACGCTTGTCGAGTTGCTCGGGGCCAAGGCGACGGCTTGGGGTAAGGCCGGGCTCTTTCTTGGCCACCCAGTGGTTGCCTTGTTGCTTTCGGTTCTGTTCGCGATGTGGGCTTTTGGGCGCCGCTGCGGTCGCTCCCAGGCCGAGCTACTGAAGTTCTCCGAACAAAGCGTCTCCGGCATCGGCATGACCCTCATCCTGGTCGGCGCCGGCGGTGGTTTCGCCCTGGTCATGCGCGAGGCCGGGGTCGCGAAGCAACTGGCCTCCCTCGCCGCGGAGGCCGGCCTACCGCTGCTGGTGTACGGCTGGTTGGTCTCCGCTTTCATCCGGGTGGCGACGGGCTCGGCCACCGTCGCCATCACCGTCGCCGCCGGCTTCATCGCGCCCGTCTTGGCGGCCCATCCAGGCACCAGTCCCGAGCTCATGGTCATCTCGATTGGATGTGGCTCGCTCTTCCTCTCGCACCTTAACGACAGTGGCTTCTGGATGGTCAAGGAATGCCTCGGCCTCACCGTCGGCCAGACGCTGCGTACCTGGACGATCACCGAGACCCTCATCGGGTTCTCCGGGCTCGGGATGGCGCTTCTCGCCGAGCAGGTCCTTCGTCTGCTCTGAATCTGGGCATGAGATTCCTCGCCGCGATCCTGCTGCTGGCCTCGGCCCTCGGCGCCGCCGAACCGCCCGCCCCGTGCCGCATCATGGCGGTCGGCGACTCCATCACGCAGGGCGGGGGAGCGACGTTTGCCACCTACCGCACCGTCCTCGCGGCCAAACTCCGGGCCGCTGGCCTGAAGTTCGAATTCGTCGGCTCGCAGGTGACCCCCTCCCCGCAAGGCCCGCTCCGGCATGAGGGGTATGGCGGTAAGAACGCGGAATTCCTCGCGAGCATCCTAGGCGCGAAGCTCACCGCCGCGCCCGCGGACATCCTGATGATCCAGGCCGGTCATAATCACTTCGTCGAGGAGAAGCCTATCCCCGGCATCCTGAACGCCACCCGGGCCATGGTCGCGACCGCGCGGGCGCGTAACCCCAAGGTCGTGGTCATCGTCGCACAGGTCACCCCGGCCGGAAAACTGCCGAAGTATTCGTACATCCCTGAACTCAACTTCGCGCTCGCGGCCCTGGCTAAGGAACTCGACCGGCCGGATCAGCGGGTCCTCGCCGTCGACCTCGCGACCGGCTTCGACATCGCCACGGACACCATCGCGGATCGCGTGCACCCGAACAAGCGCGGCGCGGAGAAGATCGCGCAGCGCTGGGCCGAGGCCCTGACGCCGTGGTTGAGGTAGCTCTGCTTACTTCCCGCTGCGCGACGATTTCCAGACCTCACCCTTGGGGCTGACGAGCCACACGGCGAGGCCTTCGCGCTCGGCGAGGCGCTGGGCTTCATCCCAGCCGGCAGCCATCAACGCGGTGGCCCACCCATCAGCCCGCAGGCCGATCTTATCCCAGACGCAGCAGAGTTCGATGGTGGGGTCGACCGGTCGTCCCGTCTTGGGGGAAAGGATGTGCGAAACCGGTTTGCCCGCCTCCAACCGCTTGGCGCGGTAGAGTCCGGATGGGGACAGGCAGGCGTCTTTCAAGGTGACTTGAGCGAGGAGTTTACGGGGGTTGAACGGGTCTTCGATCCCCACCTGCCAACTCCCGCAAGCCAGCAGCTCCCCGCCGACCTCGATCAGGAAATCGCTTTGCCCGTGTTTCCGGAGGATCTCCGCCACCTTGTCGTCGGCGTAGCCTTGTAGCACGGAGCCAAGGTCAATCGCCAGTTTCGGGTGGCTCTTGCGCAACATGACCCGCGCGGGGTCCAGTGTCAGTTTGTCGGCCCCGACTTGTGGGAGGAGCGCGGTCAGCTGCGCCTTCGTCGGGACGGGTTGCTTGCCCGTCGGGCCGTAGCTCCACGCGGACACCAACGGGGCGACCGTCACATCGTAGGCCCCGTGCGTCTTGGCGCTCAGTTCCTGGGCGAAGGCGAGCACCTCGAGTAGCTCAGGCGTCACGCCAATCGGCTCGGTGGAACTGGTTCGGTTAAAAGCACTCGTTGCGGAGGCCTCGCGCCAGTGCGAGAGCGAGAACTCAATCCGGTTCAATTCGGCCTCGATCTCGCGGTTGAGCAGGTCGCGGTCGACGCTCGCGCCCCGCACTTTCACCGTCCACGTAGTCCCGAAGATGCCCCCATGCAGCTCGGTTACGGCCGTCGTGGGTTCGCTGGCGAGGTGGATATTCTCCGCGGGGAGCATCAGGTGCAGGAGGGCCCCGAGTCCGAGGATCGCCGCGGCGCCGGTGTCTCGCCGCGACCAGCTTTCGCGCTCACTCTGGGTGCGCACGAGTTTGAGGAGCGCGCCGGTCGGGCACCCGTACTTGCAGAAGGCCTGCGGGATGAAGAGCGAGGCGACCAGGCCAAGGGCGGCGAGGGCGAGCGGGATCGCCGTCGCGGCGCCGAGGGTCCAAGCGTCGAAAGGTTCCCAGCGGCCGAGGTTCGTCGTCGGCCACAGGAGGGCCGCCAGGAAGGCTGCGGCAAGCACCACGTAGGGTAGCGACGAAAGCCACGCGTGCGCTTGGCCCGACACGGAGACGTGCAGCCGACGGAACCGTCCCAGCAATTCCTGGGCGGCGCCGTGGGGGCAGAGGTGGTGGCAGTAGGGCTGGCGGCGGGCAGACCACGGGACGAGCAAGGCGATGGCGCCGAGGGCGATGAGGCCGGAGGTCTGGCTCCAGCCCAACCCGTGGCGGGCCCAGCCGACGAAGAGCGCGAGGGAGAGGAGTTGACCGAGCCAGAGCCCGAGCCCGGCGACCAGCAGCACCTGCCAGGTGCGCCGGAGCGGCGGCCGCCCGTGCCAAGGGGAGAAGGTCATGATCAGCCCGCCCAGCGCAAATAACCAGAGGGCGGCCGCCCGCGTCCATTCCGTCCGTCGCCGAACGTCCATGCCGGCTTTCTCGGCGTCGTCGGCGAACCGCCGTTTGATCCCCTCGGCCATGGCGTAGCTCGTCAGGGTCGCCCCTGCCACGCCCTCGAGACGCGCCTTATCGAAATCTAAAGTCGCCCATTCGCGGGCCGACCACTTCGTGAGCAGCTTCAAGTACTCCTCGTCGTTGCGGACGCGGTCGACGTAGTCGGTCGTGTCGTAAGTCTCGCGGATGACGACCTTGCGGAGGGTGAGTCCATCTGGCGCGAGCGCGATCAAGGTGTCGGTCGGACCAGCATAACCATTGACCTCGTCGCCAGAGGGAGAGGAGCGGACCACGAAGCCCAGGTGGGTGTTGCCGGGGCCGCGCACGAGGTTCCAGCCCAGTCGTGGGTTGTTACGTTCGAAGCCCGTCGCCTCGGCGAAGCCCGCCGCCTTGATCTCCTCAAGTTTGAGCGGGGTCGGGAAGCGCAAGGACGCATAGTTGCCGGAAAGGCGTTTCTGAATCGACTCCTCGATGGCGAGGGCCGTCAGCGTGGACCCCGCGTAGCCTTCGAGTTTCGGCGCTGGTTGGGAAGTCGGGCGCCAGTCCTTGAAGCCGCGTTCGAAGGCGGCGTTCCCGCGAAGTTTATCGACGTGGTCGGGGGTGTCGTCGCTGGTGAGGATACGGGTACCCACGATGCGCTCTTGGTTATCCAGGGCTACCAGTACGTTGCTGGGGCCGGAGTAGCCCATGATCGTGTCGGCGTCGGGCGAGGTCGTGAGTAAGCGGCCCATCCGGTTGCCGAACTCATCCTGGATGAGCAAAGTTTCCTGCGGGCCGGGCTTGAACTGCTTGGCGCCGGGGAAGAAGGCGCGCACGTCCGCCAGGGTTAGCTGGGTCAGGGCGGTCTCGCGCGGGGGCGTCGTCCGGGCGAGCAGGAGCGCCGCGAGGCTCAACGCGGCGCAACGCCACCCGCGGAGCAGCCAGGTTTGCGCACGCGGCGACATCGTTTATTTGACGGGCACCAGCTGGACGGCGTCGGCGTGGATGTTGCCGTTGGCGTTCTTGCCGCCCAGGATGACCGTCCGTCGACCCTCGAGGAACTCGAAGGTGCCGACCACGTGGAACCCGCCTTCCGGCGTCGTCTTCTGGTTGAGGGTGACGGCGACGACCTTGTCCCCGCTTGGGTTCAGCGACGCGGTGGCGTTACTGGCGCGGTTCTCGTGGCCGGCCCAATAGATGCGGACCTCGTAGCGTCCGGTCTTGGGGATATCAAAGCCGTACTCGGCGGTGTGGTCGCCCTTCGAGGCGTAGTGATAGCCGGTGCCGAGGTGGGGGATGCCTTCGCCCGCGGTCCAGCGTCCCGTGAACTTCGCCTCGGTGTCGTCGACGACGAGCCCAGGCAATTTGGAGAGTTCCGCCTTCTCCTCGGCCGAGAGTTTAGGCGTCGCCCCGGCGGTCTTGCCGAGGTCGGCATTCATGCGGCCGACCGGCAGTAACTTGTAATCCGCGATCGACGGGTCGAGGACGAGTTCACCCTTGAGCTCGGTGCGGCGCATGCGGCCGGGTTGCTCCATCAGGTTGATGAGCGCGGGCAGGTGCTCGGCGTAGACGCCGCGCGGGTCGGTGTTCTCGCGGACCGCCAGGTAGGCGGCCTTGCCCACGACCTCGCCCATCATCCCGATGGTACGCATCACGCGGACGGTGCCGAGGGCCTCGTGCGTCACGGAGATGTGTCGGCCGGCCATGAAGAGGTTGCCGATATTCTTGGAGTAGAACAAACGGTAGGGCAGGGGGTAGCCATTGCGCCGATCCACCGCGGTGACGTGCTTGCCGTTGGCGTCGACGTAGCCGAAGGCCGCCCGGGAGATGAATGGGTTTTCGGGGAACTTCTTCGCGTACTGTTCCCGGGCGTAGTGAAGGTCGATATCCCAGGTCGTCGGCACGCAGCCGTCGGCGAAGTCCTTGCGAGTAACGATGTCATCCTTGGTCAGGATGAGGTCGCCGGTCAGCAGGCGCGATTCGCGGGGGCCGCCGACGTGCGAAGCCCACTTGAGTTCGGCGGCGGCGTACTTGGCGTGGTCGGGGCCGTTCTTCAGCGCCGAGAAGGCGCCATAGATGGCCCGGAAGTTCCAGTCGCGGATGTACTCGAGGTCCTTGATCGGGTCCTGGTCGAAGCCGGACTCCCAGAACCATTCGGCCTTCATGAAGGGCTTATCATCGACCAAGGACTTCGATTTCTGCAGGGGCGGGAAATCGCCGAGCTCGAGCGGGAGGGCCCAGGGGGTGGCCGGCCAGCCGGAGGGCTGGGCTGCATCTTGGTAGAACCACATGTTCGACATCCCCATGCGCTTGGTGGGCTCCTGGGTGAACTCGGCGCCCGCGTAGGCGCCGACCCAGCCGTGGCCGGTGGTGTCGGCCACGAACTTCGCGCGAAAAACCTTTTCGCGGCCGGTGCGCACGTCGATGGCCTTCACCGCGGCAATGCGGTTGCCGTCCATGACGACGCCGGTCGCGTAGTGGCCGAGGAAGAGCGCGATGTTCCGCTCGGCGCGGACGACCTTCTCCTTGAGCTCGTCGCCAAAACTGTCGACGCGGCCCGGGCTGTCGGGCGACCGGTCGGCGATTTCCTCGATGATCTCACCAAGGTGCGGGTACTTACCACGGGTGGTCCCGCCCATCGCCCAGACCCCGATCTCGGAGCTGCCATTGCCCCCCAGGACGAAGCGGTCTTGGAGGAAGGCGACCTTGAGGGACTGGCGCGCGGCGGACAGCGCGGCCCCGAGGCCACCGTAACCCCCGCCGACGACGACAAGGTCGAATTGGCCGGCATCCTCGGGGCCGTTCGGGGAATTGAAACTGGCGCGGTAGGTGGCAAGGCTCTCGCCCGCCGCGGGGGGCTGCCCGGCTTGGCGGGTGAGGAGGATGGCGTCGCAGCGACCTTCGAACCCGGTGAGGTCATGCAACGCGAGTTGCACGTCGCCAGCGGGAAGCGTGACCTTCCCGCCATCCTGCCAATGCCAGTCGGCGCCCGTGGTGCCGAACTCAGTCGCCAGCGGCTGGCCGTTGACGAGCACTTGGAAACGACCAGGCGTGCCCGGGGCCTTCCAATGGGCGACCCAATCTTTGGTACGCACCCAGACACGGTAGTCGCCGGCGGTCGGGATGCGGACCGAGCCAGTGGCATCGGCAACCGCTTTGCCCAAGCCATGGGCTAGCAGGTAAGGGGAGCCGACCACGTTGGTGAAGGCGGTGTCCAGTTTCCAGCCACCATAGGAAGCCAGGGACTCGGCCTCGACCCAGACGGAGTCGGCGGCGCGAACGGGTAGGCTGGCGAGCAGGGATAAGCCGAGGAGGGAAAGCGTGCGCAGGGGCATGTCCTTAAGATTTGCCTTAAGACCGTCGGGTTCCAGCCGAAAGCGGGCCATCAGCCCTCATTTTCAGGCGGAAATCGACCGCGGGAACGGGTTGCGCCTCCGGCTGGTCCGGGCTTAGCCTCCGCTGATGAGAAATCTCCTGCTTGTTCTCGCCTTCGGTGGAGCCCGCTTATTTGCGGAGGCTTGGCCCGCGCCGCTCGCCGAAGGGCTCTTGGTGGATCTCGACGCCGCCCGGGGGCTGACGCTCGATGCCCAATCACGGGTCACCCAGTGGACGAACCAAGTCGGCCCCGCGGCGGCCCGTGATTTCGTCGGCCAAGACAAGGGTCGCAAGGTGCCCGGGTCCGGCCTGCCCCAGCTGGTGAAGGCCGGCGCGACCAGCGCGGTGTCCTTCCGCGCGCAGGAACTACTCTGCCCTGACGAAAAAATCTTCGACGGTCTCATCAAGGGCGATGGCTGCACCTGGGTCGCCGTGCTCAACCCTTACGCGCAAGCCAAGGGCGGGCTCAAGGATGTGAACTCCTTCTTCGGCAATCTTCGTAACGGCGGGAAGTACGAAGGCATTTGGGGATGCCTGGATGATGATAACACCCTGTGGTGGGGAGCTCGCAATGGGCTGACCTTTGGTCGTTTCGACGTGAACAACCCGAAGGTAGCCGGCCCGAAACTCGAGGTGGGCCGCCGTTACGTCGTCGCGGGTCGCCTTGGCTCCGGGGTCGGCGAGGTGGCGATCGAGTTGTTTATCGATGAACCGAAGGCGGTCGCCGCCGGTCGCTTTCCGGTGAATCCCGCGGCCGATGCGTCCAAGCTCGCGGTCGGGCAGGAGCGCGACGCGACGCAGCACCCGGGCTTCGAATCCTTCGATGGCGAAATCGGCCGTTTTCTGTTGTGGGGGCGGCCGCTCACGGACGCCGAAATCAAGGCGGTGCTGGACTCGCTCCGGTTAACGCCTGTCGCCAAGTGAGCGCTCGCTGAAAGACGCCGCGCGGTCGGGGCCTACTTGGCTGCGGGGGCGGCTTCGGGTTTCTTTTCCTCGGTCTTCGCCTTATCCCCAAACGGGAAGGGCTTGGCCGGAGTCTTGGCGTCCCCGCCTTTCTTGCTCCCCGCCGCTTGCTTGATGCTCTGTTGGCGGTGGTCCTCGATGGCGTCGCTGATCTTCTCGACGGTTTCCTTGGAAAGCGTGGGGTCGGCCTTGCCGATTGCGGTCAGGGTGGCCTTGCGGATTTCCTCGGCGAGCGCCTCGAGGTCGTTGCGCGCGTCCTTCTTTTCGGCGGCGCTGGCGAACTCCAGTCCCTTGCGTTTCTCGAGCTGCTTTTCCCGGGCGGTTTTCACGCCGTCGTCTTGTTGAGCCTTAGCAAAGGCGTCGCGGAATTTCGTCAGCTCCTCCTTGGAGACGCCCTCGACCTCGGGTAGGTTCGTGAGCGACCGACCGGCGTTGGCGGCCTTGCGGTCGGCTTTGGTCTTGGTTTCAGGGGCGTCGGCCGCGCCCAAGGAGAGGGTGGCGGCGAGGAGGAAGAACGGGAATGCTTTCATGAGAGAGGGGTGGGGCGCGGTTGCGTGACCCCTGGCAGGAGCAGGCAGCGCCAGCGCCAGGTGATCGGAGTCTGGGTATCGGTTCAGCGGGCTGGCGGACGCATGCGTTCCTCGACGACCTCGCTGATCTTGGCGATGGTCTCGACGGAAAGGGAAGGGTCGTTCTTGGCGATAGCGGCGCGGGTCGCCTTACGCACGACGCCGGTGGCTACCTCGAACTGCTCGCGCATGTCGCCCTTCTCCTTCGCGGAGAGGAACTGGGCGTTGGCGCCCATCTCCTTGATCTTCTCGCGGGCGGCCTGCACTTCCGGGTCGCGGAAGGCCTTCATCGAGGCGATTCGGTACTTCGCCATGTCCTCTGCGGGGACGCCATCGATGTCGGCCAAAAGGGTCGTGAGATTGGGTTGCGCCTTCGCGCGAGCGGTGTCCGCCCCACTCGCCTTCTTGGCGGCGGGCGCGGCGCCATCGGTGGGCTTAGTCTTGTCGTCGCCGAACGGGAAGGGCTTGGTCGGGGTGGCCGACGCTTGCGTGTCCTTCTCCGCCGCCGCCTTGATGCGGGCGCGGGCTTTATCCTCGAAGGCCTCGATGACCTTCTCGATGGTTTCCTTCGCCAGGGTCGGGTCGGCTTTGCGATAGGCGGCTTTGAGCGCGTTGCGGTTGAGTTCCGCGGCTCCCTCGAACTCGCCCCGCATTTCCTTCTTCTCGTCCTGGCCAGCGAACTCAGCGCGCTTACGGAGCTCGTTCAGCTTATCGCGCACAGCGATCACCGCAGGGTCTTGCTGCGCCTTGGGGGAGGCGGCGCGGAACTTGGCCATCTCCGCCTTGGAGACGCCTTCGACGTCGGGGATGAGTTTCTCCAGCATGGCCCGTCCAGCGGGCGTGCGGGTGGGGTCGGCTTTGGTCGCCGGTGTCTCCGCAGCGAGCAGGGCCAGCGGGGCGGCGAGAGCGAAGAAGAAATTCTTTAGCGGCATGTTAATCATACACCGCGGCTGGGAGAAAGTTCGCAAGACTGGGGGCTGGGCACAAAAAAACCCCGGTCGCCCGGGGTGTGTTTGGTGCCGGTAATCCGAAGATTACTTGGCGGCAGGGGCTTCGCCCTTGCCCTTGCCTTCGCCGCCCTTGCCGCCCTTGGCTCGGTTGGCCATGGCTTCCTGGGCCTTCTTGGTGACTTCGGCGAGCTCGGGGTGGGCCTTCACGATGGCGGCGTTAACCGCTTCGCCGAGGGCCTTGTAAGCCTTGGCACCTTCTTCGCGAGCGGCCTTCTTGGCGTCGTCGTCCTTGGCTTCGGCACCCTTGGCGCGGGCGGCAGCGGCGGCTTCGGCGAGCTTCTTGATTTCAGGCTCTTCCATGGCGGCCTTGCGGGCGTCGCTGAACTTTTGCATGTCCTCGGCGGAGACGCCGGGGATCTGGAAGCCGCCCTTGCCCTTGCCGCCCTTGCCTTCGCCCTTGCCTTCGCCCTTCGGGGCATCGGGCTTCTTGGCGTCGCCAGAGGCCGGAGCGTCGGCCGCGATGAGACCGGCCGTGGTGATCAGGGCCAGGAGGAGGGGGAACTTGAGTTTCATAGGATGATTTGGTTTGGGTTGCATTGATTTAACCCCCGCGTCCTCGGAAGGTTGCGACTTATTTGACGGTTTTTATGACACTAGTCATCAATGACTTGTGATGATTTTTTGGTATTCTGGTAGTTATGCCTCCTCTTCTTCTGCACGTCCCGCACGCTTCCACGACGATTCCAGCCGCGGATCGGGCGGACTTCCTCCTCGACGGCCCCGAGTTGGCGGCGGAAGGGCTTCGCTTGGTCGATGCGCATACCGATGCACTTTTCGGGACCAACGTGTGGCCGGGTGATGTCCTGCAGGCGAAGGTGTCCCGGCTGGTCGTCGACGTCGAGCGTTTCTCCGATGATGCGCGGGAGCCTTGTGCCCGCGTGGGTATGGGTGCCACTTACATTCGGACTGCGTACGGACGTGACTTGCGCCGATTGGCACCGGCACGTCGGCAGGAACTCCTGGCGGCCTATTACACCCCGCATCACGCGGAGGCGGACCGCTGGGCGTGCGGGCGTCTGGAGAGCCAAGGTCGTTGCCTCGTGCTCGATGCGCACAGCTACCCGGCCGTACCCCTGCCCACCGAGGTCTCGTCATTGCGCCCGGAAATCGGCCTCGGGGTGGATCCATTACATACCTCCGCGGAACTGCTGGCTGAGGTGGAGGCTTTCTTTCGGGGGCGCGGTTTTCAGGTGGCGGTCGATGCGCCCTTCACCGGGTCCTTCGTGCCCAATGCCTGCTATGGGCGGGATCGCCGTTGTCAGTCGATCATGGTCGAGGTGCGGCGCGACCTTTATATGGATGAAATCACGGGCGGGCGCCATGCAGGTTTCGCCGCGGTCAGTACCGCCCTGCTTGGGCTGCACGCCGTGTTGGCGCGATTCGCCGGGCGACCGACTTGGCCTACCTAGGCGTTGGCAGGATGGTCGGGTGGCCGGCGGCGGTTAGTTCGGCGGCGAACTCTTCCATGGCCTCCTGCCACATCGCCTGGATCCGGGGGAGCTGCTCCGTGCGCTCCTGCTCGGTGCGCTCGGGCCAGGCGTGCTCAAGGGTTTTCCATTCCTCGATGAGGGTCCGGACGCGGGCACGTTCGATCCACCGTTTCGCCAGCGGGTCGAAGGTCTCGGCACCGAGGCAGGTTTTCTCGGTCTTAAGAAACTCGCCCCACTGTTTCACCACCGCCTCCTTCTGCTCCTTTGCCGTGAGATGGTCGGGCGCGATGTTGGCCTGTTGGTCCAGTTTGAGTTGGGAGGTGCTGCGCGCCGCGACGCTGACTGTTGGGTGCGTCGACGGGTTACTGGTGCGTGTGACTTGACCGGGGTCGGGCGCGCCCTCCGTCCGTTGTTTCGGTTGGCCTCGCCAGCATAGGGCACCGACGAGGGCGACCCCTAGCAGGGCGGTGAGGCCAAGGAGGCCGCGGCTGGAGCGAGGGGGCTGCATCGCGGCCGGCTGGCCTTACATGATGATCACCGGGGCGGCCGCTGGGGCCGCCGGTGCCTGAGTCTGCACGGGTGCCGCCTGCCCAGGAGTGACCACGCTGGCACCGCCGAAGGTCTGGATCTGCACCGGGCCGTTGTCGCTGGTCTGCGGTGCGCCGCCCGCGGCGAGGCGGGCCGCTTCGGTGCGGACCAAGCCGAGTCCCTTGGTGCGGATGCCTTCCATCTGGCTCATGATTGCGGCCTTCTCCTCTTCGCTCGCCTTGGGCCACTTGGCCTCGAGTTCGCGCGACTGCTGGAACATGGCGCGGAACTGCTCGTTCTGGAAGAGCGTGCGCATGACGAGGCCCGTCCGTTCCCGGTCTCCTTGGAAGATTTCCTCGAACTGCTTACGACCGTCGTCACGCCAATTGCGGAATTTGGATTCCAATGCTTCCTTCGGCGTGAGGTCACGCGTCAGGGCTTCCTTATCGAGGTCCGGGATGACGTTGGCGGACTTGTCGAGCTTCAGCTTCTTCGTGGTGCGGATCGCCGTCCCGGGCTTTTCGCCGCCGGTGCCACCGCCGGTCCCGCTACCACTGGGCGCGGTGGCCGTCGGCTTGGCGGTGTTGGCGGGGCTGCTGGGCAGGAACTTGGCGACCACGACCCCGAGGCCGATGACGCAGATGAGGCAGAGCAGGATGAAGGTCTTTGAGGCTTTCATGGGGTGGTTGGTATGATGATTTAACTCCGAGGCGATGGTGGAAGTTGCCGAAAGCGAGGCCGCCCTTGGCAGGGGGTGCTTATCCCTCGACTTCGGCGGGTTTTATTCACCAATAGGAGGCCGATGGCCCCTGCCTCGCCCCTGCCTATTCCCGTTCGGATTGTCGACTCCCATACCGGTGGCGAGCCGACCCGCGTGGTCGTCTCCGGTGGGCCCGACCTCGGCACCGGCCCCTTGCTCGGTCGACTGGAGCGATTCCGGCGGGAGCACGACCGTTTCCGCTCCGCCATCGTGAACGAACCCCGTGGCTCGGACGTCATCATCGGGGCCTTGTTGGTGCCACCCCATGACCCGAGTTGCCGGTTCGGGGTTATTTTCTTCAACAACATCGGGACGATTTGGATGTGCGGTCACGGCACGATCGGTCTGGTCGCCACCTTGGCTTTTCTTGGCTGGGTGGAGCCCGGGGATATCCGGATCGACACCGCGGTCGGCCCGGTGACGGCGACGCTGCATCCGGATGGCTCCGTGACAATCGCCAACGTGCCTTCCTACCGCCACGCCAAGCAAGTCGGGCTGGAGGTGCCCGGCCATGGCTTGGTCCACGGCGACATCGCCTGGGGCGGCAACTGGTTTTTCCTCGTCGAGCTTTTCGACCGCCGCATCGCCCTCGACCAAGTCGAGGCGCTCACCGCGTTTGCTTGGCAGATTCGGCAGGCGCTGACGGCGCAAGGCATCACAGGCGCCGAGGGTGGGGAGATCGACCATGTTGAGCTCTTCGCCGCCTCCCCGACCGCCGATAGCCGTAACTTCGTGCTTTGCCCCGGTAAGGCTTACGATCGTTCGCCCTGTGGGACCGGGACCAGCGCCAAGGTCGCCTGCCTGGCTGCCGACGGCAAACTTGCCGAAGGTGCGACCTGGAAGCAGGAGAGCGTTATTGGGAGTGCTTTCACGGCGACCTACCGCCGACTGGCGGACGGCAAGGTCCAGCCCTTGGTCACTGGCCGCGCTTACGTGCAGGCCGAAAGCACCTTGGTCTTCCAGCCGGGGGATCCTTTCGCCTGGGGTATCCGCGGCGAATGAGCGGTCCCACGGTCATCGTCGGCGGCGGCATCGTCGGCTTGAGCGCGGCCTACGAGTTGCTGCGGCGCGGCCGGCAAGTCGTGCTCCTCGAGAAGGGCGCGGCCGACCACGATTCCTGTTCCTTGGGCAATGCGGGGATGATTGTGCCAAGCCATTTTGTCCCGCTGGCTGCCCCCGGCATGGTGGCCCTCGGCCTGAAGTGGATGTTCGATGGCGAAAGCCCGTTCTGGGTCCGTCCTCGGCTCGACCCGGCGCTTTTCTCCTGGGGCTGGAAATTCTGGCGGGCGTCGACCCAGGCGCACGTCGCGCGTTGTGAGCCGATCCTGCGCGACCTCAACTTGCGCAGCCGCGCGCTCTTCTTGCGCCACCGCGACGAACTGCCCGGTCGCTTTGACCTCGAGGACGTCGGCTTGCTCGCGCTTTGCCAAACCCAGCAGACCCTGGACCACGAAGCCGTGATGGCCGCGCGCTCCAATGCCTTGGGCGTGCCGACGGAAGTGTTGTCGGCCGACGAGGTGCGCCGGCGCGACCCGGGCGTCGATTACGCCATCGCGGGCGCCGTGTTGTTCACGAAGGATGCCCATCTCGACCCTCGTAAATTGGTCGCCAGCCTCACCGCGGAAGTGACCCGCCTCGGCGGCCGCATCGTCTTCGACGCCGAGGTCACGGGCTGGAAAGGGGAGGGCGACCTCCTTCGTGCCGCCGTGACCAAGCAGGGTGAGTTCGCGGGTGAGGCCTTCGTCCTCGCCGCGGGCGCGTGGTCCCCCGCCGCCGCCGCGGCCCTCGGTTTGCGGATCCCGATGCAGGCCGGTAAAGGCTACAGCATGCGATTGGAGCGGCCGGTCCAACGCCCGAAGTATTGTTCGCTCCTGATGGAGGCTCGCGTGGCCGTGACCCCGATGGGCTCCGCCTTGACGGTCGGGGGGACGATGGAGATCACGGGCAACGACCTTTCCGTCAACCCCGCCCGAGTCCGAGGCATCCGCAAGGCCTTCGTCCGCTATTACCCGGCCTTCAAGGAGGCTGACTTTGAGGCCTTGCCCGTCTGGTCGGGGTTGCGGCCTTGCCCGCCCGACGGCATGCCCTACCTCGGGCGGACCCGGGCCAAGCGCAACCTCATCGTTGCGACCGGCCATTCCATGATGGGCTTGAGCCTCGGCCCCGTCACGGGTGAGATAGTCGCCCAGCTCATCTGCGGCGAGCCGACCTCCGTCGCCCTGAAGGAAGTCGACCCTGATCGGCACGCCTAAACCTTCCCTCCCTCTATCCACACTACCATGACCACCACCGTCTCGAAGAAAAAAGTCCGCGCCCAATGGGAAGGCGTGATCCCCGCGATCACCACCCCCTTCCGGAAGGACGGCAAACTCGACGCCGTCGAGATCACCCGCCAGTGCCGCTGGATGGTCGCCTCGGGTTGCATCGGCATCGTCCCCTGCGGTTCGCTGGGGGAGGGCGCCACGCTCACCTACGACGAGAAGGTCGAACTGATCCGGATCTGCGTGAAGGCCGTCCCGGGAACGCCCATCATCCCCGGGATCGCTTCGCTTGCCACCGCGGAGGCGGTCGCCTTGGCCAAGGAGTCCGAGCGACTCGGCTGCGGCGGCCTCATGGTCCTCCCCCCCTACGTCTACAGCACCGATTGGCGCGAGATGAAAGCCCACGTCTCGGCGGTCATCGCCGCGACCAAGCTGCCGTGCATGCTCTACAATAACCCGCCGGCTTATAAGACGGACTTCCTGCCGGCGCAGGTCGCCGAGTTGGCCGCGGAGCATCGTAACCTGGAGGCCGTCAAGGAGTCCTCGGGTGATTCGCGGCGCGTGACGGCCATCCGCCACCTGTTGGGCAACCGCCTCACCATTTTGGTCGGCATGGACGACTGCATTCTCGAGGGGGTCGCCGCGGGTGCCCGCGGTTGGATTGCCGGTTTGGTCAACGCCTTCCCGGTCGAGTCGGTCGAACTTTATGAAGCGGCGATGATCGGCGACCGTGAGACCGCCGACGAGATCTACAAGTGGTTCCTTCCTTTGCTCCGCCTCGATACGGTTCCGAAGTTTGTGCAGCACATCAAGTGGGTGCAGTCCAAGGTCCGCGGGTCGAATCCTTCGGTGCGCGGGCCGCGGCTGGCCCTCGACGGCGCCGACCTCGCTCTGGCGAGCAAGACCCTGCAGGTCGCCCTCAAGAACCGCCCGAAGATCAACTAAGATGTCCTCGCCCTTGCTCGGTCTTTCCTTCCTTGGCTTCGCGCGTGGCCGGCCTGGTGCCTACAGTTGGCAGGCGTTCAGCACCGCCACCTGGCATCACCTGCCGGAGTTCTTTCACTCCGCCACGGCTGAGGACGTCGCCACGGCGGGCCGGCTCGCCGCCGAGGCCGCCCCGGTCCTCGCCGCGTTGTCCGGCCAGGCCAAGGCCGCCTTCCTGCGCGATATCGCCAGTCGCATCGAGGTGGCTACGCCCGCCTTGGCCGCTCGCGCCCAGCAGGAGACCGCTCTACCCGAGGCCCGCTGTCTCGGGGAAATCGGCCGCACCATGGGCCAGTTGCGCCTTTTTGCCGACCTGGTGGAGAAAGGCCAGTGGGTCGATGCCCGTATCGAGACCGCCAACCCCGACCGCAAGCCTCTGCCTAAGCCGGATCATCGCTCGATGTGCCGGGCCCTGGGTCCGGTGGCGGTTTTCTGCGCGAGCAACTTCCCCTTCGCCTACTCCGTCGCGGGCGGCGACACCGCCTCGGCCTTCGCCGCGGGTTGCCCGGTGGTCGTCATGGCCCATCATGCGCACCCGGGGGTCGCGGAAATCATGGGCGGTCTGATCGTGGACGCCGTGCGCGCCGCCGGCCTGCCCGAGGGCACGTTCTCACTGCTCCAAGGCGATGGTCGCGAAGTGGGCCAACTCTTGGCCAAGCACCCGGCCATTCGCGCGATTGGCTTCACCGGTTCACGGACCGGTGGTCGTGCCTTGATGGATACCGCCGCCGAGCGCGAGGTGCCGATCCCGGTCTACGCCGAGATGAGCAGCATCAATCCGGTCGTCTTGCTCGAAGGCGCGCTCGCCGCCCGCGGGGACGCCATCGCCACGGGTCTCGGCGCTTCCTGCACGGTGGGGGTCGGCCAATTTTGCACCCAGCCCGGTCTCTTGCTGATGGTACGTTCCGCCGCTGCCGAGGCTTTCGCCGGACTTCTGGCCGCCCAGTTTCGCACTGCCCCCGAAGGCGTCATGCTCACGCCGCCGATTCAGCAAGCCTACGTCAAGGGCCTCACCGCCCGTTCGACGCGCGGCGGCATCCAGACCTATGCCCCCGGCAAGGGGAGCGGTCAGCCCGGGCGTGCCTTGCCCACGCTCCTGGCCGTCTCCGCCAAGACCTTCCTTTCCGATAAGTCCTTGCAGGCCGAACTCTTCGGGCCCTGCTCGCTGATCGTGTGGTGCGATGACGCGGCCCAGTTGCACAAGGTGCTTGGCGCCTTGGAAGGTAATCTCACCGCCACCGTGCACGCCACCGAGGCGGAGCTCGCCGCGAACGCGCCACTGGTCGACCGACTCGCCAGCCTCGCTGGCCGCGTCGTCGTCAATGGCTTCCCCACCGGGGTGGAGGTCTCCCACGCCATCGTGCATGGCGGTCCTTACCCTTCGCTTTCGGATGGTCGCACGACCTCGGTTGGATCGAGCGCCATCTATCGGTTCTCCCGCCTCGTCTGTTACCAGAACTTCCCGGACGCCGCTCTCCCCGTCGAACTGCGCGCCGCTAACCCCTTGGGCATCCTACGGATGGTCAATGGGGAGACGGTGAAGTAGGAGGGAGGGAATAGGGAGTAGGGAATAGGGAGTAGGGGTGAACCCAACACCCAACACCCAACACCCAACACCTACTCCCTATTCCCTACTCCCTAACTCTCACCTTC
>Ga0114978_10001148_pt1 | contig 22357 bp, 16 predicted proteins | sample S_140212_EF_Meta_FD_87027 | JGI IMG/M metagenome (GOLD analysis project Ga0114978, IMG submission 87027) | Freshwater microbial communities from Lake Simoncouche, Canada to study carbon cycling - S_140212_EF_MetaG | ecosystem: Environmental > Aquatic > Freshwater > Lake | place: Lake...
GGATCGGATCGGATCGGATCGGTTCGGTTCGGTTCGGGGCGGGATAAGCTGAATCGGAACCGGGATCCGGAACGAGGCGGAAAGTGGATTGTCATGAACCAGGGACTTTGGAAATATGCCGATTGGATTGATCCGATTCCGGCTCATGCCCGGTTGACGTTGGGTGAAGGGGGGACGCCGCTGATCCGATCACGGCGGTTGGGGCCCAGCGTCGGTTTGAAGAATTTGTTCTTCAAGGTTGAATTCACCAATCCGACCGGTTCGTACAAGGATCGGTTTGCCTGTGCCGCCATTTCGGACATGATTGCCAACGGCAAGACCGAGTGTATTGCGACCTCCAGCGGTAATACGGGGGCGGCCTTGGCCGCCTACTGTGCATTGGCGGGGATTACCTGCGAAATCGCGATTGTCGAAAAGGCTCCGGAAGGGAAGCTTCGTCAGATGCTCGCTTACGGAGCCCGGCTGTATCGGATTCGGGGATTCGGTGTCGATAGTCAGACCTCGGAAGGGGTGATTGATTGCCTGAAAACACTGAGTTCCCGTCCTCAGGCACAAATGCAGATCAGTGCGTTTGCCTACAGTCCGGTCGGAATGTCGGGAGTTTTTGGGATCTCGCATGAATTGTTTGAGCAATCGACTGCTCCCATCGACCATCTGTTTTGTATGGCGGGTGGCGGGGGTTTTGTGGTGGCGATCGCCCGTGGATTCCAGCAATTGTTGCAGGGGGGGCGGATTGCGCGGCTGCCGCGAATGGAATGTGTTCAGCCCGAGGGGAACGATACGATCTCGAGTCCGCTGAGGCAGGGGGCCGAGTTTGGGCGGACGGTGGAATGTAAGACCCGCATCAGCGGCCTGCAGGTGCCGCAAGTGATTGATGGAAATCAGGTGATCGCCGTCTGTCGCGAAAGTGGCGGGACTGGCCACGTGGTGACGGATGAGTGGGTGTTTGAGGTGCAGTCTCGATTGTCGCGGGAAGAAGGTCTGTTTGCCGAGCCGGCGGCGTCAACAGCCGTGGCGGGAGCTCTTCAAGCCGCGCAGCAGGGATTGATCGACCCGGATGCCAACGTGGTCTGCGTGATCAGTGGTTCTGCGTTTAAAGATCCCCCCTCGCTGGAAGCGATGACCAGCAAAGTGAGTTGTCCGATGATCGATCTGGTTGATCTTCAGCAACGGGTGAAACAGGGTGTGTAAACGATTCGCAGGATGCCGCAGTTCGTGGAATTACAGGCGTCAAAACCATCGCCTGAGAAAGTCGTATCGCCGTTTTTTGTCAGGCCTCTGACCGTTCCTGAGGGCCGAAACCCCGTTTTATGACTTGACTCGATTTCGGTGGACGATATCATAGACGCAATGTCTTTAATGCGATTCTCGTTCGCAAACTTTGCAGGGGGTTTTCATGTCGCTTGGCACCCCAACTTCCACGAGAATCTCTTTAGCTCACGCCCAATTGCAGGGCTGTGACCTTTGTGAACATCGCTGCGGTGCGAACCGGTTAGCGGGTGAGCGAGGGCCTTGTAAGGCGGGTCCGGACGCACGGGTATTCCGACATCGGGTCGAATGTGGGGAAGAGGCAGAACTGGTTCCTTCCCATTTGTTTTATTTGTCTGGATGTGACCTGCGGTGCGCATTTTGTATCGCCGAGGCGAATGCGTTCGACCCGGCTCGTGGTCGACTGTTAACGCGGGATTTTTTTTCAGCGGCTGTCGCCTGGGGGCGTACCCAAGGGGCTCGCAACGTGCAATGGGTTGGGGGAGAACCGACGATCCATATTCCCGCGATTCTTGCCGCGATGGAGGATCTCCCGGACTTGCCTCCGATTGTCTGGAAATCCGACTTTTATGGAACTCCCGTGGCCTTCGATCTGTTGCACGAGGTCGTTGCGGTTTATGTTGCAGATTTCAAGTTTGGAAACGACGATTGCGCCAGTCGGATTGCGCGGGTTCCTGATTACGTGCAGATTGTGACGCGAAATTTGCAGCGGGTGGCGCGTGAATCCGAGTTGATAATTCGGCATTTGCTGCTTCCGGGTCATTTTGAATGTTGCTTTCGCCCGATTGTTGCCTGGCTGCAACAGGAGTTACCCTTGGTGAAATTCAGTCTGCGCGATGGCTATTTGCCGCGCTGGCAAGCGAGTCGACTGCCTGAGCTGTCGGTTCCTCTGCCGCGAGGTGAGGGGCTGCGTGGCCGGCAGTACGCAATCGAAAGGGGATTAAATGTTCTCGACTGAATTCGAACAACATGCAACCGGCGACGATTTGGCCAACAACCAATTGACAGACGATGAAACGGCGATGACCGAGATTTCGTTTTTGCCCGATGGCCGAATTTGCCTGTTCGGAGCGTCACGGGAAATCATCGAGTTGCTTTGGACGCTGAACCTTGGCGACCGTGCGCTGCTTGCCCGTCATCTCTCGATCCAAGCTGCGGCAACCCGATCGTCAGTCGATGCCATGGAACTTAATGCCATGGAACAGAATGAAAGTCAGGTGCCAACATGAGCGAACAACCCTTGCAGCCTGCGGGACGAGTTCCGCAAACCTCTGCCACGCCAACCCGTTCCGTGGCCGCAAAGCCGCAAGCGGTGGCGCATCGGCGGACGCCCCAGGAAGAGTTGGAAGTCCTGATTCGGGCCCGTTACCCGATTATCTATGTGGTCAGTTGGGAAGAAGAGCGTGTCGAGCGCTGTTTGAAAAAAATTGCGGATGCGCGGAATAAAAAGCTATTGGTCTGGACGGTGACACAGGGGATCGTCAAATCCGGGGCCGAGCCACAACGTTCGAAATCGACGGCGGGGAATACGACCGATCCGATCGCCGCGCTCGATGCAGTCATTGATCAGGTGGAACCTGCCATTTATCTGTTCAAGGATTTTCATCTGTTCACTTCGGGGGAACGCTGCAATATGCAGGTGATTCGCCGATTGCGTGACGTGGCACATCACGTTCGCGATACCTACAAATCGATCGTGATCGTCTCGCCCACCATGAACATCGCGGCCGATCTGGCGAAGGATATCACGGTGATCGAGTTTGGCTTGCCGGGCCCTGAAGACTTCAATCAACTGCTGCTGCGAATTGTCGAGGATGTCAAAGATAATCCGCAAATCCAGATCAATCTGGATGGCGAAGCCCGCGAACGATTGCTGAACGCCGCACGGGGATTGACGTTAAAAGAGGCGGAAAACGTCTTCGCTAAGACGCTTGTGATTGATGGAAAGCTCGATGCAGACGACATCAGTATCGTGTTCAGCGAAAAACAGCAGATCATCAAAAAGAGTGGGTTGCTCGAATATATCGACGCGCCGGAAGAGATCAGTCAGGTCGCGGGCCTCAAGAACCTCAAAGAGTGGTTAACAAAGCGGACAGTGGCCTTTTCGGATCGTGCGGCGAAATTCGGACTCCCCTCCCCCAAGGGGGTGCTGCTGCTGGGGGTTCAGGGTTGTGGGAAAAGTCTCTGTGCCAAGGCAATCGCCGGTCTCTGGAAACTGCCGCTGCTCCGATTTGATCTGGGGCGCATGTTCAGCAGTCTGGTCGGATCGAGTGAAGAAAATATTCGCCGGGCGATCGTCACCGCCGAAAGCATTGCACCAGCGATTTTGTGGATCGACGAAATCGATAAGGCCCTGGCAGGGACTTCGAATGGGGGCGGAAGCGATGGAGGAACGGCGTCACGCGTGTTTGGAACATTGCTCACCTGGCTTTCTGAAAAAACTTCGCCAGTGTTCGTCATCGCTACAGCGAACGACATCAGTAATCTGCCGCCGGAACTGCTAAGAAAAGGTCGACTGGATGAAATCTTTTTTGTGGACCTGCCACTGGATGACGAGCGGCAAGAGATTTTCAAGATTCATCTGAGACGGCGCGGGCGTCGGTCGAGTGACTTCAATCTGGCTGAGTTATCAAAACTGAGCGATGGCTTCAGCGGTGCTGAAATCGAAGAAGCGATTACTTCGGCGCTGTTCGATTCCTTCAGTCGGCAAGTCCCGCTGGATACGGAAATCGTCAAAACCAGCCTGGGCGAGACGGTTCCGCTTTCAAAGACGATGCACGAAGAAATCAACCGACTTCGCAACTGGGCGGCAGGTCGAGCACGTCCTGCATCGGGTACGACGACAAAAATGACGGAAGATCCCCGCAGGAAAATTGAGCTGTATTGAAAAAAATGAGTTGTATTGAACGGAATCCACAAACAGGGAGAGGAGAGGTGTTTTATGAGTACCGTTTTAGTGATCGCACCGCTGGTGATCGCGAATTGGTCGGTGATTTCCGCAGCAGTCATGGGGGCTATCGGCACGGTAGGATTTAGCCTGGTTCAAGAAACGCTATCCCACGAAAACGAGGAGCGAGGGAGCAATCGCGCCGAGATCGAGCTGGAAGAGAGCGAAATTCTTGAGTCTGCAGGGGGCTCGGGCGAACAACTGGTCGTCGAACGGGACGGGGTGCGAGCCTTGTTTTGCCGCGACGAACGGGGGGCATTGAAGGTTTGCGTTGAGGGAAAAGGGTATTCCAAGGGGCAACTCAAGCAAATCGGCGAAGAACTGATTGGTCGAGTGACACAGCAATACGTTTACCACCGTGTGGTGAGTGAATTGGGCGAACGAAATATGACCGTGGTGAGTGAAGAAGTCACGGCGGATAAGACGGTCAAAATTCGCGTACGGAATTGGTAAGGACGAGGTCACGCCACCGGCGATCAAACGGGAAATTTGGTCGTCGTGGAAATGCCGCGTCCAGATCGCTCGCTGTCGTGTCGGGACGGCGTGCATGGATCAACGAAATCATCTTGAAAGGGAGATCATGGCCGAAGAATTGGAAATCGAAATCAGCCCGATGGGACAAGTGACGGTTCGTACCATTGGGATCAAAGGGGCCAAGTGCATTGATGCGGCCGAGTTGGTCGCACAAATTGTCGGTCGAGAAGAGTCTCGGCAACTGACGAGCGAATATTACGAGGCGAATCAGCAGGTCGATTTGCGGCAAAACATCCGAAACCAGCGATCGTGATGAAGTGAGTTCCTCAAATGGCTCAGTGCAACAGCTGCCAGTTCCACAACATGCCAGGAGCAACCCATTGCGGTCGTTGCGGATCGTCGTTGACACTCGCCCAAGCGGTGATCAATGTGCATCCGCCGCGGGCCAGCAAATGGGCGAAAACCTGGCGCAAGACGTTTTTGGCCCGTCAATGGAATTCGGTGAAATGGAATTGGTCTGTGCTGGCGGATCGAATTCACCTCGAACCCCATGCGAACCTGCCAGGAATGGATATCCTTTTCAGATTGATCTTACCCGGATGGCCACAGCAGGTTTCCGGGAATCCCTTTTTTGGCAAGTGTCTGTTTGGTGCCTACCTGGCCTGCATTCTGCTGGCGCTGCTTTTCATTGGAACCGTGTACAGTTCGCTGTTGATTGCGGCGGCACTCACCCTACATGCCTCGTCGGTGTATGACATTGCTCATCGGAGCACGGAAATTCGGGGGGGGCGGTTATCTCGTTTTTTTCTGGCGTTGGGGTTACTTGGCATTTGTCTGTACCTGCCACTTTTTTCCTGGGGAACCCCATACGTTTCGCCATTTGTCATTGTCCGGGATCGGGCACCGCTGCAGGCGGGTGAAGTACTGGTGGTCAATCGGCAGGCGTATCGTTCGCATGTTCCACAAATCGGAGACTTGGTGGTCTATGAGATCCCCGAAACGCGAGTGAATCGGCCCGGTGTGGCTTTATTATTTCGGGGTGAACGAATGGACCGGGTTCTGGCGGGTTCTAACCAGCGGGTTGTGTGGAGCGAAGGTCAGCTGACCGTGGATGGTCAACCATCCCCCTGGCGACCGCTCGCCCCTGAAAACATCCCGTCGTCGCTCGAAATGGTGGTTCCGTCCGGATGCTATTTGATTTTTCCCAGCACGGAAGGGGGAATGGGTCCCGTCAGGGGGCAGCAAATCGATATTCCGTGGACTCAATTGTGTATGGTCCCTCGTCACGAGATTCGCGGTCGTGTTTACTGGCGTTCCTGGCCATGGTATCGGATGGGGCGGGTTCGCTAGTCTGGTTCGCGAGCAGGTGTCTGCCGTCGCGCATGGATTGAGGGTTGTGTTGACCAAGTTGATGAAGTTGACTGAGTGAGGCACGGGGAAATGGCAAGATTTGACAAACTGGAATTGCAGTCGGGATCTCGGCCGCAGCACGAGTCAACGCAATCGAGTCGGCTGGGGCGCGAGCCGATTTCGTGGCTCGGTCAGGCTGTGGAAGAACGACGGTGCGGAAATTACGAGAATGCCCTGCGGCTCTACTCGCGGGCACTCGAAGACGATAAGTCACTCGTTCTGGGCTGGCTGGGGCAGGTACAGATGCTGGTGGTGCTCGATGAGGCCAACGAGGCGGAATTGTGGAGTCGTAAGGCTCTGGAACTTTTTCCTGGGAACGGTGACCTGCTGGCGGGACGGGCTCAAGGAATGTATCGCAGTGGTCAAACGTCGCAGGCGATGGGACTCTCTGATTCGTCACTCAAGGCGGCGGGTCAATCCGCCTACCGCTGGCTGGTCCGTGGTGAACTGATGGCCGCGGCCAGGCAAAGTACAGATCAGCACTGTTTTGATAAAGCGGTTGAAAACGACAAGGACTGGTTGGTTCCCTTGGAAATCGCTCAGGTTTACCTGTACCTCGGCTTACCAAGCAAGGGACTGGGGCGAGTTCGTCGAGCGGTGGAATTGGCTCCGGATCGCTATTTCCCGTGGTATATCCAGGGCCAGACCGAACGGGAACTCGGGCTCGAGGTGCTCGCCAGGAAAAGTTTGCAGCGGTGCCTCGAGTTATGTCCCACGCATGCCGAGGCGGAACAAAGCTTGCGTGAGCTGAGCACCGGAGGCTGGTCATTGAGTCGGATCTGGCGACGCGTATTGGGGAATCGATGATGGCCTGGTCAATTGACAAAATTTTGAAGGCCGCCCGGCGGTTCCATGCCAGCGATATTCATCTGATCATGAATGTGGCTCCGGTATTTCGTATTAATGGAGAAATCCGTCCGATTGAGGGAGAGGTCCTGGATGCGGAACAGCTGAAATCGATCGTTTACGGGCTGCTTACCGATTCGTTGCGTGAAAATCTGGAGCGGGATTGGCAATTGTGCTTCTCCAAGCATTGGCCCGAAATCGGCCGCTTTCGGATCAGCGTTTACTTCCATTCGGGTTGTCCCGAAATGGCGATTCGCCTGTGTGAAACCTCGGTTCGATCACGAGAAGAACTGCGGTTGCCGCCAATCCTTGAAGAATTGACTCGATTTTCGAGCGGTTTGATTCTGGTGACAGGGCCGACCGGAATGGGAAAGACAACCACCCTGAATTACATGGTCGATTTTATCAATCAGCATCGTCGGACGAAGATTGTCACAATCGAGGATCCGATCGAGTATGTTCATGAAAATCAACGCAGCATCGTGGTGCAGCAAGAGGTGATGACCGACGTTCATTCGTTTCGAACGGCGCTGGTGCATGTGCTGCGACAGGATCCTGACGTGATCGTGATTGGTGAGATGAGAAACCTCGAAACCATCGAGACGGCGCTCATGGCTGCCGAGACGGGACACCTGGTTTTGGCGACGCTGCATACGCCGGATTCGGTGCAAACGGTTCAGCGAATTTTCAGCGTCTTTCCCGCCGATCAACAAAATTCCATTGTGATGCAGGTCGCCAATAGTTTGCAGGCGATTATCTCGCAGAAGCTGTTACCCCGGGCGGATGGAAACGGACAGATCATGGCGACCGAAGTTTGTATTGCGACCAATGCGGTTCGCAATCACATCCGCAGCCGCGAGGTGCACCAGATCTATAACGAGATGCAGACCGGTCGAAAGCATCAGATGCAGACGATGGACAATGCACTACTTGATCTCTATCAAAAAGGAGAGATCAGCTACGACACGGCGCTCTCGAACGCCCGCGAGCCGGACCATATCCGTCATAAGGCTCAGAAATAAGTCTGGTTTTGGAAATGGAATGGGATGCTGGTTCGGACTGTTCCCCCCCTCAGTGCCAGGTTTCCCCAATTGTGGGAACCTGTTGTGGGAACCTGTTGTGGGCCCGGCGGAATTGGGGCGGGTGATCAAACCAAACAGGGAAGCGAGTGCGAAACCGCTTCCCTGTCTGTTTATCCAGGTCTGTTCTTCGAGCCGGACTGTTTGCCGGGTCTACTTTTCGAAGGATTTCAGGGCGTATTGAGCTCCGCGGTAGGCCGAGAGCTGGCTGGCCTTGGTCTGGAGGACCTGCTTGTAGAAGGCATCAGCGTTGGTTTTATCGTTTCCTTGATTGCGGCGTTCAGCGATAAAGAAATAGGCTTCGCAAAGCTGGAGTTTTTTCATTTTTTCGTCGGGGGTTTTGGCAACAAAGGCGACCAGATCTTGTTCAGAAAGTTTGCCGCTGAGGAAGAGGACTAATTGGTCGATCCAGTCACGATCTTTTTCCGGACGATTGGCGCTGATGGCGGTAATGTCTGTGATGGCGTCAGCCTTTCCGTCCATGACCAGTGACCAGAGCTTCCAGGGGTTCAAGTAACGCATGTTATTGGCGTCGATTTGACCTGCCGCACTGAATGCTTCGTAGGCACCCGCGAAATCGCGAGAAAAGAATTTGCCGAAGCCGAGGTCGGCCTGGGCCACGGGATTTTTGGGATTCAGGCTGGCAGCGTTGCTGTAGTCTGTGACGGCTCCTGTAACATTTCCCTGTGAGAGACGGCAGGTTCCGCGGAGGGTGGTGAAGAGCGGGTTCTGTGGGTCAATTTCCAGGGATTTGGTAAAATCCTGTTCGGCTTCAGCCAGTTTACCAACTCCCTGCAGGGTATATCCTCGATTGGTGTAGGCGACGGCAAAATTTTTGTCGAGTTCGATGGCCTTGTTGAAATCGCTGAGCGCTTCGACCGATTTCCCTTGTTGTTGCAGAAAGAGGCCCCGATTATTGTACACCAGGTGGTTATTGGGAAAGGTTTCGACTGCAGCGGTGAATGCGGCGATCGCTTTGTCGGGTTGGCTTGCCATGACGTAAGCATCCGCCAGTCCGACATGTGAGCCAAGGTGGCTGGGATCGCTCTTGATCGCCTCTTGAAAATCGGCAATGGATAAGCCCATGTCTTTGAGGAAAATATACGCTGCGGCACGTTGGTAGAGGATGTTCGCTCGTTGTTCGGGTTTGAGTGTTTTTCGGTCGAGCACCCCTTTTGAGACGTCAATGGCGACCGTGGCGTGTTCTTTTTTCTGTTCGAGATTCGCCAGGGCGACCATACCATACAAGTACGGCAGGTAGTAATTGATCTCCGTGCTCCCACCGAGTTTCAGAGATTCCCGAGCGTCCTGGATTCCTTCTCGCAATTCTTGGATATCCCGTTTGGAAGCCCCGAGTTCAACGCGTGAACTGGCACGAAAGTACAAGGCGGCGTGGTCTTTGGGGTTCTGAGCCAGCACCAAGCTGGTGAGTTCTTTACACTTGGCAAAGTCCGCTTGCTGGTAGGCCGCTTCGGCATCGGCTTTCATTTTTTCGTGTTCAGGGGTGGCCTGGGCAGCCACGATTGAGGCTGTGCAGAGAAAAACCAGCATCCAACAGGTACGAAACATGGATCACTCCCGGAGTTGACAGTCAGCAAAACAGCATATCCAAGGTATGATTCAATCCGGAAGTAGCGATTGAGTCAACATGTGCTTGCAAAACTCGGCAGATTCGTTGGGGATACCCTGTCCTGATTCAAGGCGAACCGATCGCAACTCCTTGACATGACGGGTGCGGATCAGTATTGTGAAGCCAGCACGGAAGGAATGTTCCTCTGCAGATCGACAGACAAGAAAGACCGTCTGAGGCGAAATTCGGTGGAAGAACGTTCATGATGTGTGGTATTGAGTCTCAGCTTCTGAGCGGAGTCATTGTCCATGTAGCCTGAAAATTTGGCAGGTTCCTGGTGGATGCCGCAAATGGCAATCGGAGGTCCGGTTGTGATTCAGGTGTCATGGTCGGCTTGTAACAGGGCTGTCTGCGAACGAAGTGGGACTTGTGCCCGCTTTTTTTGTTTTTAGAGGTGAAACTTGTGGCGGTCGCTCATCGTCGGAGGCTTCGCCGCTCGGCAGTAGAGGTAATGCAATGAACGGGCCCGAGCTCTTGCGGATCGTGGATGCGATTCACAGAGATAAGAGTATTAATAAAGAAGTCGTGTTCGAGGGGATCGAGCAGGCGATTCTTTCGGCTGCGCGTAAGCATTACGGGGAAGATGAGGTTATCGAGGTTCATGTTGAGCGTTCCTCGGGGCATCCTACGGTTAAGACCAATGGGGTTGAGGTTGATTCGGACGCGCTGGGTGAATTGCTGGGCCGGGTTTCGGCGCAGACTGCTAAGCAGGTAATGATTCAGAAGATTCGCGAGGCCGAACGTGATGCCTTGTTTGATGAGTATGTTGATCAGCGAAATCAGATTGTTACGGGGACTGTCTCAAAGCTTGAGGGTGGTTCGTCGGTAATCAATCTGGGTAAGGTCGAGGGATTGCTGCCGCGGGGCGAGCAGATTCCTGGTGAGGGTTTTCGAGTTGGTGATCGTGTGCGGGCGATTGTGCTCGAAGTTCGCAAGTCGGGGAGTCGGGTCAAGATTATTTTGTCGCGGACGCATGTCGAGTTTGTGCGGCGTCTGTTTGAGATTGAAATTCCTGAAGTTTCTGAGCGGATTATCGAAGTTCGTTCGCTGGCTCGTGAGGCCGGTTATCGCTCAAAGGTTGCCGTCAGCTGTTTTGATAATAATATTGATGCGGTCGGGGCCTGTGTCGGTGTCCGGGGGGCTCGGATCAAGAATATTACCGGTGAGTTAGGTGACGAGAAGATCGACATTGTGCGGTGGAATGATTCGCTGCAGGTGCTGGTTCCCAATGCGCTGCAGCCCGCTGAAGTCGAAGATGTGATTCTTTGTCCGATGTTGGGGCGTGTGATTGTGCTCGTACGGGACGATCAATTGTCGCTGGCGATTGGTAAGCGCGGTCAGAATGTGCGGTTGGCGTCGAAGCTGGTGGGTTGGGATATCGAGGTGATGACTCGTGAAGAGCTTGATGAGCAGCTTGAGCGGGCAGTTCAGGCCTTTTCTGAGACACCGGGTGTCACAGCCGATTTGGCAGAGAGTTTAGTTGCACAGGGTTTTTTGAGTTTTGACGACTTGTCTGTGATTGAGCCTGATCAGTTGGCCGAGATGGGTGGATTGACGGAAGAACAGTGTGATGTTGTTGTTGAGCATGCTGAGCGTGAGAGTGAGCGATTAGAGCAAGAGCAGCGTCAACGGCGTGTGCAGGATAAAGTGCATTCGAATCAAGAGCATGATCGACAAGAGCAAGAGCGACGGTCGCCGCGTGTCGTCGAAAAGGTTGAGTCGGTTGAAGTGAATGAGGATGCGGGCATCGCTGTCGAGGTTCCGCAGGGAATCGAACATTTGGCTTCTGACGGAGCGGATCCTGCTGCGATTGGCGGGGATGTCTAGGCCTTTGACGAGTTGCCTGTGATTCACTTGACAGCGAATCCAGCTGAAAACTGAAAACTGAAAACTGAAAACCTCGACACAGTTGTGAATCACGTTTGTGTCGAGGGTGCGTGAAGTCTCTTTTAGGGAAACATCGAAGCCCGTAAGACATGCTGATTTGGGTTGGCAGCCCGAAGTTCAACGTCGTCATCGCAAAATGAACGAGATGCTGGTGAGTCGGATTGACTGGCAGTTGGTTTTCCGCGTAGGGAAATCCTGGTTTGATTTCAGTCAATATCGAGTGGCGTTTGAGAGAACTAGTTTACGGGCAAAGGTGCCGGGGGGCCGAGCGTGGCTTTCCGGCGTATTCCTTTGTCGTTGCAGATCAGCCGGCAGGGCCGGTCGGGCATTTCCCACGAAGGACTCGCGTTTGAAAATCCGGATCTTCGCTCTTGCCAAAGAGCTTGATATCGACAGTAAGTTATTGATTGATCACTGTGCGAAAGCCGGGATCACGATCAAGAATTCCGCTTTGGCGAGTATTTCGCCTGAAGAGCGCGATCGCGTGCTGGACATTGTTCGGGGAGCGGGGCATTCTATCCCCTCGACCGCTGCCGCTCCGATCGCAACAACGGCCGGGACTCGTGAGCCGGTGGTTGATCTTGCTGCAAAACAACGCCCCATTCGCATGATGGGGGGAAAACCTCCGTTAATGGTTCCCCGATCGCGCCCAGTCGATCTGGATCAGCCAAAGGGGTCTGGTGTTAAATCGTATTCAGATCCGGTTGTCGCCGAGTCAGTAAGCTCAGGGAAAGCACTTTCCGAGCGGGAAGTCGTCAAGTCGGAGCACCCCGATTCAAGTTCTGTTAAGCCGGTTCAGCCAATCGAACAATTGGTTTCGGAAGCAGAAGTGAAGTCGGAGATTGTCTCGAGCACCCCCCCCGTCGAAGAGGTGGTCGTTCCAGCGATTGTCGCGGCAGTGGTTACCCCCGAAGCAGTCCCCGCAGTGGAAGTCGTTTCTTCGGTGGAACCTGCAACGATCTCGCCAGTCTCGACACCGATCACACCGGTGGTTGTGGCGTCTGAGGGGAAAGTGATTCCGTTTGCGCCTGCAAAGGGAGGGTCGCCTGCGACTGAAGTGGTCAAGCCACAAGCACGGATTCCGATACCAAAGCCGGTTCCAGGGAGCCCGCTCGCTCCTCCGAAATCGCGTCCTGCGGTCCCCGTTGTGGAAAAGGGGACACCTGCTCCTCCTCCGACAGCCCGATCGGATTTTGCGGCTCCTGTACAGCCTCAGAAGTCGATGCGCGTGATGGTTTCTCGCGGGACAGCTGAGATTGGTGGGGCGAAGGGGGCGACTGGTGCTCCTGCCGCTCCAATTAAGCGAGTCAAGGCAGCGGGCCCATTGATCGCAGAGATTCCCAAGTTTAAGGCACCACCGACAACCAAGACCCCGAAACCGGAAGAGGCGGCCCCACAGCGGCCGACTCAGCGGTTCAACGCCGATTCTCCGACGAAAGAGGCACCGCTCGGGCCGATCGTTCGGAAGCGAGTCGAAACCACGACCAAGAAGAAGGTTGGGGACGACGAGCCAGAAGATCTGAAGGCCAAGAAGCATGTGGGTGGTGCGTCCCTGCAGGATGCACGGAACCAGCGTCGGAAGGTCTCGCTGAAAGATATCGACGAGGAAGAAGATCGTGGTGGCCGAGGATCTCGCGCTCGCCCTAAGCCAAATCGTCGTTCCGGGCCAATTCCGTTGAAGTCTACCGCTGAATTAGAGCTGCCGTTGACGGTGCGCTCGCTCTCGGAAGGGATTGGAAGGCCTGCGAAGTCGATCATTCAGATTTTGTGGCAGCGTGGCGATATGGTGACGATCAATTCGGCTCTCGAAGAGGACGTTGCGATAGAGGTCTGTCTTGAGCTGGGTGTGGATTTGCAAATTCATCATCCGAAAACGATTGAAGATGAGGTCACCGAAGTCGCTTCGGGTGAAGATCGTCCTGAGGACATTCGAGAACGACCGCCAATCATCACGATCCTGGGGCATGTCGACCATGGTAAAACCACGTTGGTCGATAAGTTGCGATCCGCGAACGTCGCCGCGTCAGAGCATGGTGGGATTACCCAGCATATTGCGGCCTATCAGATCGAACACAATGGTCATAAGTTAACCTTTGTGGACACTCCTGGTCACGCCGCGTTTGGTGAGATGCGTGCTCGTGGTGCCAATGTCACGGACATTGTCGTGCTGGTCGTGGCTGCGAATGATGGGGTGATGCCGCAGACGATCGAGTGTATTTCTCATGCTCGTGCGGCGAACGTGCCGTTGATTGTGGCGATGAACAAGGTCGATTTGCCTGATCGGAACGAGCAGCGTGTGCTGACGGAATTGTCGGCACAGAACGTGTTGGCCGCCGAATGGGGCGGGGACGTTGAAGTGATTCGTACTTCGGGCCTGACGGGCCAGGGGTTGAAAGAACTGCTCGATACCGTATTGTTAACCGCAGAATTGCATGAATTTACCGCCAACCCTGACCGACCTGCCTCGGGGGCTTGCCTGGAGGCGTTCCGTGATGAAGGTCGCGGCCCATTGGCTTGGTTGATTGTTCAGCGGGGAACGTTGCGAGTCGGTGACGTGGTCTTGTGTGGTGGGGCTTATGGCCGTATCCGCGCGATGTATAACGAACGGGATGAAGAACTGACCGAGGCACTCCCTTCGACACCGGTGAAGGTGGCGGGGTTGGATATTGTCCCTGGTCCAGGCGATCAATTTCTGGTGTTGGCCGATGTGGATGCCGCTCGTGAAGCAGCGGAGGCCCGTCGACAGAAGGGTCGTGCCTCAGAACTGGCCAACATGGGTGGCAAGCGAACGCTGGAAGACATTCTGAACGCTGCCGCAGAAGGCGAAATTCGGGATTTGGCGGTTATCGTGAAGGCCGATACTCCTGGTTCGTTGGAAGCGATTCGCAATGAACTTGGGAAGTTTGAGCATCCAGAAGTTCGGGTCAAGTTACTGCATCAAGGGGTGGGTGGGGTTAACGAGAGCGACGTTTATTTGGCGGCTGCGTCAAAAGCGGTGATTTTCGCCTTCCACGTGATTGCAGACGATCGAGCTCAATTGTTGTCTCAACAAGAAGGGGTCGAGATCCGTCGATACAATATCATTTACGAGGTGATGGACGAAATTCACAAGATCCTCGAAGGGATGCTGAAACCCGAGCAGAAAGAAGTGGCGACAGGTCGTGCCATCGTGCTGCGAACGTTTAGCATTACTCGTTATGGAACGATTGCCGGATGTCGTGTGCTGAATGGTACGATCGAGCGATCAAGTCGGATGCATTTGATTCGTGAGCAACGGGTCATCAATACTTACGGGATCGCCTCGCTGAAACGAGAAAAAGAGGATGTTCGCGATGTCCGCGAGGGGATGGAATGCGGTATTCGTCTGGAAAACTTTAACGATGTGAAAGAGGGGGACTTATTGGAAGCCTTCAAGATCGAAGAAGTGAAACGAAAGCTGTAGGATTCCGTTTCCCAAGGGCCTGAGCCCGGATTTTAACAGCCGGTGAGGTTGTTGATTAGAAATACCAGTTTGAGGTTTCATGAATACACGACGCACTGCCAAAGCTGCCGAAGCCATCCGCGAGACGGTCAGTCTGACCATACTCTGCGGTTTGCGGGATCCCCGTGTGAAGAATGTGACTGTGTTGCGGGCAGAAGTGAGTGGTGATTTGCGGGCGGCAAAAATTTATGTTTCGGTGATGGGAGATGCCAAGGCACAGTCCCTCACGATGCACGGACTCGATTCCGCTCGGGGATTCATCCAGTCTAAAGTCGCGGACCGACTACAAACCAAAAACACCCCGGTGTTAAAGTTTGTGTTGGATCCCGGCGTCAAATTTAGTGCAGAAACATCTCAGATGTTACGAACGGTGTTGCCTGAAGGGACATCGTCAGCGATTGGTCGTGAATCCGATCAGACGGGTTTTCCGACAGATTCTGGCGAGCGTCTCGATCAGGATGAAGATGAAGATGAAGATGATGAATACGAAGACGATGATTTAGACGATGAAGAAGATGAAGATGAAGATGATTTAGACGAAGAAGAAGACGAAGACGAAAAAGGTATGTCCGGAAGTCCGGGCGTACATTGATCAGAATTTTTCGTAGACGGTTCCAGAACGGAGTTGAGACAAGCCCATGGTTGCAGCGTCCCGTGCCAAGGCCTCCGATCGGGCAGCGCTTCTGAAGAAGCTGTTTCCAATCATAAAAAAACATTATAAAGTTTCCATTCCGAAGGGGGATAAGCCCGTTCTGGAAACGATGCTGTACGCAATTTGCCTTGAGGACTCGACGGTCGAAGAGGCGGATTTGTCGTTTCAGCGATTGTTTACTGAGTTTCCCGATTTGAATGAAGTCCGCGTCAGCACCGTTGCTGAGGTTGAGCGGGCATTCATCGGTCAGACATCGTCAGAGTGGCGTGCATTTCGCGTCATTTCTGTTTTGAAGTTTGTCTTCGACAAATCTTACTCGTTTGAATTCGAGAGTTTGCGAAAAAAAACCCTGGATCTCGCCACGAAGCAACTGGCGAAGATCAAAGATTTGTCACCGTTTGTTCGCGATTACACTCTGCATGAAATCACGGGCGCTCATTTGATACCGATCGATCCCGCATTGGCGAGACTGTTGGTGTGGTTGGGTTTGGCTGTGCCGAATCAGACGCAAGAGCAGATGGGCGAGATGATGAAAGGGGCTGTACGCAAGGCGGAAGTCGAGGCTTTTGTCTTTACCCTTCGATGTTTGTCGGCTGATCAGAAACTCCACGCTACTTTCGACCCGACCAAGTATCAAAGTCCCGAGGGAGGGTATGACACCGATACGGCGGTAGATCGTCTGGAGCACCTGCTCAAACATGGCCTCGAAAAACCAACGAAGTTTACTGCGGCCAAAAAAGTCGCAGTAGCGGAAAAACCGTTGGTTGCTGAAAAGCCTGTCGTTGCGGACAAAGCAAGCAAGCCTGCGGTGGCGGACAAAGCCACTAAACCATCGGTCGCTGAAAAAGCGAGCAAGCCAGCGGTTTCAGACAAAGCCAGCAAGCCAGCGGTTGCGGAAAAAGCCAGCAAGCCAGCAGTTACGGACAAAGCCAGTAAGTCGGTGGTTACGGACAAAGCCAGTAAGTCGGTGGTTACGGAAAAGTCGAGTAAGCCAGAGCCAGTTCCCGCTGCAAAGGGGGGAGTCAAAAAGGATCTTTCCACTTCGAAAAAAGAGGTCGCAGTCGAGGGGGATTCAGCGGGGTCGGCGGCGCCAAGTAAGGGAGCTGTCAGCAAAACTGCGGCGAAAAAATCGCATTGATCATGGTATGGTCTGGTGCGGGGCGAGATCTCAGTCTCGGTGACGGTATTCCTGCGATGACCGTCATGGCTGACTTGAGTCAAGGTTGAGAGTGGTGTCGATCGATTGGGAATTCATTTCGGATGGGTGAATTTCAGAGATTGTCATCGGCGGCGTGGTAAGGAGATTGGGCAATGAGCGTCTCACGCGGGCATCGAAAGTGGTTGGCAGGGGTTCTGTTCTTTTTATGCTGTGGCCTGCCGTTCTTATCGCAACGGAGAACGTTGGCGGATGACGTTCCGGTGCAAGCTCCGCCGGATCTTCCGTTGTCACCACCCGAAGTCTCTGCTCCCGCTGAGGGAGGAATCCGGTTTCAAGAGGGAGACGATCTGGTCTCACCGCTGCGACCACGCCTTCCACGTTCGGCCGCCGTCGATGCGAGAAACGAAGCACTCTCGCTATACATGACGGGGCGATTGCTTGATTCCACCCATCGGAATGAACCGCGCAAGGCTTTGAATGCCTATCGGAAAGCGGTGCAGATTGATCCTGGTGCGATTCAGATTTATCGTGAACTGGTCCCGCTGGAATTCCAATTCGATAACATCGAAGCCGCTGTAAAGTATGCCGCGAAGGCGGTGCAGCTTGATCCGGATGATGCCGAAATTCTTCAGTTATTGGCTCGTCAGGCGGCTGTTTCTGGACAGCTTCCCGAGGCGATCAAGCATCTTGAGCAGGCGGTGAAATCACCGCGCGTCGACAAACGCTCGCCGGAATTTATCGGCCTCAACAAAAGCTTAGGTCTGTTATATGCCATCACAGGTCAGCGAAGTCTCGCGGCGGATTGCTATGAGATTCTGTTTGATGCGGTGAAAGATCCGGAAAAATACGGACTGGATATTCGGGTCAAGAAGACTCTGTTGGCGGATCCAACAACCAATTACGAAAAAATCGGGCAGATTCTCCAGGACGGAAATCGACTGCCGCTGGCATTGGAAGCATTTGAACTCGCTGCCACAACTCGCCAAGGCGCGGGAAATCTCGCGTTCAATCGTGCGAAGATTCTGTTTCTTTCGGATAAGTCCGCTGAGGCACTGGTCGAGTTACAGAAGTATTTTGACGCACAGCGAACCTCCAAAGGGCGTGAAGCTTATCAATTGCTGGAAGAGATTCTGAAAAAATTGGACCGATCTGACGAGCTGATTATTCGGCTCGAAGCATTAGTCGAGGCAGATGCTCAGAATGTGGCTTTGCAGTATTTTCTGGCCGATTGTTTGGCCAACCAAAATGAACTCGAACGTGCCCGCAAGATCTATGACGAGATGTTGCAGAGCGGTGGTGAGAGCTCGGGGTACGTCGGTCTGGCACGTGTGTTGCGAAAAATGCAAAAAACCGATGAACTTTTAGAGTCATTAGGGCGTGGAATGGCTCGTGGAGAAGAAGCTCTGGCCATTCTGGAACCGGAAATCAAAGCGTTGTCAGAGGACAAGGCTTTGGTCGCCCTGCTGATCGAGTCGGGGAGAGCGCGTGCATCCTCGAATCGCTTAACTTATGAAGAGTCCTATTTGCTCGCTAAATTGGCTGCGGCACTCCAAGATGCCGAGGTTTCCAGCGAGTTTTATCAGCGAGCGATTGAATTTGGTGATCGACCCGGACGACCTGTGATTCTGTTACAGATTGAACAGGCCGAGATGTTGCAAAAGTTACGGAAGTATTCGGCAGCTGTAGATGCTTTGCGTGGGATTTTAAAGTCCAAAATGTTATCGGAAGTGGGCCAAGCCCGGACGTATTCTTCACTGGCTCAGGCCCTGGAAAATGACCATCAGACCGAAGAGGCACTGGTGGCGATTTCCCAAGCGATTCGGCTGGATGACGATAATCCCGGTTATCGTTTTTATGAAACCTGGATTTACACGCACGCACGACGCTGGGATGACGCAATCCAGAAACTGATTCAACTCATGAAAGACTTCCCTGATGAAAAGGAAGTCATCCAGTTGTGTCAGTTCAGCTTGTCGAATGTGTATGTACAGAAGGGCGAACTGCAACTGGGCGAAGAGATTCTGGAAAAGGTGCTTGAGGTTAATCCGGAGAGTACCCAGGCAAATAACGATCTGGGATATTTGTGGGCCGATCAGGGAAAAAATCTCGAGCGGGCTGAATCGATGATTCGTAAAGCGCTACGGGCCGAACCGGAAAATGGTGCTTATCTCGACAGCCTGGGCTGGGTATTGTTCAAATTAGGAAAGCTGGAAGACGCGGTGGCTCCGCTCGAAAAGGCGACCAAAATGAACATGGGAAGTGATGCGACCGTATGGGATCATTTGGGTGATGTGCTGCTCAAGTTGATGCGAACGGAAAAGGCAATTGAGGCATGGCAGACGGCAATCCAGCATTCTGAAGAAGAACACTCGCAGGATCTCGAACTGCTCGAGCGAATTCAAAATAAGCTCAAGCAACATGGTGCAGAATCGCGACCAAAACCTGCAGAGAAAGGTGCTCCTTGAACCGGATTAGCCCACGACAGTGCTGGGCTCATCGGGCTGTAAAAGACCTCGGCAGCGGGTGACCCTGTTTGGTAAAGATGTGTTGGTGTTTCTCAGTTCCATGTTGGGCTGGCATCGTATTTCTTAAGTACTCTTTCGACTTCAATTCGGAAAATATGGCCGGACATTCCCACTGGGCGAATATCGCCTTCAAAAAAGGTCTCGTTGACAAGAAACGAGGCAAGCTGTTTGGAAAACTCGCGCGGTACATCATTGTCGCAGCGCGCTGTGGTGGAGGTGATCCCGCAGCGAATCTGTCGTTGCGCTACGCGATTGATCGAGCCAAAAAGGCTTCGATGCCCAGTGATACGATTGAACGCGCAGTCAAAAAGGGGACGGGAGAACTTGAAACCGAAACCTACGACGAAGTGCTCTATGAGGGTTACGGGCCGAATGGTGTCGCAATCCTGTGTGAAATTCTGACCGAAAATCGAAATCGAACGGCTGGCGAAATTCGCAAAATGTTCGAGGTCAATGGCGGAAACCTCGGCAGCACCGGGTGTGTTGCCTATTTATTCGAGCGTAAAGGAATCATTCAGATTTTGGCGAAATCGGTAACCGAAGACCGCTTATACGAAATCGCACTCGATGCAGGGGCCAGTGATTTGCAGCAATTCGGTGAGCTTTTTGAGGTGAGTTGCACACCGGATGCCTTTCAGGCGGTCCTGTCGGCGATTGAAACAGCGAAAATTCCGACCGAGTCAGCCGAGGTGATGCGGGTTGCGTCAAATACCGTCGATCTCGATCTGGATGCGGCCCGAGCGGTTCTCAAGCTGATGGAGTTGCTGGAAGACCATGATGATGTTCAAAGCGTGACAGCCAACTTCAACATTCCCGAGTCGGTCGTTAAAGAACTGGAAGCGACCGCTTGAGGTAGTCACTTGGCGAAGTTGCCGTCACGAATCCCTGGTGTTCAGTGATCGATTTGTTTGGCTAACCAGTCATCAAATTGCTGCTGCTGCTGCTGGGCAGCCGAGAGATCGCTGGGATCGATCAGGTCCAAGTCCTGCGCCCATCCCAGTTGGCGACTCCATTCCCGCTGCGGTTCGTTGAGGTTGGCGTCGGTGGTGAGGGGAAGGGCCACAAGACAATCCCACTCTTGCAATCCAAAGCTGAGTGACCAGTTCATGATCCAGGATGTGCTCCGGATAAACTGTTCGTCGGTTTCTGCTTTGGCGGTAACCGGTATGGCAAGGATGACCAAGTCGGGCTTCAGAGATCGGACTTGGTCATGGGCTTCCTTTTCGAGTGTCGCCAGGGATTTTCCTGCCGTGGACCACGTCGTGACTTCGGTCTTTGCGTTCGGATGGATTCGCTGCAGTGCAGGTTCAATCCAGCTGTCATACGGAGGCATCGCCAGGACGCGGATCGGCAGCTGTTGCTTTAGTAGGGCTCGTGTTCGGGGTATCGAGGGGCGCGGGGGGCCGATGGCTTGCAGCGATGTAGCCTGGCCAGTAATGCTGCGGCAGAGCTCTTCCGCCATTCGTTTGTGACCATCCATATTGGGGTGGATCTCGTCACTCATTGTCAAACGCCAAGTCCAGGGGGCTCGACTTTTTAAGCGGATCCCTGCCCGATATTGATCACAAACCGGAACAGACAATGTCTGGCCAACCTCGCGGATCACATCGCAATAGGCTTCGAGTTTACTGATGGGCCGACTGGTCGTGTCGATCACGGCATTGGGGGTGCAGAGCATGACAAGACTGTTTCGGTCGCGACAGCGTTGAATCAGCAATTCCAGGTTTGAGCGAAAGAGTTCTGGGGTGAGTCGTGTCATATCGTTCAGCCCAAAGCTGATCGTGACAAGATCTGGTTTTTTGCTCAGGACATCCGTTTCCAGACGTGCTAATCCGTCTTGCGTGGTCTGGCCACTGATCCCGGCGTTCACGACTTGGATGTTGCGATCCGGGAACAGCTGATGCAAGCCAACTTCCAGCATTTCGGGATACGCACGACGTCCCCCAGTGTGATAGTAGACACCCGTTACACTGTCGCCGAGACAAACAATCGTGCGGAGTTTCTCGATCGGGGTGATGAGCGGTTTTGGCTGGGGACGCGACTGATGTAACGTGTCGATCACGAATTGGAATGCCTCACACGCATCGGCATAATTGGTGTCGTGACCGCCTGCCGGGCGATGAATCTGCTTCACGGGTGATTGGCGCTGTTTCAGAGCCTCGGCCAAACGTAAAGTACTTTCGGCGGGGACAAGTGTATCAAGTCCTCCGGTTGTCAGGCCGATTGGCATCGACAATCGCTCAGGGAAAAACTCGGCCGATCGGGACCGATAAACTTGAGGTTGCTCGGTTTTGGTTCCCCCGTAGGCCGCGGAAATCGCCTCGGTAAAGCCGGCATATTCCACCATGTTTGCCGTCCCATTCATCGACACCACGCCATCAATGGTTTCGGGATGCATGGCCGCGAACGCCAGTGCCGAGGTTCCCCCCATCGATCCTCCACAGAGAATGACGTGATCAATCCGGTATCGCTGGTGCAGTTCGTCCAGGATCTGCAGCAAGTCGGCTTCAGCGGCCGGGCTCATCCACGAGGTCTTAGCGCGATAATCTGGCGAGACATAAATCGATTGGGATTTCGCCGCCGCATCCCGTGCGGCGCGACATTCATCCCGCTGATCGTTGACGAATTGCCAACGGTCGGAACCATGCCCATGCAGGGCAATCACGAGACCGTGAGGTTGTTTTGCATCAAACCCCTTGGGCAAGCGGACCAGATAACGTTGTTCCGACCCATCGAGCTTGGCGGTGAAGCGAACATCCAACGGCGGAGCAAGCTCGGTCACCGGCCCCTCGGTAGCAAGCCCAGTTGTCATACAGAGCAGGGGTATGATGCATATGCGAGCAATTCGCAGGCCGAATTGCCCAACCTTGTGGCTCTGTTTCAGAGGGATCATGGTTTTCGTTCGTTGATAACAGAGGGATAAAAGAGACGCGTCAGGAGGACTGTGGTTTATGGCTGACGAACGTCGAGGCAGACAATCTCTTCCTGATCGCGGAGA